>Ga0136617_10002590_pt1 | contig 16073 bp, 16 predicted proteins | sample AntDrymUQ3222106_2_FD_129672 | JGI IMG/M metagenome (GOLD analysis project Ga0136617, IMG submission 129672) | Polar desert sand microbial communities from Dry Valleys, Antarctica - metaG UQ322 (21.06) | ecosystem: Environmental > Terrestrial > Soil > Desert | place: Antarctica: Dry Valley...
GTTAGATACACGATCCACCCCGCGGTCTCGGCGCTAATTAAACCGCCCGCGTTGCTTTTCGGCCTCGAGCCGAACTGCCCGTCGGCCACCCCCATCACTGTCTCGATATCCTTGCCCGTTTTGATCAGCGCCTTGCATCGTTGAATGCCACGGAGTTCATAGACGAATAGTCCCAGCGTGACCGCGGCGCCGAAGACACCAATCGGACCGAGGAAGTCCTTCACCGTGTCCTTTTCGGCGAGAATCAGCAGTCCGCCCGCCCCGGACGCAATCGGGAGAAGGGCCAGTAGCTTCGCCCGAAAGTCTGCTATCGCGTGGTAGCTCTTGCAGACCTCCGAATACACGCTCCGCAAATTTTCCTGGTTCAGTTCTGTCACCGCAAAACCCTCCTCGCGTTGGCACCTTGGATGTAACGGCGAGCGCAATGTTTGATTGTTACTGTCCGGCGGGGTTCGTGTTAACGTCTCGGCACGGGGACTCTAAACGCACATGATCGACGTGAATCCAGGCGTCCTGGTTGGGTGCCCAAAAACCTACGAAGACGGGGTACAGGCCCGTCCGAGTCGGACGAAACTGTACGTGTTTGGGAATATTCGCAAACACTTGGGCGACATCTTTCACGAACTGGCGCGGCAGAAAGAATGCCCGATCATCGAAGGACACTTGATGCCAGACCAGGTTCACATCTGCATCCCGATTCCGCCGAAGTACGTGGTGGCTTCGGTGATCGGCTTCCTCAAGGGCAAGACTGCGATTGCGATAGCGCGGCAGTTCGCAGGACGTGAGCGCAACTTCACGGGCGAGCATTTCCTTATTCGCCGTCGAGCCGATCTCAGCCCGAAGACGGATGATCGAATACACCCGCCCGCTGATCTCAAAAACCAAGGTACTTTAGCTTCTTCTGCAAGTCTTTGAGAAGATGAGTTACAATCCCTATTCTTCAATGATAAATCAATACGAAGCTTGTTCGTTTTCCAGGAGAACGCATGTCAACGCTACTTACCGAAGCAGATTGGATTTGGCGTGATGGAGAGTTTCTTCGATGGCACGAAGCCAAAGTCCACGTCCTGAGTCTCGCCGTTCAATTCGGCTCATCTGTTTTTGAAGGCATTCGCTGCTATGCCACGCCCGACGGACCCGCGATCTTCCGACTCGATGACCATCTCCGACGGCTTGCCGATTCCTGTCGTATTTATCGAATGGAGCCATTAGTCGAACCGGAAGAACTTGCCGCAGTCTGCGCAGCGGTGGTTGAGAAGAACAAACTTGAGGAATGTTATATCCGACCGATGGTGTTGCGCGGCTACGGTGCGGCTGGAATGAATCCGGTTGGAAGCCCGGTGGAAACTTTCATCGCCTGCTGGTCCTGGGGCGCGTACCTCGGCGCTGGCGCGCTGGAGCAGGGCGTCGACGTCTGCGTTTCGAGTTGGCAGCGCCCGGAGCCAAACACCTTTCCCTCAATGGCGAAAGGAGCGGGTCATTACAACAATGCACAACTCATCAAGATGGAAGCGGTCGCCGACGGCTACGCTGATGCGATTGCGCTTGGGCCAGGCGGACTCGTGAGCGAAGGAAGCGGAGCAAATCTGTTCATCGTCCGCAAAGGAGTGCTCATCACTCCGGCGATTGACGGAACGCTTCTCTCCGGGATTACGAGGGACAGCATGATCACCATCGCAGGCGAGTTGGGCATTTCAGTTCGCGAGCAATCCGTGCCGCGTGAAGCGCTCTACACCGCCGATGAACTGTTCTTCACCGGCACGGCTGCCGAGGTCACACCTATCCGCAGCGTAGATCGCATCAAGGTTGGCAGTGGGCAAGCCGGACCAATCACGCTGATGCTCCAACGGCGCTTCTTGGAAGTTGTGCGCGGTGAAAGACCTGACTCGTACAACTGGCTCACGCATGTGAAGAAGATGGCAGCGGTAGATGATCGCTAAACCGTATTCAGCAAAGTCCATACCCGATACAACAGGAGGAACGATGGAGCAGCCAAACGTCACGCAGTACAAATGGAACGACATACCGAAGGAGCAACTCACTGATTCACTCGCGCGCCGGTTGATCACGGGCGACCGTATGATGCTGGCGCACGTGTATATGAAAAAGGGATGCGTCATTCCAAGACACTCTCATGAGAACGAGCAACTCACGTACATCCTCGAAGGCGCGTTGCACTTCTACATCGGCGAGGATGAAAAAGAGGAAATCACGGTGCGCGCCGGCGAGGTGCTGCACATCCCATCAAACATCCCGCACAAAGCGGTCGCGCTTGAAGACACGGTTGACGTTGACATCTTCAGCCCGCCGCGTCAGGACTGGCTCGACAAGACCGACGACTACCTGAGGCAGAAGTAGCGATATGGAATTCGGTCTCCACGATAAAGTAGCCCTTGTTGCCGCCTCCAGCCAGGGCTTGGGTCGGGCGATTGCTGAAGAGTTGGCGGCTGAAGGCGCGTCGCTCGTGCTCTGCGCACGGGGAGCGGAGAGATTGGAGAAGACCTGCAACGCGATAGTTGCGAGTGCAGGTGTTACCGTTCTCGGCATTTCCGCAGACCTGGCAGCGGCTGGCGATGCTGAGCGAGTCGTGAAGGCGGGCATCGAGAGATTCGGCCGCATCGACATTCTCGTGACGAATGCAGGTGGACCGCCAGCCGGCTCGTTCGAGACGTTAACACCTGAGATGTGGGAAGATGCGACACGTCTGCTGCTCACGAGTGTGCTTAACTTGACGCGCGAAGTGCTTCCGGGAATGAAGGAGCGACGTTGGGGGCGCATCCTCAATGTCACTTCGATTGCCGCCAAGCAGCCGGTTGATAATTTGATGTTGTCTAACAGTTTGCGAGCGGCAGTGACAGGCTTCGCGCGAACGCTTGCCAATGAGGTCGCGCCTTACGGAATCACGGTCAACAACATTCTGCCGGGCTACACCCGCACCGAGCGTGTCGAGGAACTGGCGCAGTCAATGACACAACGAGAGTCAGGCGCGACGACCTCGGATGTGCGAGCACGCTGGGAGCAGCAAATCCCGATGCGGCGGTTGGGCGAGCCGCGCGAATTCGCCGCGCTTGCGGCTTTCCTCGCATCTGAGCGAGCAAGCTATATCACAGGAAGCTCGATTGCCGTAGACGGAGGATGGATTCGCACGCTGATCTAAACCGTAAGCTCCTCAAATGAGTGAGAAAGCAGACTTGACACCGGTGCAAATGCTATTGGACAACTTGACGCGCGAATCGTCGGAAGAAGCTGTCTTCGTTCCATGTCGGCCGCTCGGTCCGGTTAGCCACTGCTTCGACGACAAGCAAGTAGATGCGGTTGAAGTCGGCGGCGGCTTGAAAGTCAATCGGCTGGTTCAAGTCGTCCGAAGGAGCGTGGTAGCGGTTCGTGCGCCAACCTTTCACTGTTTCGTGCTCTGGTGAATCCTTTGTAAATCCAACCTTTAATGAGAGTGCCGGGATACCGCGTTTGATGAAGCTGTACTGATCGCTGCGGATGAACGAGTTGCGTTCCGGTTCCGGGTCGGAGAGCACTTTGATGCCAAGCGGAGCGGCAACAAGACGTAAGTCTTTCGCAAGATCGGATTCTTCCAAACCTTGAACGATCAAGCTGCGTAGCGGAAACAACGGCAGGAACATATCGGTGTTGATGTTTGCGACTACCTGGCTGATCGGCACTGTTGGATGAGCGGCAAAGTATCGTGACCCGAGGAGCCCTTTCTCCTCCGCTGTGACTGCAAGGAATAGCACAGAGCGTCGTGGACGCTTTCCGCTTTTCTGCATCGTCAAGGCTGTCTCAATCAGTGTTGCGATGCCGGAAGCGTTGTCCATTGCGCCGTTGAAGATCGTGTCCCCGTTGATGGGCTTGCCGACGCCGATGTGGTCGAGGTGGGCTGAGACGACAACGTATTCGCGCTTGAGCGTCGGATCGCTGCCGGGCAGAATCCCGGCGACATTCTCCGAGTTTAGTTGCGCCGTCTCCGACTTGACGATGGCGCGCACGGAAGCCGGAATTACGAACTTTGGCAGCGGCTTCTCGCTATTGGCAAGTTCCAGAATTTCTCTGAAAGTGTGTCCGGAATTCTCGAAAAACCTTTCGGCGCGAGCCGGGTTGATGGTGACTGCAAGCTGTTGCCCGGCTGTCTCATCAAGCGCCGGATCAGAGAGCGTCAGCGCAGGCATGAAGCGGGCAAGCTTTGAGCGTTCCCACGGAATGTCCATGCCTTTCGGGTTCTGGATGGTGAGCACCCCGATAGCTCCGGCGCGGCGCAATGCCTTCCAGCGCACCGATTGATAGTGCGAGCGAAGTGGGCCGGGGATCGAGGCTGGACCACCCGACAACAGCAATACCACTTTGCCGCGCAGATCAAGATTCGCAAGATCATCGTAGCTCATCTCCGGCACGGTCAACCCATATCCGACAAAAACGATTCCCGCTTCGAGGCGCGGCGCATGTTCGATTCTCATGCTATAAATTGCTTCATCGCCGAGCGTCACCGGCGCTTCCACGCCGTTTCGCACAAGCGACAGGCTTGTTCCTTCTTCAATGATCCGACGCGAACGAAACTGCACCGGTTGGAGATAACCGTTAGCGCCAGCGGGCTTCAAACCGGCTCGCTTAAACGACTCAGCGATGTAGTTCGCTGCGGTGCGGTGCCCAGCGCTTCCAGTCTCACGACCCAGCAGCTTATCGTCTGCCAGAAACGTGATGTGCGACCACCAAACTTCCGCTGGATTACTGACCGAAGGCTTGGTCGCGATGGTAGCTTGCGCTTGCGTAAGCTGGGCCGCTAACAACAGCATCAGCAGCGCAGAAATATATTTGGTCATGTGGTGAATACCTCGATGGTGTTGGAGACGATTCCGTACATTGACAAATCCTCTTTCCGACGGGATGAAGAGAGATTAGCCCTCAGTATCACCGTTTATCAACCGTAAAGGTAAGCCATCTCGAAGTAAGTCGCACCCAGCGGCAGTAATCGCCTATGAAAAAGCAGATTACAATGGTTGCTGCCGGAGTGGATATGCCGCTACCGTAGCGGCGATGAATGTCAGAGAGGCACGAGAAGACAATGAGAACGGCACTTAAATCATCGCAACAAACAAACGTCGAACGCCGCGCCTCACTGAAAATCGGCGAGGTGTCGAAGCGGAGCGGCATCGGCATCGAGGCGCTCAGGTTCTATGAAAGGAGCGGGCTGCTCGGGCGTCCCGCGCGCACCCAGAGCGGCTACCGCGTGTACGACGAGGGCGTGCTGGAACGCCTCGACTTTATCAAGCGCGCGCAGGTCTTAGGGTTCTCGCTTGATGAGATCAAACGAATCATCGCGGACAAACAGGCAGGGCGGAGTCCGTGCGCGGAGGTGCGCGAGATCGTGCGCGAGCGTTTGCAGGAACTCGACGAGCGCATGAAGGAGATGCGGCGCTACCGCAAGGAGTTGGGGGCGGCGCTTGCCGATTGGGATGAGACTGGCGCGCTTGACGGACACGTCTGCGGGCTGATTGAGGGAACCATCATTGAACAAGCCAATCCTGCGCCGCGAGGCGTAAGTAAAGGGAGGGGCACGCGGAAACGATGAGGAGAATGTCGAGCGCCGCTTGCGTCCTCGAGTTTTAGTTATAGTCGGCGTGCGAAGTTGGCGAAGGATGCAGAAGAGCTTCTGTAAATTAACTCGAATATCAAAAGGTGGAATGAGCCGGACACAAAGGATCATCGAAAAAGTGGATGTTCAAATGCAACGAAGTCTAAGCAAAGCGCCACTCGTAATTTGTGCGTTGGCACTGATGCTTGGCTATGGCCTTACTGCTGGCAATGCCATCAGCAATCAAGGGAAAGTGATCTTGATGCGAACCCCTGACGGCGGTATCCAGCCGCAGGCAGTAGTTGATGACAGCGGCGCTGTTCATCTGATCTACTTCAAAGGCAGCCCAGCCGCCGGTGATATTTTCTATGTTCGCAAAGCTCCGCAAGATGCGAACTTTTCAAAGGCAATTCGAGTTAATAGCCAGCCTAATTGTGTGATAGCGCTCGGAAACATTCGTGGTGCCCACATTGCTGTTGGTCATGGTGGACGTATTCACGTCGCTTGGATGGGGTCGAAAGAAGCTGAGCCAAAAGGTCCGTCGAACGCCGCTCCCATGCTCTACACGCGGTTGAACGATGCGTTGACCGGCTTCGAGCCTCAACGCAATGTCATGCAGTTCGCCGTTGGACTGGACGGCGGAGGGTCGATTGCGGCTGACCGTGCAGGGAATGTGTATGTCGCTTGGCACGCAGGGGCGGGAGAGGAGGAAGAAGCGAAACGCCGCGTCTGGGTCGCTCGTTCAGCCGATGAAGGCAAAACCTTCAAGCGCGAAGTGTCAGCTTCTGACAAAGCAACGGGTGCCTGCGGCTGCTGTGGGATGCGCGCCTTTGCTGCTCGGAACAACGCCTTCTACATGCTCTACCGGGCAGCCACCGAAAGCGTTGACCGTGACATGTACCTTGTTGCTTCTAAAGACAACGGTACGAGTTTTCAAAGTACCCTGATGCACAAATGGAAACTAGAAGCGTGTCCGATGAGCACGGCGGCTATCGGGGAGAGTCGTACTGGCATTTTAGTGGCATGGGAGACTGTCGGACAGGTTTACTACTCTAAAATTGATCCCGGCACATCAAAGCCGCTTCAATCCATCTCGGCACCCGGGGCGAGTAATCGCCGCAAACATCCGGCAGTCATCGATAATGCTCAGGATGAAACATTGCTCGTCTGGACCGAGAAGATGGGCTGGCAACGAGGCGGCTCACTCACCTGGCAAATCTTTGATAAACAAGGCCAGCCGACCGCAGAAAAAGGTCAAGCGGAAGGGGTGCCGGTGTGGAGTCTCGTCACCGTTTATGCCCGCCCGGACGGAAGCTTTACGATAGTTTATTGATTCATCTGATGGCGAGCGAATAGCTTAAAATTCTGGGCCCATGTAAAGAATCAGTGCTCAGAAAACTGAATCGGCCTCAAAGCTCGACGGAACGCACTAATCTTTTCCATAAGCCAAATTCTCGTACTGCTTGAACTCTTTGCACTACAGCAGCGAGAGGCGCACACAAGAAACTAAAGCCATATCCGCTCTGCGACCTATCAGCGCCTGACCTCGAAGGTCAGCGTCGCCCATTTAGATTCATAATTCACGTCGCCGTTTGTCACCGGCGTCATATGAATCATCTTCACGAACCACTTGCCCGCCACGCCTAATCTGAGACGTACGATCCCATTGGCGTCCGTTCGCGCGCTCGTCGCGCGCGCTACCACTCCCTCGCTTGCGCGGAAGCTGCCGTTCAGCAACCGCACTGTGGCTTGCGAGTTCGAGCGAAGAAAGTAAGTGTCGAACTTCAGAAACAGATCATGTGCCCGCACTGAAACTACAAGGCAACAAACTAGCAGAGATTGACCTAAGACTTTTCGTTTCATCGCGCCAAACCTCTTCGCCAGATCGATTCGATACGGCGAACAACAGTGTGCCCAAGAATCGCCATTATGTCATACGTGCTGATACCCGGTAACGGTATCTGCTTAACTGTTCCTCACAAAGACAACAAGCGTGCAATGCGTGCCGTCTGTTTACAGACAGCAGTTGTTTGTAAACAGACAGCACGAGTTTTCAGCTACTTATATCGCGCGGAAAAACTCAATAAATTAGGTTTTTTGGACATCTATAGCGGGTTGGAAATGTGGAACGGTGATTGCCCAATCAGCTTGGTAGTTAGAACTGGTTGAAGTAGTTACATGAGCGATAAGGCGATATACAGAATCGAGACGATGGCAGATGCCCGCCAAGAAACAATCTTCTTCAAGTGTCCGGTTGGTGGCTTCGCGTCGCTGCGTCCCGGCATTTGTCCGAAATGCGGTGAACTTTTGATGATCGTCGGCGCGTCGCTCGCTTCGACGGACGGTGGTGACGAAAATCATGCGCCAGATGATGGCCCGGGCTTCGGCGAACAGTCGGGGGCGGGAGTTGCTGAGTGATGAATGGCGAGTGTCTGTTTACAGACACCGACTCGGCTGTGGTCAAGTGAAGCCATATAACGGATGGTTTAATGATGAAATCTTGGACAGAAAAGAACGCAGGTTTGGCGGTTATTGTTTTAGTGCTCACGCTGTTGATGCCGGGCGCGAAGGCGTTGGCGCATGGTGGCGAGGATCACGGAGAGGAGAAAGCGCCGGTCGTCTCGGCGGGCACGGGGAAGATCACCCGCGTCGCGCGTGTGGGCGATTTTGAAGTGGCGATTAAACACCCGCCCGTCGAGCCGGATAAGGAAATTGCGGCGCGAGTGTTTGTGACGCGCTTTGAGACGAACGAGCCGGTCGGTCAGGCGCAGGTCTTCCTCGCCTTTGGAGACGGCGGAAGCACGCCGGAAGTCGCGGCGACGGCGACCTCGACGCCCGGAATCTATGAAGTGAAGTTGCCGCCGTTGCCAAAGGGTCAATACAAACTCACGGCGCGTCTTGATGTGAACGGGACGAGCGGGGCGGCGCAGTACGGCGCAATCGAAGTCGCTCCAGCTCCGCCGCCGGCGGGTGAAAGCGGATCGTCATGGGCGCGAACAGCACTCATTGCGCTGGGTTTGCTCGTCGTTCTCGGCTTAGCTGGCAAGGTCGTTTACCTCGCTGTGCAAAGCGCGCGTCGGGATCGCGTTAAAGGAGAGCCGGTTGCAGCGTAAGTTCTTTGACACCGCGAGTGGGATCGAGCGGCTGGCATCGAAGACGACGCCGAGTTACGGGATGAGCATATTTAAGACAGCGTCGCGCTGCCGCAAGCGAAGCGCGTATGTTGCTTTCGCGCTCGCGTTGATTTCATCAGTCGCACCGGCAATACGGGCGCAGACGCAGACCGCGCCACCACCGTTGCAAAATCCGCCGCCAACGACGACCACACCTGCGCCGCTCGGCGGCAGGCAAGCCGGTGCGCCCGATGCGGGACGGGGAGCAACGACCGCGTTGCAGGCGAATCAACTTACGTCATCGCAGTTTGTTGATGCCTCGGGGTTGACGATTGAGCAGTTGTCGGAAACCGGCTTCAGTCGTCGCGCCGATCTGCTCGCTGCCAGACAGCGTTTAGCCGTCGCTCAAGGGCGGGTGATTCAGGCGGGTTTGCGCCCGAATCCAACGCTTGACACGGAATACGGAACGCCGCGTTTTCTTGCGGGTGAATCGGAATTTGATTTCTCGGCAGGCGTCTCACAGGTCTTCGAGTTGGGCGGCAAACGGCGCAAGCGCGTGGTGGTCGCACGGCTCGAACTCGAACAAGCGCGCGCCGAAGTGCTCGCGTTTGAGAGGCAGTTCGCCGCCGAGCTGCGTGCCGCTTATGTGCATGCGCTCGGCTTCGCCAAACAGTTAGACGTGCTCGAACAATTGATTGCGGCGAACGACGAGTTGGTGCGAATTACGAACGAGCGACTCACAGAAGGGGATGTCGCGCCGCTCGATCTCAATCTGGTGCGCGTCGAAACGGATCGTTTGCGCGTGCAGGTGGTGCGGACGCACGCTAACTTGGAGAGCCAGCTTATTTCGTTGCGCACGCTCGTAGGTTTTGAGACGACAGAGCCTTTGCGGATCGCGCCGCTGCCTGAGCGTCCACCGCGACTCGACATCTCGCTTCCAGAATTGACGGACATCGCGCTACGCGAGCGCGCGGACTTACGCGCAACGCGTTTGGGCGAAGAGTTAGGCACGGCGCGCATCACTCTCGCCGAATCATTAGCAACGCCGAACGTCGCTGCGTCAGTTCGCTACTCGCGCTCGAAAGGAATCATCGATCTCCCTGAGCAACTCGGCGAGGGACTGATCGCGCGCGACACAGACAACGAATTGACGTTCGGCGTCTCGATTGAAATCCCCGTGTTCAACCGCAATCAAGGCGAGATCGCGTCTGCCGTCGGCGAGCGAGCGCAAGCCACACGCCAGCGCGAGTTTTTAGAAGCGACGATCCGGCGTGATGTCGCGCTCAGCTTTAGGCGTTATCGCGCCGCGGCGGATGCGCTTGTGTTGTATTCGACGCAGATCGTGCCGCGCGCCGAGCAGAATCTCAACACCGTCAGGGTGGGCTACAACTTGGGTGAGTTTTCCGTCTTCGACATCGTCAACGAGCAACGCCGGTTAATTGAGAACGAAACGGGCTACATTGAGGCGTTGCGCGATTACTACACGTCGCTCGCCGAGATCGAACGCGCGCTCGGCACGCAGATTCCGGCATCGAGCTTTGCGCCGGGCACGGTCTCGGTGATACCCGATGTGCATCAATTTAAGCCCGGCGATTTCTTGCGCGCCGTGACGCCGCCGTCGCAGAGGTCGAGGCAGACACCTGCCACAACGTCAGGACGGCAACCTGAGCCTGCCGCCGCATCGTTTCTTCGGGCGACGCCTTCTAACGCGCCGCAGCCTGTTGTGCAACCTATACCAAAGCAGAATTGAAGAAGGACAACATGACAAAGATACTGACCATCACGCTCGCCGGTTCGCTCGCCGTTCTAGTCGCCGGATGCTCAAGCAACGAGCCGGCTACGAACACGAACACAACGACAGCGAACACTGCGAACACCGCTTCGACCGTGCCGCCTAAAAGCGAAACGGCGACGAGCGGCGCGGCGACAAGTGGCGATGTCCCGGCAAACGTGCGCGCCGTATTCCCCGACGCGCAATCGTTTGCGGCTCAGCACAAAGACCTTTCCTCCGCGACCATTTCATCAATCGAGAAAGAGACCGGAAACAAGGTAGCCGACAAAGACCATCACGCCTATCTCGCATTCAGCACGGCGGGCGGAGCGCGCCGTCAAATCGGAGCCGCAACCGTCATCAAAGCCGAAGGGCAGGAGGTGGTGGTTGTTTACGACAGTAAGGAAGGTTCACCGGTGATTCGTGAAGTGCGCGGCGGCAATCTTCCGGAGTCGTTTCTCGATCAATTCAAAGGTAAGGGACACGACAACCCGCTCGCGTTCGGCAATGACATTAAGGCATCCGGCGCACCCGAAGCGACGGCGCGCGCCGCGACCTCGGCCATTAAAGCGGACGTGTTGGCGATGCAATCGCTCTACGGCGCTTCGCACTCACACTGAAATGGGAAAATTGAAGCGATCCATGAAAGCTTACTTTTTAAGGCGAGTACTTGGAAGGGCGTCTGTTCGAGGACGTACCTTCCTCGCCGTGTTGTCGGCGGCGCTGATTTTCGGCGTACTCCTAACTGCTCCGACGCTCCGCACGGCTGATGCAAATGGAGACGACGATCACGGCGCGCCTCCGCAAAGCGCTTCGAAAGGCGCGTCCGCTGCGCCGATTCGCACCGCCGAGCGCAACGTGCAGACAGAAGCCGGTCATTTCAAAGTGCGCCTGCGGCAAACGCCCACCGACCCGCGCGCGGGCGAAGAAGCGCAGTTCGCCGTTGATTTATCCGAGCAGGTCGAAGGCGGTTTCGGCGGGGCAGGAGGGATGCTGCCCGTCGAAGGAGCGACAGTCACAGCGCGGGTGATGACAGCCGCCGGTCAAGCGGTCGCCGACAAACTCGCCACGCACGCCGAAGCGGTCGGCTCATCCGGCGTGGATTACGCTTTCAGAAGTAGCGGCGAATACAAAATCATCTTCGACGCGCGGACGTCGGACGGGCGGCAGTTTTCCGCAGACTTCCCGGTGTCCGTCATCTCTGCTCCGACCAACTGGTTCTTCTGGCTCGGACTCGCCTCGCTCGGTCTGGTGTCGGCGGGGGCGATCTTCGGTTATTACAATTCTTGGAAGCGCGACGACGCGGTGACGGCAAACGTCGCGGCGCGCAAGACCGTTCCCGTAGCAATCGCCGCGCTGGTCTTCTTCGGCTTAGGCACGGCGGCGCTCGCTTACTACGCGCCGCCGCGCGAGCGGCGCGCCATCGCGCATCTTCCGCCGGCATCGGCGTCTGAGACGAGCGAAACCGCCGCTTCGAGCGGCGACCCCGCGCTTGGCGGCTCCGGCGCGACGATCACGATCCCGAAGGAATCACAATTGCTTTTTAGCATCCGCACCGAGCCAGTGGCCGAGCGCCAGATTGCCGGAGGGTTGAAGGTCGCCGGGACTGTGCGCGCTAGACCGGACGCGCAAGCGGTGATTTCGCCGCCCGTTTCGGGTCGCGTGCTGTTCAATCAAGGTGTGACCATCGGCACGGGGGTCGGGCGTGGACAGCGCATCGGCACGATTGAACAAATCTTAGGCGCGCCGGAACAGGCGGGTCTCGAAGCGCAGAGCATCCAGCTCCGCACCGCCGCGCTTGAGCAACAAGCGAGACAGTCCGAACAGAACGCGCTCGCGCAACAAGCCCGCACGCGACTCACGCAGGCGGGGCGCGAGCTGCAACGCGCCACAAATCTATTGGAAGTCGGAGCCGCGCCGCGCCGCCGCGTCGAAGAAGCGCAGACCGCCGTAAGACTCGCCGAGCAGGAAGTGGCAAGTGCCGAGCAACAGTCGCGCGTCGCGGCGCAGCAGGTCCGCGTCGCGCAGGAAGGCGTCGCGAGCGTGGACCCGGTTCGCACGTTCCCGCTCGTCTCGCCCGTGACCGGCATCGTCAGCGAGTTGAAGGTGACGAGCGGGCAGCAGGTCGAAGCGGGCGCGCAGTTGATGAACATCGTCAATCTCACGACCGTCTTCCTCGAAGCGCAGGTGTTTGAGCGCGACCTCGCGGCGGTGCGCGAATCGCGTCGCGCGAGCTATACGGCGGCAGGCATTCCCGGAGAAGTTTATCGCATCAGCGAAAGCGGCGACGGAAGGCTTGTCACCATCGGCCAGACGGTTGACTCGCAGACGCGCACCGTGCCCGTGATTTACGAAGTGCCGAATCCGTTGAAACGTCTGCGCGAAGGCATGTTCGTCGAAATCGCCATTGACACGACGGGCAGCCAAACCGTCTTGAGCGTGCCGAAGCAAGCCGTCATCACCGAGCAGGGGCGCACCTTCGTTTTCGTCTTCAAAGGCGGCGAGACATACGAAAAGCGCGTCGTCGTGCTCGGCGCGGAAGGTCAGGATTTTTACGAAGTCAAATCAGGCTTGCAGGCGGGCGAGCGCGTCGTCACGGAAGGCATTTACCAGTTGCGCTCGACGCAGCCCGGAGCCTGATTCTCGAAAGATATAAGAAGGAAGGAATGATGAATCGTACTACTAAATTGATTTTGACGAGTTTGGCGTTCGCCCTCGTCGCCCATATCGCCGGTTGCGCGACGGCTGAACACGCGACGACAACGAATGCTGGCTCAGCCGATACCGCACGGGCGCGCCCGGCAGCTGAGCCTGTCAAGGATGTGAACGAAGCGAAGCCCGCTTACCGCGCCGAGTTTGCGACCGAGCCGGCTGAGGTTAAAGCCGGTGAACCCGTCACGCTCTCCTTCACCGTCAAAGACGCGAAGGGCGCGGTGGTGCGCGATTTGCAAGTCGTTCACGAGAAGCCAATGCACTTGCTGGTAGTCTCGAACGACCTCGCCGAGTTCAATCACCTGCACCCGCAGCCGCAGGGAGACGGCTCGTTCAAAGTCACGCACACCTTCCCGAACGGCGGGGCGTACAAACTCTATGCGGACTTTACGGCGCCGAACGCGAGCCAGATCGTTGACCGCCTTGATGTGAACGTCGCGGGCGACGCTCCACGCGAGCACGCCTCGTTGGTCGCAGATAAGACGACGACGAAAACGGTTGACGGCTTGCGCGTCACGATGCGACCCGACAAGCATTTGCGCGCCGGAGAAGAGTTGATGCTGAACTTCGCGGTTGCCGACGCACGCACGGGCAAGCCCGCTACCGACTTGCAGCCTTACCTCGGCGCGCTCGCGCACTTCGTCATCATCAGCGAAGACACCACGGACTTTCTGCACGCCCACCCGATGACGAAAGAAGAGATGAGCGAGGCGGGCGGCGCGCACGGCGGAATGGAACACGACGCTAAGCCGCACGCTCACGACGCGGCGGAGATGAAGGATGAGGCGAAAGAAGGAGCAAGCCCGTCCGAGGTCGCCGCGCACACGACGTTTCCGCGCGCGGGGCTTTACAAAGTCTGGGCGCAGTTCCAGCGCGGCGGGAGGGTCATCACCGTGCCATACGTCGTGAGTGTCGCAGAGAATCACACTGTATCCGCTAACACCGCGAACAGCGTGCCCGCTGACGCGATTAAAGTGACGCTCAGCAGCAAGGGTTACGAACCGTCGCGCATTGAAGCGAAGAAGGGACAGCCCGTCAAACTCGCGTTCTACCGCGCGGACGCCGAGAACTGCGGCGGCGAAGTCGTCTTTCCGTCGCAGGGCATTCGCAAGAAGCTGCCTGTCAGACAAACGGTGCTTGTCGAAGTGACGCCGAAAGAGACGGGCGAACTCGCTTTCACTTGCGGCATGGGAATGCTGCGAGGCGCGCTCGTCGTCGCCGACTAAACGAATGAAATTTTATTGAAAAGCAGGGGACATAGAACACATGAAGATAAGTTACTTTACGCGCCCGGCCTTCTTCGCGACGTTACTACTGCTTGCTATCATCGCGCTTACCGGCGCGGCGTGTAGCACCGCGCCAGTGACGGAGGCGAACGCTAACACCGCGCGTACCAACGCGAACGCGCCCGCCGCTTCGCCGATGATGATGGCGAACAGCAACACAGGCGCGATGCCCGGCATGAGCGGCATGGATCACTCGACGATGCGGAGTTCGCCCGCAAAACAGTTGATAAGCAAACGAAAGACTTCCTCGAGATGAACGAAACGAAGCGGATGGTCGGCGGTGCACCTGCCCGATCACGTGGTCAAGGAACGCGCGGGCGCGGCTGAAGGTGAGATGTCAAGTGGCTTGGGTTCGAGCAGGCGAATGTGTTCACATTCGCCTGAGCTTTTACGGGGCGCGTTTTCTCTCAACGATGAACCTCGTTCCATCCAACAACACGCACGATCAGGAGAATCAGGATGATGAGCAACAAAATCAAGAGCTTGTTAGCCGGAGCCACTTTGATGCTGGGCTTCGCTTTGGTCGCGCCGCCCGTCAGCGCGCACGAAGGGCACGACCATACAAAGTAAAAGTCGAAGTAGAAATCAAAAAGCGAGCAAACAAAGCAAGGGTCGCCGGGCGATAAGCGGATGGTCACACTCACAGGCACTAATCAACACTTACACGGGTAGGCAACGCACGGATGAAGAATCCATCTTTCCGCCCGCAAGCCAGAAGGAGTGCAAGTGCAGTTCGCGCCTCGCGAGGGAACCGGCGAGGCGCGAACCCCGCCGGACACTCACAGCCTCGCAAGCAGAAAGTAAAAGCAGAACGGGTAATTGAAGGCTGAGAAAAGCGAGTATCAACCAAGTCTCTGTTGAGTGAATCGTAAGTTAGGTAAGTAGTATGTTAAACGGAATCATTAAATGGTCGTTGCAAAACCGATTGCTCGTCGTAGCGATCTCGGCGCTACTGCTCGTGTGGGGAACTTACGTCGCCTTGAACCTTCCGGTTGACGTATTTCCAGACCTCAATAAACCGACCGTCACTATCTTGACAGAAGCCGGAGGACTCGCGCCGGAAGAAGTCGAAACGCTCGTCACTTTCCCGATTGAGACGTTGATGAACGGCGCACCCGGAGTCGAGCGCGTGCGCTCGCAATCCGGCATCGGGTTATCCATCGTCTATGTTGAGTTCGGCTGGGGCACGGACATTTACCGCAACCGCCAACTCGTCTCGGAGCGGCTCGTGCAGGCGCGCGAGCAGTTGCCCGAAGGCATCCAGCCTTCAATGGGTCCGATCTCGTCCATCATGGGCGAGATCATGCTCGTCTCGGTGCGCTCGAAAAGCGGTGAGACGAATCCTTTAGACGTGCGCTCGCTCGCCGACTGGACGATTCGCCCGCGCCTGATGACCATTCCAGGAGTGGCGCAGGTCATCAACATCGGCGGTGGCGTCAAACAATATCAAGCACTCGTTTCACCGGATAAACTCAAACAATTCGGCATTGCGATTGAAGATGTGGCGACTGCTTTGGAGAAGTCGAACGTCAACACGACGGGCGGCTTCGTGGACGCGCAGTCGCAGGAGTACCTCGTCCGCAACCTCGCGCGCTTTTATTCGATTGATGAAC
>Ga0136617_10002591_pt1 | contig 16071 bp, 11 predicted proteins | sample AntDrymUQ3222106_2_FD_129672 | JGI IMG/M metagenome (GOLD analysis project Ga0136617, IMG submission 129672) | Polar desert sand microbial communities from Dry Valleys, Antarctica - metaG UQ322 (21.06) | ecosystem: Environmental > Terrestrial > Soil > Desert | place: Antarctica: Dry Valley...
AAAGCCAGTATTTATGCGGTTTTCAGCAAAAGAGTCCACGATGTCGTGGCCCTTTTGCCCAATTAAGCAGTCCACGATGTCGCGGTCGATTTTAGTCCACGATGTCGTGGCCCCTGACACTTAATAGTTTAGAGCGCGCCGTCCGCCCACGAATAGTCGGGGCGCGGCCAGATGGCGTAGGTATGTCCGGGGCCTTGCAGGTTAACGAACAGCGTCGCGCCGTTCGGGCTGAAGGTTGCGCCGGCGAACTCGCTGCCTTCCTGTCCCGGCACGACGTTCTTCGCGAACTGGAAGATTTGTCCGTCCTGCGTCAATCCGTGGACGAACTCTTCGCCGCTGCCGTCCTCGCACAGCACCAACCCGCCGCGCGGGCTGACACAGATGTTGTCCGGTGAATCGAGCACATCGGCGCTCGGCGATTCGAAGATCAGCTTCAAGTAACCCTCGGTGTTGCTCACGGGCGCGAACTCCCAGACCTGCCCCCGGCCAATGTTGCCGCCGTTCGTTGAAGTGAAGAAGATGCGGCCGTCGCTGTACCAGCAGCCTTCGAGCCGCACGAACAGCGCCGCGCCGAGCGCACGACCCTGCGCGCCGACCGATGTCGCGCCGCCCTGCAAGTCCGGATCGGGTTCACTGATCGGCACCCAACTGGCGAGCAGTTGTTGACCACGCGTCTGGCCAGTGCGTGTGTCGTAGTTGGCGACGCCGTTGACGCGCAGCATCTGCAACCGCCCGCCGGCGGCGAGGTTGCCCGGCTGATTCGGGATGAAGCGGAAGAATCCGGCGGGGCCGGCGTCTTCGGTTTGGTAAACGATGCCGGTCGCCGGGTCGACAGCGACCGCTTCGTGAGAGAAGCGTCCCATCGCCTTGAGCGCGACCGGCACTTCTTCACCGAGCGCCGTGACCGAAACCTCAAAGTTATAACCGTGATTCTTGCTGAAAGAAGCGTTGGCGTTCTGCGTCGTTTCTTCGCTGCTGATCCATGATCCCCACGGCGTCAGCCCGCCCGCGCAGTTTCTGACCGTCCCGCTGAGGCTCGCGAAGTCGTAGGCTAAGAGGCGCGTCACCGGGTCGACGATCAATGTGGTCGTGCCGCCGGCCGCCGTCGGGTCGTAGGGCAAGCCGCCGTAGGCGGGGCCGCCGCCAAGCTCGTGATTGCGGACAAGGTAGGTCATGCCGTTTAAGTCGAAGGCCGCCATCCCATCGTGCGCGCCGGGAGTCAGCCGACCGTCAGCCATTGGTGCCCCGGCCTTGCCGATGACGGTGTATTGAAAGCCCTCCGGCAGCCACAGCAACGTCTCGCCGGTGTTGTTCGTTTGCTTCGGGACAAGCGGGCCGTAGTCGCCGGCGAGCGTTGCCGTCGGCGTGCGCGACGCGGCGCCGACGGCGAACAGATCGGCGCGCGCCACCAGAGATTCAAAAGCTAAAGCCGCGCCGCCCGCCATCGCGGAGGTGCGGAGGAATGATCGTCTGTCGAGTGTTCCCACGGTAGTCTCTCCTTAACTGTCAAAAAAAGCAGTCGTGTCGCTTCGCTGCGAAGCAGGTTGGCAGCAGGTTTCAGAGTAGGCTTCGAAGCCAAATTCCTTACGCGAACCTCTGTAGTTTCGGCGCGCCAGCGCCGCGCGGTCGGGCGGGCTTCCGCCGGAGGTCGCTCTGGTGGCGGCGTGACGTCAGAAAGTTCGCTGGTGAAATATATGGTAACGTAAAAATCAATCGACCGCGCGATTGAGTGTGCGTGATCAAAGCTGCTTGCCGGAATGTATAGCGAAGCGCTGTTAGCGGATGATTAAGCGGACGTGAATCTTGTATTACATCTGACGTTCGGGAGGGCGTGCCGGGAGGAGTGTTACGGTTTGCTGGAAGGTCGCCACCAGGTCGCGCGAAGAGTTTACGAAAAGTTCAATCGGAATTAACTGCGCGGCAAAGGGCCGCCGGTAGCTTCGTGCCGCATCTCGAAATCACTATTGCCGAGTCAGCGCCGAGCACTCTCGTCGACCCGCGCCGCTTGATGCCGGAAATCATCATGCGACGCGCGCCGTTTGAGGACCGTCAGGTGTGGCGAGGCGTTATCAAAACTTTCAGCGAGAAAAGGTCAGGAGAAAAAGACAATGGTTTACTCACGTCAGATTTTGCAACGCATTTTATGCCGGGGATTAGTCGCCGGGTTCGCGCTCGTCGTGATGGTGTGCGGCGCGTCCCTCGGCGAAGCGCGCGCGGCGATGCTCACCAGCAGCCTGCCGCCGTACAACGGCCCATTCCAGCCGGTCGGCGGGGCGACCTTCAACGTCGGCACGCTCGCATTCGCGATCCCCGCCGGTGAACAAATCATTACGGCAACCATCACGGGGACGTTCGGTAACACGGCGGCCTTCAGCACTGCGCCGGTCACGCTGCGGCTGGACGGGTTGCAAATCGCTCAGTGCTTACCCGGGGCGCCGTGCAATACGGGGAGTTCCGCGAGCACCACGAATTGGAACTTTACATTTAACGCGGCGAACTTCTCGCTGCTTACTGATGGCGCGGCGGTGTTGACGGCGACGCAGGACGGGTTGGGCGCGATCCGCCTCGGGTCGACGGTATTGGAGGTGAGGACCGGCGTGATTCCCGAACCGGCGACGTTGCTGCTGCTCGGAACTGGACTCACGGTCTTAGCGGCGAAGGCACGACGTCGCAGCCGGTAGCTAGGTTGCTGTTCTAACTGATCGAGGGTTGTCTCGAACTCAGTGTCGAGTGGGGTGGGAGTCAGCTTTCACACAGAAGACACCGAAGAGTTGATGCTCTTCTTCGGTGTCTTCTGTGTCTTCATCTGCAATGCCTTTTGCGTTAAATCAATTGGCCGTCGTCATGCTTAAGCCCGTCGATTCACGCGCGCTCGTAATTCGTACCATACGCTTCGGTGACGATGCGCATGATCCGCCGTTCGTGGTAGCGCGTCGCGAAATACCAGACGAGGTAGATCAAATGCAGCAGCGACCACGCAATCAGCGCCGGGAAGTAGTAGTCGATGATGGGAAACTCGCGCGCCAGCGCCGGCAGCAACTGCCACGCGCGGTACGCGGCGAGGAAAATCGCCGACGCGCCGAGCACCCAGAAGTGAATCGTGATGAAGCCGATGAACGTTTGATCGGCGCGCAGCGGAACGCCGGCGAACTGTGGCCCGGCCAATGGGAAAAGGTAGTCCGCCTCGATGCGGTGCGCGATCATGACGTCATCTTGCAGCAGACGGTTGATGCGTTGCTCGATGCCGGTCGCGTAGATGCGCGCGAAGACGACGTAGGTCAGGAAGTAGGCCGACTGAACGCCGACGTAGATGACGAAGAACGGTATTAACAGAGCCGTCGCGCGCAACGCCTCGGTCATGCTCGCCATCGTCATCAGTACGAGAAAGACGACGGCGAGGACGATCAGTTTGTAGAAAAGCTCGGAGTACTTGTAGAGCATCGCGCGCATCCGCTCCAGTTGCGCGTGGAGCACCTGCATGCGCGTCTCGACCAAAACATTTTCAGACACCACCGGCTCAGTTGACATATGTTGTTATTCCTTCGGTGTCGTCGGGTAGACCATCGTCAGTGGGTCGGGCAGGGGGATGCGGCGAATCTGCCCGTCTTTGGCGATCTTCGCGAGTGAGTGTTGCGGTTTGTCGGGGTTGCCTTTGGTGATGTCGTCGACGTTGCCGACGACGAGGACGACGATCTTGTCGGGTTGCAGGTATTTCTGTGCGACACGCTGCACATCGTCGGCGGTGACGGCCTTGGTGCGGTTGCGATACTCGTCCCAGTAGTCGATTGGGCGCTTGGTGTATTCGTCCTGCGCGAATGTGCCGGCGACCTGCTGGGCGGTCGCGAAGAAGCGCGGGAAGACTTCGATGGCCGAGTTCTTCGCCGTCTCCAGTTCTTCGGGTGTGACCTTCGTCGTGCGGACGCGGTTGATCTCTTCCATCAAGATGTCAATCGCCTGCGCGGTCGAAGCGCTCTTCGATTGGAACGCGGCAACGAAATCACCGGGGTAGTAAACGCCGAGGCCAAAGTTGGAGCCGGCGCTGTAGGCTAAGCCTTCGTCTGAGCGGACGCGCGACATGATCCGCGAAGTGAAGCCGCCGCCGCCGAGGATGTCGTCCATGATCGAGAGCGCGTAGCTGTCCGGGTTGTCGCGCGTCGTACCGACGTGGCCGAGGCGCACGCGACCCTGATTCGCGTCTGACTTGTTGACCGTGTAGACACCGGCGACCGGCGCGAACTTTGGCTCCGGCACGGCGGGCACCGCGGTCTTGTCAATCGGCCAGTCGCGCATCGCTGCTTCGAGCTTCGCCACCATCTCGTCGGTTTTGAAGTCGCCGGAGACGGCGAAGATGAACCCGCCGGAGTGAAAATACTTTTTGTGAAATGCATTCATCTCGTCGCGCGTGATCGACTCGATTGAAGCCTTCGTCGATTGCTTCGTCGAGAAGTGGTCGGAGCCGCGCATCAGACGCGCCCACTCACGTCCTTCAATCGAAGCAGTGTTGTCGTTGCGCCGCTCCATCTGCTGAAGCACCTGGCTCTTCGCCAGCGCGAGGCGGTCGGCTTGAAAGCCGGGGCTTTTCAACATCTCGAAGAACAGCGCGAGGCCCTGGTCGACATCCTTGGCGAGGCAGTTGAGATTCGCGTTGCCCTGCGTGTCGCCGACGAAGCTGGAGATGGTGGCCGCGAGAAAGTCGGCGGCCTCATCAAACTCCCCGGCCTTCTTCGTCGTGGTGCCGCCCGCCCTGATCTGCCCGCCGGTCAGAAAAGCGAGACCCTCTCGGCCCGCCGGTTCGAGATAGCTGCCGGTGCGGACCATCACCGAGACGTTGACGAGCGGCAGGTCGTGATCTTCGACGAGGTACGCCACCGCGCCGTTCGACAGCACGCGGCGGTACTTGTCGCGCTTCGGCGGAGAGTATTCAAGCGGGCTGTATTTCAAATCCTTCGGATGCGCCGGAATCCCCGCCCGTGACTGCGGCGCCTGCGCCGCGCCGGACTTTGCTGCCGGAGTTGCTGCTGGAGTTGATGTGCTTTGCTTCGTCGACGGCGTCGCGCTCTGCGGTAGCGTCGCGCGCCGCTGTTGCGCGACGACAAGGCTCGCCGGCAACAGCTCGACGAGGACCAGCGTCAGGAATATGGAAAGTGTCGTGTGGTGATCTCTCTTCGCCATTACTTCGCTCCTTCGAGCTGCTTCAGACGATCCTCAAGCAGCTTCTTGATTACCTTCATCATGTCCTGTTTGTCGGCGGGGGCGGACGCGCCCTGCTGCTCGATTTGCCCCATCATCGCTTTGACCTGCTCGGCCGGCATCTGTGCGATTGCGCCGCGCATCTGCCCGACCTGCGTCTTCTCTTGATCGTCGAGTCCGGTCATCAGCGGGTCGTCAGCGCCGGCGCTTTTCTTCGTGTAGTAGATGGCGACCGTCCGATTCTCCGGCGTGAAGTAGGCGTTGGCGACGCGCTTGACATCTTCCGCGGTGACGGCCTGCACGCGCGCCGGGTCGGTGTTGAGCGTCTCCCACCCGCGGTTCGCGTCGCGCAGCAGCAGTTGCACCATCAGCGCGAAGTTCGATTGCAAGCGACGGAAATCTCCGGCGGCGTTCTGGTTCTTGACCTTCTGCAACTCCTGTTCGCCAACCGTCTCCTGCTTCAGCCGCTCGATCTCTTTCGTCAGCGCCTGCTCGACCTCTTCCGGCGTGCGCCCCGGTTTGGAGACGCCCGTCAATTCGAAGAGTCCTTCGTACTTGCGACCGTCCTGCGACGCGCCCGCGCTGTTGGCGACGCTCTGCTGTTCGACCAGGGATTTATAGAGTCGGCCTGTTCGACCATTAAGGAGGTCGGCGAGGATGTTCAACGCGAAGTCGTCTTTGTGTCCATCGGGGATGGTGTGATAGCGCACCCTGACCTGCGGGTTTGTTTCGGCATAGGCGACCATCCGCTTCTCGGCGAGTTGCTTCATCTCCTGCGTGCGCACTGGCTCCGGCTCGCGCGGCCCGCGCGGCAGGCGCCCGAAGTATTGCTTCGCGAGTTCGGTGGCGCGCGCCGGGTCGAAGTCGCCGACCAGGCAGGCCGTCAGATTGTTCGGCGCGTAGTTGACGGCGAAGTATTCGAGCGCCTCTTCGCGCGTGATGCCGTCAAGGTCGCTCGGCCACCCGACGACCGGCCAGCCGTAGGGCGACGACTGCCAGAACATCGACTCGAACATCTCGTCGAACTTACCCGTCGGCGTGCTCTCGGTGCGCAATCGGCGCTCTTCGTAAACCACGTCACGCTCGGCGTAGAACTCGCGAAAGACCGGGTTCAGCAACCGGTCCGATTCCATCCAGAACCATAACTCGAGTTTGTTTGCCGGGACGTTGATGAAGTAGACGGTGAAGTCGTGGCTGGTCCCGGCGTTCATCCCAGACGCGCCGGCGGTCGTGTAGATGCGGTCGAACTCATCTTTAATCATCAACTCGCGCTCACGCTTCGTCATCTCGTCGAACCTGACGAGCAGTTGTTGGTGGCGCGCCGTGCGGTACTGCGCATCTTTCGCGTCGCTGATTTCGCCGAGCCGCTGACGGCGCATCAACTCGCGCTGCTCGCGCTGTAACTCGGCGCGGACGCGATCCATTTCCGCGATGTGGCTTAGGTTGGCCGCGATGTCTTTCGTGCCAATCGCGCGCGTGCCTTTGAACATCATGTGCTCGAAGAGGTGCGAGAGGCCGGTGATGCCGGGGCGCTCGTTGACCGAGCCGACGCGCGCCACCCAACCGACCGCGACGTTTGGGTCGCCCTTGCGCTGAACCATCAGCACCTTCATGCCGTTGTCCAAAACAACTTCCTGCACCGGAACTTTTTGCGCCCCCGCAATGTGCGCGCACAAGAGTATTGCCACGACACAAAAAGAAATCCTCTTCATATTTTATCCTCGGTTTTAAGCGGACGAAACTGTTCTTTGGTTTTCAATAGCGGTTTGTTTGTAGCCGGAATACCGTCGCAAAGTTTTCGGGGAGTATCGCGCGAGGCTCCAGAACGAAAACATGATACCAGCCGCGGGGTCTCATTTCTAAGCCGTCGGTGGTCACGAGAAAAGCCTCTCAACGGTCGTACATAATTAAAAACCGGCACTCAACGGAATTCGATGGATTCATCTTCTCGGTTGGATGGTGATTTCGTTCCGGGCTTTGATTCGGTGACGGCGCTTATGGTTGTTGCTGCGGCTGTCCCTCGTCCGATGGCGGCGCGCCCTCTTCAACTCCGCTGTCAGGCTCGTCAACGTCATCCTCAAGCTCGGCGTCCGGGGTCGCGCCTGGAACAGCGCCTTCAGTGTCCGGCGTGGGCGCGCCTTTTTGTTCGCGGATGCGCAGCACGGCGGCGTAGTCGTCCTCGTAGATTTTTTCGAACCAGCCGCTGTCAAGCGCTTTGAAGTAGAAGTCGTCGTGCACCTCTTCCTTGTCGCTGAAGACGTAGCGCGCGCCGAAGCGTTCGCGGATCACAGGCCCGGCGTCATAGTTGTTTTTGCCAAGGGTAATCTCGACGTAGAGCTTCGACAACTCCGGATTCTGGTTGAGCAGATAGGTCGGGTCGAGGCCAGTTGCGTAGACGTGATCCGTGTCGTAGAAGAAGACTTTCGGGAAGTCGTCCCAGTCGGTGTTAAAGACCATCTCGCCCTTCGGCACGTTGGCGCGCACCCATTCCATTGCGCCGCGATAGGCAGCCGGGGGCTGGTCATTGCTGATCTCACGCGCGACCCCGGTGACGTTGCCGATCATCGGAATCGACAGCGCCGCCGCCGCGACCCCGGCCAGCGCCATTTTCCAATACTCGCGGCGGCGCGTCTCGTCGGAGACTTTGGGTCGTTCGTGGCGATCAAGAAATGGCTGCAACTCGTCCAGCACGACGGCGGACAATCGCGCGACGACGGCGCGGCGCTCGCCCTCCAGAAGCGGTTGTAGCGAGAACGCCGCGAAGAGCACCGCGAACGGCGGCCAATACTCGACGAAGCGACGCGACCGCGCGGTGATGATCAGCAAGATGGTCGAGAAGACGAGGAAGAAGAGTGTCCGCGCGGCGCGCTTTTTGTCCGTCCCGTCGAACGCGACGTAGCCGACCAGCATCGCCGCGAACGCGACCAGACAGCTTCCGAGCAGGTACCAACTTTCATACGGATACCACTCCATCCCGACGCTGGTTGTGAACTCGGTTGCCTTGGCCTTCATCAGCAGGTGGGCGACGAAGAGGCGTACGTTGTCGGGGAAGTACGGGTTGATGACGAAGCCGGCGACGGTGCCGATGGCGGTCGCGAGCGGTGCGACGAGCGTGCGCCGGATGAACTTCGGGTCGGTGTGCCACTCGCTCCACATCACGACGCCCGCCCAGATCACCGATGCCGCGCACAGCATCACGAACAGGCTGTACGTCCAGACATAGAGGAACGCGAGCGGCGCCAGCAGCCAGTACCGTCGCTCAAACAGCAGGTAGATACCGGCCACCATGAAGATCAACGAGACGCTCTGCGCGCGCGTCATGCTGAGGCGGTACAGGAATGGCGCGGAGCAACCCAGCAGCGCCACCAGCCAGACCGGCGGATAACTGACGCGGTAACGCAGAATCAACCAGTAGCACGCCAGCACGCCGAGCGTACCGAACAGCGCCGCCGCGGTCTTCGCACCGAGCCGGAGGTCGCCAAACCATGTGAACGGAATCAGCAGAAAGTGAAACAGCAGGTGATGGTCGACGTAGTCCTGCGGGTTAAGGGTCGTCAGTGGCAGGTACGGGAATGCCGGCGGGAATTTCCCGGCGAGCATGCCCTCCCACAGCAGACGACTCCAACGGATGTGGTAGTAGCCGTCGACGTCGAGAATCGCGTCGGTGGAAAACTGCAGATAGAAAAAGACCACGCCGGCGGCGATTGCGCCGATAAGCAGTTGCAGAGAGCGCGTCAACACGCCCGACCCGGCGCGGCCCCGCTCATCGCGGCGCGCGACCTCTGATTCTTCGACGGAATCGGTGAAGACGTTCTCCATACAGTCCGGCGTTCCTCCCCCTTAGGATTGAAGACAAAATACATTCACCACTGAATACGCCGAGGACGCCGAGCATACCCAGCTTTTACCTGATTGATGATGCTGTCTTGCATTTCTCCGCGCCCTCTCGCGTCCTCGGCAGTGAAATGCGGGTGAAGTTATTTTAGTTTCAATCAGAAAGTGATGTTTGCGGTGGTCCGAAATCCGGCGACACCTTAGCACGAAGGCGCGCCACGCCAGAAGTGTGCCCGCCCGTTAAATCATCCGGCGAAATCAGCTCATGCGACGGACGGCGAGAATGGTCAAACGGGACCCGATGCGGGTGGTGCCTCGTCAACGTGGGGCGCGGCGGGTGGCGGCGCGCTTGCGACGCGGGCGTGCCGGCGGGGGCCGCGTGGAGGATGTGGCGGGCGATAGCGATGCGGACTCGGTTGCCAATCGCTCTTGTTCCTCTCGCATCAGTTGGCCGATTATTTCCTGGAACTGCGGGATCAATATCTCGCTGCTTTTCTGCATCGAGTCGGCGAACAACTGCGGCATCACCGTGATGCTTTTGCGGCCCGTCGGCGATTGGTAAAAAGTAATCAGGTCGCGCAACTCGCCTTCGGTGAAATGCTTGTCGTAGACAGTGTAGCTGATGTCCTCCATCAGCTTGGCGAAGTCCACCTGCTGCTTGAACAGTTCCCTGAAACGGTCGCCGCTGCGTTTCGCACTCTCCATCATTTTCCTTCGCCATGCCTCGTCGGCGGGCGGCGAGTGTCCGTCGCCTTTGAACAGCGTCTCCGAAATCAGCTTGGCGACCTGCTGCTGCTGTTGGTCCATGATTGAGTTCATCACCGCCTCCGAAGTTGCCCGCGCGTTGGTGACGGTCAACAGTTCTTTGATGAGCGCCTGCTTCTCGGCGGAGATGTCGTTGCTCTGCGCAGTAACGGCGTTGGCGGTCAGAATTAAAGAACACAAAACAAGTCCCGCTTTAATCAAACTACTGAACATGCGTTTCTCCTTACTGGAAATCTTCCACGGTGCGGGTCTGAAGAGTTCGGACACGAAGATGAACTGAGGGTCAGCATCCTGTCCGAAGCGGTTTTAACCGATGGTCGTCATCAACGGGACGGGCCGGCGGCGTAAAGCTCGAAGAGTTTCGCTTCAAGGTCGGAGATCTGAAACGGTTTGTCGATGCTGGCGTCGATCAGCGAAGGCGGGGGCGTGCCGCCGGGAATCGACTGGCCATAGCCGGTGGCGAGCACAATGAGTGTGCCGGGGGCGCGGCGGCGGACCTCGGCGGCGAGTGTTAACCCGTCCATGCCGGGCATCGCGAGATCGGTAATCATCACGTCGAACTGGCCGTTGTCGTTGAGCGCCTGCAATGCTTCGCCGGCGCCGGCGACCATCGTCACATGCTGGCCCAACTCGGTAAGAATCTCGCCGAGCACTTCGCGCACCGTCTCTTCGTCCTCGACGACGAGCACCCGGCGCGGCGGCAACCCGGCGCTGTGGGCGGCGGGAATCAACGGCCCTGCGTCCAGCGTCTGCGGAAAGCGAATGATGAATGTCGCGCCGTGGCCGACTTGGCTGCGGACATCAATCGTGCCGGCGAGGCGCTGGATGATGCCGTAGCTGACGGCGAGGCCGAGGCCGGAACCTTGCGGTCCTTTAGTCGTGAAGAACGGCTCGAAGATGCGTTCGCAGAGCGCGGCGGGGATGCCCTCGCCGGTGTCGCCGACCTCGACCACGATGAAGCCAGCGTCCCGGCTGACGCGAAAGTTGATGCTGCCGCCGGAGGGCATCGCGTCGAGCGCGTTGAAGATCAGGTTGACGATTACCTCGCGGATCTCGGAGGGGTTCGCCGCAATCTCGTCACCGCCCTCACAAGTCGACACGAAGTTGATGGTGTAATGCAACCCTTGCGCGCGGGCGTCGTCCTCCCAGCGGGTGCGCGTCAACTGAATGGCGTCGTTAATCAGCCGCCCGATGGACACGCCGGGTATGTGCTCGCCCGGCGCGCGGCGCGCGAATGTCTGGATGCGGCGCACGGTCTCGGCGGCGTCGAGCGCCGCAGTCTCGATCACTTCAAGGTCGCGCCGCTGCTTCTCGATGGTCACGGCGCGCAGCAGCAGTTGCGTGCGTCCGAGGATGGCGGCCAGCGAGTTGTTGAAGTCGTGCGCGACGCCCGCCGCGAGTTGCCCGATGCTGCGCATCTTGTCGCTTTCCGCCTCCTGGTCGGCGCGCTCCAGTTCGCGTTCGAGCAGCCCGACGTTCTCAATGGCAACCGCCGCGAGGTTGGCCGCCATCCGCATCGCTGTCACGTGCTCCGGCTTGAAGGCCGCCACCTCCGCGCTCTGCACCTCGACGGCGCCGAGCGTCCGGCCCATGAAATTCATCGGCACCGCAAGCGACGAGCGTGGCCGCCGAACGTCCGTGTCGAACCCGACATCGACGGTCGGCTGGTTCGTGACGGCCGTCAGGTAATCGTCTTCGATGACGATTTGTCCGGTTGCCACCGCGCGGCTGTGCGGGCTGTCGGTGATCGGCAGCGGCGGCAGCGTCGTCCAATCGACCTCTTCTCCTGCGCTCCATGCATAGACCGCCGTGCGCTCGTTATTGTGCGGGTCATGGAGCGAGATGAAGATGCCGATGCACGGCGTCGACGCCATGGCGAACTCGCGCAGCGCGTGGAAGATGGCGTGGAGGCCGCGTGCCGTGCCGAAGGTTTGCGACAGCGACTCAAGGCGGTCGAGCAGGCGCTCGTACTCGGTGATCGCGCGCTGCTCGGCGACGCGCAGTGCCTCCTCGACGATCTGCCGTTCGGTGATGTCGGTGACCAGCACGAGGCGCGCCGGTCGACCGGCGAGGTCAATCGAGTGCGACGCGATCTCGACTTGAATGAGCGAGCCGTCTTTTTTGCGGTGGCGCCACGGTCCCGCATGGTTGAGTCCGCGTGATCGGCGCTCGGTTACTTTGAGCAGCGCGGGAATATATTCGGCGGGACGAATGTCAAGGATCGTCATGCGAAGGAATTCTTCGCGGGTGTAGCCATAATGTTTGATCGCGGCGTCGTTGACGTCGAGGAAGGCGTGCGTGTCCACCGCGTAGACCCACATCGGCTGCGGGTTGTTTTCGAACAGCGCGCGGTACGGGTCTTCGGCGTCGCGCGAAGGCGATAGTCCCGGTTCCTTCTTTTCGTCGTCGCGCTCCATAAGAATGGGGGCAGTCCGCTGTGAGTTGGTGAAAGCGTCTGCGGTGGGCGGCTGCACGACGGCGGCACCCGCAGGTTCAGCTTCGCAATTGCCTAATGAGATCGATGAGGTCCATCAGGTTGATCGGCTTAGTCAGAAAGGCGTCGAACCCTGATTCGAGGGCGCGCTCGCGATCATCGTACATCGCGAAACCAGTCATCGCAATCAGCGGCACCGAGACGTAGTTGTCGAGTGACCTTAGTGCCATCGCCAACTCGTACCCGCTCATCCCCGGCATCCCGATGTCCGACACCACGACGTCGAAATCTTCGCTGCGCGCCTTTTCCAGCGCGTCGGGCGCGGTGAACACAGCCGCCACATCGTACCCGGTGTAGCGCAGCAGCATCGTGATCATCTCCGTCACGTCGGGCGCGTCGTCAACGACCAACGCGCGCGGTCGACGCTTACCCTCAGCTGGGATGTCGTCGGCGAGCGGCGTACGGTCCGGCGGCGACGGCACTTCGTCGTGTGCCGAGAACCGACTGGCGAATGCGTTGCGGAAAAAGGCGGCGGGCCCATTAAACCCGCTCGGTGTCAGAGAGCCTGTCAGCATCGTCCATTAGCCTTTCAAAGCGGTGATGCGAAAGTGGCGCCTGACCCGGCGGCCGTGATCTCGGATAACGCCCCCGGCGTTGAATGAACCGCTTTCGTCACTCAACTTGTCCCACTTGTTGAGCCACGCGCCGCCATGTTATTGACCTGACGGTTGGTGACGGATACGACTATATCAAAACACACCGCGGCGGAGGCGCGCAATACCTCTCGCTTTCGACCTGCGGAGCATCGTTTTGGTAGCCGCGCCCGGCGAAAAATCGTGTGAGATGCAGTGACTCTCATCAGAGACTGTGACGTGTGCCGCCGCCTCGTTCGCGGAAACGGTTGGGGCGGTTCGCCCCCGCGAAATAATTCTGCTAGTCTCATGTTTCGTCTCCGAAAAACATGACCTGAAGGCGGACGTTTAATTTGTATCCGGCCGGCAACCTCTTCATCCCCATTGAGCACGGCGGCCTCGAAGCGGTCCTTAAGGAGCCGCGCGCCGCCGCCGGAGAATCTTCAGTCTCTCCGCACGGCGTCGCGCTTGTTTTGCACCCGCACCCGCTGCACGGCGGCACGATGCACACCAAAGTGGTCTTTCGCGCGGCGCGCGCTTTGAACGACGCCGGCCTCGTCGCGCTACGCATCAACTTCCGCGGCGTCGGCCAGAGCACCGGCACGCACGACCACGCGCGCGGCGAACAGGATGACGCGCGCGGCGCGCTCGACTACTTAACAAACACCTACCCGAATCTACCCGTGACGCTCGCCGGGTTTTCGTTCGGCGCGCGCGTCGGCCTCGAAGTCGGAATCGCGGATTCGCGCGTCGCCAACCTGATCGGCATCGGCACGCCTCTTAACATGTACGACTTCACATTTCTGAGTGCCTGCCGCAAGCCGCTGCTGCTCGTCCACGGCCAGCGCGACGAGTTCGGCGACGCCGGAAAGTTACAGGAGTTGGCCGATCAACTTCCCGCCGAAGCGCACACGCGCGTCGCGATTGTTCCCGGCGCCGGCCATTTTTTCGAGGGGATGTTAGACGAGATGAGCCGCGTCATTCGCGCATGGGCGGAAGAAATAAGGATGAAGGATGAAGGATGAGGGATGAAGGGAAAGGTAGATGTTTTCCGTTGTTGATGTTTTTGTCCTTAACGGTGTTGACGAACGCGTTTATTAGTTGTCCTGCTTCGACTCGTCCCTGGCATTACACGGGCTTCATTCAGAGAGGCGAGAAAAAGTGGCGGAAGAAGATCAGGCGCGAGTGGAGAAGGATTTGATTTTCATCCCTCATCCCTCAAGAGTCTCTCAACCTTCTTCTGTGTAGAGCCGGTCGATGACGTCTCGGTACTTTTCGTCGACGATGCGCCGTTTGACTTTCATCGTCGGGGTCAGTTCGCCGCCCTCGATGGTCATCTCGTGTTCGAGAAGGGCGACTTTTTTGACGCGCTCGTACTTCGATAATCCATCGCAGAGCGCGTCGACTTGTCGCTGAACGACGTCAATGATGCGCGGGTGGCGGATGAAGTCGGCGGGCGTTTTGATGTCGAGGTTTTTAAGCTGTGCATACGAGCGGAGTTGCTCCCAGTTCGGAACGATCAGCGCGGCGGGGAACTTACGACCGTTGCCGACGAGCACCACTTGATTGACGAAGGGCGACTGCTTCAGACGCTGCTCGATGGGCTGCGGCGCGACGTACTTGCCGCCGGAGGTTTTGAACAATTCTTTCTTGCGATCCGTGATGCGCAGGAATCCATCGGCGTCGAGCGTACCAATGTCGCCTGTCTTGAACCATCCGTCGGCGGTGAACACGGCGCGCGTCGCGTCAGGCTGGTTGTAGTAACCGCGCATTACGTTCGGCCCGCGCGTTTCAATCTCGCCGTCCTCGGCAATGCGCACCTCGACGTTGCGGATGGGCCGCCCGACGGTGCCGACCCGGTTGTCTTCGAGCGTCCCGGCGGCGATCACCGGCGAGGTTTCCGTCAGGCCATAGCCCTGCACAATCGGCAGCCCCGCGCCGAGAAATGTGTACGCGATTTCGTCGGGCAGCGCCGCGCCGCCGGAAACAAAGAGGCGCATCCGCCCACCCACCCCGACGCGCCACTTCGCGAAGACGACGCGCGACGCGGCGGCGTGTTGCAGCGCGAGCAACGTCGGCACCGGCTGGCGCGCGACGGCGAGCCGCGACCGTTTCTTCCCGATCTCGACCGCCCACGCGAGCAGCCCCGCCTTTACTTTTCCGCCCTCCGCCGCTTTCCCCTTGATACGCGCATAAATTTTTTCGAATAGGCGCGGTACGCTGAGCATCACGGTCGGGCGCACCTCGCGCATGTTGTCGCCGATCTTCTCCAGCGACTCGACGAAATAGACGCTCATCCCGTGGTGGATGTACATGTACATGCCGAGCCGCTCGAAGATGTGCGACAGCGGCAGCACCGAAAGCACGATGTCTGCGGGCGTGAACGAAAGGTGGCCTGACGAATCGATGAGATTGGTGATAAGGTTCGACTGCGTCAGCATCACGCCCTTCGGCTCGCCGGTCGTACCGGAAGTGTAGATGATCGTCGCCAGATCATCGGATTTCACCGCGCGCGCCAAAGCGTCTGCGAGGTCAGGCTGCGTGGCCTGAAGCTCGCGCCCGCGCGCTTCGAGTTGACTAAGTGTGAGTGCGCCGCCCGCGCCCGTTACTCTCGCCACATCCGCCGCCTCACCTTCGAGAAAGACGATGTGCTGAAGCACGTCGCATTCGCTGATCGCCTCGCGGACGCGCTCGAAGGCGGCGCGGTGCTGGATAAAAAGCACGCGCGCGCCGGAGTCGGTCAGGATGTAGCGGACCTGCGGCGGAGCCTGCGTCGGGTAGATGGGAACATCGATGGCGCCCGCGAACTGGCAACCGGCGTCGGCCATCGTCCACTCCGAACGGCTCTCGGAGAGAATCGCCACGCGGTCGCCGTGGCGCACGCCGAGCGTGTAGAGTCCAAGCGCGATAGAGCGCGCCCGCTCCAAAAGTTCTTCGGACGAAACGGGCCGCCACGCGCCATCGCGTTTGTCGTTGAGGGCGTCTGGTTTGTGGTGGATGCGGGCGGCGCGCTCGAACATCTCGACGAGCGTTGTCGGCTCGTCGGGTGTGGACGGGACGCGGGCCTGTGCCTGTGCGTTCTGTTTCGCGGCGTTAGCGGTCGCCACCTGATCGATCATTTTCATCGGACGCTTACTCCGTTGAGAAAGATGTCCAACACCTGGTCGGCCATCGGGGCCAGCTTGTAGCGGCGCTTCGACAGAATCCAGTTGGTCG
>Ga0136617_10002592_pt1 | contig 16071 bp, 14 predicted proteins | sample AntDrymUQ3222106_2_FD_129672 | JGI IMG/M metagenome (GOLD analysis project Ga0136617, IMG submission 129672) | Polar desert sand microbial communities from Dry Valleys, Antarctica - metaG UQ322 (21.06) | ecosystem: Environmental > Terrestrial > Soil > Desert | place: Antarctica: Dry Valley...
ATCTGGCAGCAGGGACGAAACCTTAGCGCACTATGGGCGATGCTGGCATTCGATCTGCGTGCGCCGTAACTGGTCAGGTCACTGGATTGCGGGTGGCCAGTGTTGGCCCTGGGCGAGCACGACGAGGATGTCGAAGAAGTGCCGGCCGTGTTCGGCGGCGGTGGATAGTTGGCTGCGTATCGCGCAGAACTGTTCGGCTCCGGTGAGGGCTGGGTAGGCGGCCGGACACGTTGACCGCGCACCTGCCGGCGGTGTTCACCGACCGGGTGTCACCACAGGCACTTTCTTGCTTGCGTAGGTCGGCAGCCCCGGGCCGGGAAATCAGGCGACGCTGGTGCCGTGTTCCTTGAGTAGGGCTGCGATGAAGTCACGCGAGGCTGCCGGCTCGAGCGCGACATCCGCCATGCGCTGCCAGGCTTCTTCGAAGTCGGCGCACTCCTCCGCACCGACGAATGTCAGCTCGGCGCCCGGCGTCTCCACGATGACCATCGCCGGCTCGCCTGCGTCCATCCAGTCGACCATGAAGAAGCCGCAGATGGGCAGCGCGCTCATCGGGGTACCCGACGGGATGACCTGCACCGTGATGGTCTCGACAGCCGTCGCGGCCAGCAGGATGCGCAAGGTCTCTGCCGTTGCCTCCGGTCCGGCTGACGGCACCCAGCGAAGGGAGGCTTCGGTCAGGACGGTGTGGTACGGCGTCGCGTCCGGGCCGCGCAGCCGCTGCCCACGCTGCATCCGCGCTTTGACGGCAGCATCCACGTCCGTGAGCCGACCGAAGTTAGCCGCCTCGATACACGCCCGGGCGTAGGCGGCCGAGTGGAACGGGCCGGTGATGAGGGTCGGATGGAACTGCCGCAGCCGGCCACCGTGGGTGTCAATGTCGATCAGCTCGCGCTGTCGAATCTCCAGACTGCCACGATGCAGGTCGCGGATCGTCGTGACGCCGTGTTCGATCGCCTCAGCCAGCGCCAGGACCCGAGCGCGGTCGGTTTCGTCGGCATTGCAGGCCGTGAGCCATGCCTCGATGTCGGCCAGCGACGGCCACCGCTCAGCGTTCTCGACCCGGCTGACTGTCGATTGGTTGACGCCCACCAGGCGCGCCAGCTGCGGACCGGACAGCCCCGCGCGGCTCCGGATCACCCGCAGCAAGCTGCCCAGGCGCCGCCGCAAGGCCTTCGCGCGCTGATCCACCGTGCCCCTCCGCTTGGTCATCCATCCACTGGGACACTATGCCAATCTATGCAAGCCGCGCAAGCGGGGCTTGCCGGGTTCATTGAAGACACCGGTCTCCCGCTGTTGGGCCCGAGCGCCTCCTCGACGATCGCCCGCCCGACGAATCCGGTCCCGCCAAGCGCAAGCAGGTTCATAACGAGGCAGTATCCGACTCTTTGGCGTGACTGACTACGCTCATCATCGCTGGACGGATTTGCTGTCTTCTTTCCCGTTGACGCACGCCACTTCCACCCGTAGCCGGCTGACCCCGAGGAGGAAACGTGTCCTGGCGATTCTCGCTGCGTCCGAAGCTGCTGACCACGGTGCTCGCTCTCACCGCACTCTGCCTGACCGGCTGTGGAGACAGTGGCGGGTCAACGAGCAGCGGCGTCAAGCTGGTCAAGAGCGGGACGTTGACCACCTGCACCCACCTGCCCTACGCGCCGTTCCAGTCGCGCGTAGGCAACAAGGTCGTCGGCTTCGATGTCGACCTGATCGACCTGGTCGCCAAGGAACTCGGCGTCAAGCAGGCGATCTTCGACACGCCATTCGAGGGAATCAAGTCGGGTCAGGATCTCAACACCGGCAAGTGCGACATCGCCGCTGCCGGGATGACCATCACCGACGACCGGAAGAAGGTCATCGACTTCAGCAAGCCGTACTTCGACGCCACCCAGGCCCTGTTGGTCCCGAAGGGCTCGGGGATCAAGTCCCTTGACGACATCAAGGGCAAGAGCCTCGGCGTGCAGTCGGGCACAACGGGCAAGGACTACATCGATGCCCAGGAGCCGCAAGGCGTCAAGGTCATCGAGTTCGAGGACCTCGCCACCGAACAGCAGGCGCTGGCCACCGGGCAGATCGCCGCTGCCGTCAATGACCTCCCCGTGTGGCTGTTCTACATCAAGAACAATCCCGGCAAGTTCGAGATCGGAACCCAGTTCGACACCGGCGAGCAGTACGGATTCGGCATCAAGAAGGGCGGCAACCCCGAGCTCCTCAAGACCGTCAACTCAGTGCTCGACAAGGCCAAGGCTGACGGTACCTACGACAAGCTCTATGAGAAGTGGTTCGGCCAGAAGCCCACGCCGTAGATGGCGGTCGACCGGCAGAGCGGCTCCGCCCCCGCTGCTCCTGCCCGGTGGCGCTCACCGTTGGCGTCGATGCCACGGACGAAGCGCGCCCGGCTGATCCGGACTATTCAGTACGCGGTCTTCGTCCTGGTGCTGCTCGTGATCGTGCTCCGGGTCGACTGGGCGACCGTACGAGAGGGCTACTTCAACCTGAGCAAGGCCAAGCCGCTCTTCCCCGACATCATCACGATCGCGCTGAAGAACACCGTGATCTACACGGCCATGGGGTTCGCGTTCGGGCTCGTGGCAGGGCTGTTCTTCGCGCTGATGCGGCTGTCGACGGTGGCGCCATACCGGTGGTTCGCCAACGTCTACATCGAGTTCTTCCGCGGAATCCCGTTGCTGCTGTGGTTGTTCTTCCTCGGTTACGGCGTGCCGACCGCGACCGGCCGGCAGCTACCGTTCTCGCCGTACTCAGCGATCGTCCTCGGCTTGGGCATGCCGGCCGCGGCGTATCTCGCTGAGACGATCCGGGCCGGCATTCAGGCAGTGCCGCGCGGTCAGCTGGAGGCGGCTCGCTCCCTGGGCATGTCGCAGCCGCGGGCGATGGTCTCGATCGTCATCCCGCAGGCCTTCCGGATCATCATCCCGCCGCTGACAAACGAGCTGATCGTGCTGACCAAAGATTCATCGCTCGTCGCAATACTCGGTGTTGCCGCGGGCACCCAGGAGCTGACGAAGTTCGGCCGTGACGAGCTCAACGCGCTCGTCAACGCGACTCCGCTGGTGATCGCGGGCCTGTGTTACCTGCTGATCACCGTGCCGCTGTCGCTGCTCGTGCGGCGGCTCGAGGCGCGCAACGCCAGGGCGAGGTGACGGCGATGACCGAGACGGTGCTCGACGGCGAGGCGATCGTGGTCCGCGATCTGCACAAGTACTTCGGCGACCTCGAGGTGCTCAAAGGTATCGACTTCCATGTCAAGAGCGGCGAGGTCGTGTGCGTGATCGGCCCATCGGGCTCGGGCAAGTCCACCCTGCTGAGGTGCATCAACCAGCTCGAGTCGGCAACGTCCGGGCAGGTGCTGGTGGCCGGGATCGACGTGACCGACCCAGATGTCAACATCGACGCGGTACGCCGGCGGATCGGCATGGTGTTCCAGCAGTTCAACCTGTTCCCGCACCTGTCCGTGCTGCAGAACCTGACGATCGCCCAGCGCCGGGTCCTGCGTCGCGGCAGGGCCGAGGCCGAGCGGGTGGCCCGCGAGACGCTGACCACGGTCGGGCTCGACGACAAGGTCCATTCATACCCAGCCCAGCTCTCCGGCGGCCAGCAGCAGCGGGTAGCCATCGCGCGGGCGCTGGCGATGGAGCCCGAGCTGATGCTGTTCGACGAGCCGACCTCAGCCCTGGATCCCGAGTTGGTCGGCGACGTGCTGGCCGTCATGCGCGACCTCGCGAGCGACGGCATGACGATGATGGTCGTCACCCACGAGATGGCCTTCGCGCGGGACGTGGCCGATCGCGTGGTGTTCATGGACGCCGGGGTCGTGGTGGAAGAGGGCCCACCGGATGAGGTGCTCGGCGCGCCCAAGCATCAGCGGACCAAGGACTTCCTCTTCCGCGTCCTCAATCCCACCAAGACTGCACCAGATCAATCTGCCGGGTAGCCCGCGGGAGCTACACCCTGGGGCCGATCGCACCCTCGGCCGCGGAGGCAGCGCCGCCTTCTTTGAGTTCGACGAAGATCGAGTGGCTATCGGTGTGACCGATGTTCTCGCCGTAGTGCTGCTGTGCGGGTATCCATGCGGTGAGACCGGCCGGCAACTCGACCTCTCGCGCTGCTCGTCGCCGGAGTACAAGCGCCTTTTGAAGGAGCTGAGTGTGTCCATCACGCTGTCCGGGTGCTCGTGGAGCGTCGTCTTGATAGAACTTTCACAAGGTGCTGATGCTGCCGGTCGCGTCGAGCGCGGCCCGCGGATCTGGCGGGTGCGGGTCGATCCAGTCCTGAAGGACTGACCATGCAGTCCCTCAAGGACCCGGATCCGACAGATCGTGGCCTCCACCTGCGATTCGCACGCACTTCTGAGACCTCAGAAAACCACTACACCCGCCCGAGTTGATCACCGTTTTGTGTCACGGCGCTCAGGCTGCCCACCCACCATGCTTGGCTGCGTAGAGTCCGTTTCGGTAATGGCTCGCGGCTAAGCGGAAGGCTTCTTGCGCCGGGCAGAGCGAGTGGCGGGCGTCGCGGGGCGGCCGACTCGCGCCACGTTGAGCAGCCGGTCTGCGTCATCCACCCCGAGGGTCCGGGCCAGGCCGTCCCGGGTGTGGGCGGCGTCGATGATCTGACTGAGCGGGTGGGTGGTGTACCCGTGCAGTGCCCGCCCGCCCATCGCGGCGTACTGTGCCGCGGAGCCGGGGTTGCCGTGCTCCACGTACGTGCTGCGCATCGCCTGATAGCCGTTGCGGCGAAGGTTGCGCAGCAACTCCCGGGAGAGCAGCCGCATGTAGCGTGCCCCTGCTCGTCCGGGACCGTGCCCTTGATGACGAGTACCGCCTCGTGGCGGTACCGCTTCCGGGTCAGGAGCAGCCGCAGCTGGTTCGGCAGGTTCAGGTTGCCGCGCACTGAGGCGACGAACCCCGAGATGTCGGGCAGGCACAACACGAACGCGATCGGTCGTCCCGCCTTCGTCAGATACAGCAGCAGCGACTCGTCCAGCAGGTGCGCGAGCCCGTCCGTCTGCCGGGCGAGCTGCTCGGCGGAGATCTCGGTGTAGTAGCCGAGCTGGGCGAAGCTGGCGTTGAGCATTCCCCGCAAGATCGGGAGCTGCTCGCCGATGAGCTTCTTGTCGCCGCGGTGCACGACGAGGTTCTCGTCGGCTATCCGCGCGTCGTCGAAGACGAAGATCTTGTCCTCGCCACCGACCATGCCGCGCAGGCGGTAGCTCTCCCAGGGGAAGCCGATCGCGTCGAGCCGGTCCAGCAGGTGCTTCAGGAACGGCGGGTACGCCGTCACGATGTAGTCGTACGCCGGGCCAAAATGCACCAGTGTGTCAACGATCTTGTCGAGGTCCGGGCCGGTGTTCTTCACCATGGCGATCCGGGCCATGGCGCTGCCCGTCGTGGTGCCGGTGGCCCACGCGCCCATCGAGTACCCGTTGATCACAAAGAGCCGGTCGCCGGGGAAGATCAGCCCGATGTAGCCGGCCGCGTTCCGGTAGATCCCCTTGAGCTCGCGGGGCCGCGCACCCAGTTGTACGGCTTCCCGGTCGAACCCGACGACTCGTCCACGATGACCCCGGCGCGGTGCAGCGTGCCTTCCTGGCAGCGGCTCGCCTCGTCGTAGACGCTCGCATAGTTCTGCTTGGTGGTCTCCGGGAATCCGTCAGCCGACGGGCGTCGGCGGCGCCGTTTCGCATCACGAAGTCGCGGTAGGCCGGCACGTCGACGGCGGCGAACCGGCACGCCACGACGGCACGCCGGGCCGCGAGCCGAGCGAGGACCGGGAAGTACCTGCGCGCCACCAACCGCCACATAGCCGGGTGCACCGAACCGCTGCGGTACGCGCCGGTGGGCAGCCAGGAGTACGCCTGAAGCCGCGCGCGGCGAAGACGCTCGCGTCCAGTGAGAGAGCCAAGCCGAGGAGCCAGTCGATCGGACAATGCGGGCGTCGCAGTCTCTTGGGTCGTCACCATGCTCGCCGTTGTTTGGGGACGACTCGGGTTGCGTGACTTGGTCGGGCAGGTCCCCGGGTACGGATTGGGCGCTGAGCCTATCGGATCCAGTTCTCGCCCTCGTCACACCACAGTTGTCGCTGACTGACGCGTATCCACAGTCGGCTACGCCATCGCCACCAGCCGTGTGGGCGCATGAGTCTAGGGGTAGGTTGTGGTAGCCGAATTAACCCAAAACCAGAGGTTCTGAGCATGCGGTTGCGGTCCAGGCTTGTGTTCAGCGGTACGGCGGCTGCTCTTGCCACTGTGCTGTTCGCCACAACAGCGAGCGCTGCGGGCACGCCTGGAGCGCCCGGTGCCGGCGACCCGTACTACCCGCTGGATGGCAACGGCGGCTACAACGTGTCGCACTACGACCTCCATCTGACCTACCAGCCAAGCGCTGACCGGCTGTCTGGGTCGACCACGATCAAGGCGAAGGCGACCAAGGAGTTGTCGCGCTTCAACCTCGACTTCCTGCTCAAGGTGCAGTCGGTGACGGTGAACTACGCACCTGCCACCTTCGCCAAGGGGGCAAAGGGTGAGCTGCTCGTCACCCCCTCCGCCGCACTGCCCAAGAACAGCAAGTTCACCGTCGTCGTGAAGTACAACGACGTCCCGTCCAACCCCGCGTACACCCTCAATGGATTCAACTCCTGGAGCCGTACGTCGACGGGAGCGCTGGCCGTCAACGAGCCGCAGATCGCTCCGTGGTGGTACCCCAGCAACAACCACCCGACTGACAAGGCGACGTTCGACGTGTCGGTCGCCGTGCCCGCCGGCGTGGAGGCGCTGTCCAACGGAGTGCTGGTCAGCAAGCAGCCGGAGGGCGCGAACGTGCGGTGGAACTGGCACAGCGCCAAGCCGCAGAACACCTACTGCACGTTCCTGGTCGTGGGCCAGCTCGACGACCTGCGGATCACTACCGCCAACGGCAAGCCGTTCATCACCGCGTACGCGAACAACCTCGGAAATGCCGCCGCCGCGGCGAAGGCGAGTGTGCGGCGCACGCCGGGGATCGTCGCGTTCCAGGAGACGCAGTTTGGCCCATACCCGTTTGAGGCGTTGGGCGGCGTCGTGGTCGGTGTCGGCGAGCTCGGGTTCGCGCTGGAGACCCAGACCACGCCGGTCTACGACGGCGGATTTTTCGACAGCGGCCCTAACACCTATGTGGTCGCGCACGAGATGGCGCACCAGTGGTTCGGCGACTCGGTCTCGGTGCGCCGCTGGACCGACATCTGGCTCAACGAGGGCTTCGCGACGTACGCGGAGTACCTGTGGTCTGAGCACCTGGGCGAGGGCACGGCCGCCGAGAACGCCCAGTTCGTTTACAACTCGATCCCAGCCGATGACCCGTTCTGGCAGGTGCTACCGGGCAATCCGGGCCCAGCCAACCAGTTCGACGGTGCCGTGTACGACCGCGGTGGGATGACGCTTCAGGCTCTGCGTACTGCTGTGGGCAAGCCCGTCTTCTTCAACATCCTGCGTACCTGGGCGGCCACCAAGAAGTACGGCGACGCGACCACGGCGCAATTCATCGCGCTCGCCGAGTCGAAGTCAGGCAAGCAGCTCGACGCGCTGTTCACCACCTGGCTCTACACCAAGGGCAAGCCCGCGGTCGGCCCCAACGGCCGCGCGGCGGCCACCGCTGGCGCCGAGCCGAAGTCGTACCAGCAGATCAAGCAGACGCACGCCCTGCTCGCCGCACACGGCGGCTAGCCAGCCCCCCAACGTCCCACCTCCGGTGATCCAGGGAAACCTGCGTACCGGATTCGGTATGTGCGCTTCCCTGGATCATGGGGAGGTGACGAAGTCGATCAGCCTCTCGACGGCGCCCAGCAGCGGAGTCTCGAGGTCGGCGTAGGAGTTGACCGAGCCGAGGATCCGCCGCCACATCTCCGGCGGGTCGGTGATACCGAGGGCGGCACAGACGCCCTGCTTCCAGTCAACGCCGCGGGGGATGACCGGCCAGGCGGCGATGCCGAGTGCCGCGGGTTTCACTGCCTGCCAGACGTCGACGTAGGGGTGCCCGACCACCAGGACGTGGGGGTCCTGGACCTGCGCGACGATGCGGCTCTCCTTCGAGCCGGGTACGAGGTGATCGACGAGCACACCCAACCGGCGTCGCGCCGTCGGCGCGAACTGCTCGACGACCGTTCTTAGGTCGTCGATCCCGTTCAGTGCTTCGACGACCACTCCTTCTGCGCGCAGGTCGTCGCCCCAGATGCGTTCCACCAACTCGGCATCGTGCTTGCCCTCGACGAAGATCCGGCTCGCCTTGGCGACCCGGGCCCGGCTGGTGGGCGCTGCGATCGAGCCGGAGGCCGTACGCCTGGGTGCCGACGCCTGGCGGGTCGCGACCGGCCGGACCAGCGTCACCTGCTTGCCGTCGATCAGGAACGCGCCAGGCGCCAGCGGGAACACCCGGGTGCGCTCACCGCGGCCGAGCAGCGTGACCCGCTCCTTGTCGACCGCGATGATCTCACCGGTGAAGCCGGTTTCGGCTTCTTCGACGACCTCACCGGGCTCGGCCGGGATCTCGGGAATGACGGCCCGCTGCCGCGAGCCGCCGGCCAGGACGTCGTCGCCGTAGTCAACGCTCTTCATTGAGCACTGACGATAGAGGGGCGAAGCCGGAGTTCGGTGCAGACTCTCGGTCTCCTTCTCCACGAAGGTCGTTGCCCCGGATGCGTTCCATCAACTCGGCGTCGTGCTCGCCCTCGGCGTAGATCCGGCTCGCCGTGGCTAGCCTTGGCTGATGGAACCGAGGCGGACCAGCGCGATGCTGCGGCAGGACAATGTGGCGCGCGCATTGCAGTTGGTGCATGTGTTTTCGGGCTTGAGCAGGGCCCAGCTGGCGGTGCGACTAGGGGTCACGCGGAGCACTGCCAAGGCGATCGTTGCGGCGCTTTCCGATGGTGGCTTGATCGTGGAGGAGGTTCAGTCGACAGCGGGGGGCCGCGGCCGGCCATCGAATGTGGTTGAGCCGGCCTCGACCAGTCCAGTGGTTTTTGCGATCGAGTTGGCGGTGAGCCATGTGACCGTGGCGACCGTCGAGCTAGGTACGAGATTGACCGAGATCACGCGCAAGCAGTTGTCGCCGTCTCCGACGCCGGCGGAGGTGGTGGCGCTCATCGGAGCGGTGGGCCGAGCCCATCTTCGGACGGTTGCTCGACCGGTGCTGGGCGTAGGGGTGAGTTTCTACGGCGCCGTGCGTCCTGGTGACGGTTTCGTCCTGCACGCCCCAAGCCTGCGATGGCGTGACCTTCCGCTGGGACAGCTGATCGGTCGGGCGCTGGGTGGCCAATTACCAGTATCTGTAGGCAATGACGCCGACCTCGCAGTTATGGCCGAGGCGCGGCGTTGGGGCGGGACGCAGCCGCAGGATCTGGTGTATCTGATCGCGGAACTGGGTTTGGGTGCTGGCGTGGTGAGCGGTGGCTCGTTGCTGACCGGTGTCAACGGCGCGTTCGGCGAGCTGGGGCACATGGTCGTCAACCCTGAGGGTCAACGTTGCCCATGCGGGCGTAGGGGTTGCTGGGAGACAGAGGTCGACGGTCCAGGTCTGCTGCGCCATGCCGGGCGGACAGCTACGGGCAATCTCAGCGAGTCGGTGGCGGCGGTCCTCGCGAGCGTTCAGGCAGGAGATCGGCGATCGAGGGACGGACTGACCGAGTACGTTCGCTGGCTGGCCATCGGGTTGGCGAACGTCGTCAACATCTTCGATCCACCCCGTGTTGTCTTCGGCGGAATCCTGGCGCAGGTGCTGCCGGCTATCAGCGACGAACTGTCCCATGCGGTCACACAGGCTGGACTGATTCGACGGAGCGCCCCTCTCTCGATCTCGGCGGCCCGACTGGGCGAGGAATCCGCGTTGATCGGGGCGGCTGACCTGGCATTTGCCAGCCTGCTATCCGATCCGCTGGGGGCCCGCGCATCCGGCTGAGCGCAGTGAGCGTCTTAGGAATGGGTGCCAGGCGGGCTCTGAGTCGGGCTGCTCGCCTCGCACCGCGTGAGGTGTGCGCCGCTGTCGCCCTGGTGCCCGATGTGAGCGGCGGCTCTGGCGAGTTCAAGCGCGCCGCGCAGCGCCCCGGTCGCGCCCAGGCCAGAGCGCCGAACATCCGGGGTCCGCAGTGCCCCGGCCTGGGCCGCCTGACGCAGCGGCTGCCAGAAGGCCGGTCCCGCCTGGGCGACGCCGCCCCCGACTATCACGAGGTCCGGATCGAGTACCAGCGTCATCACGGTCACCGCGTGGCCGACCAGGGCGCCGGCCTCGCCCAGCAGCCGGGCGGCGAGCTCGTCACCGTGGCGCGCAGCGCGGTCCACATCCACGGCGGTGAGGAAACCTTGCGTCGCGCGCGCCGCGTGTAACACCGTGCGTCGCTGCGGCTCGGCGTCCAAAGCGGCGACGGCCGCCCGCGCGATGGCCGGCCCTGAGGCCAGCGCCTCCAGGTGCCCGACTGACCCGCACGAGCAGCTTGGTCCATCAAGGCTGATCGGCAGGTGGCCCAGCTCGCCGGCCAGCCCGTACCGGCCCAAATGCGGTCGCCCATCGATGATCATGGCCGCGCCGATGCCGGTGCTGACCGTCAGGTAGGCCAGCGTCATGGCCTGCTGATCGACCGGTAGACACGCGTGCTCGCCGCGGCTCGCCGCGTCGGCGTCGTTCGCGATCAGGGTCTTCCCGCCGAACCCTCGGGTCAGGTGCTCCACGAGGTCGACGGCCTCCCAGCCCGGCACATGGCGCGACATCAGCCGACACCTAGGCGCGTGATGGACGTGGCCACCGAAGCTCACGCCTATCCCGGCCGCTTGGTCATCGCCGAGCAGTCGCCGGCCAGCCGCGAGCAGCGCGACCAGGGCCGCGGCTGCCGTTGACGGGGTGGGTAGCCGGTCGATGGCCAGGTACGGATGCGAGCCACCGGCCGATAGTTTCGCCACCGCCAACGTCGTCTTCGTACCGCCGATGTCGATGGCCAGGAGCGTGTCGCCGCCACCTGTCAAGGCGCGCTCGACAGCCCCGCGATCCTCTCGCGCAGGGCGACGGCCAAGGCATGGTTGAAGATCACATGCAAATCCTCGATCTGTTCCATCACCTCTGCTGGAGCGCGCACCACGTGATCTGCGAGCGCAAGCATTGGGGCCGCGCTCAACCGTGAGCCGGTGAACGCGACGGTGGTGGCGCCCACGGTTCGGGCGTAGCGCATCGCGCGCAGCACGTTGTCGCTGGTGCCCGACCCGCGGATCGCCAGGACCAGGTCCTTGGCGGTGAGGACCGTCTTGAGTTGCTCAGCGAAAATGTCGGCGAAGGCCAGGTCGTTAGCAAGCGCGGTCAGCAACGCCCCGTTGTCGGCGAGTCCGACCACTCGCAGCCTTCGCTTGCCCGGGACGTCGGCACCGGACCCGAGGTCCGGTGCGGTGTTCTTGGCGAGGTCACAGGCCAGGTGCGAGGCCAGTGCAGCGCTTCCGCCGTTGCCGAGGGTGTAGACCGTGCCGCCGCGTGCCCAGGCTCCCATCAGCGCCTCGGTGACCTCGACCAACTGGCCGACATCGACCGCAGCCGTTGCCGCCCCGACCTCGCCGAGGTACCTCTCGATCATCCCAGCACTCACCCGTCGCCTCTGCTACTCGCGGTGCCTTGCAAGACCACCAAGTCCCGTTTATGTTCGAGTCGTGGACATAAGGAAAGTATGACGGGCCTTGTGCACTGTCAAGCCTGGGACCTGCGGACGAGGGGTGGATTCGTGCATCGGTCGATGGATGATGTCGCGGCCAGCGGCGCCGTCGCCGGCGGAGAGCCCGGTGAGTGGTGGCGACATGGGGTGCTGTATCAGATCTACCCCCTGAGTTTCCAAGACTCCAACGGTGACGGGCGCGGTGACCTGCCTGGCATCAACCAACGACTCGACTACCTTTCCTGGCTGGGCGTCGACGGCGTGTGGATCAACCCGTTCTTCCAGTCGCCGATGATCGACTTCGGGTACGACATCAGCGATCACCGCGCAGTCGACGGAAGCTTCGGAACCAGCCAGGACGCCGAAGAGCTCATCCGCCAGCTTCATCGCCGAGGTCTTCGGGTCGTCATCGACTTCGTCCCCAATCACACCTCCGACCAGCACTCATGGTTCCAAGACGCGCGTTCCTCACCCGATGCCGGCCATCGCGACTGGTACGTGTGGCGGCCGCCCGCACCTGACGGCGGGCCGCCCAACAACTGGAAATCAGCATTCGGGGGACCCGCCTGGACCTTCGAACCGCGAACCGGCGAGTACTACCTGCATACCTTTCACACCCGTCAGCCGGACCTGAACTGGCGCAACCCGCGGGTGGAACAGGCGATGTTCGATGTCGTACGGCACTGGTTGGATCTCGGCGTCGACGGATTCCGGCTCGACGCCGTCCACCACATCGCCAAGCATCCCGACCTGCCCGACAACCCGCCCCATTCCTTGGCCGAAGCCGAAGCCGAAGCCGACCGGCCATATCGGCTGCTGGGCGAATTCGACACGCTGGTGCATCTGCACGACAAGAACGACCCGTTCGTGCACGGGGTGCTGCGCCGATTCCGACGCCTCCTGAACACCCATCCGGCACATCCGACCGGTCCGGACCAGGTCATCACTGAGCCCCAGGACCGGCTGTCCACCGGCGAGGTTCACCTGTTCGACTGGCCCGACTGGCCCCGGCACTGGGCGGCCTACTACGGCGATGATCAGGACGAGCTGCACATGCCCTTGAACCTCGGGCTGGTCGACCTGCCATGGTCGGCCGCCGCCTTCCGCAAGGCCATCAGCACCGTCGAGGACACCCTGCCATCAGCCGCCTGGCCCAACCTGGCACTGGGAAATCACGACGAGAGCCGAGTCGTTTCCCGCTACGGTCGCCTGCGGGCACGGGCTGCCATGCTCATCCTGCTCACCCTGCGTGGCACACCGATCATCTACTACGGCGACGAGCTCGGGCTCCCCGATACGCCGCTGCGCTCGCACCAGACTCGAGATCCATGGGCGCGACTGCAACCCGCCCTCGGCCGGGATCCCCAGCGCAGCCCGATGCCCTGGACTCCGGAGGCCAACGGGGATTTCTGTGGATCAGGGATAGCGCCGTGGCTTCCACTTCACCCACGATCTCCGCTCCTCAGCGTGGAGTCTCAGGCCACGCGGCCCGACTCGATGCTCCAGTTGACCCGCCACCTCCTGCGGCTGCGGCGAACCAGACCCGAGTTGGTTGCCGGATCCCTTTCGTGGCTCGAGGACACCCCCGCGGACATCCTCGGCTACCGGCGCGACAGCGGAGACCGCCACAGCTACTGCCTGGTCAACTTCACCACCGAGCCGGCCATGGCGCCGCTGCCGGAGCCCGTCGCCATGCTGGCCAGCACCGTCTCGTCCGCGCGGGATGCCGCCGGGTCGGTTGTGCGGCTCCGGCCACACGAGGCCGTGATCGCCGCCCCGTCCGCTCAACCCACCCAGCGACCCTCGGAGGAACCAGATCGCTGTCGCGATGACGATCCGCACGGTGAAGCCGTCGAGGTCAGGCCATGCGCTGACAACTAGGACCGCCACCGCGGCCATGACCGCACGCTCGGACCCAACCAGCATTCTTGAGGGCGGCGAATCGACGTGTACGAAACATCAAGCACACCGCCTAGCGGCGCACCGACGATAGGGCGTGCTGGAGGGGGGCTGGACCTCAGTCAGCCAGGGAGGTGAGGTCGCCCAGCGCGGCCTTGTGGAGTCTCACCGGTGTCATCCGTTACGTCCCGACGCGCTTGATCCTGCTGGCGCGCGCCGAATTGCTGCTCCCCGTGCTTGCGCCTGCCGGCCCTCCACCGCCCTGGCACGACCGCACCGAGGATCAACGCGACGAGTACGGCCAGCATGGGCAGCACGCCGATGCCGTCCACCCAGCCGGCAAGTGCCTGCTGGATCGCACCGGCTGCCTCGATCACCGGGTCGCTCGGGTCACCGTCCCCGAGGTACAGCCTCAGCTCGTAGACGCCGTAGTAGCCCACGTACAGGCCGACGAGCACGAGCAGACCGCCGCCGATCCGGTTGACGTGCGGCAGCAGCCGCCGGAACCCGGCGGTCACCGTCGAGCCGGCCAGCGCGACCGAGGTCGCCAGCACACCGACCACGACCGTCATCCCCAAACCGTAGGCGAGGTAGGCCAAGACGCCGTCGAGGATCGAGCCGCCGCGGAACGTGGCGCTGGTCACCGCCAGGAACGGGCCGATCGTGCAGGACAGGGACGCGATCGCATAGGCCAGCCCGTAGCCGAACATCGAGCCCAGCCGTGCGGTCGGGGCACTCCGGCTCGGCTTGGGAAGCATCAGGGTGAGTTGACGGCCTGTCAGCATCCAGGCGCCTAGGCCCACCAGGCTTACACCGATCACCACAGTGATCGCGGGCAGGTACTTCTGCACCGAGGCCGCCAGCGGAGCAACGACGAGACCGAATGTCCCGAACACCGCGACGAAACCGAGGGCCATCGCCGCCGTCGCCGTCATCGCGCGGCCCACCGCGGCGGTGCGGGTACGCGCCTCTCCGTCGTTTCCGACGACCACCAGGGTCAGGTAGGCGGGCAGCATCGCGAAGCCGCACGGGTTCAGGGCCGCGACCAAGCCGGCTGCCAGGGCGAAGCCCAGGATCTGCAGATCCATGTGCGGTGTGACCGTTACGCGCTGGCGAGTGTGCCCAGGCGCGCGCTGAGGTCCTGCTCGGACAAGGTTCCCTTGACGACGTCCACCGAGCCGTCGCTGCCGATGAAGGCGAACGCGGGCTGGAGGGTGATGCCGAACCGCGCCCACACCGAGGCGTCGAGATCGGCGAGATGCGTGAAAGAGCCCAAGTCGTACTTGGTCACGAAGTCCTTCATCGCCGGCACCTGGTCTTGGGCGGCGACCCCGACGAACGTCACGCCTGGGTTGGCTCGAGCGGCCTTGGCCAGGGTCGGCGCCTCCCGCTGGCACGTCGGGCACCACGGCGCCCAGAACCACAGCACGGCGGGCTTACCGGCAAGGCTCTGCCCGGAGAAGTCCTTGCCGTCGAGAGTCTTCGCTGTGAACCGAAGCTGTTCGGCCACGGTCGCCGTGCCCGGCGCCGCCGTGTTCGGTGCTGCTTCGGGCGTGTCGCCGGCTTGGCTGCCGGTGTTCGCAGGGCTGCCGCAGCCCGCGACCAACACGAACGCGACGATCACTAGCCCCAAGGACCGGACGAGCTTCACTCTGAGAACCTCCTGCGCCGAACGCGTGTGTGGCTTATTCGACCGGGGCTGCCAGCAGCACGGCTCCGGGAGTGTCAGCGAGATGACAAGAAGGACTCACTTTACGCCTCTCCGGCTGGTGAGCGCTCGCTGCGGAGATCACCCCGAGTCCGTAGCGCAGGTGGGGTGGGGTGGCAGGGCCAGTGGCTCGTCGACGAGCCAGACCAGCGCCCGGCCATTGTGTTCGTCGCTCCACAGTTGCATGGCGGGCCTCCGCCCCGGCTGAGCCGTCAGGCACCGGACCGAACACGTCCTCGGCGAGCCCGCTGGCACGTCCGACCTGCGATGACAGTATGGAAGGCAGTACGGCATCACCGGAGGACCGCGCTGCTGGCCATGGCGCTGTCCCTGCCGCTCGCCGCGGCCCTCGTGGTTCCCGCGGCAGCCGCCGCGAATACGGACGCTGCGAGCGCCCCCTACTGCGGCATCACGTGGGGCAGCCTGGCCAAGTCGAGCGGGACCTACAGCTCAGCACCGCTGATCGCGACCCGGACGGGGAAGCACGCCTGCTTCGACCGCCTGGTGTTCGAGCTCAACGGGCCGGCCGACGGCTACCGCGTGGGCTACACCAGCGAGGTCTACGCCGCAAGCAGGCAGCCAATGTCCGCGCACACCGCCGGTGGCGCGCTCATCGGGGTGCGGGTGCTCGTGCCGGACGTCGACCAGGCCGCCCACCAGACCTATCCGTACGCGGAATTCGACCACGTCGCCAACCTGGCCGGCTACCAGACGCTGCGCGACGTCGTCTACGGCGGCAACGGCTACGACCACGCGGCCGGGAGGAACTACAGCATCTTCGCCGTCGGAACCCG
>Ga0136617_10002593_pt1 | contig 16066 bp, 11 predicted proteins | sample AntDrymUQ3222106_2_FD_129672 | JGI IMG/M metagenome (GOLD analysis project Ga0136617, IMG submission 129672) | Polar desert sand microbial communities from Dry Valleys, Antarctica - metaG UQ322 (21.06) | ecosystem: Environmental > Terrestrial > Soil > Desert | place: Antarctica: Dry Valley...
GACACCGGGCGGCCCTCGCGCTCGGCGTGGACCCGGAAGACGGGTTGGCGAAACCCGACCCAGCGGCCGGCGTGGGTCTCGTAGCTGGCGAGGTCGTGGCGCTCGGCACCGGTGCCCATCGGCAGCACGTAGTCGGCGAACCACGCCGACTCCGACCACGTCGGGGTGAGCGCCACGTGGCAGCCGACGAGCGACTCGTCGGTGAGCGCCTCGAGCCAGGCGAACCCGTCGGGGTTCGTCCACACCGGGTTGTAGACGCGTGTGAAGTAGGTGTCGATGCGGCCCCGCCCCTCGCGTAGGAAGTGCGGAAGCAGGAACGACATCTCGTGGTGGGCCAGCGGGTACTCCGCGGGCCACGTGAGCGGGTTCCACCTGGCGTGCGGGGCGGCGGGCTTGGGCGGGACGGGGATGAACTTGTTCCACCCGTTCGGGCTGACCCCACCCTCAGTTCCGACCGAACCGGTGAGCACGTTGAGGAACCACAGGCACCGCGCCACCTGCCAGCCGCCCTCGTTGCCGGCTGCGGCGGCGCGCCAGTTGTGCGAGCTCAGCCGGCCGGGCACGGCCGATGCCACGACGTCGGCGAGCTGGCGGACCTGGAGCTCAGGGATCCCGCACACCCGTGCGGCGTGCTCGGGCGTGAACTCGGCGTAGTGATCGATCAGCGCCGGGCCGACGTTGTCGAACGTCGGCTCGAGGTCCGGGCGGGTCTCGGCGAGGAAGTGCTCCCAGTTCACCCAGCGGCGGACGAACTCGCGATCCCACGTCCCGCCCTGCAGCAGCAGCCGCGCGATCGCCAGCAGCAGCGCGGCCTCGGTGCCCGGCCACACGGGCACCCAGTGGTCGCTCATCGACGCCGTGTTCGACAGGCGGGGGTCGATGCAGATCACCTTCGCCCCGCGCATCTTGCCCTCGATGATCCGTTGGGCGTGCGGGTTGAAGTAGTGGCCCGCCTCGAGGTGCGACGAGATGAGGAAGATGACCTTGGCGTTGGCGTGGTCGCCAGAGGGGCGGTCGAACCCCATCCACAGCGCGTAGCCGAGCCGGGCGCCCGACGAGCAGATGTTGGTGTGGCTGTTGTGGCCGTCGATGCCCCACGCGTTGAGCACGCGCTCGATGTAGCTGTCGTCGCCCGGCCGACCGACGTGGTAGATCACCTCGTCGTGGCGGCCCGCGCGGATCGCCGTGCCGATCCGCGTGCCGACCTCCGCCAGCGCCTGGTCCCACGTGATCCGCTCCCACCGTCCCTCGCCGCGGCGGCCCGCCCGCTTGAGCGGGTACAGGATCCGCTCGGGGTCGTAGACCTGGTTGATCGTCGCCGGTCCCTTGGCGCAGTTGCGGCCCCGGCTCGCCGGGTGCATCGGGTTGCCCTCGAACTTGGCGATCTGCCCGCTCGACTTGTCGACGTAGGCGAGCAGCCCGCAGCACGCCTCGCAGTTGAAGCACGTCGTCGGGATCAACCGGAACCGCCGCTGCCGGCGTTCGCCGTGCGCCCACGCCTTGGCGTCGAGCTCGACCCAGTCGTCCCACCGCTCGATCGGCGCGTAGCTGGTCAGCGCGCTGCCAGGGAGCAGTCGCTCGAGGTTGGCCTGCGCGGCCTCGTGAAGATCGTCGAGGACGCTCACTGGTGGTCCACATTCGCGTGCGAGCGAGCGAACGAGCGCCAGCGAGCGAGCGGCCAACGGCTGCGCAGGCGGCAGGTGGCGTGGCCGGGGAACGCGAGCGTCACGACAGCGGCACGGACTGACCGGCGCGCACGAACGCGTCCTCGTACAAGGCGATGCCGACGATGGCGGCCACGCCTGCGGCGACGCCGACCGCCGGTGAGTCGGCGACGATGGCGAGCACGCCGAGGACAGCGGCGACGGCGATGCCGGCGACGACGCTGCCCCAGAACCGGCCGCGGTAGCGCCCGTGCGTCAGCGCCCGCTGCGCCAGCTCGACGTGCACGGTGCCGCTGCTCGACAGCTCCGTCGCCAGAAGGAACGCAAGGCTTGCGACGCCACCGACGAGCAGCCACCGCAGCGCGTCGTGCACGTCGTCGCCGACGTCGAACATCGGGACGAGCACCAGGCCGGCACCGCCGCCCGCCGCGGCGGCCTGCGCCAGCAGCGTGGGCAGCAGCAGCGGCGTCTGCCACAGGTCGCGGCCCTCGCACTGGCCGAACAGGAACGCGGTGTAGCCGGCGGTGCCGGCGGCGAACAGCGCAGCGGGCAGTGCGACGGCCTGGATCAGACCGGGCGAGTCGATCATCCCGCCGAGCAGCCACACCGACCCGAACAAACCCTCGCCGAGGAGGATCCACGCGCCCTTGACGAGCCACGACCCCCACTGCGGGCGGGTGAAGATGTACAGGAACCGGCCGGGCTGCTTCAGGTCGGCGATCAGCAGCACACCGGTGATCGCGGCGAACAGCAGGGCAACGACCGGCAGGGCGATGCCGACCAATGCGCGCTCGTCGGCGTGGCCGGTGACCACGGCGAGCGCGCCGGCCATCAGCGCGCCGGCGCTCACCGCCTTGGTCGCCAGGTACGCCGACACCTTGCCCGTCCACGGCATCGGGTGCGGGGTGGTGTACGTCGTGCGGGCGATCACCTGATCACCGTGACCCGGCGGGTCGACCTGCACGGTGGGGTGGTGCTCGGTGGTGTCCGACCAGATCATCCCGTCGACGGCGATCTTCGTGCGCAACGGGTCGAGGGCCGCCTCGTCGGCGCCCTTGTAGAAGACGTGCGGTCGGGTGCCCTGCTCGGGCGCCCGCACCTGCGTGTCGTGCCGTCCGAGCATCACGCTGATCCGGCTGGTCGGGTCGTCGACGTCACCGGCGAAGATCGACTGCGTCGGGCACACGATCACGCAGCTCGGCTCCAGTCCGACCTCGACGCGATGGCTGCAGAAGTTGCACTTGTGCGCCGTCTGCGTCGCCGGGTTGATGTACAGCGCGTCGTACGGGCACGCGTTCATGCACGACTTGCACCCGATGCAGCGCGAGTCGTCGAAGTCGACGATGCCGTCGCTGCGACGGAACAGCGACGTCGTCGGGCAGATCGTCACGCACGGCGCATCGTCGCAGTGGTTGCAGCGGGTCACGGCGAAGAAGCGGCGGGTATCGGGGAACTCGCCCTTCTCGATGTACTTCACCCAGGTGCGGTTGACGCCGAGCGGCACGTCGTGCTCCGCCTTGCACGCGACGGTGCAGGCGTGGCAGCCGATGCACGTGTCCTGGTCGATCAGGAACGCGTAGCGCGTCAAGCGGCGGCGCTCCGCCCCGACTGCACCCAGGCGCTGTACCCGCCGAGCAGGTCCGAGACGTCGACGAAGCCCGAGGCGCGCATCACCGACGCGGCGATCATCGAGCGGTACCCGCTGCCGCAGTACACGGCGGTCGGCAACGACGGGTCCAGCTCGGCGAGGCGGTCGAGGAACCGAGGCAGCGGGACCAATCTGGCCCCGTCGATCACGCCGTCGGCGGTCTCGCCTGGACCGCGCACGTCGACGACCTGCAGGTCGGGCACGGCCTCGATCCGCTCGGCCAGCTCGGTGACCGTGAGGCGCGGCGCGACGGCGACCCAGCCGGGATGTTCCGGGAAGGCGGAGACCGGATCGGCGAGGTGGCCGATGACGTGGTCGAAGCCGATCCGGGCGAGCCGGTTCTTCGCCTCCAGCTCGGTGCCGACGTCGCCGACGAGCACCACCGGTCGCTCCGGGGTGAGCACGTCGCCGGCGTACTCGGCGTAGCGGCCGGCGAGGCCGACGTTGTAGGAGCCGACGAGGTGGCCCTGGGCGAAGGCGTTCGGGTCGCGGGTGTCGAGCACCACTGCGCCTCGACGCTGCTCGGCGAGCACCTCGGTGAGCGTCATCGGCGGCGGCGCCTCCTGCTCGGTGAGCACCTCGTGGGGCAGCTTGTTGGCGTTGGCGGCGAAGGCGAAGTACAGCGGCGACAGGCTCTGGCCCTCCGTGACGACATGCACGAACTCGTCCCTCGACATCGGCTGCAGCGCGTAGTTGGTGCGCCGTTGCTCGCCGATCGTCGACGACGTCTCCGACGACAGCGACTTGCCGCACGCCGACCCGGCGCCGTGGGCGGGGAACACTCGGGTCTCGTCGGGCAACGTCAGCAGCTGCTCGTGGATCGAGTCGTGGAGCTGGCCGGCGAGCGCTTCCGCCGTCGTGCCGACCGACGTCAGCAGGTCGGGCCGGCCGACGTCACCGATGAACATCGTGTCGCCGGTCAGCACGCCGAACGGGGTGTCGCTGTCGGCCCCGTCGTGGACGACGATCGAGATCGACTCGGGGGTGTGGCCGGGCGTGTGGCGGATCTCCAGCACGACGTCGCCGAGCGACAGGCGCTCGCCGTGGGCGAGGCCGACGATCGGGAACTCGGCGTCGTCGTGGGCGACATCGCCGTAGCAGATCGGCGCGCCGGTGGCGGCCTGCAGCTCGAGGTGCCCGGAGAGGAAGTCGGCGTGGAAGTGGGTCTCGATCACCCGCTCGATGCGCAGGCCGTGCTCGGCCGCATCGGCGACGTACTGCGAGACGTCGCGCTGGGGATCGACGACCACGGCGCGCCCGGTGCGCTCGTCGCCGATCAGGTATGACGCGTGCGAGAGGCACCCGAGGTAGTACTGGTGGAACCACATCCCGGACTGCCGAACGTACCCCAATGCCACGCTCCCCGGAGCTCTCGGTGTCGGCGCTCACGGCGGCGTGCTCTGGAAGTGGGGCGTGGCGGCGCGTTCTCCGGAGCTCTCGGTGTCACGGATGACTCTCTCCGCTCCGAACAGTTGCAAGCACCCCGCGCCGACCTGCCCACCACCGACTTCAAGAGCTCTTCTCCTGGCCAACCTGGGGGACGAACTAGCGTCCGACTGATGGCGCCACCGACATCGGCGAGCGTGACCCCGGGCCCGGTCGACCGGCTCACGATCGAGCACGTCGCGAACGCGGCAGGGGTGTCGGTCGCCACCGTCAGCCGCGCCCTGCGCGGGCTCCCCAACGTGGCCACCTCCACGCGCACACGCGTCGAGGAAGCGGCGCGGGTGCTCAACTACCGCGCCGATCCCGCCGCCTCCCGCCTCGCAGCCGGGCGCAGCAGGACCATCGCCGTCGTCGTGCCGATCGTGAACTCCTGGTACTTCTCCAACGTCGTCGCCGGCGCCGAGGCCGTGTGCACCGAAGACGGCTACGACCTGCTGGTGCTGACCGCGCCGAGCTCGACGGTGCGACGCAAGGTGGTCACCACCGCGGCGGCGCTCGACCGCCGCGTCGACGGGCTGATCTTCGTCGACGTCGCGCTGCCCGACGACGAGCTCACCGAGCTCGAGCGGCGCCGGCTGGGCGTCGTGACGGTCGGGCAGCGGACCGGCCGTGTCCCGTCGGTGCGCGTCGACAACGTCGACGTCGGCCGAACCGCCGTCGAGCACCTCGTCGAGCTCGGCCACGAACGCATCGGCGTCCTAGGCGCGCAGGCCGAGCAGCCGGCGCACTTCGACGTTCCCGGCCAGCGGATCCGTGGTGCCGAGCACGCACTCGCCGAGGTCGGCTTGCGGCTCGACCCGTCGCTGATCGTCAGTGGTGAGTTCACCGTCGAGGGCGGCCACGATGCCGCACGACGGGTACTGCAGGCTGACCGCTGCCCCACGGCGCTGTTTGCGATGTCCGACGAGATGGCGTTCGGCGCCGTCATCGCCGCACGCCAGCTCGGGCTCGACATCCCTCGCGACCTGTCGCTCGTCGGCGTCGACGATCACGACGTCGCCGCCGCGCTCGGGCTGACGACGGTGCGCCAGCGCGTCGTCGAGCACGGCGCGATGGCGGCTCGGGCGCTGCTTCGCAAGCTCGACGGCGTGAACGATCGGGCGCTCGATCTCGTCGCCGCGACCGAGCTCGTCGTCCGTTCGACGACCGCAGCACCCGGCGACGGTCGACCCGGTGCTTGACCTCGGGCTCCTCTGTATGAAAGCGTTTGCAGCCGACCGGGGTCGTCCCGGCCGATCCTGAAGGGGGAATCGATGAGGAAGCGCTGGCTCAAGCTGGCCGCCGTCCCGATCGTCTTGTCGTTGGTGGCCGTGGCCTGCGGCGACGACGACGAGGAAGGTGGCGGCGACACCGAGGCACCTGCGACGGGTGACGGCACCACGGCGGAGACACCTGCGCCCGACGACACGGGCACTGGCACCACCGGCGGGGGCACAGAGCCCGCAGGCACCGGACCCGCAACGACGTTGCCGGTCAACGTCACCGCCTCACCCGGTGACGTGCCGACCGCCGGCTCGATCCCCGTCGATCCCGAGCTCGCCGGCACCGAGGTCACGGTGTTCGGCTCGGAGAGCTCCGACTCCGAGGCCGGCGCGATGCAGGACGCCCTCAACGCGTTCGGCGAGGCCAACGACATGACGATCACGTTCGTCGGCTCCCGTGACTTCGAGGAGCAGATCAACACCCAGGTGACCGGTGGCAACCCGCCCGACATCGCGATCTTCCCGCAGCCGGGGAAGCTGCGCGCCTTTGCCGACAGCGGTGACCTGTTCGAGCTCCCCGAAGACGTGCTCGCCGCAGTGACCGAGAACTGGGACCAGACCTACATGGACTTCTGGAAGTCCGAGGATGTCCAGTTCGGGGTTCCCGTGAAGAACGACCTCAAGTCGCTGGTGTGGTACCAGCCGGCGGCGTTCGCCGAGGCCGGTTACGAGGTCCCCGAGACGCTCGACGACTTCTTCGCCCTCTCCGAGCAGATGATCGCCGACGGCAACACTCCACTGTGCGTCGGCATCGAGTCCGGGCCGGCGACGGGCTGGCCGTTCACCGACTGGACCGAGGAGATCATCCTTCGCAACCAGGGGATCGACTACTACAACGGTTGGGTCTCGCACGAGACGCCGTTCAACGACGCTCCGGTGGTCGAGGCGATGACGCAGATCTCCGACCTGTGGGCGACGGAAGGCGCGGTCTACGCCGCCGGCGGTTCGGTCGCAGCGACGCCGTTCAGCGACAACGCCCAGCCCGTCGTCGACGGCGACTGCTTCATGCACCGCCAGGCCAACTTCTTCGCCTCCTTCTTCCCGGAGGGCACGGGGTTCGGTGACGGCGATGGAGAGATCGACACGTTCTACTTCCCGTCGAACGAGGGCACGCCGGTGCTGACCGCAGGGACCGCCGCGGCGGCGTTCCGTGACGCCCCCGAGGTGTGGGCCGTGATGAAGTACTACGCCGGCGCCGCGTACGCCGACAACCGCCAGGTCGCCCAGCTTGCACGCCTCGGCGCCGAGCCGGGTGGCGAGACGGTGTCGGGTTTCCTCTCGGCGAACAACAACGCCAACCCGGACAACTACAGCGAGCTCGAGAAGGGCTTCCTGGAGGTCCTCGCCAACGCCGAGCCGGCGGCCTTCGACGGCTCCGACGACATGCCCGCTGAGGTCGGATCGGGATCGTTCTGGGACGAGGCCACGTCGCTCGTCAACGGCGACACGGACGCTCAGGCGGCTGCGGACGCCATCGAGGACTCCTGGCCGAGCTGATCACTCGCTGATCTGACGATGGACGGGGTGCCGGTCCCGGGTTCCGAACCCGACCGACCGGCACCCCGTTCGATGTTCGCTACTGTCCGATCGACGAACCACCAGGGGGGTGTGGGATGACCATCACCGACGACCGCGGCACCGAGGAAGCCGGTGCTGGTGCTGCCCCGGTCGCCAAGCGTGTCGCGCTCGGCGACGTGCAGGAGCGGTTGCGCGGTCGGAAGCTGTCGGCCGACTCGATCTTCCGCATGGTCGTCGTCGCTGGGCTGGTGGCCTTCCTCGGCTTCTACGTGGGCGCCGGCTCGATGCTCACCACGCTGCTCAAGGTCGCCATCGCCGTGGGCATCTCGGCGGCGATCTTCGTCGGCGCCAACCTGCTGTTCGATCAGACCTATCCACGTTGGACCACGTTCAACACCGCCGTCGGCGCGGTCATCGGGTTCGTCACGTTGCTCGTCCTGGACGGCAACCGGGTGCTGCGCGAGCTCGAGCCACGTCCGTGGCTGTGGGCGGTCATCGGCGGCGCCGCGTTGGGCGCGGTCATGTTCCTTCTCAGCGCGCCGAGACAGCAGGTCGCCCGTCTTCCTCTGGCCGTGGTCGGCTTCGCCGCGTTCGGTGCGCTGATCGCGTTGGCCGCCGCCGAGTCGGTCCACCCGTCGCTCGACTGGGGGAAGCTGGTCATCGGAACCGTGGTCGGCGCCGTGATCGTCGGCGGCATCTCGATGCTGCGCAAGCGCAACGTCGCGCTGGCCGAGAAGGGTGCGCTCGTCGGCGCAGCGATCGGCTGGCTCGTCGGCGCATGGGGAGGTGCCGAGCTTGGTACGGGCAGCGTCGGTGAGGCGCTCGTCGCCACGGTCGTCCCCGGGGCCTTGATCGGCCTGCGCGTGGGGCTCGCCGCCGAGGCGACACCGGTGCGCCGGCGGGCGATCGAGCGTCGCTCGCGCTCGTGGATCTTCCTCGTCCCGGCGTTGACGTTCATCGCTGCCGGGCTCGTCATCCCGCTGCTTCGCACCATCTACCTCTCGTTCCGCGATCGCAACGGTGAGGAGAACATCGGGTTCGACAACTACCGAGCGATCTTCACCAACAAGAACACCTTCAACCTCGACAACTGGACTGCGTTCTTCACCAGCCGGCTGTTCTGGATCGCCGTCGCGCTCATCGGGGTCGGCATCATCGCCGGCGTCGCCATGGGTCGGCGCACTCGTCGCTCGTTCGAATCGGGCGGCGGCTCAATGGGTCCGATCGCCATCGGCTTCTTCCTGCTCGCGTGCGCCGTGCTGTCAACCGTGCGCGGCACGATCTTCAACAACATCTGGTGGGTCGTCGTCGTCACGACGCTCGCCACGGCGATCGGCCTTGCCGTGGCAGTCCTCGCCGACCGCTCCAAGGGTGAGAACGTCGCCAAGTCGTTGATCTTCCTCCCGATGGCGATCTCGTTCGTCGGCGCCGGGATCATCTGGCGGTTCATGTACATCGCCCGGCCCCCGCAGGACGAGCAGACCGGCGTGCTCAACTCGCTGTGGGTATGGCTCGGCCAGATCAGCACGTCGGAATCGTCGAAGTGGATCGCCGCCGTCGTGCTCGGCGTGGTCGGGGTCGGCCTCGCCCTGCTCGCCCTGCGCGGTGTTCGCACTAAGGCCGGCGGTCTCGCCGCGATGTCGATCGCACTGCTGCTGTTGGTCGGGTACCTGATCTACCGCTTCCTCGGCCCAGGGCTCGGCGGGTTCGTCGAGCTCGAGAGCGGCGAGACCAGGGCACAGACCATCCTGTTCCTGCAGGAGCCCCCATTCAACAACATGTGGTTGATGGTCGTGCTGATCTGGATCCAGGCCGGTTTCGCCATGGTCATCCTGTCGGCGGCGATCAAGGCCGTGCCGACCGAGCTCACCGAGGCGGCGAAGGTCGACGGCGCCACCGAGAGCCAGGTGTTCTGGCGGGTCACTATCCCGCAGATCGCCCCGACGATCGGCGTCGTCGTGACGACCCTGATCGTCACCGTGATGAAGGTGTTCGACATCGTCAAGGTCATGACGAGTGGCGACTTCGATACCCAGGTGATCGCCAACGAGATGTTCACCAGGGCGTTCGGCAACTCGGACTTCGGTCTCGGCGCCGCCCTGGCCGTCGTACTGTTCATCGCCATCGTGCCGGTGATGTTCGTGAACATCCGCCGGATGCAGAAGGCGAAGGCCTGAGAGGATCGCCATGACCACTGCGCTCGTCGATCCATCCGCTCCCAAGACGTCCAACACCGGAGGCGTCTACCGCTTCCTGCGCTCGATCCCGACGTGGGTCCTGTGGCTGCTCGTCATCGTGTGGTGCGTCCCGACGCTGGGACTGCTCGTCAACTCGTTCCGTGGTCGCGATGCCCAGCGCGCGTCGGGCTGGTGGTCGATCTTCACCGGCGACTTCGACGGGTACACGCTCGACAACTATCGCGAGGTGCTCGCCGCCGGCGCCCAGGGCGGCATGAAGCAGGGGCTGGTCAACTCGCTGGCGATCTCTCTGCCGGCGACGATCATCCCAATCGCCATCGCCGCGTTCGCCGCGTACGCGTTCGCGTGGATCGACTTCAAGGGGCGCGAGGGGCTGTTCATCGGGACCGTCGCGCTGCTCGCCATCCCGACCCAGGTGGCGCTGATCCCACTGCTGCAGATGTTCGTGCGCGGCGCCCACCTGACGATCCCCGGGATCGACAAGACGGTCACGCTGTTCCCCGACCTCGATCTCGCCGGCAGCACGACGGCGGTGTGGCTCACCCACGCCTCGTTCGCCATGCCGTTCGCCATCTTCCTGCTGCACAACTACATCTCGTCCCTGCCGCGCGACCTGTTCGAGGCGGCACGGATCGACGGCGCCGACCACTTCAAGATCTTCTACCGGCTGGTGCTGCCGCTGTCGGTCCCCGTGCTGGCGGCGTTCGCCATCTTCCAGTTCCTGTGGACGTGGAACGACTACCTCATCGCCCTGGTCATGGTCGGCGCCAACCCCGATGCCCTACCGGCGACGGTGAAGATCGCCAGCCAGGCCGGTGAGTTCGGTCGCCTCGAGCACCTGCTGACCGCCGGCGCATTCCTCCAGGCTGCGGTTCCGCTGGCGGTGTTCTTCCTCCTCCAGCGGTTCTTCGTCCGCGGCATCCTCGCCGGGTCCGTCAAGGGCTGAGTGACGCCGACGGCGACGTCAGCCTCACTGGTCGACTCGCGGCCGCGCTCGCTCGGATCACTCGGCGACGTCGGGCCGATCGCGCTCGGCCAGTGGCGCTTCACGGGTGACGACGCCACCTCGGCGCAGGCGCTCGTCGAGACCGCGCTCGACGCGGGGATCAACCTCGTAGACACCGCCGACGTGTACGGCCTCGACTTCGGTGGCTCAGGGTTCGGCGCGTGCGAGGAACTGCTCGGGAACGTGCTCGCTGGCACTCCGTCCCTGCGCGATCGCATGGTGCTGGCGACCAAGGGCGGCATCGCTCCCCCGACGCCGTACGACACGAGCCCGGCTGCGCTGCGCGATGCGTGCGAGGCGTCACTGCAGCGGCTGCAGACCGACGTCATCGACCTGTACCAGGTCCACCGCCACGACATGCTCAGCCACCCGGCGGTGGTCGCCGCCACGCTCAGCGAGCTGCGCGACGAGGGCAAGATCCGCGAGGTCGGTGTGTCCAACCACGCGCCGGCGCAGGTCGACGCGCTGGCAGCTCACCTGTCGTTCCCGTTGCTGACCAACCAGCCTGAGTACTCGGCCGTGCACCTCGATCCACTGCGCGACGGGACGTTCGACCAGTGCATGCGTGACGGCACGGTCCCGCTCGTGTGGAGCCCGCTCGCCGGCGGCCGGCTGGCGACCGGCGACGACGTCCGGCCCGAGCTCCTCGAACTCCTCGATGGTCTGGCCGAGCGGGAGTCCGTCGATCGGGCGACGATCGCACTCGCCTTCGCGCTCGCCCACCCAGCGCGACCTGTTGCGATCATCGGCACGCAGCGCGCCGATCGCATCACGTCCTCGCTCGCCGCCCTCGACGTCACCCTCGACCGCGCCGACGTCTACTCGATCATCCAGGCATCCGAAGGAGCACCCCTCCCGTGACGGTCGAAGTCTCCTGGTTCGGGGCGTTGTGCGACGACGACTACGAGTTCCTCGGCCAGCCCGATCCGGCGATGGCGAGCTCGTGGGAGCACTGCCGTGACATCGTTCAGACGGCGGACCGGGTCGGCTTCGACAACGTGTTGCTGCCATCGGGATACGCCCTGGGCATCGACTCGACGGCGTTTGCCGCAGCCATCGCCACCCACACAGAGCAGATCCACCTGCTGCTGGCCGTGCGGATGGGCGAGATGTGGATCCCGCAGCTCGTCAGACAGCTGGCGACGATCGACCAGATGGCGGGCGGTCGGCTGACGATCAACATCATCTCGTCGGACATGCCCGGCGAGGAGCTGGCGTCGGCACCGCGCTACCAGCGCACGCGTGAGTGGATGCAGGGCCTGCGCACGCTGCTCGACGGCGAGCGCCTGGACGCCGACGGTGAGTTCGTCGGGCTCCACGTCGACCCGCCGCGCGCCCACACGGCCTCGGGGACCTGCCCGCCGTTCTACTTCGGCGGGTTCTCCGACGCCGCCAAGGACGTCGCCGCCGCCGAGGCCGACGTGTTCCTCACGTGGCCCGACACCGTGGCCGCCGTCGCCACCACCGTCACCGAGATGGACGAGCGGGCGGCGCGCCACGACCGCACCCTGATCTACGGACTGCGCGCGCACGTGATCGTTCGCGACACCGAGGCCGACGCCAAGGCGGCGGCACAGCGCCTGGTCTCGAAGCTCGACGACGACGAGGGTGCGAAGATCCGCAGCCGATCGCTCGACGCCGCGTCGGTGGGGGTGCAGCGCCAAGCGGCGCTGCGAGAGTCAGCGTCCGATGACGGCTTCGTCGAGGAGGCGCTGTGGACCGGTGTCGGGCGGGCCCGGAGCGGTGCCGGCGCAGCGATCGTCGGCGACCCCGATCAGGTGCTGGCGAAGCTGCGCGCCTACGAGCAGGCGGGCGTCTCGGCGTTCATCCTCTCCGGCTACCCGCACCGAGACGAGGCCGAGCTGTTCGGCCGCCACGTGCTCCCCCACCTCGACCACGCTCCCCTGCGCCCCCGCTTCCAGCGCACCTGACCCTCGCCAGCCGAAGTGTGAGCCCAGCGGCGGGAAGTGACGCCGCTCAGCTCACAGCTCGGTGCCCGGTGCGTCAGTCGCGCTCGAACTCGATGGCCTCGTGGCTCTGGGCGTCGAAGAAGTGCAGACGCTCGGTGGCCACCGTGATCTCGATGTCCTCGTCGACGCGCGCCCGCGAGCGCGGGCTGAAGCGGGCGACGGCGTTGGCCACACCTTCGCCGTGGATCTCGTCGGGGGCATCGGGGTCGCCGGAGTCGACGTTCTTGGCGTCGATCGCGAAGTGCACCATCAGCTCCGAGCCGAGCGCCTCGATCAGCCGGACGGTGCCGTGGATCCGACGATCGGCAGGGGCGCCGGTGGCGACCGCAGCGTCCTCGAAGTCCTCCGGACGGATGCCGACCACGACGTGCTTGCCGTCGTACTCGCCGATCGTCGGCCGGCGCTTGAGGGCCTCGGCGTCGAGCGCGATGCGCTGACTGCCGAACTGGACCGAGCCGCCGTCACCATCGAGCGTCAGCTCTCCGTCGTAGAGGTTCATCGACGGCGAACCGATGAACGCAGCGACGAACACGTTGGTCGGCGCGTCGTACAGGTTCTGCGGTGTGTCGACCTGCTGCAGGAACCCGTCCTTGATCACGGCCACTCGGTCGCCCATCGTCATCGCCTCGACCTGGTCGTGGGTCACATAGAACGTGGTGACCCCGAGATCGCGTTGCAACCGGGCGATCTCGGCGCGCATCTGCACGCGCAGCTTGGCGTCGAGGTTGGACAGCGGCTCGTCCATCAGGAAGGCCGAGGGCTGGCGAACGATCGCCCGACCCATGGCGACGCGCTGGCGCTGGCCACCGGAGAGCTGACCGGGCTTGCGGTCGAGGTACGGCTCGAGCTCGAGGATCGACGCCGCCTTGCGCACCCGGCTGTCGATCTCGTCCTTGGGCACCCGGGCGAGCTTGAGGGCGAAGCCGATGTTGTCGAACACGGTCATGTGCGGATACAGCGCGTAGTTCTGGAAGACCATGGCGATGTCGCGGTCTTTCGGCTCGATGTCGTTGACCACCTTCTCGCCGATCTTCATCGTGCCGTCACTGATCGTCTCGAGCCCGGCGATCATCCGCAGCGCCGTCGACTTGCCGCAGCCCGACGGACCCACGAGCACCAAGAACTCGCCGTCGTTGATGTCGAGGTTGAGGTCGTGGATGGCATGGAAGCCGTTCTCGTAGACCTTGTTGACGCGTTCGAGCGTGACGGTGGCCATGGCCCACAACGTAGTTGCCGGGGGTGGACGTCATGTACACCCGTCGCCTGTGCTCGAGCTCTAGCCTCCCGCCGCATGTCCGAACCGCTGCGGGTGCTCGCTCGCGCGCCGGGGAGGGTCAACCTGATCGGCGACCACACCGACTACACCGGTGGGCTCGTCGTCCCGATGGCGATCGATCGGGAGACCATCGTCGAGGGGTTCCGCACCGGCCACGAGATCATGCTGACGAGCCGCAACGAGAAGGGCGCGGTCACGGTGCCGCTCGACGTGACCGACCCGATGGCGACCCGTCCCGAGTGGGGCCGCTACGTCGCCGGCGTCGTCGCGACGCTGCGCCCCACGGTCGGGTTCCACGGCGCTGTCACGTCCGACTTGCCGATCGGAGCCGGTCTGTCCTCGAGTGCGTCGCTCGAGTTGGCGGTGGCGCTCGCGCTCGGCGCACCCGTCGCCGACTCGATCGCCCTCGCCCAGCTGTGCCAGGCCGCCGAGCACGCCGCGGTCGGCGTGCCGTCGGGGATCATGGACCAACTCGTCGTAGCAGCGGGCGTGGAGGACCACGCCCTCGTCATCGACTGCGACACCCTGACGTTCGAGCCGGTGCCGATCCCGACCGGGCTCGAGGTGACGGTCGTGCACTCGGGTGCGTCACGCGCGCTGGCGACGTCTGCGTATGCCGAGCGCGTCGGCCAGTGCGCCGAGGCGGAGGCGCAGATCGGATCGCTGCGTCACGCCGACCGTCGAGCTGCCGACGAGATCGTCGATCCGGTGGTGCGAGCCCGGGCGCGCCACGTGGTGACCGAGAACGCGCGCGCGGTGGCCTTCGTCGAAGCCCTGCGCTCGGACGACCTCGACACGGCAGGCCGGTTGATGGTGGAGAGCCACCACAGCCTGCGCGACGACTACGAGGTGTCCACAGCGAAGCTCGACACGATCGTCGACGAGCTGCTCGACACGCAGGGAGTGTTCGGCGCCCGACTGACCGGTGCCGGGTTCGGTGGCTGCGTCGTCGCCATCGGCCGTCCCGGCGCGCTCGTCGGTCGCGGCTGGACCGTGCGCGCCGCGCACGGCGCGTCGGTCAGCACCGGCTGACGCGCACCGGAGCGGCGGCCGTCGGCGAGGTGGCATGATCCGTCGTATGACCGTCATTGCGTTCCCCGGCCACGCCACCTGCTGCCTGCGCAGAGGCTGGCCGCTTGCTCGCTGGCGCTCACTCGCTCGCATCAGTGTGGTAGGTGACCAATGACCGCTGTGCTGCTCCACGGCCACCCCGAGACACCGGTGATCTGGCAGCCCCTGGTCGAGCAGCTGCGGCGCAGCGACGTCGTGTGCCCGCAGCTCCCCGGCTTCGGGGTGCCGACACCGGAGGGCTTCGGCGCAACCAAGGACGACTACGCGAGCTGGCTGGCCGACGAGCTCGAGCACATCGTCGCCGAGACCGGACCGGTCGACCTCGTCGGACACGACTGGGGTGGCGGGTTCGCGATGATGGTCATCGCCGAGCGTCCCGAGCTCGTGCGGTCGTGGGCGTGCGACGTGCTCGGGCTGTTCCACCCCGACTACGTGTGGCACGACCTCGCTCAGTTGTGGCGCACGCCGGGCGCCGGTGAGGAGTTCTTCGAGCAGAACCTCGCCAGCCCGGTCGAGGACCGGATCGCGCTGTACGAGTCGGTCGGCATCCCACGCGCCACCGCCGAGCCGCTCGTCGCTGCGTTCGATGAGGAGACCGCGCGCTGCGCACTCGCGCTGTACCGCTCGGCAAACGAGCCCGAGATGGTGGAACTGGGTCAGCGCTTCGGACCGGCCGCCGACCGACCCGGCCTGGCGATCATCGCCCCCGACGATCCGTTTGTTCGCGACACCTCCTACGCCCGTCAGATCGCTGAGCGCCTCGGGGCGAGGGTGCACGAGCTGGCCGGACAGGGGCACTGGTGGATGCTCCACGATCCGGCGGCAGGCGCGCAGATGCTCGACGACTTCTGGGCATCCTTGTGACCCGTGTCGCGACGTGACCTTGGGCCGGTGCTGATCACCGGCTGCTCGACTGGCATCGGCAGGGCCACCGCGCTTCGACTCGCCAAGCGTGGTGACACGGTCTACGCGTCCGCTCGTCGCACCGACTCGCTCACCGAGCTCGC
>Ga0136617_10002594_pt1 | contig 16065 bp, 19 predicted proteins | sample AntDrymUQ3222106_2_FD_129672 | JGI IMG/M metagenome (GOLD analysis project Ga0136617, IMG submission 129672) | Polar desert sand microbial communities from Dry Valleys, Antarctica - metaG UQ322 (21.06) | ecosystem: Environmental > Terrestrial > Soil > Desert | place: Antarctica: Dry Valley...
CCAGCCTGGCCCACCTAGCCACCGTAGAAAACCGCCCCCACGACGCCGAAGCCGCCGTCCACCTCGCAGCCCGCCACCTCACCCCCAACGAAATCATCGTCCTACGAGCACTCCTCCTCCTCCGCGCCGGCCGCGAGCACGACGCACTCACCTACCTCATCAACATCTGGGCCACAGCACACCCAACACGACGCCCCCCACAACTACGAAACCCAAAAACGGAATAACCCCAACAACACCCGCCTCAACGACGACCAGCCCCCCGCGGCACGACCAGACACCCACCGTTGCCGCTCTGCGGCGCTCAGAGCGCGGAAGCCTCATCGACGAGCAGGTTGCGGATGCGGTTCGGGTCCACCGGGATGCCCGGGCCCGTGGTCGTCGAGACCGTGATCTTCTTGATGTACCGGCCCTTGGCGGCAGACGGCTTGGCTCGCAGGATCTCGTCGAGCGCCGCCCCGTAGTTCTCCACCAGCTTCTCGGTGGGAAAGGACGCCTTGCCGATCACGATGTGTAGGTTGGCCTGCTTGTCCACCCGGAAATTGATCTTGCCGCCCTTGATGTCCCGGATGGCCTTGGTGACGTCCGGGGTGACGGTGCCGGTCTTCGGGTTCGGCATCAGGCCGCGAGGGCCGAGGATGCGGGCGATCCGGCCGACCTTGGCCATCTGGTCCGGGCTGGCGATGGCGGCATCGAACTCCAGCCAGCCACCCTGAATGCGCTCGATGAGGTCCTCTGCACCCACGACGTCGGCGCCGGCAGCCTCGGCCTCGACCGCCTTGTCGCCGGTAGCGAATACGATGACGCGGGCAGTCTTGCCGGTGCCGTGCGGCAGGTTGACGGTGCCGCGGACCATCTGGTCGGCCTTGCGCGGATCCACACCCAATCGCATCGCGACCTCGACGGTGGCATCCATCTTCGAGGTACTCGCGGTTTCCTTTGCCAGGCCGGCGGCTTGGAGCGGGCTATAGAGCCGCTCGCGGTCGACCAGCTCGGCGGACTTGCGGTAATTCTTGCTGCGCTTCATGAATCTGTCCCTTGTTCTCGGTCAGGTCGTGGTGCGAGTCGCACAGGGCTCTCCCACGCATGCGTTCAGTGCACCGTCTCAGCCCGAGACGGTGATTCCCATCGACCGCGCGGTGCCAGCGATGATCTTCGCAGCCTGGTCGATGTCAGTGGCGTTGAGGTCACGCAGCTTGGTCTGGGCGATCTGACGCACCTGGTCCATGGTCACCGTAGCGACCTTCTTGATGTGCGGCTCGCCACTGCCCTTCTCGACACCGGCTGCCTTGAGCAGCAAGCGCGCCGCGGGCGGGGTCTTGAGCTCGAAGGTGAACGAGCGGTCCTCGAAGACCGAGATCTCCACGGGCACGACATCACCACGCTGCGACTCCGTGGCGGCGTTGTAGGCCTTGCAGAACTCCATGATGTTGACGCCGTGCTGGCCGAGCGCGGGACCCACCGGCGGCGCGGGGGTGGCCACGCCAGCCTTGATCTGGAGCTTGATGATCGCGGAGAGCTTCCGCTTCTTGGGGGGCATCTCAGGTTCCTCGTCGTCTTGTCAGTGTCTGGGCAGATCGTGGGGATTCAGATTTTGGAGACCTGCGTGAACGCCAGCTCGACCGGGGTCTCCCGGCCGAAGATGGACACCAGGACCTTCAGCTTTTGCCCGTCGACGTTGACCTCGTTGATCGTGGCCGGCAGCGTGGCGAATGGACCGTCCATCACGGTGACCGACTCGCCCACCTCGAAGTCGACCTCGACCGTACCCTTGCCCGCACCCATCGCCGCACCGCCGGACTTGCCGGCCGTCGCCTTGGGCACTTCGATGCGCGGCAACAGGAACTTGACTACGTCGTCGAGGGACAACGGCGAGGGCTTGGAGGTGGCACCCACGAAACCGGTGACGCCCGGGGTGTTGCGGACTGCGCCCCACGACTGGTCGTTGAGCTCCATCCGGACCAGAATGTAGCCGGGTAGCACCTTGCGCTGCACCTGCTTGCGCTGGCCGTTCTTGATCTCGGTGACCTCCTCGGTGGGCACCTCGACCTGGAAGATATAGTCTTCGACGTCCAGGGTCTGCACCCGGGTCTCGAGATTGGTCTTCACCTTGTTCTCGTAGCCGGCGTAGGAGTGCACGACGTACCAGTCGCCGGGGGCGCGCAGCAGCGCCGCACGAAGCTCCTCGGCGGGATCGGCCTCAACAGTCGCCACCTCGGGATCGCCCTCGACCAGGTTCATATCGGGATTGCCCCCGACCAGGTCCATATCGGCGTCACCATCGACCAGCTCGTCGACCAGGCCGTCCTCGGCCGGCGCCGCGACCGTCTCGACATCATCAGCCGAGTCCTCACCTGCGAAGTCCGGTGATGCTGCATCCGATGACGCGATCTCGCCGCCGTGGGCGGCCTCGACATCGACGTCCTGAACCGAGCGGTCCGACTCCGGAGCCGCCTCATCCACGACGGCATCGGCCGAGGTCGCCTCCAGGGCATCCTCGGTGTCGATGTCGGTCGGCCGCTGGCCGCCGTCTGAGGAACTCACGCGCGTCTCGCTTCCTTCGTCAGTGTCGTTGGATCGTGACGTGTCGTTGACTCGTGACAGTGTGCGCTTGTGACATCAGGTGCCGAACAGGAGCAGCACACCCCGCCGGAACACCCAGTCCAATGCCGAAACCAGCGCGACCATGAACGACACGAAGATCAGTACAACAATCGTATAGGTCACGAGCTGGTTGCGGGTGGGCCAGATAACCTTCCGCAGCTCAGCGACCACCTCGCGTAAGAACCGGATCAACCGACTCAGGAGCGATGCCCTCTCCGGGCGATTGTCCCGGACGGCTGTGGGCCGACCCTTACCCTCGCCGTCCGGCGCTGCCCGGGAACGCCGACCCCGACGGTCGGCGGCGGTGCTCGGGCGTTCCCGCCCGGCGTCGCCCGCCTCGCGCTCCTCAGTCACGCCCGCATCCTCCAGCTCACTCGCGGACCCGGTATAGCCGGATCCACTGCTTTTCAGTTCGCCGCTTCTCGATCCATAGTGGCAGGGGTGACAGGACTTGAACCTGCAACCTGCGGTTTTGGAGACCGCTGCTCTGCCAGTTGAGCTACACCCCTAGACCAGCTCCGTCCCGGGTGCGGCCCGGTACGGAGCGGGTACACCGAAACTGCAACGGTGCACCCAGCGGATCTGAGTGTACGACACCCGGGCATGGACACCGCAGGCGCCCGATGAGCGACGGTACGGGTGGGGCGAGATGGGTGGGTGGGAAAACTCACCGGCCTCGACCCCGCCGCGATGGGGGAGGATATCACCATGGTCAGCGCAACCTCCGTCCGTCACCGTATCTCGGCCCGGATCGGCGGCATCGCCGAGTCCGCCACGCTGGCCGTCGACGCGAAAGCCAAGGCACTCAAGGCAGCGGGCCGTCCGGTCATCAGTTTCGGCGCGGGTGAGCCGGACTTTCCCACCCCGGCGCCGATCGTCACGGCTGCTCAGGCCGCCTGCGCGGACCCGCGCAACCACCGCTACTCCCCCGCAGGCGGGCTCCCCGAGCTACGCGAGGCCATTGCCAGGAAAACCCAGCGCGACTCCGGCCTGGAGATCGCCGCAAGCCAGGTGCTGGTCACCAATGGCGGCAAGCAGGCCGTTTACCAGGCCTTCGCCACCCTGCTCGACCCAGGTGACGAGGTACTGCTCCCCGCTCCGTACTGGACCACCTATCCGGAGGCCATCACGCTCGCCGGGGGCATCCCGGTCATCGTGCAATGCGGTCCACAGGCTGAGTTCCTGCCCTCGGTCGAGCAGCTCGAGGCCGCCCGTACCGAGCGGACGAAGGTGCTCCTGTGGTGCTCGCCGTCCAACCCGACCGGCGCCGTTGCCTCCCGCGCACTCACCGAGGCCGTCGGACGATGGGCCGTCGACAACGACGTGTGGGTCGTCACCGACGAGATCTACGAGCACCTGGTCTATGACGGCGCTGAGGCGGTGTCGATGCCGGTCGCGGTGCCCGAGCTCACCGACCGCGCCGTCGTGCTCAACGGCGTGGCCAAGACCTACGCGATGACGGGGTGGCGGGTCGGCTGGATGGCCGGCCCACCCGACGTCATCAAGGCCGCGGCGAACCTCCAGTCGCACCTGAGCTCGAACGTCTGCAACGTCGCCCAGCGCGCGGCGCTCGAGGCCGTGTCCGGGCCACTCGACGCGGTCGCGCAGATGCGGGCCGCCTTCGACCGGCGGCGGCGCGCGATCGTGGAGCTGCTCTGCGCGATCCCGGGCATGCAGTGTCCGACGCCCCACGGCGCGTTCTACGCATACCCGTCGGTGCAGGCCCTGCTCGGTCGCGAGATCCGCGGCTCCCGCCCGCAGGACAGCGCGGAGCTGGCAGCCCTGGTGCTGGAACACGCCGAGGTGGCCGTGGTGGCGGGCGAGGCGTTCGGGACACCCGGATTCTTCCGCCTTTCCTATGCCCTCGGAGACGAGGATCTGCGCACAGGTGTGGAACGAATGGGCGCGCTGCTGGCCGAGGCCCGCTGACCACCGGCCGGTCAGCCGGTGCGTGGTGCGCCCAGCAGCACGGTCAGCTCAGCAGCACGATCAGGGCAGCAGGACCTCGGCGGTTGCGCGGCCGAGCACCGTCCTGCCGTCGGACCGCGCGGTGATCGCGACCCGCGCGATCCGGACCCCGCCGTCCTCGACGACCTCGACGACCTCTCCGGAGATCTCGACGCACGCACCCTCGTCGTCATCGGGCACCACAACAGGACGGGTGAAGCGGACGCCGTAGCTGCGCACCGCGCCCGGGTCACCCACCCAGGTGGTGATCATTCGTCCGGCCAGCGCCATCGTCAGCATCCCGTGCGCGATGACGCCGGGCAGGCCTGCCGATCCGGCGATGCGGTCGCTCCAGTGGATCGGGTTGAAGTCACCGGAGGCGCCGGCGTAGCGCACCAGGTCGGCGCGGGTGATGCGCAGCGCCAGCGGCGGCAGCTCGTCACCGACAGCGACGGCGACGGGATCGGTCATGACGCCTGGGTGACCAGGAGCGCGTTGGTCGTGGCCACCGACGTTCCGGCCGAGTCCGCGACCTCGCACCGCAGGGTCAGCAGGTGACTGCCTCCCCGGGTGCGCAGCTCGTCCACGTGGACCGTGGTGGTCAGCTCGTCGCCACCGTGGATCGGTCGGTGCAGCGTGATGCGTTGATCACCGTGCACCATTCGTGGGTAGTCCCAACCGAATTCCGGATCCCGAAGGAATGCCTCGATGAGTGGCATCGTGAAGGTGACGGTGAACGTCGGCGGCGCCACGAGGTCGGGATGCCCGGCAGCGCGAGCGGCCTCGACGTCATGACACACGAGCGCGCTCTCGCCAATGGCGAGGGCGAACTCACGGATCTTCTCGCGGACGATCCGATACGGCTCTGCCGGCGGCAGCGCACGGCCGACGAATGCTGGGTCGGGCACGCTCAGCGGGTCTCGCGGTGCTCACGGTGCGTGCCGCAGTTGGCGCAGAACTTCTTGATGGTGAGCCGGTCAGGGTCGTTGCGCCGGTTCTTCTTGGTGATGTAGTTGCGATGCTTGCACTGCTCGCACGCCAGCGTGATCTTCGGCCGGACGTCGGTCGCCTTGCCCACGGGAGTGCCTCCTACTTGTGGATCTCACTTGTTGATCTCATTTGTTAATCTCAAGGTCAGTTCGGTAGCGGTGGCCGGACTTGAACCGGCGACACAGCGATTATGAGCCGCTTGCTCTACCAACTGAGCTACACCGCTTCGCGAGGCCGGTTACGACGCTCGCTGGAGCCCCTTTACGGAATCGAACCGTAGACCTTCTCCTTACCATGGAGACGCTCTGCCGACTGAGCTAAAGGGGCGACACGGCCACCCGAGACGACATCCCGGCGGCCGGAGTCAATGCTACACAGTCCCGTCACCCATCCCGGTCCGCACCCCCGGTGCCCCTACGACTTTCCGACGTCCGCCCCCCTGGTGCAGCGCCGCAGGAGTTCTTCCGGGGTTCAGTCGGGCGAGGGCATACGTGGAAGTGGTGCGGGGACCGGTGGGCGAAGGTCCCGAGCGCTGGATCCATGTCTGGGAACAGGATGGGGCTCCGTGTTCCCGTTCGGCGGCAGGTCGCACCTGTCGGACAGGTCGCAACGACAGGTGCGGCTGGAGGCTGCACATCCGGCCGCCGGGTTCACTGCCAGTGTTCGACAAGGCGCCGAAGACCCGATCGACTGACGACTCTCGCGCGTTACTTCGGAGTAACTATGCTCAGACGTCCGAATCCGCAGCGAAGGAGGACGGCGATGACGCCGACGACCGGGATTACCTCGTGGAGCGGACGTCCGGACCTGTCGGACATCGAGAACTTCTGGCCCGCCCCGATCTCCGAGCGGGCGGCCGCGTTCGCCGCGCTGCGTGCGCGTGAACCGGTAGCGTTCTATGCTGAACCCGACTTCGTCGTCCTGCCGCCCGGTCCCGGATACTGGGCGTTGACCCGCCTCGACGACGTGGTCAAGGCCAGCCGCAACCCGAGGATCTACACCTCCGGCCCCGGCGTCGCCTCGATCCCGGACCTGCCTGTCGAGTTCAACGAATTCTTCGGCTCAATGATCAACATGGACGATCCGCGACACGCCCGGCTCAGGCGCATCGTCTCCCGCGGATTCACCCCGAAGCGTCTCGCCTCCCTCGCCGGTGATGTCGAGCGCACCGCAGCACAGATCGTCGACGACATGCTTGACGCCGGCGAGTGCGACGCCGTCACCGCGATCTCCGCGCGGCTGCCACTGAAGATCATCTGCAACATGATGGGGGTGCCCGAGAGCCAGTACTCCTTCGTCTTCGAGCGCTCGAACATCATCATCGGGGCCAGTGATCCCGAATACGTCCCGGACGCGGATAACCTCCTCGTCGCGTCGATGCAGGCCGGCCACGACCTCGCCGAACTCATGCGCGACCTGGGTGCCCACCGCACCGCGGACCCGACCGAAGATGTCACGTCCGCACTGGTCAACGCGGAGATCGACGGCGAGCGGCTCACCCCCGACGAGCTGGCCAGCTTCTTCATCCTGCTCGTGGTGGCCGGCAACGAGACCACCCGCAACGCGATCAGCTGGGGCATTCAGCTGCTCACCGAGCACCCCGAACAGCGCGCCGCGTGGCTCGCCGACATCGACGCCGTCACGCCCACCGCGGTCGAGGAGATCGTGCGCTGGGCCTCACCGGTGATCTTCATGCGGCGCACGCTCGCCGTGGACGCCGTACTCGGCGGGCAGCCGATGAGCGCCGGGGACAAGGTCGCGATGTTCTATTGGGCAGCCAACCGGGACCCGGCCCACTTCACCGACCCCGACGCGTTCGACGTGCGCCGCGCCCCGAACCCGCACGTCGGCTTCGGCGGCTCCGGTCCACACTTCTGCCTCGGAGCACACCTGGCCCGGCGCGAGATCTCGGTGATGTTTCGAGAGCTCCTCACCCGGGTCCCGGACATCCACGCCACTGCCGAGCCGCAACGATTGCGGTCGATGTTCATCAACGGGATCAAGCGTCTACCGGTCGCGTTCAGCTCGGAGGTGTGAGATGAGCGAGCTGGATTGATCCAGACCGGTAGGGGCAAGGACATGCTGATCGACAAGGGCACCGGGTACCCGCGCGAGCTGGAGGAGCTGCTGTTCACCCGGCCGGGTGTGGCTCCGCGAGCTGCACCTGCTCGACGCGCTCCCGGTGTCGGCCGCGAGCACGATGCTCATCCGGGAGCTGCGTGAATGACTGCGCCGATATTTCCCCCGAACGGGTGACATACCTGCGGTAACAGCCGGGAGCCGAGCTGCGACAACCCTCTCGTACGGACACCCGGCACGCGCGACCGGACCGGACACCCTGGCCGCCCCGGTGGTCACCCGACCTTCCCTGCTCACGATCCGGTGGTCCGCCATGCCCGTGCCATCCCTGGTATCCACGCTGCCCGCGCCAGCCCGACCGTACATCACACGCATGCCGCAACACCGCGCTCACGGCCGGCACTGCCTGGAAGGGCCGCGCCTGGGTAGCACCCTGGACGTCATCGGCCGCCTGGGAAGCGTGATCACCCTGGCCGCCCTGCTGGTCGTCGCCGGAGCGGTGGGCAGCCTGTTCGACGGCATGCAGGCGCCCGGTGACGCAACAACGACCACCGGCTCCGTCATCTTCGACGACGCCGCCCGATGAGCGCGAATCAGGCCGCTGCTTCGCCGGTCTGCGGGGTCAGTGGCGACTTGAGCACGTGGTCGACCAGCTGCATGACCAGTTGACCACCACCCAGCCGATAGCCGAACTCCTCCCAGGTGAGCAGCTCCCTGGAAAGCACCTCACCGACCGGACCGGGATACAGACGCGTCACCCTGAAGGCAGCTGCCCGCAGCCGCATCTTCTCGTGATGATCCATCGGTACGGGACCCATTCGACCCACCTCCGAAGAGCGATGCCCTTGGCATGCGCTCCGCGCTGAGTCGCTACCCGTTAGGCACCATGGTGAACCACCCAGTTGGTTCCACAGCACTCATCGTACCCGAAGAGTGAGCAGGCTCTCACTTTATACGAGCTTGCTGTCTACTCTGTGCACTGTTCACGCACCCGTGCCATTCGCGCGGCCTGGTGATGATCCACATCCCGCTGTCCCATGGCGCTCGTACCCCAGCGGGTTAGCGTGCTCCTCATGCCCTCCACCACCGCATCGCTCTGGTCAGACATCGAGGACGTCTACGCCGCGATCCTGGCCCACCCGTTCGTCACCGGCCTCACCGACGGCACGCTCTCGCGGGAGTCCTTCCGGCACTACATCGTCCAGGACGCCCATTACCTGCGCGGATACGCCCGATCGCTGGCCATCTGCGCTGCGCGGGCGCCCACGGAGCAGGACACGGCCATGTTCGCCCAGCACGCGGCCGGGGCAATCTCCGCCGAGCAGGACCTGCACGCCGCACTGATGGGCGAGATGGGCGGCACCGCGGAGGCGGCCGTGAAGGAACCCGTGTCGCCCACCACCCGCGCGTACCTGAGCTACGTGCTGGCCACCTGCTACGGCGGGTCGTTCCCGGAGGCGCTGGCCGCGGTACTGCCGTGCTACTGGATCTATGCCCGCGTCGGCGAGGAGCTGTTGACCCGCAGCTCACCCGACCCCCTCTACGCGCGCTGGATCGCAATGTACGGCGGCGAGGAGTTCCAGGCCGTCGTCGACCCGGTACTCGCGCTCACCGAACGGGTCGGAGCTGACCTTGCCGATGGCGAGCGCGTGCTGATGCACGAACACTTCACCACCACTGCGCGCTATGAATGGATGTTTTGGGACGCCGGGTACCGCCAGGAGACGTGGCCCGTCTGAAGCTGCTCGCCCTTCGCGATCACCGAGGCATGCATTAACGCTGGTCGAAGCGATCGGGAATCACGAAGTGCAGCACGAACCCGACCACGGCGACAACGATCGCACCCCAGAACGCCGCCCAGAAACCGTCGACGGTGAACAGCAGCCCCACCCGCTGGGAAATGAACCCGACCAGCATGAACAGCAGCGCGTTCACCACCAACCCGAACAGGCCCAGGGTGAGGATGTAGAACGGGCAGCCGACCACCTTGATCAGCGGCTTGAGCACGGCGTTGACCAGCCCGAAGATGATCGCGACGACGACCAGTGTCCCGCCCCGCTCAATGGCGGTCCCAGCCCCCAGCTCGATGCCGCTGATCAGTACGGTTGCCACCCACAACGACACGGCGACGACCGCGACTCGGATGGTGAAGGCCAGCGTGGCGGACATCAGTCCACCAGCGCCTGGTTGACCAGCGCCCGGAGTTGAGCACGGATCGGATAGGTGCTCGACGGCATGAGCTGGGTGAGGAAGATTCCGGTGATCTCCTCGACCGGGTCGACGTAGAACGCCGTGCTCGCCAGCCCGCCCCAGGCGTACTCACCCGCGCTGGTGAGCATCTTGCCCGCCACCGGGTCGACGACCACGGAGACACCCAATCCAAACCCGACACCGCGAAACGTCGACTCGGCGAACAACGGCCGGCCGATCGCCTCGAGATCGGCGTTGCCCGGTAGATGGTTGCGCGTCATATAGCGAACGGTGCGCGGGCCGAGCAGTCGTACACCGTCGAACTCCCCGCCGCGGGCCAGCATCTGGGCGAAGCGATGGTAGTCAGCAGCGGTGCAGACGAGCCCGCCACCACCGGACAGCAGCGTCGGCTTCCGGGTCACCGCGTCGCCGATGGCGTTGTTGCGGAACAGGCCGCCCGCCGGGTTGGGCAGGTAGAGCGCCGCGAGCCGGTCGAGATCGTCCTCGGCGACCGAGAAGGCGGTGTCGGTCATGTCCAGAGGCCCGAAGATGTGCTCGGTAAGGAACGCGTCGAGCGGTTGGCCCGACGCCACCTCGACCACCCGGCCGAGGACATCGGTGGACACGCCGTAGTTCCACTCCGATCCCGGCTCGAACAGCAGCGGCAGCTGCGCCCACGCATCGCAGGCAGCAGCGAGATCCATCCCCTTCGGCCAGGCGAGGTCGAAACCCCTGGCCCGATACATCTCGTCGACGGCGTGGGCGTGGTGGAAGCCGTAGGTCAATCCGGCGGTGTGGGTGAGCAGGTGCCAGACCCGCACCGGCTCGACGGCCGGTACGGTGCTCGGCTTCAGCGCGGAGCCCGCCCGATAGACCTGCACGTCGGCGAACGCCGGAATGTAGCGCGACACCGGATCGGTCAACTCGAGAACACCGCGCTCGTAGAGCATGAGGGCAGCGACCGCCGTGATCGGTTTGGTCATCGAGTAGATGCGCCACAGCGTGTCATCGGTGACCGGTTGCTCGGCCTCGACGTCACGGCGTCCGTAGTGACTCAGGTGCGCCACCCGCCCGCGGCGAGCCACGGCCACGGTCCAGCCGGCCAACTTGCCGTCGTCGACGAACCGCCGGAAGTGCGTGTCGATCCGCGCCAGCCGGTCAGCGTCAAATCCGACCTCCCCCGGTTCAGCTTCAACCTTCAGTTGGGCCACACGGCGACCTTACCGTTGGGCAAGGATCTTGTCGGCTGGGTACGGAACCGGCGCCGCGGGCGCACCGATGAGAGTTCGGGCCGTCGGTCGTTCTGTTCCACGATCGTTGCGAGCTGCCCGGCTGGCACGGTTACCGTCCGGAGTCACTCAGGGCGATGAACGGATGCTGTTCGGAGTAACGGGGGGCAGCGGTGTCCCGAAAGCCGGGTATGGCGCCGCGCTCGCGGCCGATCTCTCCCGGAACCTGGTGACCACGATGCCCTCGCACTCCCCCAGCACCGCCGTCCAACCGCCTCGCGCGTCGATCAGCTGGGACACCGAGGCGCCGACGCACCGGCTCCCGGTTGTCGCACCCACACCGCCGTCACCCACGGGGAAGGCCCGTCGTACGGTCCGGCGGGTCCTGGTCGGGTTGCTGCTCCTATTCTTCGGGCTGATACTGCTCGGTGCCCTGCTGCCGTCCACAGATGCGACCCCGCCGGCGACGGATGCCGGGCCACCTTCGATCACGGACACGGTTCCGTCCGTCGTTGCACCCCCACCGCCGGCGGAATCGATCCCGGACGCCCAGCCGCCGGTGCTCGGACCGGAGCCCGCGCCCGTGGTGCCGAGGACGGCCGCCCCCGAGCCGGTCGCCCGCCAGCCGGTCGCCCGCCAGCCGGTCCCCACCCAGCTGACCGCCACTCCGCAGGTGCCCACGCCGCGCACCGCCGCCCCGCCGGCAGACCCCCGGCCCGCAGCCGAGTCCGACCGGTCGTCGACTTCCTACGCGAACTGTGCGGAAGTGCGCGCCGCGGGCGCCGCACCGATCCGCCGCGGCGACCCCGGCTACAGCAGCAAGCTCGACCGCGACGGCGACGGCGTGGCCTGCGAGACCTGATCCGCAACCGCGATGGCGACGCCATGGTCTGCGAGACCTGATCCGCCACCGGCGCCGGTGGCACGACCTGGTCACGACCGTCCGGTCGCACGGCCGAGTCCGCCCGGTGACACCATCTCATCGCGCGCGTTTCCTACTCCGCACACTCGCACCGCGCGATGTGGCCCTCAGCCGTCGGGAGGTGCTGAAGTCACCGGGCCGATCACGAGGCCGAGCAGCGGACTCGATCTCGCGGCGGGCCACGGCTGGCTCGTCGGCGTTGGCGATGACCTGGACGGCCTCGCCCAAGGCGGCCAGCCGAGACCGCCGGGGAGCGCGATCCGGCTGATTACCAGCCGCGACATCACTTTCCGCCGACTCGGGCTCGCCCGGCCTCCCTGGCGCAGGAACACTTCGAGCAAATCTCTTCAGGGATCAAGTGGCTGGCCGGATAGCACCTTGGCGATCTCCAGTCCCTGAATACCGTGGCCGCTCACCGGAGGGCTCCAGATGCGCGGGCGGCCTACCCGGCCTCGGCGTTCCAACGGGCAGCCTCCCGTACGCACTCCGGGCAGTAGCGGACGCAGTCGCATCTCAGGCCGCACTCGTGCTCCGCCACGGTGGCATTCGGGAAATGTACCTCCAGACCGCACACCGCGAGGTGGACACCCCAACGGCCCGGCCTCAGCGCATCGTCTGCCACCAGCAGGTGACAGACACTCACGGGTCGCGGCGTGCTCACCGGGCGCCTTCAGGATCGACTCCGCCGGGGCGACCAGCACATCTCTGGGCAACCCCACCCCAGATGCGCCCAGGCCGGGAATCGTCCACGAGCCGTCCGCGTCGGTGACCACCGGCAGCGTGTGCTCGCCGTTGCCGATCGAAGCCGTCCATACCGGGGATACCGATCTGGTGCGGGTCGTGATGGTTCGGAATCTGGGTCATGTTCGGCACTCCCGGTGGTTTCGGTCTGGCGACGTGGGCATCCCAACGCCGCGAGCCAAGGGGGCGGTCGCGCTGGCCGGACGAGGGATTCGGGGTACCCGTTCTCAACCTTGCCGACCGATGACCGACCCAGAAAGCACACCAGTGCCGCATGAACGTCACATCAAGGACGCACGACCATCGTGACCTGGGATAATAGTACCGTCGCCAGACACTCAAGATCACCAACGGGAAAGCGAGACGTCACCGTATGGCTGCTCAGCCGAAACCTGCCAAGCGAACGGCTCTGGTTGCCGCGCGCAAGGCAGCCGGCTTCACCCAGGAAAGCTTGGCCACCAAGGTCGGCGTCGAACGCACCACCGTGTTCCGCTGGGAGTCCGGCGAGACCGTGCCGACCCCATGGTCCCGACCCGGACTGGCAGCATTGCTCGGGATCAGCAACGACCAACTGACCAGGCTACTGGGCCAACCGACCGCCGACACAGCCACGAGTACCGCGCCGCCAGACGAACACCCAGCTCAACCACCAGAGCCGACAACAACCACCCACCACGCGGCCACCGGCCTACTGCCCGCGCGCGGCACCGCTGAGAACGGCGAGTCGGTCAGCACTGTCCTCGTGCACATGCACACTGAGCGCGTCTTGTCGCCGCGGCCGGCAGGCCAAGTGGACCCGACCGCCATCGACGAGCTGACGGCGCAAGTGGCGGACATCGCCATGCGGTACGAGACCCGCCCGTCAGCCTCCTTGCTGGCTGAAGCAGGCCAGTGCCACGCGGCGCTGTCCTTCCTCCTCGGGAATGGCGGCAGCGAGAAAGCGCGTCGCGATCTCCACCGGACGGCCACGACCTCGGCGACGCTACTGAGCCAACTGATCTGGGACGCCTCCGGACGCCGGGACGGTGCCGCCACCCTGGCCTACTGCGATCAGGCCATCGATCACGCCACCGAGTGCGGCGACGTGGTGTCCGCGGCCAACGCTGAACTGCGCAAGGCCTATGTCGCCCTGTACGGCCTGACAGAGACTCGTGATCCCCGCACTGGTCTGGTCAACGCTCAGGCCGCTGCCCACCAGAGCCGGCCCGTCAGCGACGCCCTGCACGGCCTCGCCCAACTGCACGTCGGCGAAGCCTTCGCCATGCTCGGCGAGTACCGGCAGTGCGAACGTGCCTTGAGCGATGCCGAGACCGCCTTGGGGCGGACGACACCGGAGGATGCCGGAGCCGGTGCCTTTTCACCCAGCCAGTTCGGCCGCCTGGCCGGCTCCTGCTACTTGTTCCTGGGCAGCCCAGAACGAGCCGAGCCGTTTCTCACGCGTACAGCCGAGCAGCTGCACGACCGTCCGAAGACCCGCTCGCTGGTGCTCGGCAATTTGGCATTGAGCTATCTCCGCCAACGCCGGCTCGACGCTGCCACCGCCACGCTGCACTCTGCCGTTGATCTGCTGGAGCAGAGCCGCGGTGGCGGCGGCATGACGGTCGTCTTCGGGGCCGCGCGTGAGCTGTATCCCTGGCGCGCCGAGCCAGCCGTGCACGACATCCACGACCGGCTACTCGGTCTGATGGCGACAATCTGAGCCGAGGAGCAGCGCAGCATTGGTAACCAGTGATGGAGGCGAGAACGAGTGACGACCGAGCAGACACACAAGGACGCTACTCGCGAACGGGTGTGGCAGACTCTGGAAGCCTCTGGCGCTGCACCGGCAGGCTCACATGGTCGCATCCCTGACTTTGTTGGTAGTGATCGAGCAGCCGACCGACTCACCACGCTCACCGAGTGGCAGCAGGCCAACACCGTAAAGGCCAATCCGGACCGAGCGCAGCAGCCAGTGCGGGCGCATGCCCTGCGTGACCACAAGCTGGTATTCATGGCCGTACCCAAGCTGGCCGACGCCAAGCCGTTTTACCGACTCGATCCGAGAATACTCGGTGAGCATCGGGAGCGGGCGGCAGACCGGCGGGTGGCAGCCGAGCTGGCGCCCACGGTGGCCGTTAACGAGCTGCCGTCGATCGACTTTATCATCTGTGGCAGCGTTGCCGTCAACCATGCGGGCATCCGCATTGGCAAGGGCGCTGGTTACTCGGACATCGAGGTAGCTCTCCTGGCTGAGGCAGGATTGCTCAAACCAAAGACGACGATCGTGACGACAGTCCATGAGCTACAGATTCTTGATGAGGAGCTACCGAGACGCGCGCATGACTTCACAGTGGATTACATCGTGACGGCGAAGCGGGTGATCGAGTGCGCGACCAGGTATCGACCACACGGCATCGATTGGGGTTCGGTGACGGCCGAGCTTGCCGAAACCATACCTGTTCTGTGGCGGGACTAGTCGAATGGGCCGCACGGTGCCTCAGACAATTCAGCCGACATCACCGAGCTGACTGCGTCCCAACCTAGCCTGCTTCAGCCCGCTCATGCCGCCGTGTTCATGCAGGAGCGCATCATCGAGCTGTCGGCGAACGCAGCCACGTGCCCCTCCGCGGGCGCCGTCCATACCCTATCCGAGCGCTGCCGCGTGAAGCCGTGGATACAGGGAGGCTTATTCACTCGACTTTCGCAGTTATGCAGCGACTAGTGTCGTGTAATGGCATGAACTTTACGTCCTCCACTAGGATGATCAAGACTCTGACCAGCGGAGACTGGGGACGACGGAGTAAAGTAGTCGTTATTACGCGACACTAGTGCCCAGGCTTGCTGGACCTCGAGGATTTCCTGGGTTGTGGCTGGTCGGGGGGCTTGTGGGAGAAATCGGGCGGTGATGAGCTGGCGGCGGAGGGTGGTGAGCATGTCCAGCGTGGCCGGTTCGGTCTTGGTGCGGTACCAGGGTGCGGTACCAGGGTGCGGCGGCCCGGCGGTGTGCGGTGTCGGCGGCGGGGTGGCCGTGATCAGCCCCCCGGACAGAAGCCGGACAGAAGCCGAAACCACTCATCTCCCTGGCATTGCGCTGGGAGACCCGCGCGATATGGTGAACGGCTGAATTGCTTGATATTCCAATCTCCAGCGGCGGAAGCCTGCGCCCACCGGAAAGACGCCTGAAACCGGTGTCATCCTCTGCGTCGGCGTCTTGTGCTAGCCGACGCAACCTCCGGAGGGTGGAGCGATATCTAGTGAAGATATTCAAGGAGATGTTGTGAACAGGAACGCGGGAGGTGGGTCGAAGTGGCTCGCTGATTGCGGTGCTACACGAGCAGATGGAGGAAGTTCTGGACCTCCGAGGTCGCCTTACGTGGAGGAGGC
>Ga0136617_10002597_pt1 | contig 16056 bp, 15 predicted proteins | sample AntDrymUQ3222106_2_FD_129672 | JGI IMG/M metagenome (GOLD analysis project Ga0136617, IMG submission 129672) | Polar desert sand microbial communities from Dry Valleys, Antarctica - metaG UQ322 (21.06) | ecosystem: Environmental > Terrestrial > Soil > Desert | place: Antarctica: Dry Valley...
CCGAACGACTCCTCGCGCTCCTCGTAGGTCTCGAGCGCATCGGCTGCGAACTCCTCGATCAGCGCCTCGCGACTGCCGACGTCGATCTCCTCGCGGAGCTCCTCGACGGTGATGTCGGTGCCGTAGAGCGCCTGCATCTGGGCGACGAGACCGTCGAGATCCCACTCGTCGGAGACCTCGGCCTCGGTGTGCTGGCCGACGTTCACGGCGATCACGTCCTCGATCCACCCTTTGAGCTCCTCCGAGAGGTCGTCGCCCTCGAGCACGCGGCGCCGTTGCTCGTAGATCACGACGCGCTGGGTGTTCATCACGTCGTCGTACTTGAGCACGTTCTTGCGGGAGACGAAGTTCTGCTCTTCGACCTTCTTCTGCGCGCCCTCGATCTGGCGGGAGAGGATCGACGCCTCCATGGGCTGATCGTCCGGGATCTTGAACCGCTCCATGATCCCGTGGATCCGGTCACCGGCGAACAGGCGCACGAGGTCGTCCTGCGCGGAGAGGTAGAAGCGCGTCTCGCCCGGGTCGCCCTGGCGGCCGGAGCGCCCCCGCAGCTGATTGTCGATGCGACGAGACTCGTGCCGCTCGGTCGCGAGCACGTAGAGCCCACCGACCTCGACGACGCCCTCGCCAAGCTTGATGTCGACGCCGCGACCGGCCATGTTGGTCGCGATCGTGACGGCCCCCGGCTGACCCGCGTCGACAATGATCTCGCTCTCGCGCTCGTGCTCCTTCGCGTTCAGGACGTTGTGCGGGATCCCACGCCGCTTCAGCAGCTCCGACAGGTACTCGGACGTCTCGACGGCGATGGTGCCCACGAGCACGGGCTGACCCTCCTCGTGACGCTCGACGATGTCCTCGAGCACCGCGTTCCACTTCGCGTCCTTCGACTTGAAGATGAAGTCGTTCTCGTCCTTGCGCTCGACGGGGACGTTGGTCGGGATCTCGACGACGTGGAGGTCGTAGATCTCGACGAACTCCTTCTCCTCGGTCTTCGCCGTACCGGTCATCCCGGCGAGCTTCTCGTAGAGGCGGAAGTAGTTCTGCAACGTGATCGTCGCGAGCGTGACGTTCTCCTCGCGGATGCCCACGCCTTCCTTGGCTTCGATCGCCTGGTGCAGGCCCTCGCTCCAGCGGCGGCCTTCCATGATGCGGCCGGTGTACTCGTCGACGATCTTCACCTCGCCGTCCTGGAGCACGTAGTCGACGTCGCGCTTGTAGAGCGACTCCGCCTTGAGCGCCTGGGACAGGTGGTTGACGAGCTGAACGTTGCGCGGGTCGTAGAGATTGTCGATCCCGAGCGCGCGCTCGACCTTGTCCAGCGCCGTCTGCGCCGGCGAGACGGTCTTGAACTTCTCGTCGTAGAGATAGTCGGCGCCGGAGAGCTCGGTCTCGTCCTCGCCCTTCATCGCCTTGCGCGTCATCGGCGCTCCATCGAGCTCCCGCACGACCCGCGCGAAGTCGTAGTAGGTCTTCGCCGCGGTCTCGGGCTCACCCGAGATGATCAGCGGTGTCCGGGCCTCGTCGATCAGGATCGAATCGACCTCGTCGACGATCGCGAACGTGTGGCCGCGCTGCACCGTTCCCTCGAGCGCGACCGCCATGTTGTCGCGCAGGTAGTCGAAGCCAAACTCGGAGTTCGTGCCGTACGTGATGTCGGCTCCGTACGCTTCCCGCCTCCGGGCGAACGGCATCATGTTCTCGATGTGGGCAACGGCGACTTCGAGTCGGTCGTAGACCGGGAGGTTCCACTCGGCGTCGCGCTTTGCGAGGTAGTCGTTGACCGTCACGAGATGGACGTTCTCGCCGGCGAGCGCATTGAGGTAGAGCGCGAGACTAGCCACGAACGTCTTGCCCTCACCGGTGCGCATCTCCGCGATGTCACCTTCGTGCAGCACGATCCCGCCCATCAGCTGCACGTCGAAGAGCCTCTGACCCGACGCACGTCGCCGCGCCTCGCGAACCGCCGCAAACGCCTCGTAGAGCACCTCGTCGAGCGGCTCGCCGTTTCCGATCCGCTGCTTGAGCTCGCCGGTCTTGGCTCGCAGCTCCGCATCGGAGAGCGTCTCGAACTCGGGCTCGAGCGAGGTGATGTACTCGGCCTGCCCCTGCAGTCGCTTGACGCGCCGCCCCTCGCCGAGGCGCAGCACCTTCTCGAAGCGACCGAAGCTCGTCGACGGCATAGGGAGAGGGTACCGGCTCGCCATGCGGTTCCCTGCACGCGAGGATCGCTAACGAACGCTTCACCGAACCGTCATCCGCCCGCCGCATGATCACCATGTGTCACGAACCGCACATGCCGTAGCACTTTGTGCGCTTGCACTCGCACTGCCCGCAGCAGCCGCGCTCGGGCCGGATCTCGCGCTTCGCGCTGAAGGACGGATCACTGCGCTCGGAGTGACCCACCGGTCGGTCGCCGTCGCGGTCGCAGAGTCGAAGAGGCGCTGCGCGCATGTCGAGCTCTGGAACACCGCCGCTCGCCAACGCTGGCGGTTTGCGCGCTACCCGACCCTCTGCCGCGAGGCTCCCAGTACCGGCACCGGGATCGAGGCCGTCTCGACCTCCGGGACCCGTGTCTTCTGGCTCAGCTTCGCCGGCGGCAACATCCGCGAGTGGGATCTGTCGACCGCGACACCGACGAGGCGAACGCCAAGGCAGATCGCGGGTGCCTCATCCGATCCGGACACGGCCGGTTCGCCGATCGTGCTCGGGGTGGGAACGCGTGAGGGCGTGCCGTACGCGGTCGGGGCCACCGTCACCTACGTGAGCGACACCGGCGCGCGTCTGTTTCGTACGACACTCGACAGTCGGGTGCGTCTCCTCGCGGGCGGTTCGGGCCCGGCCGGTGGACGCGTCGTCGCCGCGCTCGAGGACGGTCGGGTGGTCGTGCTCTCGCGAAGCGGTGAGATCGTCTCCGATGAGGTCTACGCCCCGGCGGACGTCGTAGCCGTCGCGCTCGTCGCGAGCGGCACCGTGGTGCAGGCGGGTCGCGAGGTGATCGTCGGGCCGCCCGGGAGCGCGGCGCGCGTGACGCTGCCGCCCACCGCCCTTGTGCTCGACGTCCACCAGGGTCAGCTCGTGTACGCGATCGGCCCGAAGGTGCGGGCACGATCGATCTCAACGGGCGCGGAAAAGCTGGTTCAGACGATCCCGGTCGCAGCACGGCAGCGTCCGCTGTTCGCCATCGACGCGTCGGGCTCAGCGTGGGCCAGCGGATCGAGAGTCGGCTGGCGGGCCGACGGACTGGGCTAGTGCTCAGGATGACGGGGCCGCGATCCAGGGATGGCGCCGCGAGCCGCTTCGATTCCCTCGGATCCAGGGCGCAGACATCGTCGGGCGGGTCGTGGGCATCGGGGCTGGCGTGCCTTCGAGCCTCGCCGGCCGGCGCGTGCTGGTCGAGAACGCGCTCTACACGACGGACGGAGAAGGCCTACTCGATGCCTCTCTGATCGGGAGCGAGCGCGACGGCGGCTTTGCCGAACTCGTCTGTGTGCCGGTGAGCAACGCACATCCCATCGAGTCAGACCTCACCGACGCCGAGCTGGCGAGTTTCCCGACTGCGTACGTGACCGCCGAGCGGATGCTGAACCGTGCGCGCTTGGCCGAGGGCGAGACGATCCTGGTGGCAGGCGCCTCGGGCGGCATCGGAACTGGTCTTGTCCAGCTCGCGAAGATCCGAGGGGCAAGAGTCGTCGCCATCGCGGGCGCAGGGAAGGAAACCGCTGTCAGCGAGGTCGGCGCCGACTTTGTAGTGACGCGCGAGGGGGACGTTTCGGCCGCGGTCGAGACCGCTCTCGACGGGGCGCCGCTCGACGTGGCTGCCGACGTCGTGGGCGGCGATCAGGTCGGAGTGCTCCTGAACCTGCTCCGCCCCGGTGGACGCAAGGGTAAGACACGCCTCGGCCCCTACAGCGGCAAGAAGGTTTACAGCGGTGAGACCTCGACCTCCCAGGTCGTCTCGACGATGCGCCTCGCGGTGACCACGTACGTCGGGAACCGCGCCCCGGCGAGCCGCTCGAGCAGAGGAACACCCGCGACCGTGGGCATGTCGTCGATCCGCACCGTGCGCTCGGCGCCGTCCCAGGCGAGCTCGAGCTCGTCGGCTGCTCCCAGGTGAGGGAGCTCGACGGTCTCGATCCGACGCCCGGCGACCATCCAGTGACCCGGACGACGCACGGCTCGCGCGCGGTATGGCGGCGCGAGCCGCAACGTGGCCGCGAGGCCAGGTGCATCGGCGGTGTGACCGTACTCGGTGACCACGCGCCAGTCGGCCAGCACGACGAGCCATGCCTCGTCACCGTCGATCGGAAGCTCGGACACGCTCGCCACGGCGTCCCACTCGCGCTGGCGATGCAGCCCGTGGATCCCGACCTCGCCCCAATGCGGGCCCGGATCATGCGGGAGCGGGGCTACCACGCAGGCTCCTGGGTGTCCGGCTCGATCGGCCTCTGTGCGCGCCGCCGCGGCTCGTGCACTCGCTTATCCCGCAGGCGCTCGACCTGACGCTCGAGTCGATCGACCAACCGGTCCGTCGCAACCTCGAAGCTCGGCGCCGCCTCGCGGGCGACGAGGTTCCGGCCCTTGGCGTGGATCTCGGCCTCGACGACGTGGTCGTCGGCGATCTTCGGGTTCCGCTCGCGATCGAGGACGACCTCGACGAGCGTCGACTCGTGCAGACGACCGCCGAGCTTGGAGAGCTTCCGTTCGACGTAGGCGCGCACGGGATCGCTCACCTGACCGTGACGCACCGTGAGCTGCAATCGCATCTCGCCTCCTTACTCGAGCCCTACGTTAGACGATTGCGAAGCAGATCACCGAACCGCGCGAGAAAGACACACGACGTCGACCGTGCGCGCTCCTGCCCGACGGAGCTCGGTCGCGCAGGCCGACGCGGTCGACCCGGTCGTGTAGACGTCGTCGACGAGGCAGACTCGAGCCGGTGCGGGGCCACGGCTGGCGAAGACGCCGCGAACGTTGCTGCGACGCTCGTCGAGTGGAAGGCTCGCCTGGCGTCTGGCCGAGGCACGTCGCGACAGGAGGGGTAGTACATCGACGGCCCACAGCCGGCCAAGCGCGAGGGCGAGACCCGCTGCAGGAACGTGGCCTCGCGCGAGGCTGCGTTCGCGATCGCCCGGAACGAACGTGAGCACGTCGACGGCGGGCCGGGGGATCACCTCCGCGACCACTCTCGAGAGCGAGGCGGCGATGTCGCGGCGGCCGGACTCCTTCCACCCGGAGACGATCGACCGCGCGACACCCTCGTAGGCGATCGCACCTCGGGCGCTCCGGAACGCGAGGCGCCTCCCGGCGCACTCCGCGCAGCGCTTCACCGGCCAGGCGCCCGGAGCGCCGCACCGCTCGCACACGGGCGGCGCGAGGCGCACGAGCGACACAAGGCAGGCGTCGCACACCGGCGCCCCCGGTCGTCCGCACCCCGCGCATCGACCCGGCAGGAGCAGCGAGAGCACGTCCATCTCGCCACGCTATGCAGCAAGGTGTGTCGAAATCGCGCCGGCTTCGTGCCAAGACTGCGACGGTCAGGGTCTGTCGAACACGTCGACCGCGAACGCGGCTCGCAGCTCGTCGCGGAGCGCGTCGAGGTCGGCGGGCGCCTTGATCGGCGCGAATCGCCCGTGGGGACCGCGTGGTACGACGAGCAGGGTCGTCGGCACGTGTGCGGCCAGCTCGTGGTAGACGCGCTCGAGCTGCACCGCGGCGCGGCCGCCCACGTCCTTCTCGATGTAGAGCCACGTGAGCTCGACGGGCTTCTCCAGCGCCTCCAGCGCGATCGTGGTCGTGTTCGTGTTGAACACGGGAATCTCGTCCTGATCGAACGAGGGTGGAAAACGAGGCGCCTCGAGCAGCTGCAGCCGGCCGTCGACCCGCACAGGGGCTCCGCCGAGATCGCCGCCCTTCGGGGCGACTTCGGACGTCAACGGCCGCCCACCGAGCACGTGCATGCCAACGACGACGGGATCGATACGGGCGCCGAGGTTGTCGACGTTCGACACGACTACGTGCTCGACCCCGCGACCCCGAAGGGCGGCGAGCGTCCCGCTGAGGCGCATCGCCTCGAGCAGGTCGCCGTGGCCCGGGCCGTAGAGTGAGACGGAGCCGGTCTCGTCCCGAAACAGCCCTCCGTCGCTCGTGAGCCGCAGCGAGACGTACTGCGAGAACCACAGCGGCTCCGGGAGGTCGAGCGCGGCGACATGGGCGCGCGTGAGCTCGTCGGTCGCGAAGCTGGTCATCAGCGCGACCGGTACTTCGCCGCCTGTCCGCTCGCCCGCCCTCGCTGCGTCGGCGAGCTTGAGCTCGAGGAACGAGCGGCCGTCGAAAACCTCGAGGGCGCCCTTGACGACCCCGCCAAAGCGTGTCGCCATGCCGCCCGCGAGGACGACCGCTCCGATCTTCCCGGCTGCGAGTGCGGCCGTTCCTGCCCGACGCGCCGCGTCGTATGCGTCGCTGCCTCGCTCGGGTAGCTGGGTGAGGTCGTCGTCGGCAGGCGGCTCGACGATGCCCGAGACCACGTTCGAGGCGGGCCTAAGCGCGCCAGAGGCGACCCGCTCGCGCAGCTCTGCGAAAGGGATTCGCTCGAACCCGAACCGCTCGAGCACCTCGCGCTCCTCGCGGCCGACGCCGTCCGGGATCATCGGCCCTCCGGCAGTCGTCCGACGCACGGGGGGCGAAGAACGCCGCCCTCCGACACGATCACGGAAACGAGCTCGGCGGCGTGACGTCGAAGGCCGTGTTCCGCGCGGCGAAGCACGTCGTCAGCTCTGACGGATCTCGCTCCTCGATCGGGATCGCTGCGCCCGTTGCTGCGGCGGGGTCGATCGTGGAGGTCGGCGCATGTGATCGATGTGCCGCAGTCCACGAGCGAGACGGCCCTCGCCAGCTCTCGAGACGTGAGGCGCAGCGGCCCGGCGAGGGTCGGACCGATCGACGTCACTGAAGCGCGGGTGCCCGGTCGCGCGCCGCTCGCTGGCTAGACGCCATCTCCACCGTCCGCCCCGCCGATGCCGCCGATGAAACCGCCGCTGAGCGAGCGATCGCTGACGTCGTCGCCCGGCCGCCAGGGCCCACGCTCGGGCTCGTCCCCCACTCGATAGGTGTCCTTCGTCATTCGTCGCGGGGGCTCGTCGAGCCAGGCCCAGAAGCGGCGGAACGACTCCCTCAGTGACTGCACACGCGGAGCGTAACGCGACCCTTGCCCTCAGGCTGCGCTCGTTCCCTCACGCCCATATGCGTCGGCCAGGCGCACCACGTCGTCGAGATGCGGTGTTGAGACCTCGAGCACGAGCGTGTCCTCGATCGCAGTGATCCGATGCACGGTGCCCGGTGGATAGTGGAATGCGTCGCCGGCCGCGATCTCGAGCTCCTCGAGGCCTCCGCCGACCTCACCAAGCTCGAGACGCGCGCGCCCCTCGCGGACGAGCCACGATTCCTCCTTCACCTCGTGGTACTGCAGGCTGAGCGACTGCCCCGCACGCACTAGCAGGAGCTTGCCGACGTACCGCTCGGTCTCGGCCCAGACGAGCTCCCAGCCCCAGGGCTTCTCGACTCGGCGAGGGTGGGCGCGCAAGCGCTCCACGTTCACGCCAGCCACTCCGGGTGGGCGGCGACGTGCTCATCCGCCCGTTTCAGCTCTTTCGGCGTGTTGACGGTAAGCCACAGACCCTCGTGCCGAAATCCGCGCAGGCGACCGTCCGCAACCAGCTCGGGAAACGCCGTCGTTTCGTGGTCGCCCTTCTCGGGGAAGCGTGCCAGCGCATCCTCGCCGAGGACGTAGATGCCGCAGTTGACCCAGTAGGGGACGGTCGAGACCTCGTGGAAACCGGTGATCAGGTCGTCGTCGGTGAGGTCGACCTGACCGAACGACGACGGCGGCCGGGCGACGGTCACCGTCGCGGCCGCCCCGGTCGCACGATGGCGCTCGAGCAAGCCGCTGAAGTCGACGTCCACGAGCTCGTCGCCGTTCATCGCATAGACATCCCCGTCCTCCTGTCGGAACGACGCCGCGTAGCGGATCCCGCCGCCGCGGCCGAGACGCTCCGGCTCTCCAGCGCACACCACCTCGACCTCAGCGTCGGCGAGCTCACGCTCGAACTCGTGCTCCTGGCCCGCGAGGCAGCTGACGATCACCCGCGTCACGCCCGCCCGGCGGAGACGCCCGAGCTGCCAGGCGAGCAACGGTTTGCCCGCGACCGGAACGAGGCATTTCGGGCGCCCACCGGCAGCGTCGCCGAGCCGCTCCGCCTTTCCGCCGGCGAGGACGATCGCCTCCATCAGCCCGCGGCCCGTCCGATCGCGTCGTAGGCGTAGCCCAATGCCCGCATCTCCGCAGGATCGAGCATGTTGCGGCCGTCGACGAACACGGGCCTACGCATCGTCGAGCGGAGCGCGCCCCAGTCGATCTCCCTGAGCTCCGGCCACTCGGTCACGAGCACGGCGGCGTCGGCGCCCGCAAGCGCACCGGCAACGCTCTCGACCTGGGTGACACCCGGGAGCCCGTCGACTCGGGCGATCGGATCCCAGATCCGCACGTTCGCGCCCTCGGCGAGCAGCCGTCCGGCGAGCACGAGCGCCGGTGCTTCCCGTGTGTCGTCGGTGTCCGGCTTGAACGCCAGCCCGAGCAATGCGACCGTCGTTCCGCGCAGCCGATCGAGCTGCTCGCTCAGCTTTCCGATCACGCGTCGCTTCTGCAGCTCGTTGACCTCGATCACCGCATTGAGGAGTTGGAAGTGATACCCCGAGTTGGCCGCGAGCTGCTTGAGGGCGAGGGAATCCTTCGGGAAGCAGGATCCACCGAAGCCAATGCCGGCCCTCAGGAAGCTCGGTCCGATCCTGCGATCGAGGCCGATCCCCTCGGCGACCTTGACGACGTCGGCGCCGGTCGCCTCGCAGACGTTCGCGATCTCGTTGATGAAGGAGATGCGCGTCATCAGCGCCGCGTTCGCCGCGAGCTTGGTCATCTCGGCCGAGGCGACATCCGCCCGCACCACCGGCGCGTCGATTCCGGCATGGAGCCGCTCGACGAGCTCCCCGTCGGCGTCGTCGAAGGCGCCGACAACGATCCGGTCGGGGTGCAGGAAGTCGCGCACCGCGGTTCCCTCCGCGGTGAACTCGGGGTTCGACACGTACCCCACGTTCTCCATCCCTCGCTCGTCGAGCCGGTGCCGCACCTTCTCACCCGTGCCGACCGGAACCGTGCTCTTCATCACGACGACGATGCGCTTCTGGACGCGCGGCAACTCGTCGATCACCGTCCAGACGGCAGAGAGATCCGCGTCGCCCGAGTACGTCGGCGGCGTTCCGACGGCAACGTAGACAACCTCAGTACCCTCGATCGCACGCGCGACCTCGGTCGTGAACGACAACCGCTCGCGGTTGCGCTCGAGGAGCTCGTCGAGGCCGGGCTCGTAGATTGGCACCTCTCCCCGTCCCAGAGCCTCGATCCGGTCGGCGAGGATGTCGCGCACCACCACCTCGTGTCCGAGCTCGGCGAAACAGGCGCCGGTCACGAGCCCGACGTACCCGGCCCCGAAGACCGCGATTTTCGTCCTCTCCGCGCTCATGAGGAGCGGAGGATAGCCGCGCCTTCCCTGGCACTTTCGGCGCAGCCGAAAGTGCCTCTACCGGCGCACGGAAGCCAGAGGACGCAAGCCTTTGGCGATCGCGATCATCGTCTCGTTGGAGAGCTGATCGAGGAGCGAGTTGACGACCCAGTAGGATGCGCGCGGCGTGCGGAGCACGACCATGTGCAGGCGAGGCCCGTTGTAATACAGCTCGTAGCGCCGGCCGGCGAGGCGCCGCGTGAAGTTGCGACCGCGGAGCGCCGGCGCGTCGTCCCAGTCGCTCATCTGCACGCCCCAGTACTCGTTGCGCCCGCCGATCCGGTAGGTGAGCCGAACGCCGAGATGCTCCTTCGCGTCCTTGTCCATCCAGTACACGCGGATCGGCTTCTCGCCGTCGATCCAGGACGAGCTCTCGAGCACCGTCGGCACCATCAACGGGTAGCCGACGTCGCGCCGGGCGTCGCGCACGAGGTCGAGCGACGCCGAGGTACCGGGGACGACGTCAGCCTTCCGCCGCTCCGGCGTCTGGTCGACCGGCGCCGAGCCGAGCCGACCGTGGAACGTCTGCCCGACGACGACGGCGATCATCGCGCCGTTCGAGAGTCGGCTGATCTTCGGCAACACGCGCTGTGCGTCGGCCGACCCGAACAGGTTCGCGAGCTTCTGCGCCGCGAGCTTCGCACCGGTCTTCGCGGGATCGAAGTAGATCTTCGTGCGGAAATAGTCGAAGCTCGGCGCGTTGGCGGGGATGCTGTTGGGCGGCAGCACCATCCGATAGCCCCGTTGCCCGAGGAGGTAGCCGGCGTCGGATGCCGACCCCGTGACGCCGTTGCCGTTCAACACGGTGACGGTGGTCGCACGCGGGGGCGGAGGAGCCTTCCGCTTGAGCTTCTCCCCGAGCGCGATCGCTGTGGCCTTCCGCGGCGAGTCGACATCCGGGTTCGCCCACTCACGGACGGCACGCTGCATGTTCTCGCTCGACGTCGTGAGGTCGGCGAACCCTTCGAGGCCTTCGATCCGCGTCTGGAAGATGTGTCCCGGCGGCAGCGAGTAGGCAAGCAGCGCGTACGAGAGCACCGTCTTCGCGCTCACGTCCTTGCCGCCGCCCTGGGCGACCTCGACGTTCGACGTGACCACCTTGATCACCTGTGGAAGCCTGGTGAGCGAGAAGCTCGACTCGATCTGATCCTTGAACGCGCGCACGAAGAGCTGCTGGCGCGCGTTGCGGACGAGGTCGTTGTCAGTGTGGCGGAAGCGGACGAAGTCGAGCGTCTTCAGCCCCGTCAGGCGCTGGTACCCGGGTTGGAGGTTGATCGTCGCGTACCCGCCCGGGCCGCCGCGATCGTTGAAGTACCGTCTGTCGATGTCGATCCAGATCCCGCCGAGCTTGTCGACGAGCTGCCGGAATCCGCGGAAGTTCACCGTCAGCAGATAGTTGATTCGCTGGCCCGTCAGCGCCCGCACGGTCCGCAGCGTGCCCTGAGGGCCACAGAGCGCATAGGCGGCGTTGATCTTGTCGGTGAACGTGCCCTTGTCGCCGCAGTCGATCTGCACCCTCAGGTCGCGCGGGAACGAGAGCAGCGAGAGCGTCTTGCCATCCGGGTCGGCGCGCATGAGCATCAGCGTGTCCGAGCGCGACGGCGTCCCCTTCGCGTCGTCGGCCCGCCGGTCGTACCCGATCACGAGCGCGGTCGCCGGCTCTCCCGGCAGCGCGACGTCGAGCTGCCGAGCGGCCTTCTTCACGTCGATAGTTTTCGGGGCCACCGCGGCGACTGATTCGTGGAAGTAGAGGTATGCGCCACCCGCGGCGCCACTTGCGAGCACGAGCAGGACGAGCGCCGTCCAACCGAGGATGCGTACGACGAGCCGGCGGCCGCTGCGACCCGGCGGCTCGGGCTGGCGGTAGACCGCGATCGAGTGCAGCGGTCCCGGCGGCAGTGCGACGTGCCCGTTGCCGTTGAGGGCTGCGCCGCGGCCGACTCCTCGTTTGAGCGTCGTCTTCATGGCGAATCAGGCGCCACGGCGCCCTCGTGAGGGTAGCGCAGGGCTCGGATTGCCTAGCCGACGGCGTCGAGCGCAGCTGCGAGGCGCTCGAGCTCGTCGGGGGCGCCGGCCGTGATCCGCAATCCGTGCGGGGCGCCGAACGGCCCAGTCGGCTGGACGAGCACCCCGCGCCGCGCGAGTCGCTCGGCACGTTCCTGCGCATTGGGGCCGGCGTCCACGAAGACGAAGTTTCCGGCCGCGCCCGGGAGCGGCGCCAGGCCGCGCGCGGTGAGGAGATCGATCAGCGAAGCGCGGGCGACGACGGTCTCAGCTCGTCGGCGGGCGACCTCTGCCGGGTTGTCGAGGCTCGCCAGCGCTGCGACCTGTGCCGGCGCGCCGACGTCGTAGCCACGCTGCACCTTCCGCATCGCGTCGACCACCTCGGCCGGGCCGACAGCGAAGCCGATGCGCAGCCCCGCGAGCCCGTAGAGCTTCGAGAAGGTCCGCAGGACGAGCGCCGCGCGGCCCGCGCCGAGCACATGGTCGATCGCGTCGGCACGCGTCTCCTCGTCCATGAAGTCGAGGTACGCCTCGTCGACCACCGGAAGCACGTGGGCGGGCAGCTCCCAGACGAGCGCCTCGAGCTCTGCGGGTGCGAGCGCGGTTCCCGTGGGATTGTTGGGCGTCGCCACGAACACGAGCTTCGTCCGCGGCGTGACAGCCTCGACGAGCGCTCGCAGATCGACCCGGCCCTCGTCGAGCGGGACGAAGACGGGCACGGCGCCTCGCACCCGTGTGTCACGGACGAAACTCGGGAAGGACGGCCACGGCACGAGCACCTCGTCGCCCGGGTCGAGCAGCGCCTGGCAGGCGTAGCCGATCGCTGCGTCGGCGCCCGCGGTGACGACGACCTCGGTCGGATCGACGCCCAGCCGCTCGGCCAGCGCTCTCGTCAGCACGTACGACCCTCGCGCCGGATAGCGGTTGGCGGTCTCGCCGAGCTGGTCGAGCGCCTCGAGCGCAGCGGGGAACGGCCCGAACTGGCCTTCGTTCAGTCCGAGCGAGACGATTCGCTCACAGCCGGGATCGAGCGCAGGCGGAGGGGTTGGCGGACTGCGGGGAAGAGCCGCCAAGGACGCGCGGACGATGCCGCGCTCCGGAGCCGGCAGGCTCACGCCGCCCGGTCGTCCGAGCGGGCCGCCGGCCCGTCCTCCGCATCGTCGCCCGACAGGCGGCGCCACGCAACGAATGCGCCTGCGGCGATACCGGCGACGACGAGCAGTCCGAGCAGTCCGCCTCGTCGCCGGTCGGACGTCCCGCTCCTCATGGAAGCGACGCGACGCTTCAGCTTGCGGCGCATGAACCACCAGCCGATCGCCCAGACGAGCGCATTTCGCTTGTCGCGCATTCGCTCGATCCTACCTTCGCCGTGGTGGCAGGTGGATCGCCCGGCCGAGCGCAGCGAGACCGGCTTCCTTGAGCGACTCGGCATACGTCGGGTGCGGCGCGATCCCGTCGGCGAGCGTCTCGATCGTCGACTCGGCGTCGAGCGCGACCACCGCCTCGCCTATGAGGTCGGTCGCATGCGGTCCGACGATCACGACCCCGACGAGCTCGCCGTACGTGGTCTCGTGGATCGTCTTGACCCATCCGGTCGTGTCACCGGACATCACGGCTCGAGCGATCGCCGCCCAGGGGCAGCGACCAACGGCGATCTTGTCGTCACCGAATTGCTCGCGTGCCTGCGCCTCGGTCAGCCCGACGCCGGCGATCTCGGGGTCTGTGTAGATCGGCCGTGGCACAGCCGGCTCGCCGATCGTCGCATCGTGGCCCATCGCGTTCTCCGCCGCGACCTCACCCTCGCGGAAGCCCGTGTGTGCGAGCTGCCAGTATCCCGCCACGTCGCCGGCCGCGTAGATGTGCGTCACGTTCGTTCGGCGGTGCTCGTCTGTGACGATGCGAGCCGGCTCGTAGGTCACTCCGGCCGCCTCGAGACCGAGTCCCTCGACAACCGCCCGACGGCCGACCGCGACGAGCATCAGGTCGCACTCGATCGGGTCGCCGCCCTCGACGTGGACGAGCAGCGAGCCGCCGCGATCCTCGACGTGGGTGCACTTGCTGCCGAGCCTGACGACGATCCCGCGCTTCTCGAACGCCCGCCGCAGCTCCTTCGCGGCATCCGCGTCCTCGGTCGGGATCAGGCTCTCGAGCAACTCGACGATTGTCACCTCGCTACCGAAGCGGTCGAAGATCGAGGCGAATTCGCACCCGATGATCCCGCCGCCGAGGATCACGAGTCGCCCCGGCGCCTCCGTCTGCGCGAGCAATCCCGTCGAGTCGACGCAGCGCGGGGAATCGAGGCCGGGGATCGGCGGTCGAACGGGCGTCGAGCCCGTCGCGACGATCGCCTGCGCGCACGTCACGTCCTCCCCACCCTCGACCGCGATCGTGCTCGGGCCGGTGAAGCGTCCGCTGCCCTTGACCCACTCGACGCCGTTCGCCTTAAAGAGGCTCGCAATCCCGCCGGTCATCTGCTCGACGACGGCGTCCTTCCAGGAGGCCGCGGCACCGAAATCGAGCGCTGGCTCGTCGACGACGACGCCGAGCTTGGCGAACGTCTGCTGTGCATCGTGCAGAGCGTGCGCGGTCTGCACCCAGGCCTTCGTCGGGATGCAGCCCACGCGCAGGCACGTGCCACCGAGCGCAGGCTCCTGTTCGATGCAGGCGACCTTCCCGCCGAGCTGCGCCACACGAATTGCCGCCGTGTAGCCGGCGGGGCCGCCACCCAGAACCGCGACGTCGACTTCCATGCTCGGAAACCTAGCCGCGCTGGCCGTCAGGCAAGCGCGGCTCGCATGATGACCGAATCGTCCGACTCGCCGACGCGTTGGAAGCCGTGCTTCGCGTACAGCTCGATCGCAGCGGCGTTCTGCGGATCGACGCTCAGCGAGATCGCCGGGTACCCGTCCTCGCGCGCGCGACCGAGGAGCGAGTCCAGCAGCGCGCTGCCGGCGCCCTTGCCGCGGGCGCTGGGGACGACCGCGATCGCGAGCTCGGGCGTCGCCTCGTCGACGAACCCGTAGCCCGGCCGTTCGGACGCAAACAGCCGGTACCACGCCGCGCCGACGGGAAACCCCTTGTCGATCGCGATCACCGCGGTGTCACCGCGGCGACCCCACGCCTTCACGTAGAGCGCGACGGGGCCTGGCCCGCTGTCCGGCGCACGCTCCTTCCAGTAGTAGGCGTGGTGCAGCATGTCTCGCAGGAAACGGAGATCCTGCGCGCCCCCGCGCCTGACCCGAACGGGGCTCGCATCCGTCGTCACAGCGCGAGCGCGGGCTGCTCGACGAGCGCGACGAGCGTCTGCAGGAACTCTGCGCCGTCTGCGCCGTCGATCGCACGATGATCGCAGGTCAACGACAGGTGCAGCAGCGGCACCACGTCGAGCTCCCCGTCGATCACGACCGCCTGCTCCTTCGCTGCGCCCACAGCGAGGATCGCCACCTGCGGAGGGTTGAGCACAGCGGTGAACTGTTCGACGCCGTACATGCCGAGGTTGGAGATCGAGAACGTGCCGCCCTCGAGATCCTGCAGCTTGAGCTTCGAGTCGCGGGCGCGGCCGACGAGGTCTGCGCGCGCGCGGGCGATCTCCTGAATGGTGAGCCGGTTGGCATGGCGGATCACCGGGACGACGAGCCCTTGCGGCGCGGCGACCGCGATCCCGACGTGGGCGTCCGGGTGGCGGTGGATCTCCTCGCCGGTGAAGACCGCGTTGACAGCGGTGTGTCGCGTCAGCGCGGTCGCCACGAGCTTGACGAGCACGTCGTTGACCGTCGGCTTCGTGTCGCCCTCGGCGAGCCGCTCGACGAGCGTCTCGCGGAGCACGAGCGTCTCCGTCATATCGGCCGACACGCCGAGCTGGAAGACGGGTGCGGCCCAGGCGTCGGTCAGCCGCCGCGCGATCGTCTTCCGGATCGAGGTGAGCTGCACGACTTCGGGCTCGGCCACTGCCGGATCGGTTGCGGGGTCTGTCCCTCCGGGACTGACCCCAGTCTTCGCTTGCTCGACATCCTCGGCAAGGATGCGGCCGTCCACTCCGGTCGGCGTCACCGACGCGAGCTCGATCCCGCGCTCGCGCGCAATGCGCCGCGCTAACGGCGAGGCCTTGAGCCTGACGTCGACTCGTGCGACCTGCGGCGCCTCATCCTCAGGCGTGTTCACCGACGCGGTCGCTTCGGACGAAGCGGACTCGGTCTCGCCTTGCTCGGACTCCTCGGGCTCCGGCTGCTCCGCGGACGCAGCCGGCGCCGGCTGCGCCTTTGCGGGCTGCTCGGGCTCGGCTTCGGCGGGCTGCACGGGCGCTCCGTTGGCCTCCGATGGAGGGTCGTCAGCTTCAGCGTCCGCCTCAGCGTCCCCGGCCTCGCCGCCGATCACGGCGACGGCCGCACCGACCTGCACCTCTCCCTCTTGGACGAGGATCTCGAGCAGTACGCCATCGAGC
>Ga0136617_10002598_pt1 | contig 16041 bp, 11 predicted proteins | sample AntDrymUQ3222106_2_FD_129672 | JGI IMG/M metagenome (GOLD analysis project Ga0136617, IMG submission 129672) | Polar desert sand microbial communities from Dry Valleys, Antarctica - metaG UQ322 (21.06) | ecosystem: Environmental > Terrestrial > Soil > Desert | place: Antarctica: Dry Valley...
TCGAGCTTACGGGGCACGCGAAAGAGCACGCTGCCTTTCGTCGCTGCGCGCCCTGCGGGCGTGTGCATGGCCCAGGCGGCGTAACGTGCGGCGAGATCGAGCTCCGTGGCGTACGCAGCTTCGTCCTGCTGCCAGCGGCTAACCGCGTTGGCAAACACCAGCTCGGTCACCGCCTCGCCCAGTTTCAATTGCAGCTCGCGGTGCAACGCTGGGCCATCGAAGCTCTGCGACTCGTTCGCATCGAACTTATTCTTTGCCCGGCGCTGGACAAAAAGTCGTTTGACCGTGAAGAGCGGCGCAAGCTCGTGGTGTCGCTGTTCCAGAGCGCGAACCTCGGGCTCGATACCAAACAATACTGCCAAGAAGTCTTCGAGGTGTGGGCCGAGAGCGATCAAGAGCTCGGATTCCGCCTTTCTATCCAAGGCTTGCGGCTCGCGCCGCGCCACGTCCAACCGCCTCGTCAGCTCCTCATCAGCGGCGGCGAGATAGTTCAGAAACGCCAGGTCGATCCGCCGCAAACCGGAACAGTCGTAGAGATCGGAAAACGAGGTTTCGAAACCGAGCTGCAACATAAGCATTCGGAAAAATTGACTCGAGCAGAGAGAACGCGGGGCGCGCGAGGTTACGCCGTATTCAGAAAAAGTAAAATAACGGATAAAGTAACCAGACGGTTACGCCATCCGAGACAATTGACATCATTCTAACCGGATGCCGGCAAGTAAGCGTCGATCAACTGGCACTAACGATATGAGGCAGAAGCGAACGGCGTTATCCCGCGACTCGCAAGAGAGAACGCGCGAACGGGCCGCACCTCGGTTGCGCATTCTTCGTGCCGCAACGCGGGCGTTTGCCGACCGCGGGCTTACCGGCGCGCGCGTCGCCGACATCGCCGCTCGCGCCAAGGTCAATAAGCGGATGCTGTACCACTACTACGGCAATAAGGAGGCGCTCTACCTCGCCGTTCTGGAAAACGTCTACGCGGAATTGCTCGCCGCCGAATCCGCCCTCGAGCTGGACGTCCTAGGCCCGATCGAGGGGATCGAGCGGCTGGTACGATTCCTCTGGGAGTATTACGTCGCGCACCCGGAGTTCATGGCCTTGGTGAACAACGAGAATTTGCATCGGGCGCGGCACTTGAAGCGCTCGCGCACCATCCGCGCGATGCACTCGCCGCTCGTCGAGAGTCTTGATGCTTTGCTCGCGCGCGGCCGCCGGCAGGGGGTGTTTCGCGGCGGCGTCGACGCCGTCCAGTTGTACATCACGATCGCCGGCGTCGCCTATTTCTATCTGTCGAACAATGCGACGTTGTCCACGATTTTCGGGCGAAACCTCAAATCACGCCGCGCTTTACTGGAGCGCGTCCACCACATCGCCGAAGTCGTGCTCGGCTATCTCGCGCGACCGTGATTCTGAAGGCGTGCCTGCAAGCCAATACGCGAGAACCAATGTACACCTGGGATCAAGGACTGGCGCGTCGATGAGTTGCTGGACGACCGTTGACTTTGATTGCCAATGATTGGCGCGCAGCTGAGGCCTGCGAACGCTGCCTTTGCTTGGACCCTTCCCGGCACTGACAACGGCATCTTGCACCACCTTGGCTAGCTTTGGTAACCTGCCGGTTACTTGCGGAGAGTCGCGTGCCCGCCTACCTGCGTCCGACCAGCACTGCCGAAGCGGTGACCGCCCTTAAGAGCAACGCGTACACGGTGCTCGCCGGCGGCACCGACCTTTATCCGATGCATGTGGGGAAGCCGTGCCGCGATGATGTTCTCGATATCACGGCGATTCTGGGGCTCAAGGGCATTCGTGAGGCGGACGGTGGCTGGCGGATTGGCGCGACAACGACGTGGTCCGAGCTTCTTACCACACCCCTGCCTGCATGGTTTGACGGCGTCAAGGAGGCCGCTCGAGAGGTCGGCGGCGCGCAGATCCAAAACGCGGGCACGATCGCCGGCAATCTTTGCAACGCGTCTCCGGCAGCCGATGGCGTCCCACCGCTTTTGACAATCGACGCCTCGGTCGAGCTGCTGGCCGCCGGAGGCGTGGAAACGATGCCGTTAGCGGAATTCTTGGTCGGCAACCGCCGCACGCGGCTCCGTCCGGAGCAACTCGTCACCGCCATCATGGTCCCCAAGCCGGAAGGAGCACGTGCGGCGGGGCATTTTCGCAAGCTCGGAAGCCGCCGGTATTTGGTCATCTCCTTCGTCATGGCCAGCGCAGCGCTTGTGGTCGATGCCGAGGGTCGCATCGTCACTGCAGCCGTGGCCGTCGGTGCGTGCTCGCCGGTTGCGCGGCGGCTGCCGTTACTCGAAACAGCGTTGCTCGGACAGCCGGTGCACGGAGGCCTCGGCGCGCTCGCCGGACGCCAGCATCTCGAGCCGCTCGCACCCATCAACGACGTCCGCGCCAGTGTTGAGTATCGTTGCGACGCGGCACTGACTCTGGTTCGCCGGACCCTCGACGAACTGGCAACGCGATTGAGCCTCCTGCCATGAACCAGCGCGGCGTTCACCGTACGCTTAAACAGTTGGCAACCCGACTGCGCTCCGCACCATGAACGATCGCAGCACCGCGGTCTTCACCGGCACGATTGCCTTCACGCTCAACGGTGAGCCGGTCGTCAGCCATTCACCGCCGATCGCGCGGCTCGCCGACGTGCTGCGCGACGAGTTCCGCTTAACCGGAACCAAGATCGGGTGCAACGCCGGCGACTGCGGCGCGTGCACGGTGGTCCTCGATGGGCGTCAGGTATGCGCGTGCTGTGTCGCGTTGGGGCAGGCAGAACGTCTCACCGTCGTGACCGTCGAAGGTCTAAGCCGCGGGGACGCACTGACCGCGCTGCAACGGGCCTTTCACCGGCACATGGGAGCGCAGTGCGGCATCTGCACGCCGGGGATGCTGATGGCCGCAACCGATCTACTGAAGCGTTGCCCGAGTCCGGACGAAGAGCAAATAAAGCATGCCCTTGCCGGCGTTCTTTGCCGTTGCACCGGTTATCGGAAAATTATCGAAGCGGTACGCGACGTCGCCAACGATGCTCCACTTCCCGGCGCGCCGGCGCTCGGGAGAGCCCTTGGGGCACAGGCACTCAAGGTCGACGGCGTTGCCAAGCTGACTGGTACCGAGAAATTTGGCGCCGATGCGATTCCCGCCGACGCGCTCTGGCTCTCCGTCGTTCGCTCGCCGCACGCGCACGCGACGTTTACCCTGGGCGATCTCGGCGCGCTTTATGCCGCGCATCCGGGACTGACGCGCGTCCTGATTGCGCGCGATGTCCCCTCGAACGGGTTTGGCATCTATCCGGCGATCAAGGATCAGCCGGTTCTCGCCGACGGTGTGGTGCGCTTTCGCGGGGAGGCGGTGGTCGCGCTCGTTGGTCAACGTGCGGCGATCGAAGCCATCCGCGACGACGAGGTACCGATCGACTATGCTCCACGAACGCCGCTCGCAACACTCGCAGAAGCACTTGCCGAGGACGCACCGCGCGTGCTACCCGATCGCCCGGGCAATCTGCTGATCGAGGGGTATGTACGCAAGGGTGATCCGGCCGCCGTATTCACCCACTGCGCTGCCGTTGCCAGTGGACGGTTCGAGACCGCGTTCGTCGAGCACGCATACGTCGAGCCGGAAGCAGGATGGGCCGTCCGTGTTGGCGACCGACTCGAGCTGCATATCACGACACAGACACCGTACATGGATCGCGACGAGATGGCCGTCGTCATGAAGCTTGCGCCTGCGCAGATTCGGGTGGTGCCAACCGCTTGCGGCGGCGGTTTCGGCGGCAAGCTCGACATGTCGGTGCAGCCGCTGATCGGCCTCGCTGCCTGGTTGCTCGATCGCCCCGTTGCGTGCGTCTACACGCGACCGGAGAGCATGATGGCCACGACCAAGCGTCACCCGGCACAGATCGACGTGCGCTTTGGTGCCGATCATGATGGCCGGCTACAGGCGGTCGAGTCGTTCGCCACGTTCAACACGGGCGCCTACGCGAGTTGGGGCCCGACCGTTGCCAACCGCGTACCGGTGCACTCGAGCGGACCTTATCCGGTGCCCCACGTGCACACCTGGGGCAAGGCCATCCTGACGCACAACGTGCCCGCCGGCGCTTTTCGCGGCTTCGGCGTGCCGCAAGCGGCGATCGCGCACGAAGCGATGCTCGACGACCTGGCGCAGATGCTCGAGCTCGATCGGCTGGAGATCCGTCGCCGCAACGCAATCAACGTCGGTGACGCCACTGCGACCGGACAGGTGCTGCACGCGAGCTGTGGTCTTGGCGCATGCCTCGAAGCACTTGGGCCGCACTGGGAGCGCTTGCTGACCGAGGTCGCGAGTTTCAACGCATCTGCGACTGTCCTGCGTCGCGGGGTCGGAATCGGCTGCATGTGGTACGGCATCGGCAACACGGCGATGTCGAATCCGTCGGAGATGCGGGTCGGCATCACCAGCAGCGGGCGCGTGACGCTCTACAACGGCTGCGCCGATATCGGCCAGGGGACCAACACCACGATGCTGCAGGTCTGCGCTGACGCTGTCGGCGTGCCGATGGCCGCGTTCGACTACGTGACCGGTGACACCGACCGTACGCTCGACGCCGGCAAGTCATCGGCATCGCGCCAGGCCTTTGTGTCCGGCAATGCGTCGATGCACGCCGGACGTGATTTGCGGCGGCAGCTCTTAGCGCTCGCGGGTGCGGAAGATACAGCCATGCTTGCGCTCGACGGCGCGACGTTGGTCGTCACCGACGGTGGACGTACGACGCGCATCGATTTTTCGAAACTCGAGCCAATCAATGCCGAAGGTGACGTGCTTTCAGGCTATGGCCGTTTTGACCCGCCGACCACGAAGCTCGATGCGCAAGGACAAGGTTCGCCGTATGCAACCTATGCGTTTGCCGCGCAGATCGCGGTGGTGGAAGTCGACGTCGAGCTGGGGACAACCAAGGTGCTCCAGATGCTCGCTGCGCACGACGTCGGCCGTGCGCTCAATCCGCAACAGGTCGAGGGCCAGATCCACGGCGGCATCGCGCAGGGCATTGGTATGACGTTAATGGAGGAATACGTCCTAGGCGCAACCGAGAATTTGCACGATTACCTGATTCCAACGATTGGCGACGTGCCGCCGATCGAGGTCATCTTGATCGAAGACCGCGAGCCGCTCGGCCCGGGCGGCGCCAAGGGGGTCGGCGAACCGGCGTTGATTCCGACGCCGCCAGCCATCTTAAGCGCCATTCGCCACGCGACCGGCGTGCGCATCGAGCGAGTGCCGATCACCCCGCCGCGCCTGCGGGCGCTGCTACGCGAACGCAGAGTCTGATTCCCGCGCCCACAGCCCGAAGACCCATACGGCGAAGCATTAATGACCACGAAATTGCGAGAAGGCGTTTGTAGCGACGAATGCATGGCCAAGCATGCGCGAAGATACCTACGCCGGTGAGGTCATCGAAGCCCCGGCGGCGAAGCCAGCCAATGGTATTCGTTGCGACGCGTGCCCAGTCTTGTGCCTGATCAAGCCCGGCAAGCTCGGCGCCTGCGACCGCTACACCAACGTCGACGGCAAGCTCACCCGCGTCGATCCGTTGGTGCTGACCGCGCAGCCCGAGGCGCGCGTCGTCCAATTTCTCGATCGACCCGACGCATGGGACGGCGCACTGCTCGCCGACTCGCCGGTGTTCGTGACGGGCATTGGCGCTACAACGACCTATCCCGATTACAAACCAGCGCCGTTCATCGTCGCCTCGCAGGTCTCGGGTGTCGACATGATCACGGTCGTCACCGAGGGCATCTTCAGCTATTGCGGCGTCAAGGTGAAAATCGATACCGACCGCTATCTCGGGCCCGAGCAGGCGGCGGTGCGGGTTGATGGCGAGCAGATTGGCCACGTCACGACCGCGGAGTACGGCTCGCAGATGCTGTCGCTCGGCGGCGTGCGGCATTTGACCGGTGGCGGCAAGAAAGAGGGTCGCGTCACCTGTGCTTCGCTGCTCGCCTTGTGCAACAAGGAGCCGGTCGAGATGACAGTCGATGGCGGCTCGACAGTCAAAGTCGCCGCGGGGCAGGCACCGTGGGTCAACGGCGCGCGCGAGGAACGCATGCGCGTCGGTTGCGGCTCGGCGACGATTGGGATTTTCGCGCCGCAATGGCTGGGTCACGCCGACGAGGTGATCGTCGTCGATGACCACATTACCGGTGTCTTGAGCGAGCATCAGGCCGGTCGCTTTCTCGACATGCGTCCCGCCGGGGTCAAGGTGCGCGGCAAGCGCTCGACTCCCGGCCGCTATTTCCAGGTCGCCGAGCCGGGCTTGGGCTGGGGCGGCACCAATCTGACCGATCCGCTGACGATCATCGAGAAAATCGATCCGAAGCTCGCGTGGCCGGGACTCAAGCTGCTCTTCGTCTCGACAACCGGCGAGCATGCGGCGTGGTTCGTTTTGGACGACGCGTTGATGCCGCGGCCGGCGCCGATGCCCGAAGCGATCACGGCGGTCGTTGAGCGAATTGCCGAGAACTGCGAGCCGGCGCTGTGCACGGTTCTCTTCATGGGTGGCGCCGGTGGCAGCCTGCGCGCCGGCATAACCGAGAATCCGGTGCGCTTGACGCAATCGGTCAAAGCAACGCAGGACCGAGCGATCACCCGCGTCACCTGCGGCGGCGCGCCGGTCTACCTGTGGCCTGGCGGCGGCATCACGTTGATGGTCGACGTGTCGCGCATGCCGGACAACTCCTTTGGCTATGTGCCCACACCGGCGATTGTTGCGCCGATCGAGTTCACGTTGCCGCTTTCCGCCTACCGCGAGTTGGGTGGGCATATGGGTCGCGTCGTGACCTTGCGCGACGTACTCGCTGCGACGCGAGTGCGGACAATCGCTCAGCCCGCTGACAACCCCTGGCCGCTGACGTGAACGCTCTCGTTTCCACGCCCGTCGACAATCGGGTGCCTACTGACGTGAATGCGCTCATCGCTGTGCCTTTCCACAATTCTTGGCGACGCCCATGAGCGAGCCCCCCACCTCGCGCACTGACAACCGGTGGTCCTGGCGATGAACGCACCTGTCGCCGCGCTGCTTGCCGATGGCCGCTTGCATTTGCAGCACGGCCCGATCGATCTCGTGATCGCCGCGGAAGCGAAGGACCGTTCTAGTGTGTTGCACGCTTATCGTGCAGCGGCAGAACGGTTGAACGGTGTGCTCATCGCGCTGGTCGCGGAATTGCCGGTGCTCCGAGAACGCGTCGGCGACGCGCATCCCCTCGTGCACGGGCCCGTCGCGCGTCGGATGGCCGCCGCCGTCTGGCCGCACCGTGACGTCTTTATCACACCCATGGCGGCCGTCGCCGGCAGCGTCGCCGATGAAATTCTTGCCGCCATGACTGCTGCTGCGCCTCTCACGCGCGCTTATGTGAACAACGGCGGCGACATCGCCTTGTATCTTGCGCCTGGATCTTCTTATCACGTCGGCGTCGTCGGCGATCTCGCGGCGCCGGCGATCGATGCAACCATCGCGCTCGAGGCGGATCACGCGTGCGGCGGCATTGCGACTTCGGGATGGCGCGGGCGCTCGTTGTGCTTGGGCATCGCCGACACCGTGACGGTATTCGCCGCCAACGGGGCTATGGCCGACGCTGCCACCAAGCCGATTGCGATGGCGATCGACATCGAGCATCGAGCAATCCGGCGCGCCCCGGCACGATCGGTGCGCGATGACAGCGACTTGGGCGATCGACCCGTCGTCATCGACGTCGGCACGCTACCTGTGGCACTTATCGCCACCGCACTCGGCCGCGGCGCCGCCGTCGCGCGAAGGCTCCAGACCCGCAGCCTGATCCATAGCGCTTACCTGCAGCTACAAGGCCAGTGCCGTATCATTCCACCGCTCTGCGCCAATGCGGCGCTTCAAGGACGAGCAGTCGCATGACGCCCGATGCCATCAAGGTTCGTAAGTACGTCACCTACGTCGAGGAAATCTGGCACGAAGGCGGTCCGCCGGTCGCGGTGGCGCATCGCAAGGCTGCCGTCGCAGCCGTCATCCACAATCCCTACGCCGGCCGTTACGTGCAAGACATCATGCCGATGATGGAGGCATTAAAGCCGCTGGGTCTCGCGATGGCCAAGCGACTCATCGACGCGCTAGGCGGCGACCCGAAAAAGATCGAAGCCTACGGTAAAGGCGCCATCATCGGAGTAAGCGGCGAATTGGAGCACGGTGCGTTATGGCACGTGCCCGGCGGCTACGCGATGCGCGAGTTGCTCGCGCAGGACGGCGTCATGTCGAAGGCGATCGTGCCGTCGTCGAAAAAAGTGGGCGCTGCCGGTGCGAGCATTGACATTCCGATCCACCATATCAACGCCGCATACGTTCGCAGTCACTTCAGCGCAATCGAGGTGCGCGTCCCTGATTCCCCGCGCGACGACGAGATCATGTTTGTCCTGGCGATGACGGATGGCCCTCGTGTCCAGAACCGGGTCGGCGGACTCAAAGCATCGGAGATCAAGGGGGTAGACGGCCAGCGCTGATCCCGGCTGCCTCTACCAACGACGTCTCCATTTTAGTTTCTTGATTTTCGCGCACGTTTATTTCTTGTTCGAGGAGGCACGATGAAAGCCACGTTGACACCGCTGACTGGCATGTTCGCTTGGGCGGCGCGAGCTGCGGTTAGCACCTTGGTCGCTTTTCCTTTTCTTTACGCAGCGACTGCGCCAGCGCAGACCATCAAGATCGGCGAGTTGAATAGCTACAAGACGTTTCCTGCGTTTCTCGAGCCCTATAAGCGCGGCATCGAGCTCGCTGTCGAAGAGGTCAACGCAGCGGGTGGCGTGCTCGGCAAGAAGCTCGAGGTCGTCTCGCGCGACGATAACGGCAACCCCGGCGACGCCGTGCGTGTCGCCGAGGAGCTCGTGTCGCGTGAAAAGGTCGAGTTCCTGATGGGGACGTTCGCATCGAACGTGGGGCTCGCCGTTGCCGACTTCGCAAAACAGAAAAAGGTGCTGTTCATCGCCGCCGAGCCACTGACCGACAAGATCGTCTGGGATAGCGGCAACAAGTACACATTCCGGCTGCGTGCGTCGACGTTCATGCAGACGGCGATGCTCGTGCCCGAGGCAGCGAAGCTCAACAAAAAGCGCTGGGTAATTGTTTACCCAAACTACGAATATGGAACGTCCGCGACGACCGCGTTCAAGAAGCAAATCATTGCAACGCAGGCCTCGGGCATCGAGTTCGTCGAAGTCGCCGTGCCGCTCGGCAAGATCGAAGCAGGGGCCGTCGTGCAGGCGATGATGGACGCCAAGCCGGACGCCATTTTTTCCTCGCTGTTCGGCGCCGATCTCGCGCGATTCGTGCGGGAAGGACAATTGCGCGGATTGTTCAAGGGCATACCGGTTTTCAACCTTCTCGCCGGCGAACCCGAGTATCTCGATCCTCTGAAGGACGAAGCGCCCGTCGGCTGGTACGTCACCGGCTACCCGTGGTACGCCATCGACACGCCCGAGCACAAGAAATTCCTGGCTGCGTACCAGGCCAAGCACAAGGACTACCCGCGGCTCGGTTCGGTCGTCGGCTATAGCACCATCATGAGCGCCGTGGCGGCGATCAAGAAAGCCCAGTCGACCGACACCGAAAAATTGGTTGCCGCAATGAAGGGCTTGAACGTCGACACGCCGTTCGGCCGCGTCATATACCGGCCGCAGGACCACCAGTCGACGATGGGCGCGTACGTCGGCCGCACCGCGGTCAAGGATGGCAAGGGCGTGATGGTCGATTGGAAATACGCAAACGGCAAGGACTACCTGCCATCCGACGACATGGTGAAGAAGCTGCGACCCGTCGATAACGCCGCGCACTAGAAGGGGCCCGACCCCTGCGATTACCGCCGGGTCTGCTACCGCGCCGCGGAAAGAAGCGGCGCGATCAGAGGAGTCGTTGATCGCTAGCGGCATTTAGGGCCGGTTAACAGGCCCTAAGGCGCGCTTGGGCCGGGAAGGGAAGATCGCCTGCAATGACGCTCTCGACCCTTCTCATCCAACTCCTAAACGGCCTCGCCAGCGCGTCGTCGCTGTTCCTTGTCTCGGCTGGGCTGTCGCTGATCTTCGGCGTGACGCGCATCGTCAACTTCGCGCACGGCTCGTTCTACATGCTGGGCGCCTACCTCGCCTACAGCCTGATCGGCCAATTTGGCGCCGGCGCGCTCGGCTATTGGGGCGCGGTCGCCCTCGCAGCGCTTCTGGTCGCCGCCATCGGCGCGGCAATCGAAATTCTGCTCCTGCGCCGGATCTACCAGGCCCCGGAATTGTTGCAGTTGATCGCCACGTTCGGTGTCGTGCTGATCGTCAAAGACTTGGCACTCGCGGTCTGGGGACCGGAAGATCTGCTCGGACCGCGCGCGCCGGGATTGAAGGGCGCAATCGAGATCGCGGGGCGCGCGGTACCGCAATACGATCTGTTGCTCATCGCGCTCGGGCCGATCGTGCTCGTGCTCTTGTGGTTTCTTCTGCAGCGCACCCGCTGGGGCATTCTCGTCCGTGCCGCGACTCTGGATCGCGAGATGGCCGCGGCATTGGGCGTCAATCAGGCGTGGCTTTTCTCCAGCGTGTTCTTCTTGGGCTCGCTGCTGGCAGCGTTCGCCGGGGCACTCCAGCTGCCGCGCGAACCTGCGAATTTGGCGATGGATCTCTCTATCATCGCCGACGTCTTCGTCGTCACCGTCGTCGGCGGACTCGGCAGCGTGCCGGGTGCATTCCTCGCGGCGCTCCTCATCAGCATCGTCAAGGCGATCTGCATCAGCATCGGCGACGTGGTCGTGGCCGGCGTCACTGTCTCTTTTTCGCGGCTGACCCTGGTCGCCGAGTTCATCGTGATGGCGATCGTGCTCGTGCTCCGTCCGTGGGGGTTGTTAGGGAAGGCGCCGTCCGCTGCCGTAACGACCTCCGAGCAGCGCGACCTCGTGCAAGCGCCGTCACGACGCTGGTTCGTTGCCCTCGGCGCGACAGTGATTGTGCTTCTCGCGCTGCCCCTCTTCTCCGATGAGTACATGCGCGTACTGCTCACCGACGTCCTATTGTTCGCGCTGTTCGCCGCGAGCTTGCATTTCCTGATGGGCCCAGGCGGCATGGCGTCGTTCGGTCATGCCGCCTACTTTGGTCTCGGCGCATACGCCGCAGCGCTCATCTACAAGCAGGCCGCCGTGCCGATGGAGCTCGCGGTGGCCATCGGCCCCTTGTTCGCGGCGCTCGGCGCCCTTGTCTACGGCTGGTTCTGCGTGCGGCTCTCCGGCGTGTATTTCGCGATGCTGACCCTTGCCTTCGCGCAGATCACTTGGTCGATCGCGTTCCAGTGGGACGCGATGACTGGCGGCAGCAACGGGTTGGTCGGCGTGTGGCCGGCGCGGTGGCTCGCCGACAAGACGGTCTACTATTACGTAACGTTAGTCGTATGCGCGCTTGCGCTGGCCGCGCTGTGGCGGATGATCTATGCGCCGTTCGGCTACGCGCTGCGTGGAAGTCGTGATTCGCCGTTACGCGCCGATGCGATCGGTATCAACGCGCGTGCATTCCAGTGGGGGGCCTTCGTCGCTGCCGGGCTTTTCGCCGGCATCGCCGGTGCGCTGTACGCGTTCTCCAAAGGCAGCATCGCCCCGGATACGATGGCGATTCCGCGCTCGGTCGATGGCCTCGTCATGGTGTTGCTCGGTGGCCTGCAAACGCTGATCGGACCAGTCCTTGGCGCCGCGGTATTCACCTGGCTGCAGGACACCGTCGCGCGCGAAACCGATTTCTGGCGCGCGCTTCTTGGCGCCGTGATCTTGCTACTCGTGCTCTTGTTCCCACAAGGCATCGCCGGCGTGTTCAATCGTTTTTCCGGAGTGCGGACGGCATCATGAGCACAGCCGGACCGTCCGAAGGCGCGGGACTGGTGGCTACCAACGGGGACAGCCCAGCGGCGGCAGGCGCAAGCGTGGGAGGCCCATGACCGCAGCCGGGTCGTCGCAACCCGCGAATCGCGGCCCATCTGGGGACCGTGCAGCGGCGGCCGCCAGCGTCGAGATGCAAAAGGGTGCGCTAACTCTCTCCGTTTCCGGGCTCGACAAGTCCTACGGCGGCGTGCACGCCGTGCGCAACGTGAGCTTCGACGTTGGGGCCGGTGAAATGCTTGCGCTGATCGGCCCGAACGGCGCCGGCAAGACAACATGCTTCAACCTGGTGAATGGGCAGATTCGCCCCGATGCGGGGAGCGTCACATTGGTTGGACAGCGCATCGACGGCAAAAAGCCTCGACAGATCTGGCGGCTTGGCGTCGGCCGTACGTTTCAGATCACCGCGACCTTCGCGTCGATGACGGTGCGCGAAAACGTTCAGCTCGCGCTTTTGTCGCATCATCGCCGATTGCGCTCGCTGTTCACTTCAGCAAAGAACCTGTACGTCCATGACGCGGAAGCGCTGCTCGCGCGGGTCGGCATGCTCGAGCAGGCTGGCCGCGCGTGCGCCGTGCTGGCGTACGGCGATCTAAAGCGCGTCGAACTCGCAATCGCACTTACCAACGCACCCAAATTGCTGCTGATGGACGAGCCTACCGCCGGCATGGCGCCCCGGGAACGTGCCGCCCTGATGGCACTCACTGCCGCACTGGCGCGCAACGATGGGATTGCGGTGCTGTTCACGGAGCACGACATGGATGCCGTATTCACCCATGCCGACCGGATCATCGTGTTGAACCGCGGCCGGATGATCGCTTCCGGCGCGCCGAGTGCCGTGCGCGCCGACCCGGAAGTGCGCGCCGTGTACTTGGGCTCCGACGCTCTCGCGAGCAACGCGCATGGCTAGGTGGCCTGTAACGAAGGAATCGATAGTGTCTGGCGAGCTATTCGCGCCGATTGCTGCGTTGCCGCTGCTTGCAAGGGGGCCTACCCTTGCTGCGCAGCGGCGCCTTGCACTCAGCGCGAATAGCGGCGCCATATCACCTTCGTTCACTACCGATTCCTTCGTTACAGGCCACGTGTCGCACCGATCATTGCGCAGCGCGGCCAAGTGAAAATCTCCGGCCGTACGTTCTCCGAGGACGCGCATGCTTGACGTCGCGTCGATCTCCGCAGGGTATGGCCGCGCGCAAATCTTGTTCGACGTGAGCCTCTCGACCGCACCAGGCGAAGTCGTCGTTCTGCTTGGGCGCAACGGCGCAGGGAAGTCGACGACGTTAAAAGCGTTGGCCGGCCTTGTGCGGGCGCGATCCGGCACGATCCTATTCAATGGGCAGCGGATCGAGCGGCTGGCATCGTATCGAATCGCGCGGCTGGGTTTGGGTTACGTGCCCGAGGAGCGGCGCATTTTCAGCGACCTGACCGTCGCCGAGAATCTCGAGGTAGGCCGCCAGCCGGCACGCCCGGGCATCGCACCGTGGACATTCGAGCGCCTGCTCGCTTTGTTTCCGAACTTGGGCGAGCTGCGCGCGCGTCTCGGCGGCCACATCTCCGGCGGTGAGCAGCAAATGCTGACGATCGCGCGCACGCTGATGGGCAATCCGACGACGGTGCTGCTCGACGAGCCTAGTGAAGGTTTGGCACCACTAATCGTCGCGCAGATGGTACGGGCGATTGGCGAGCTCAAACGCGATGGGCTCTCGGTGTTGCTGTCCGAGCAGAACCTTTATTTCGCGCAGGCCGTGGGCGATCGCGCTTACATCATCGAAAAAGGTCAGATCCGCTTCGAAGGGACGATGGCGGACCTCGCGAGCGATGTCACCATCCGCGAGCAGTACCTGTCTGTCTGACATGTCCGCGGCCGCAGCGCCTCCTTGGATTGCCGGCATCGATGTCGGTGGCACGTTCACCGATTTGCTCATGCTCGACACGGCAACCGGCGAAACGCGGCTTGCCAAGGTGCCGACCACCCTGCCCAATCAGGCGGGAGGCGTCATTGCCGCGCTGACCGCCGCGGCTGTCGACCTCGCGGCAGTAAAGGTCATGGTGCACGGCACGACGACGACGACGAATGCGCTGCTCGAGCGCTCGATTGCCAAGGTCGGCCTGATCACCACGCAGGGCTTTCGCGATTCACTGGAGCTCGGCCGGCGCACGCGCCCGACACCGTACGGACTCACCGGCCGCTTCGATCCGCTGGTGCCGCGCGAGTTGCGGCTCGAAGTTCCGGAGCGAATGGATGCCGACGGCAATGTCGTCATTCCGCTGGATGAGGTCGCGGTCGCCAGCGCCGTGGACGCGCTTCTACAGCACGGGTGCGAGGCACTGGTCATTCACTTCCTGCACAGCTATCGCAATGCCCAGCATGAACGGCGTGCGCTCGCAATTGCGCGGGCGCGGTGGCGCAATCCCTATGTCACCGCCGGACATCTCATCCTATCCGAATTTCGCGAATACGAACGCGGCACCACCGCCTGCGTCAACGCCGCGGTGCAGCCGATACTCGATCGCTACCTTGGGGAGTTGCGCGAGTCGCTCAGCAACAACGGGTTTACGCGCGACCTTCTGGTGATGCAGGGCAACGGCGGCACGGTTTCGTCGCACATTGTCGCCGAAACCGCGGTCAACACCGTGATGTCCGGACCGGCATCCGGGATCATTGCCGCCGCCTACACCGGACGCGCCGCCGGCTTTCCGAATCTGATCACGTACGACATGGGCGGCACGTCGACCGACGTGGGATTGATCGTGGACGCGGTACCTGAGGTGTCGGCTGAGCTCGAGCTCGAATACGCGATGCCGATCCACGTGCCGATGGTCGCCGTACATACGATCGGCGCCGGCGGCGGGAGCATTGCGCGCATCGATGAGGCGGGCATGCTCGTCGTCGGTCCGCAGAGCGCCGGTGCCACGCCCGGCCCGATCTGTTACGGCCGAGGGGGCACGCAGCCAACCATCACCGACGCAAACTTAGCACTGGGGCGCCTCAATCCTGACACGTTGCTCGGCGTCACCAACACGGTTTCGGTCGATACCGTGCGCCGGATCATCGATGACAAGATCGGCAAACCCCTTGGGCTAGACGGAATCGCGGCGGCGGCAGCCATCGTCCGCATCGCCAACGACCGGATGGCCGGCGCGATTCGCATCGTGTCGTTGGCGAAGGGTCACGACCCGCGTGATTACGCGTTGTTCCCTTTTGGCGGTGCCGGGCCGCTGCATGCCGCCGCGCTCGCGCGCGAGTTGGGAATCCCGAACTTGCTGGTGCCGGTGCGACCCGGTATCACCAACGCTTTGGGCTGCGTTGTCGCTGATCTGCGCCACGATTATGTCAACACGATCAACCAGCCGCTCGCTGCGCTCGACATCGCGCACGTACGCGCAACACTCGAAGTGCAGATCGCTGAAGGGCGGGCGATGCTCGGGCGCGACGGTATCGGCGTAACCGCTGTCAAGCTCCTGCACTCGGCCGACATGCAGTTTCAGGGGCAGAGCCATTTGTTGACGGTGCCACTGCCGGATACCGGCGTCTCGATCGATGCGTTGCGCACGCTGTTCACCCAAGCGTATTGGGAGCGCTTCGAAGTCGAGCTGCCGGAGATTCGCCCTGTCCTCGTGAACGTGCATACGGCGGTGATCGGCTTGCGGTCTCCGGTCGATCTGGCGGTGCTGGCGCAGGGCGAGCGCGGTCAATCAGTAGGCGAGGCGCGGTGCGGCGAGCGTCCCGTATGGTTCGCGGACGACGGTGACGGGCGTGGAGCCGGCGGCGCGTTCCAGCCAACGCCGATTTATCGTCGCGAACAGCTGCCGCTCGGCGCGGCATTCACCGGCCCGGCGATCGTCGAGCAACTCGATTGCACGACGGTGATCGAGCCGGGTAATCGCGTTCGCGTGGATAGGCTGGGCAACTTGCTGGTGGAGGTCTAGCGATGACGACAAGGGACCCGATCGGGTTATCGTGTATGAGAACTCATCTCAAAATCCAGCAACGGCGTTTCCCCCTCACCCTAACCCTCTCCCCGCTGGGGAGAGGGAACGCAAGCTCTCCCCGCTGGGGAGAGGGAACGCAAGCTCTCCCCGCTGGGGGAGAGGGAACGCAAGCTCTCCCCGCTGGGGGAGGGAACGCAAGGTCTCCCCA
>Ga0136617_10002599_pt1 | contig 16037 bp, 16 predicted proteins | sample AntDrymUQ3222106_2_FD_129672 | JGI IMG/M metagenome (GOLD analysis project Ga0136617, IMG submission 129672) | Polar desert sand microbial communities from Dry Valleys, Antarctica - metaG UQ322 (21.06) | ecosystem: Environmental > Terrestrial > Soil > Desert | place: Antarctica: Dry Valley...
CCCGGCTAATTGACCCGTGCTGGCTGGGCGTCGCGGACGATGAAGAGCGGTTCCCCCGGCCGGATGAGCCCTAGTTCTTCCCGGGCAACTGCCTCGATGAGCGAAGGATCTTCGTTGAGGCGCTGAATGTACTCCCGCATCTGCGCGTTCTGCCGCTTGAGCGTCGACAAGGACGCTTCAGCCTCCTGAACCTGCCGCCCCGCACGGATCCGATGGATGAACCCGGTATCGCCGACCAGCGCATCGACCAGCAGAACAACGGCCGAAAAAATCAGCAATGCGTTGACGATCTGGCGTCGGCGTGGTGACCCCGAGGGTGCCGCCGGCTGGGCGCGCTTGCCCCAGATCGGTTCGGGTATCGTCCCGAGCGGCATCGACGCACGACGCGTCGCGGACTTCGTATCGATGGGCGCAGGCATGTTGGATGGGAAGAGAGGCGTCCTTTGTACAATGATTTCGGCAGTTCGCAACATCGAAATTAGATCTTCGCGTCCTAAAACTCGAATTGACCACCGCCGGAGTGCACCAAGATGGCTGAGCAGGAGTTCGTCATCGTCCTCACGACCTGGCCGGCCGACGGCGAGGCGAAGGACGTCGGTCGAAAACTGGTCCTCGAGCAGCTCGCCGCATGTGTGAACGTGATGCCGCCGATGTTCTCCATCTATCGCTGGCAGGGCCGTGTGGAGGAGGCCCCCGAGCATCAGCTGCTGATCAAGACCCCGCGCGCCTGCCTCGGCGCGCTCCAGTCGCGGCTGCAGGAGCTTCACCCCTACGAGGTCCCGGAGTTCCTGGTGCTCGGCGTGAGCGATGGCAGTGAGGCCTACTTGCGCTGGATCCGCGAGTCTGTCGGCACCTGAGAGGGACCTAAGGACCCACGGACCTATCCGATCGCCTGTCGCAGGTCGTCGATCAGGTCCTGAGGATCCTCGATGCCCGCCGAGATCCGGACGAGGCTGTCGGTGAGACCGATGGCCGCGCGGTGCTCGGCCGGGACTGACGCATGGGTCATCGTCGCGGGATGAGACATCAGCGTTTCGACACCGCCGAGGCTTTCGGCCAGCGCCATCAGCCGCACCGAATTGCAGACGCGCTCGGCCTCCTTGAACGTCCCCATGTCGAACGCCAGCATTCCGCCGAAGCCGCGCATCTGCCGCTTGGCCAGCTCGTGATGCGGATGGGAGGGCAGACCCGGGTAGATCACACTCTTCACCTTCGGGTGCGACTGCAGAAACTCGGCGAGCGCCTGCCCGTTCAAATTGTGCTGCGCCATGCGCACCGCAAGTGTCTTGGTACCGCGAAGCACGAGCCAGGAGTCGAAGGGGCTGAGGATCGCGCCCTCGGCGTTCTGAATGAACTTCAGCCACTCGAGGTCGTCGTCGCGGACGGCGACGACGATGCCGCCGACGCTGTCGCTGTGGCCGTTCAAGTATTTCGTGGTGCTGTGCACGACCATGTCGGCGCCGAGCTCGATCGGACGCTGCAGGCACGGACTCGCGAAGGTGTTGTCGACGACGAGACGGATGTTGCGGCCCTTCGCCAGCCTCGCCGCGGCATCGAGGTCCGTGATCCGCATGACGGGATTGGTCGGCGTCTCGACAAACAGCATGCGGGTTTCCGGACGGATCGCGCGTTCGATCTCCTCGATCCTCGAGGTGTCGACGTAGCTGAACGAGAGCTGGTACTTCGTCAGCACCTTGTCGAACAATCGAAAGGTGCCGCCGTATGTATTGTCGGTGACGACCACATGATCCCCCGACTTCAGCATCGTCGAGATCGCGCCGATGGCGGCCATCCCGGAGGCAAATGCGTACGCCGCCTTGCCCCCTTCCATCGCGGCGATGTTCTGCTCGACGGCGAGCCGCGTCGGATTCTGCGTGCGCCCGTACTCGAAACCCTTGTGGCGGCCGAGCGCCTCCTGCACGTAGGTGGACGTCTGGAAGATCGGAGTGATGATGGCGCCGGTTGAAGGATCGGGCTCCTGTCCGGCGTGGATGCAGATCGTGGAAAAGCGCGCGTTATCAGGCAGCTTCATGCACCTGCAAGATAACACGGTGCAACTGTTATCATTCGACTCGCAAGTGCATGCGCAGGCTTCCTGATAGGACAACGGCGGGCGCACCTCGCGTGCCGTTCCTGCCGGAGCCGCCGCCAGGCACCGAACCCCAGCAGACCGCCGCGGATCTTCTGCTGCGCTCGTGGCCGGGCCGTCTCTTCATCGTCTCCACAATTCTGAAACTCCTGGTCGCGGTGATCCGCCGCATCGGGACCCTCCCGGCTTTCATCGAGGTGCTCAGCAGCGCGGCGACGATCGGCCTCGTGATCTCGCTGGGCTACTTCACCTGGCGCCTGTTCATGCTCATGAAGCGCCGGTTGCTGTGGCGCGTCAGGCGAAAGCTGATCCTCTCGTATATCTTCATCGGCGTCGTCCCGGTGCTGCTGATCATCGGCTTCGTGCTCGTGAGTGCCAACGTCGTCTCGATGAATATCGCCGCCTATCTGTTCAAGGATGGGTTCGACGGCATCGTTGCCGACATGGAACTGGCGGCGCAGTCAGCGGCAACGCAGATCGCAGAGCAACCGACGGCGGTTGGGGAGATGCTGAATCGAACGCAGAGCGCCATCAGCCAGCGCTACCCGGGGGTGGCGCTGGCGTTCGTGCCGGTGGAGGGTTCGGCACTGCCGGCTGAGATCGCCGGCCGATGGGAACATGAAGCACCCCCGACGGCTATTCCCTACTGGACGCCCGCGGATGGCTTTCGCGGCACCACAGCTGTCGCTGGCGACGAACCGGGCGAGCTTCAACTGGTGATCAGGTCCATCGCACGCATCAGGGGGCCCAAAGGATTGATCGGTGCGGTGCTCGCAGACCTGCCGGTGAACGATCGGCTTTTCGACGCGTTGAAGGAGAGCACCGGCGTGAAGGCGGTCACGCCGCGATTCAGTGCCCCGGAAAAGACTGAATCGCCGCTGCAGGTGGTCTCCGGTGGCGCCGACGGCAACAGCTCGTTCAGCCTGTTTCGCAACAGCCTGGCGTTTTTCGATACGACCGACTGGCGTAATGGCCGACCGCGCGATGCGACGATCGCACTGACCTACGACGTGGTCGAACTCTGGGACCGTCTCAGCCGCGCGCAATCGCAGCGCGTGCAGCTGACCGGATCCTCACTCGGTCAGGCGATCCTGTTCGTGCTGGCTGCCGTCGCGATTCTCTTCCTCATCATCCAGGGGGTGGCGGTGCTGATGGGCCTCGCGCTGGCCCGGTCGATCACCAGCTCGATCCACGAGTTGTTCATGGGCACCGAGCGCGTGCGCCAGGGGGACTTCACGCACAGGATCAATATCAACACGAAGGACCAGCTCGGCGAGCTGGCCGGTTCGTTCAACCAGATGACCGGCAGCATCGAGGGGCTTCTCCTGACGGCCGCCGAGAAAAAGCGGATGGAAGAGGAACTGCGCATCGCGCGGCAGATCCAGATGTCCCTGCTCCCCCGCGGACCGGTCGACGCCCCGGGACTCGGCGTGACGGCACTGTGCGTCCCGGCGCGCGAGGTCGGGGGGGATTACTACGACTTTTTTCATCTCTCAGACGATCGCCTCGGCATGTTAATCGCCGACGTCGCCGGCAAGGGCACGTCGGCGGCGCTCTACATGGCCGAGCTCAAAGGGCTCGTGCTCGCGCTGAGCCAGTCGCACGATTCGCCGCGGTCCCTGCTGATGGAGGTCAATCGCATCATCTCCGAGAACCTCGACAGCCGCAGCTTCATCACGATGACCTACGCCGTGATCGACCGCAAACGCGGCTTCATGACCTACTGCCGCGCCGGGCACACACCGCTGATCTTTCTGCCCGGCCCCTCGTCCCCGGCACCGCGCGGGGCGCAGATCCTGACGCCGGACGGGATGGTGGTGGGTCTTAGGATTCCCGGCGCTTCGGAGAAGTTCGACGAGTTGCTCGAGGAGTGGCGCATCGACCTGAACGTCGGGGATGTGGTCGTGCTCTACACCGACGGCATCAGCGAGGCGATGAACGCCGACAGCGATCTGTTCGGCGAAGCGCGTCTGAGTGAGATCGTCGAGGAACACGGTCATCTCGATTCCGCGGAGCTGCGGGAGAGAATTCTCCGGGAGATCGAAGCCTTTGTCGGCGATGCCGATCAGCATGACGATATGACGATGATCCTGCTGAAAGTCGAAGAGGCGCTGGTGCCTGTGCTGGCGTGACCGAGGGACCGGGCCGTTAATGGGTGACCTCACCGTCGTGTTCCGCACGCCGTCGCCGATCGAGGCCGACGTCGTCCGCGGGCTGCTCGAATCGCACGGCATACCGGTCATGATCTCCGCCGATATCTCCCGCACACCGTTCCCGCTCTCGGTCAACGAGCTCCGGGTGACGGTGAACGCGGAGAATGCGGACCAGGCCCACCGGCTGATCGACAGCCACCGGGATGACAGCCCCGGCGGCACCGTCGTGCCCTTCGGCACCGAGCTCGAGCCGCTCGAGCACATCATCGGCTACCGGTTCCGGGACCGCGGACTGCTGGAACACGCACTCACGCATCGATCACGCGTGCACGAGGACGCGAGTGGCGGTGTGTTCGACAACGAATCGATGGAGTTTCTCGGAGACTCGATTCTCGGGTTCGTCATCGCGGACCTGCTCTTCCGGCAGTTTCCGCAGCACAACGAGGGGCAGAAGTCGAAGCTCCGCGCGTCACTGGTATCCGCGGTGTCCCTGGCGCGTCTGGCCGAACGAATCAATCTCGGGGAGTACGTCATTCTCGGCCGCGGCGAAGAGAAGACCGGCGGTCGCCGCAAGCACGCGATCATCGCCGACTGCTACGAGGCGCTGATCGCGGCGATCTACCTGGACGGCGGTTTCGAGCAGGTGCGTACCTTCATCCGCCGGCAGTTCCAGGCGCTGATCGACGAGGCGAGCCGCACGGGCACGGCCGCGAGCGTCACCGACGACTACAAGTCGGCCCTGCAGGAGCTCCTGCAGCAGCAGGGAAAGGGCCTACCCGAGTACCGCCTCGCCGCCGAAATCGGTCCGGCACACCGGCGCCGGTTCGATGTCGAAGTCCTCGTCGGCGGTGAACCGATCGCGAAGGCGGAAGGCAAGAGCAAGAAGGACGCGGCACAGAGCGCCGCGAAGCTGGCGCTGGCAATACTGCGGGGTGAAGGTTGACTCAACCTTCACCCTTCAGCATTGCCCGCGCTAGTCGATCTCGATAATCCCCCACGATTTGTCGGTCTCGCGGGTGGCTAGCGCCAAGGCTGGCGGAGCGGACGGTTCGGCGGCCGGCAGGTGCGAGAGGACGTAAGCGTGAACCTCGCGGGCGATTTCTTCCTCGCTCGGAGGGGCCGGGCGGCAGTGCAGGCGCACCCACAGGCGCAGCATCGGGTCCGTGAAGCTGTAGCGCTTCTGTCTGGAGACGATCAGGTCGACATCCTCGAGCCACGACAGGTAGTCCTTCGTCGACCCGGGCGTGCGGCGGAGGCGCAGCGCGATCTCGGTCAGGGTCAGCGGCTCCTCTTCGGCCAGGACGTCGAGGATGGCTTTCAGCGCGCCGTATCCGCGCGCGCGGTGGAGCCGTAGCTCGTAGCAGAACCGGCACGCGTTCGACAGCGCGCTGCCTGGGGCGAGCAGCGCCGCAAGCGCGCCCACCGGATCGTGCGTGCCGCGGGCGTCCATGACGGCCGCGGTGTCGGCGATCAGCCGGGCGTACGCGGGACGTCCGTCAGCGAGCGCGTGCACGAGACGGACGAGATCGTCGCGCGTCGCTTCGTCTTCCTCGCCGTGGACCTCATGCCCGGACGTCACCGTGGCGCGGATCTCGGCGTGCGACAGCGGCGCTACGTGAATGAGCTCGAACTGTGCCGGCGCGTCGCGCAGGAGCCGGTGGGCACGCGCCACGTAGCGGGTCGTCAGCACGAAACGGTTGCCGCTCGAGGCCAGCATCCCGACCACATCGCGCAGCACCGCGCGGAGGCCGGGAAAGCTCTCGAACGTTCGCAGCTCCAGGAATTCATCGAGCAGGAACGTCGCTGGCGCGCTCCCGGGCGCACGAGCGGTTTCGAGAAACGCAAGCCATGCATCGAACGCTTCGCGCGCGCCCCCTTCACGCGACGCACCCTGGGCGTAGGTGTGGGTGGGGAAGGGAGAGGCGTCGCGGAGCGTCTTCAGAAACCGTTCGGGCGTCGTGGCGACGCGCTCGACGTCGATATATTGCGAGGACGTCCGGCCGATCAGGTCCCGGAGCCGCAACAGCACGGACGTTTTCCCGGAGCCGCAGCCGCCGAGCAGGACGGGGATGCGCGCACCACCACCCTGAGAGCCGTCCAGCGCGGCGAGCACACGCCGCTCCAGCGACGGACGTTCCGGGATCATCATCGGGGCCCCTCGGGACGCAAAGAAGGCATGTCGATACCACGATCGCGCGCCGTCTGAATCGCTTCCGGATACCCGGCGTCGGCGTGGCGCACGACCCCGAGCCCTGGATCGCAGGTCAGGACGCGTTGAAGCTTCTCGTCGGCTTCGCGCGTCCCGTCGGCGACGATCACCATTCCGGCGTGCAGTGAATATCCGATACCGACGCCACCGCCGTGGTGAACCGACACCCACGTGGCGCCTGACGATGTATTGAGGAGGGCGTTGAGGACCGGCCAGTCGGCGATGGCGTCGCTGCCGTCCCGCATGCCCTCGGTCTCGCGGTTTGGCGAGGCCACCGATCCGGCATCGAGATGATCGCGGCCGATGACGATCGGCGCTTTGACCGCCCCACGTCGGACGAGCTCGTTGATCGCAAGACCAAAACGTGCGCGCTCTCCGTATCCGAGCCAGAAGATCCGTGCCGGGAGCCCCTGAAAGGCAACACGCTCGCCGGCCAGCCGGATCCACCGGCACAACGGCTCATCATCTGCAAACATTTCCAGCGCGAGCCGGTCGGTGGCGGCGATGTCGGCCGGATCGCCGGATAGCGCGGCCCAGCGGAAAGGTCCCTTGCCGCGGCAGAAAAGCGGACGGATGTACTCCGGAACGAAGCCGGGGATGTCGAAGGCGTTCGCGACGCCACCCTTCTCGGCCTGCGCACGAATGTTGTTGCCGTAGTCGAAGGTCACGGCGCCGCGCTGCCGGAGGTCGAGCATGGCGCGTACGTGGGTCGCCATCGACGCCGTTGATCGGCGCACGTACTCCTGCGGGTCCGATAGCCGTAACGCATCCGCCTCCCGAAGCGACATGCCGGCGGGTACGTAACCGAGCAGGGCATCGTGCGCGCTGGTCTGATCGGTTAACACGTCCGGTACGACGTTGCGGCGGACCAGCTCGGGCAGAATCTCCGCCGCGTTCCCCTCCAGACCAATCGATCTCGCGACCCCGTCGCGGCGGTACTGCTGCACGCGGTTCAGCGCCTCGTCGAGAGTCGACACGCGCTCGTCGAGATAGCGGGTTGCCAGGCGGCGCTGGATGCGCTGCGGGTCGACTTCGATGACCAGCGCAATGCCGCCGTTCATCGTGATTGCCAGCGGCTGCGCGCCCCCCATGCCCCCGAGGCCGGCGGTCACGGTCAGCCGGCCGGCGAGCGACCCGCCAAAATGACGGCGGGCAAGCTCCGCGAGCGTCTCGTAGGTGCCCTGGAGGATCCCCTGCGTGCCGATGTAGATCCAACTGCCGGCTGTCATCTGCCCGTACATCGTCAAACCGCGGTCTTCGAGGTCGCGGAAGTGGTCCCAGGTCGCCCACGCCGGGACGAGCAGGGCGTTGGCAATGATGACGCGCGGCGACCACGGGTGGGTCCTGAAGACGGCCACGGGCTTGCCGGACTGCACCACGAGCGTCTCGTCGTTCTCGAGACGGCGCAGTGTCGCGACGATCGCGTCGAACGCCTCCCAGCTGCGCGCGGCGCGGCCGCTGCCGCCGTAGACGACGAGGTCATCGGGACGTTCGGCGACGTCGGGATCGAGATTGTTCATCAGCATCCTGAGCGCCGCCTCCTGAGGCCACGCTTTGCAGGAGCGTGTCGTGCCTCGCGGCGCGCTGACAGGACGGCTGATGATGCTCATAAGACGATCAAGGACCGATGTGTGGCGAAGGGAGAAATCTAAAAACGTACGGACCCGTTGTCAAATTGAAATTGAAAAATTTCTTACTTGACTTCTGCGCCGCACGCGCGAAAGTACGCCCCCGAGAGTAACGCGCGTGAAATTTCCTCGATGTCGCGTGACGGCGCACGGTCCGCCGTCAGCGTCGGCACGATCGAGCGCACGAATGCGTGCACACGCTGCAGCGCGTCCGACGTTCTCAACGGCGCCAGCAGGTCGAGCGCCTGCGCCGCGCACAGGACCTCCACCGCGAGCACCCGCGCGGCGAGCGCGACCGCGCGTTCGGCCTTGAGCGCCGCGCCCATGCTCATACTTACGTGGTCCTCCCGATTGGCCGAGGTCGGAATCGTGTCGACGCTCGCCGGATGTGCGAGTGTTTTCAGCTCCGATGCCACCGCCGCGGCCGTCACCTGAGCCATCATGTAGCCGGATTGGAGGCCGCTGTTGACCGTCAGGAACGCGGGCAGTCCGCTGAGCACGGGATTGACGAGGCGGTCCGACCGGCGTTCGCTGATCGTCGCCAGCTGCGTCACCGCAATCGCGAGCAGGTCGCTCGCGATCGCGACCGGTGCGCCATGAAAGTTCCCGCCCGAGACGATCTCGTCCTCCTCGCCGAACACCATCGGGTTGTCGGTCGCGGCATTGGCCTCGATCGACAGGGTCCGGCGGGCGAATGCCAGGCCGTCGCGTGCGGCCCCGTGGACCTGGGGTGCGCACCGCAGCGAATAGGCGTCCTGGACGCGCCCGCAGTGCTCGTGCGACTTGTTGATCCCGCTTCCCGTGAGCAGCGCGCGCACGTTGGCGGCCGATGTGCGCTGACCTTCGTGCGGCCGCGCGTCGTGGATCCGCGCATCGTAGGGTCGCAACGAGCCGCGAAGCGCGTCGATCGACATCGCCGCCGTAATGTCGGCGCATCTGGCCAGCGTTTCCGCGGACGCGCACGCCAGGGCCGCGACCGCCGTCGACGGCTGGGTGCCGTTGATGAGCGCGAGCCCTTCTTTCGCCCCGAGCGTCACCGGACGGAGCCCCGCGGCGGCAAGTGCCGCGGCGCCGGGCTGGACGGCGCCTCCCGCGACGCTCGCCTCACCCTCGCCGATCATCACCAGTGACAGGTGGGCCAGTGGTGCGAGGTCGCCGCTGGCGCCGACCGATCCGCGGCTCGGTACCACCGGGTGCACGCCGCGATTGAGCATCTCGAGGAGCAGATCGAGCGTCTCCACCCTGATCCCCGAGAAGCCTTTCGCCAGGACGTTGACGCGCAGCGCCATCGACGCGCGGACGGCGCGGTCGGCGAGCGGTTCGCCGACGCCCGCGGCGTGACTGCGGAGAAGGTTCACCTGCAGCGCGCCCAGCGACCCGCGCGGGATCGGTGTTTCCGCGAGCGCGCCGAAGCCGGTGTTGATGCCGTAGACCGGCGCGTCGCCGGCCGCCATCCGGTCGACGACCGCACGCGCGCGTTCGACGCGACGGCGCGCGTCAGTCGTGAGACTCACTTGCGGGCGATTGTCTGAGATGTCGAGAAGCAGTTCGAGCGTGAGCGAGTTCCCACCGAGAAGCACCATCGAGCAGGTAGAATACAGCGGTTATGAACATCGCGGTGCTCGGCGCTCAGTGGGGCGACGAAGGCAAGGGCAAGATCGTTGACCTGCTCACGCCGAACTTCTCGGTGGTGTGCCGCTACCAGGGTGGCCACAACGCCGGGCACACCGTGTACGCGAACGGCCGGAAGTTCGTACTGCGCCTCCTGCCGTCGGGGATTCTTCACGACGGCATCACCTGTGTCATCGGCAACGGCGTCGTCGTCGATCCCCAGGCGCTGTTCGCGGAGATCGACGAGGTGTCCGCCGCCGGCGTGAGGATCGGCGACAGGCTGATCCTCAGCGACAAAGCGCACCTGATCCTCCCGTATCACCGCGAGCTCGACCTTCTGAGCGAGGCGCGTCGCGGCGAGCGCAAGATCGGGACGACGTCACGTGGCATCGGGCCTGCCTACGAAGACAAGATCGCGCGCCGCGGCGTTCGTGTGGGTGACCTGGCGAACCGTGAGGCGCTCCGCGAGGCCGTGGAGCACAACGTCGCCGCGCGCAACCGGATCATCGGCGATACGACGATGGATCCGCGCAGGGTGCTCGACGAGCTGCAGGCCGCGTGGGAGCGGATGTCGCCCTGGGTGACCGATGTGTCGCTGTTTCTCGCGCGCGCGCGCGCCGTCGGGCGGCCGATCATGTTCGAAGGGGCCCAGGGGACGCTCCTTGACATCGACCACGGCACGTACCCTTACGTCACGTCGTCGAACGCAACCGTCGGAGGCGTGTGTACCGGACTCGGCGTGCCGCCGCGGGCCATCGACGGCGTCCTTGGCGTGACGAAGGCGTACACGACGCGCGTCGGCGAAGGACCGCTGCCGTCGGAGTTGACCGGCGAGCTGGGTAACCGGCTCCGTGAAAGCGGCCAGGAGTTCGGCGCGGTGACCGGACGTCCGCGGCGCTGCGGATGGTACGACGCGGTCGCGGTGCGGTACGCGGTGCGCGTCAACGGTCTCGATGCGCTGGCGCTCACGAAGCTCGACGTCCTCGACGGCCTTCCCGAGCTGCAGGTGTGCACCTCGTACCGCATTCGCGGCGCGAGCCTGACCGAGATGCCCGGCGACGTCGCCCAACTCGCGGCCTGCGAACCGGTCTATGAAACGATCGCCGGGTGGACGTCACCCACCGCGGGCGTCCGGCGCTACGAGGAGCTCCCGCGCGAAGCGCGCGCCTACGTTTCACGGCTCGAAGAAATCACCGGTGTCCCCGCCGCGATCATCTCGACCGGCTCCGCGCGCGAGGACACGATCATCCGACAAGGGTCAGTCGCGGCGAAATGGTTCGCTCCGTAAGCGAAGCCGCCTCAGCTGTAGAGTTGGCATGCGTCTTCCAATTTGGCACGCGTCTTCCAATCAATAATGATGACGTGGTCCTTTCATTAAGCGCTTCGGGCTTGGCCTGAGCATTATCCGGAGCGACCTGCCTCAGAAGCGCAGCACACGCCAGCGGGCATGATCAAAGCCGTTCTTTTCGATCTCGACGACACGCTGTTCGATCACCAGCACTGCGCGCGGACGGCGCTCGAAGACGTTCGTTCGTCGCATGAGTGCTTCGCGCCGATGACTGCCGACGCGCTGGCGCGCGCGCACGCTGGCATCCTCGAGGAGCTTCACCAGCAAGTCATGGTCGGACGGCTGGATCTCGATGTGGCGAGGACCGAGCGGTTCCGTCGGTTGTTTGCGACCGCCGGCGTCGACGCACCGGACAGTCTCGCCTTGAGTGCCGCGGCCACCTATCGGCACCGCTACCTGGCCGAGCGGCGCGCGAGCCGTGGGGCAGCGGCGCTGTTGAAGAAAGTGCGCGAGCGCGCGCGCGTGGGAATCGTCTCGAACAATCTCCTGGAGGAGCAGCAGGACAAATTGCGCTGCTGCGACCTCGATCAGTACGTCGATGCCCTGGTGGTGTCCGAAGAAACTGGAATGTCGAAGCCGGATCCCCGCATCTTTCAGATCGCGCTCGAGCGGCTCGGCTGCCGTCCTGAAGAAGCGGTGATGATCGGGGACTCCTGGTCCGCTGACGTCATCGGGGCTATTGCCGCCGGGATCAGACCGATCTGGTTCAATCCCGGAATGCGGGATGCGGACCGCGACGCCCCGTCGGGCGTCGCGGTCATCGATACGTTGGAGCCGACATCGGAGGGTTTGGCGACGATTTTCGGCGCCGACGCTGCCTGATACAGCTCTGGAAGGGCTGGACTACAAGAGGACCCTGGACTCCGGCTAGACGACCGGAGTACTTCGGGGGAGGACCCGCGTCAATGCGTCGGCGGTGATACGGAAGTGCGACGCGTTCCAGACTACGCGGCCATCCTTCAGCAGGATCGCCTGCGGTGTCTCGTGGCGAACGCCGAGTCGGGTAGTCGCCTCGTCCGACACGTGACGATGGCTCTGCACCGTGATGAGGTTGTAGGACGCTTCCACACCCGCGCCCACCAGATGGTTATTCAGCTCGTCAAGGGCTTCGCAACTGGTGCCACAGTAACGGCTGTGCTTGAAGAGCAAAACGGGGCGCTCACACGACTCAGCAATAGCCGCGTCGAGCGCGGCAACGTCTGCAAGGGGCTTTAGTTTCATCAGGCTGGCACCATTGTAATCCCCCGGAGGGGCCCGTGCCACCGGGCCGTTCCGGCCTAGGTCGGCGCCTGGTGTGACCGCGTGTGGAACCCGGCCCCTTCGAGCGACCGCCGCATATCGGCAAATGCCTCCGCTGCGGCGGGGGGCAGCTGCATCTCGGGGCGCCGAAGCAGCCGGTCGACGTTGTAGCTGCGAAATCGGATGCCTTCCATATGGAAGGCCGCGGCCGCGCGGGCCAGCGCCTCGCACTCCTCAAGCAGGGCGTTGCGCAGATCGCTCTCGGGCTCCTGCCGGACGATGGCGATCAGTTCCTGGATCCGCTTGTTGGCCGCTTCGCGATGTTCGAGGGTCGTCACGTCCTCAACTTTACAACGGGACCCTGCTATGCGCAGCCTCATCTGGCGCGGGTGTTGCTGTTGCAGCCAAACGCCGCAGAAGCCGTGCGGCCACTGACGAGGTAGTCTGTGCCAAACCCCAGGAGCCGCCGTCCGAAGCGGATCACCCCCGAAGAGCGAAAGTCGCTGACGCATGGCGACTTCTGGATACCCGACGTCGAGCGGGACATCTATCGTCGCGCCCTCGAGGCGCTCAACGCAGCGGAAATTCCTTACATCGTTGCCGGCGCATACGCGATCTACGAACACACCGGAATCTATCGCCAGACGAAGGACCTGGACCTGTTCTTCGAGCCGTCCGCCGTGGTGCCCGCCGCGCGCGCGCTGCGCGATGCCGGCTTTGTGACACGTCTGGAGGATGCACACTGGCTCGCGAAGGCGACGGTGGGGGAGTATTTTGTCGATCTGATCTATGGGATGGGCAACGGCATCGCCTTGATCGATGAAGGATGGATCCGGAACAGCCACCCCAGCATCCTCGCGGCGACACCGGTCCGCATCGCGCCCGCAGAGGAACTGATCTGGCATCGTCTGTTCATCAGCGAGCGGCACCGCCACGACATGTCCGACATCGTCCACCTGATACTGTGCCTTGGAGATTCGCTCGACTGGCGCCGCCTGGTCGATCGCGTCGGCGTCAACTGGCCGCTGCTCCTCTCGCAAGTGCTGATGTTCACCTACGTATATCCCGGGTATAAGAGCAACATACCGTCCTGGGTACCGGAACAGCTGATGGAGCTGGCGCGCGAGGAATTCGCGCGCGAAGAGGAAGACGTGGACTTCACGCGCGGCCCGATGATCTCGCGTTTCAGTTTCACGATCGACGTTCGCGAGTGGGGCTTTGCTGATCCCAGGTCGGAGCTGGTGCACGAGGCGCGCAGCAGACCCGAAATCCGCGCGATCGCCGAAGCGGACGTCTGGGATGAGCGCGAGGAAGCGCCGCGCGAGGAGACGTCAACGCCCGCGGCGTGATACGAACTGCGTCGCGGATGCCGTGTCCGCGTCGATGCCAGGCAACGCCCAGAACGCCTTGTCGGGTGTGCCACCGACGCGGGTGACCGCGAGAATGATGCGCCACTGCCGCCCGTCCGGCCGGTAGAACAGACTCCATTGCCATCCGGCATACCGCGACAGGTCGGCGTTCAGCGGAACCCATCCACGCGCGCTTTCGCCCCCAGTCACCGTCCGCTCGACGAGTGGCTCGTAGATGCGCTGGTCGCTGATGGCAATCCTGAACGTTGCGGCATCGTTTTCTCCGCCGCTGAGGCCGACCGACGTATTCAGCGTCCCGCGCGCGGGTACCGCCATCTGCCAGATGATGCGGCTGTCGGGAGGAACGGCGAGACTGGATCGCGTGTCGGTACCGAAGGTCCGTTCCTCGATGTGTAATTCTGCTTTCGCGGGACGTCTCTCGGCGACGCCGGACGTCAGGAGGTCGACCACGCGCACCTGCGGGTCGTTTGCGGCGTTGCAGCCGGCGAGGGTGAGCAGGACGGCCGCGAGCGCCGCTGTGCGTGCTGTTGCTCGCATCGGTCGCGCGATTTTACCATCCGGATTTCGGGTCACCGTCGCCGGGAGATTCCCTCGGCGGCGGCTCGGCCGCTCGACCACGCCCATTGAAAGTTGAAGCCGCCGATCCGGCCATCGACGTCCAGCATCTCGCCGACCAGGAAGAGCGACGGGCACTTGCGCGATTCCATCGTCGATGGATCGATCTCCTCAAGGGGCACGCCGCCCGCGGTCGCCTCGGCATAGTTGTATCCGCGGCTGCCGGTGACGCTGAGAGGCAACGCGGTGAGTGCGTGGGCAAGACGCCGGCGGTCCGTGCGCGAGAAGTCCGCGAGCAGGGTGGCGGACGCGATACCGGCGTGCGCGACCAGCGCATCGGCCACCGAGGCCGGCAGGTCTTCGGCAAGCGCGTTCCGAACGCTGGTTCTCGGCCTGGCGGCGGCCCGTGCGGTCCAGCGCACGTCCACGGCGTCGAAGCTCTCACCCGGGACGAAACTGACCGAGAGTGCGGTCCGCCTTCCTTGCAGGTGCCCTCGCAGGACGTGGCGCGAGGCATCGAGTGCGGCGGGACCGCTGATGCCGAAGTGCGTCCACAGAAGCGAACCGCGCAGCCGCTCCGCTGCCCGCCCGTCGTACCACACTGTCAACTCTGCTTCATGCGCCACGCCGGAGAGCGACGCGTGAAAGCCGTTCGAGAGCATCAATGGCGCGAGCGCCGGCGTCGGAGGGACAAGTGAATGCCCCAGGGATTGTGCGATGCCGAATCCCCCTCCGTCACTGCCGGTTTTCGGGAGTGAGAGACCGCCTGTCGCCAGCACGACAGCGCCCGCCTCTGTCGGCCCGCGCGACGTCTGCAGCGTGAACCCACTGCCTGCGGTCACCGCATGCACACGGGTTGACGCCGACACCGTGACGCCGGCGTCGTCGGCGGCGCGCAGCAGCGCGTCGAGGACGTCACGCGAGCGATCGGATCGCGGAAAGAGCTTGCCGCCGCCTTCTTCCTTCAGCGGCACTCCGATCCGCTCGAAGAAGGCAATCGTCGAAGGCACAGGCAGGGCCCGCAGCACGCGACGGATGATCGTGCGCTTGCCTCCCCAGTAGTCGTCCGCAGTCACCTCGGTGTTCGTGACGTTGCAGCGGCTGCCGCCGCTCACGAGAATCTTGGCGCCGGGTCGCGCGGCGCCGTCGAGGAGGATGACCGTCCGCGCGGGATTGAGCTCGCGGGTGAAGATCGCCGTGGCGAGACCGGCCGCGCCGGCCCCGACGACGGCAATGTGTTCCGCGGGGGGCGTCACTCGAAGATATCCTACTCAAACCCCATGTCGTTCAACGTCGGCAACCGCAGGGTCCACCACTGGGCGGCTTTCATCGCCGCCGCCCCATTGATGGTCATGTTCTGCACGGGCGTCCTCCTGCAGCTGAAGAAGCAGTGGCATTGGGTGCAGCCGCCGGAGATGCGCGGCACCGGCACGGCGCCTGCCCTGACGCTCGCCCAGATTCTCGAGAGCGTGAAGACGGTTCCGGAAATGAACGTCAGGAGCTGGGATGACGTGAATCGTCTCGACGTGCGGATCGGCCGGGGCATGGTGAAAGTCTGGCTGCACAACGGGTGGGAAGTACAGGTTGACCTGGGGACCGGCGCGGTAGTGCAGACGGCTTACAGGCGGTCGGACGCGATCGAAGCGATCCACGACGGATCGTTTTTTCTCGGCGACTGGACGAAGCTCGGCCTCTTCCTGCCGGCCGGGCTCACACTCATTCTTCTCTGGATGAGTGGCATGTGGATGGTGTGGGTCCAGTTCAAGGGCAAACGGCGGCGGCGGCTCGCGCGCGCAGTGCCACGCTAACGGCGTCCGGCGTCGAGCTACTCTTCG
>Ga0136617_10002601_pt1 | contig 16035 bp, 16 predicted proteins | sample AntDrymUQ3222106_2_FD_129672 | JGI IMG/M metagenome (GOLD analysis project Ga0136617, IMG submission 129672) | Polar desert sand microbial communities from Dry Valleys, Antarctica - metaG UQ322 (21.06) | ecosystem: Environmental > Terrestrial > Soil > Desert | place: Antarctica: Dry Valley...
CAGCGCAACGGCGCATGGCGCCGCGTCGTCGTACGCGTGACGCGGGAGGGTTTGACGACCCGCACGCGACAGGGCTACTACGGCCCGAAATCTCCCTAGCCTCGAGGCGTTTTGAACAAACCCTGCGTATACATCGTCGGCGCCGGTCCCGGTGATCCATCACTCATTACCGTCCGAGGACGGCGGTTGCTCGAACGCGCCGACGTGGTCGTCTACGACCACCAGATTGCCGCGGGGCTGCTCCGGTTCGCCCGCGCCGATGCCGAGAAGATAGACGTCGGGCCCGCCGCCCCCCGCCTCACGGACCAGGAAGCCATCAGCATCCTCCTCGCCGAGAAAGTGCGTGAAGGCAAGACGGTCGTGCGTCTCAAATGGGGGGACGCGTTCGTGTTCGACAGCGGCGGGAAGGAAGCGCTGCTGCTCCGCGAGCAGGGCATTCCATTCGAGATCGTTCCCGGGATCCCCGCGGCGATCGGAGGGCCCGCGTACTCCGGGATTCCTATCACCTATCCCGGCGCGGGCGACGTCGTAGCGCTGGTCCGCGGGCACGAAGGTGAGACCGACGCGGCGCCGGACGTCGACTGGAGCCGTCTCGCAGGTCTCGCCGGCACGATCGTCTGCTACGCCGGCCCGCACCAGATCGGCGCGATTGCCAATGCGCTGATCGCAAACGGCCGATCGCCTGACGAGTCTGCCGCTTTGATCTATGACGCGACCCTCCCGTCACAACGCACCACGACGGGTACGCTCGGAAGCATCGCGGGGCAGGCGTTCGACGGGGTTCCGTCGTTATTGGTGGTCGGGCAGGTCGTCGGTCTGCGCGACCATCTGCGCTGGTTCGACGATCGGCCACTGTTCGGCCGCCGCATCGTCGTCACGCGGTCGCGTGAGCACGCCGATGACCTCATCGACATGCTGGAAGAACGCGGCGCGGAGACCATTGCCGCTCCCACGATCCGCATCACGCCGCCCCAGGACCTGTCCCCGCTCGACGAGGCGGCCGCCGATATCTCGCGCTTCGACTGGATCGTCTTCACGAACGCAACGGCGGTGGGCAGCTTCATGACGCAGCTGCTTGTGGCGGGTGACGTGCGCGACCTGAAAGGGGTCCGGCTCTGTGCGATCGGTGCTTCGACGGCCTCGCGGCTCCAGCAGTACGGCATCCGCGCCGACCTGATGCCGCCGGAGTATCGCATCGAGGCGCTGCTCGAGGCGCTTGCCGCCAACCAGCCGTTGCTGGGACAGCGTTTTCTCCTGCTTCACGCCGACAACGCACGTGAGCTGCTCGTCGAGGAGCTCCGGCAGGCGGGCGCGGAGGTGAGCGAAGTCTCCGCGTACCGCGCGTCGCTGGCACAGGCTGAAAGAGAGAGCGACCAGGATATCTATGGGATGTTGCTCAACCGCCGGATCGACGCGGTGACGTTCATGAGCGCGTCCACGGTACGCAACTTCGTCGAGATCTACGGTCAGGAACAGGCCGTGGATCTATTGAGGACGACGGTCGTCGCCTCCATTGGCCCTGTCACTGCGGAAGCCGCACAGCAGCTCGGGATCCATACGACGGTGATGCCGGAGCGGTACACGGTCCCCGATCTGGTCGACGCCCTGGTCGACCATTTTACGCTCGAGGTGGCTCTGAAGGGCTGAACTACCCCGGGTTCCGCATCCCGCAATCCGCTCAGCGAATGTTGGGCGGTGTATCGAGTCGCACGCGAAGGATCGTGCCGGGAGGCAGCGTGACGTCCTTGCCTTCGGTCGCGGCGATCGTTCCGCCGCCGCCGATCAAGACGCCCAACAGCGCGCCCTTAACGCCGCCGATGATGCCACCGATGATCGCGCCGACCGCCGACCCGGCGCCGATCCGTGCCGCCTCTCCCTTGATGCCTTCGCTTTCGAGCGCTTCCGAGACCGTGCCTCGCATCGGGTACACCCGGCCGCGCACGGTGATCTGGTCAAAGGAGACGGCCAATTGCCCTTTTCGGTCGGTCCGCGACGCCTTGTCGACGGTCCGGACGACCCCCCGAAGCACCGACCCCGCCGGGATGAGCACCTCGTTGCCGCGATAGAGGTCCACGACCGTGGTCGCTTCGAAGCGATCCTCTACCTGGGCGGTCGACGATGAGAGCTCGGCCTGCAGCCGGACATCGATCTCCTGTCCCACCGGGATGACGTCACTACCCGTTTGGGTCCGCCGATCATCCTGACGCCGATCATCGCCAGGTACCCCGCCGCTCACGCCACCGGACGGCGGTTGATAGGTCCCGCGACGCTCGTCTGTCGAATATGTCGAGTTCCCACGCGCCCGCGAACGAACCGCCGCAATGCGGTCGCGGACGTCGACGTACTCAGCGCGCGGCACACGCCCTTCCTTGCGGAGGCGCACCTTGAGATAAATCACCTCGTCCCGCAGGTCATCGAGGTCCGCCTGAAGGGTGTCGGACTGGGTGCCGCGCTGCCGCGACAGGTCGGCCCCTGCCTGGTAGATGTCGTCCTGCAGGCGCTGGATGTCAGCGGTCGTCACGGTCGTCTGAGCCGCCCCGAGCGAGGGGAGCATGACAAACGCCGCGATTGCGATCGCGCGAACCCAACCGCCGAAGATTGTGTGGCCTTGAATCATCTTTTCTTTCTCCTGATCGAGGATCTGCCCCCGTCTGACGCCGGCCTGGCCGTTATTGCAAGAGTCAAGCCCTGCATCAACCTCATCCGATTTTACCGACCCAGTCCAGCCTCTCGGGGCTGCACGAGCGCCACGGCGTCCAGCGCGACAATTCGGACGGAGGGGCTGGGGGTTCGGTCTCTCCTGCTATCATCGAAATGATCCATGCCAGTCGTAAAGCTCCATAGAACCGTCGGCGTCCGCGTCGGTTCCGTACAGGTCGGCGGAGGCGCTCCGGTAGTCGTCCAGTCGATGACCATGACCGACACGGCGGACGCCGCAGCCACCGCGCAGCAGTGCATCGAGCTGGCGGAGGCGGGCTCGGAGATGGTCCGCGTCACGGTGAATCTCCCCGAAGCGGCAGCCGCGGTTCCGGAGATCAAGCGCCGGATGCTGGACGCCGGTGTGACCGCGCCGCTCATCGGCGACTTTCATTACAACGGCCACCTGCTCCTGACGCGTCATCCGGACTGTGCCGCCGCGCTCGACAAGTACCGGATCAATCCGGGCAACGTCGGGACCGGCCGTCGGCGCGACGAGCAGTTCACGACGATCTGCAGAGTCGCGCAGGAGCACCACAAGCCGGTCCGCATCGGGGTCAACGGCGGTTCTCTGAACCAGGAACTGGTCGTTCAGCGGATGCAGGAGAACACGGACCGGGACCTCGGAAAAACGTCCGAAGAGATCATTAACGAGTGCATGGTGCTCTCGGCGGTCCAGTCCACCGAGCTGGCGCTCGAAGCCGGGCTCAGGAAAGACCAGATCATCATCTCGTGCAAGACGTCGCGCCCGCGCGACCTGATCGCGGTCTACCGCGACCTGGCGCGCCAGACCGATCAGCCGCTGCATCTCGGACTGACCGAGGCCGGGATGGGGACCAAGGGCCTGGTCTGGTCGGCGGCGGCGATGGGCGTTCTGCTGAACGAAGGTATCGGCGACACGATCCGCGTTTCACTGACGCCGCGACCCGGCGGCGACCGCCGGGAGGAAGTCTACGCGGCGTGCGAGCTGTTGCAGGCGCTCGGTCTCCGCTCGTTTTCCCCGAGTGTGACCGCGTGCCCTGGATGCGGCCGCACGACGAGCAGTACGTTTCAGCAATTGGCCGAGCGGACGCAGGATTACATCCGCGAGAGGATGCCGGAATGGAAGGCGTCCCGCGAGGGGGTCGAGACGATGACACTCGCGGTCATGGGCTGCGTCGTCAACGGTCCAGGCGAGTCGAAGGCGGCGAACATCGGCATCAGTCTGCCGGGCACGGGCGAAGCGCCAAACTGTCCGGTTTTCATCGACGGCCAGCACTACACGACGCTGCGGGGCACGTACGAGGAGCTCGACGTCGAATTCCGTGCGCTCCTCGACCGCTACGTCGAAACCAAATACCCCCTCCGTCAGCCGTAGCCGAGCCCACGGGAGAAGGCGGCAATGCGGCGGCTCCAGACGAGAAGGAGCGCCGAGCCGCAGATGATGAGGCCAACAGACAGGCCCCACCACAGCCCGACGACCCCGAAGCCCATCAAGAAACACAACCAATAGCCGAGCGGAAGGCCGACGAACCAGTGGGCAAACAGGTTCCATAGCATTGCCGTGCGCGTGTCTCCCAGGCCGCGCAGGATTCCCGTCGCCACCCCCTGAACGCCGTCGAACAGCTGGAAGACCGCCGCTACGAACAGCAGGGCAACCCCGACGTCCAGCACCCCGGTGTCGGACGTGAACGCCTGGAGCAGAAGGCGTGGCATAACGAGGAAGGCGGAGGAAGCAACCGACATGAACATGACCGCGAAGAGGAGCGCCGTCCACCCGGCCCGCACGGCCCCTTCGGAGTCGCGGCGCCCGACCGCGTGACCGACCCGCACGGCGCCGGCCGACGCGATACCGAGCGGCACCATGAAGCTGAGCGCCGCGTAATTGATCGCAATCTGGTGCGCCGCCAGCGCGGCAGGCACGAGACGTCCCGCGAGGGCTGTCGCAGCCGCAAAGACCCCTACTTCAAGTGTGATCTGCGTCGCCGCCGGGGTGCCGAGGGCCAACAGCCGCCGGAACCAGGACAGACGGAGCGTAAGATCGCTGAAGACGCCGATCGGGGCACGGCGCTCGCGATAAAGGATCGTCGCCAGCAGAAAGCCCGCCATCACCGCGCGCGCGAAGACCGTCGCCCACGCGGAGCCTCTCACGCCGAGTTCCGGGAAACCTGCCTTCCCGTAAATCAACAGCCAGTTCACGACGCCGTTCACGATGTTGGCTGACACCAGCGCCACCATCACCGGGCGCACGACCCCCATCCCCTGCAGATAACGCCGAAAGGCTGCATAGAGCAGCAGCGGCAGGATGCTCCAGGCAAGGATGTCGAGGTACGGACGCGTCATCGCCAGTACGACCGGATCCAGACCCCAGGTATCGAGCCCGGAGCCGATCCACCAGAGCAGTCCGGTCACAGGCACGCTCAGCACCACGGCGAGCACGACGCCGTGCACGAGCCAGCGATGACAGTCCTCCACGTTGTCTGCGCCAAACGCCTGGGACACGAGGGTGTCGAGACCGAGAAGCAGCCCCATCGCGAAGATGCACACACCCATGAAGACGGAGGTGCCGACCCCCACCGCGCCAATCGCCTCGGGCCCTAACGGACCGACGCTCAGCGTATCGACCATCCCCATCGTCACCCAGCCGAGCTCCGCGAATACGACCGGAACGGCGAGACGGAACATCGGTTGGAATTCCTGGCGCAACTCGCGGACGGACGGGAGCATCGTGGGCGTTCATTGTATGCTCCGACCCATGACCCATCGGGTAATCGTCGGGCTTATCGTTTTCGTTTGCGCCGCTGCGCCAGCGGCTGATGGCGGTGTCGCACCGTGTTGCACCGCGGCCCCTGTTGCACCGTGTTGCACCGTGGCCCAGGAGCCCGAAGCGACGTCGCTCCTCGGCAAACCTCTGTACGCCTCGACGATTCCGCCGGAAACACGAAGCCGTCTCGAAGCAAATCTCGCGGCGGCAAAGGCGGACTTCGATAAGGACCCGGCGAGTGCGGACGCCGCCATCTGGCTGGGACGGCGCACCGCGTACCTCGGGCGCTTTCGCGACGCGATCGCGATCTTCTCCTCCGCCATCGAGAAGCACCCGTACGATGCGCGGCTCTATCGGCATCGCGGACACCGCTACATCACCGTCCGCGAATTCGACAACGCCATCACCGACCTCTCGAAGGCGGCATCGATCGTCGCCGCGCGCGCTGACGAAGTCGAACCGGACGGTCAGCCGAACGCCCGCAACATCCCCACCGGGACGCTGAAGACGAACATCTACTATCACCTGGGACTTGCGCACTATCTGAAGGGGGATTTCGCGGGCGCTGCGGAGGCGTACCAGCTTTGCATGCAGCATTCGAAGAACGCCGACATGCAGGTTGCCACCGCCCACTGGCATTACATGACGCTACGCAGATTGAACCGCGTGGCCGACGCGCGAACAGTGCTCGAGCCGATCACCGCCTCGATGGACGTCTTCGAGAACGGCTCGTACCACAAGCTTCTGCTGATGTACAAAGGTGAAACTGGAACGGATGCGCTGCTCTCATCAGTGAAGGCCGGCGGACTCGATGGTGCCACCGTCGGCTACGGTGTGGCGAACTGGCACCTTTACAACACCCGTTCCGCGGAAGCCCAGAAGATCCTCGGCGACATCGTCGAACAGAACACGACGCACTGGGCAGCGTTCGGCTACATCGCGTCAGAAGCCGAGCTCGCGAGGATGCGTAAATGATGGCGGCCAGGCGCTGATGGCGCCGGCACTCAGCTTCGTCATCCCGATGTACAACAGCGCCGGCACCATCGCGGCGCTTGTACGCGACATCGAGAACCTGACGATCGACGGAGGCCATGAGATCGTTCTCGTCGACGACGGCAGCTCGGACCGCACGCTGGAGGTGGCGCGCGACCTGGTGCGTACCGCGCGCGTGCCGCTCGCTGTCATCGCGCACGCCCGGAACTTCGGCGAGCACAACGCCGTTCTCACCGGGTGGCGACACGCTCGGGGCGCGCACATCGTCAACCTGGACGACGACGGACAGAACCCTCCGGCGGAGGCGGTGCGACTCTGGGAGCACGCACGGGCGTCCGGTCTCGACATCGTGTTCGGAAACTACGAAGTCAAGCGGCACGCCGCGTGGCGCAACGCGGGCAGCTGGCTGACCAACCGGATCACGGACCTCGCTCTCGACAAGCCGAAGGGGTTTTATCTGTCCAGTTTCCGTTGCGTGAGCGCGTTCGTCGCCAGCGAAGTGGCGCGTTACGCGGGGCCCTATCCGTACATCGACGGACTCTTGCTGCAGGTCACACAACGGATCGATTCCATCACCGTGCGCCACGACGAACGTTATCAAGGGCAGAGCGGGTACACGTTCCGGCGTCTCGTAAGGCTGTGGCTGAGCGCATGGGTCAACTTTTCGCTGCTTCCCCTGCGAACCGCGACCATCGTCGGCCTCGTGACAGCGGCCGGTGGACTCCTCGCCTTCGTCCTCGTCGTCTGGCTCTGGACGACCGACCGCGGACCCGCCTACGGGTGGGGCTGGGTGATGGCGACCGTGCTCGTTTTTTCGGGGACGCAGCTCGTGCTGCTCGGATTGATGGGCGAGTATCTCGGCCGGATGTTCCTGACGGTCAATCAGCGGCCACAGTCAGTGGTGCGAGACGTGATCAGCAGCTCGGACGCGTTACCGTCGAACCAGCTCGAAACGGTCCGTCCTACATCTCGTCCTGATCGTGTTGAAGGGCGCGCGGAGCGCCTCGAAAATCAGGATCTCTCCAAAGAAGGGCCCTGAAGCGGATTTCAGGGTGCCCTTTCCCCAGCCCGTGCCGACAATCACCAACGCCGTGTCGCTGAACCGCTCCACGAGCTGCCGCATCCGTGACGTCGGAGGTGACGTCATGCAGGTGCCGGTCATGGCACCGACCGTCCGTTCCCTTCGGCCGCCGCCCGCGGCCATAAGGCAGCGACGATCAACAGAAGAAGGATTCGTCGGCGACCCATTCCCGCCTCGCAAGGGTAGAAGCCGTTACCTTAGCGGAGTCTGGCAGATTGGGCAACTCCCGCGGATTGGGTGAACTCAGAAAGGATTCTGGATCGTGAGACCCGCGATCGCCTGGCCAGGGTTCAGATCCTCCGACAGCACGCACCGTGCGCCGCTTCTCATGGCGACCGCCACAATCAGCGCGTCCCAGAAGCCGATGTTCGCGTCGTCCTCGATCTGAAATGCCGTGGTAACGTCCGCAGGTGTGATGCCGTCCATGCACCAGGCGGCGTACGTGCTGATGACGCTGCGCGCCGTCGGCTTCGGCAGCGGCGTGCGGATCTTCCGTGTGGCGTTGACGTAGAACTCCTGCAGCACCTGCGTGCTGAGAACGCCGGTCCGATCGACCCACAATGCCCGGAGGACTGCCTTCGCGACGTCGTGCTTTCGGCCAGCGTCGATATCGTGCGCGTAGATCAGGACGTTTGTGTCCACGAACGTCTTATCGCTCATGCCACTCGTCGCGGGTGGATTCGATCTGACCACCCAGGTGGAAGCCGCGGTCGAGGAGCGCGAGCGCACGCCGCCGGGCTTGGTCATACGCGTCATCCTCCCCCACCAGCGTTTCGATCTGTTCGGCGAGCAGGCCACTTATAGACGTGTTGCGCCTGGCGGCTAGCACTTTCGCCTTCCGCAGCGTGCGCCGATCGAGTCGCAACGTGATGTTCTGCTTGGTGGTTTCGGGCGTACTCAACTCTGACCTCTTGCACGTATTATACGTGTTACACGCAGAATGCGTCTTATTTCGACCGTGAGTGCCCGACTTGCCGCGTTTGGCTGCTGCTTTGTACGTCCATCCTCGTCGCACAGCAGCCCGTTCTGGGCCCAGCCGAACAGATTGCCGACGGCGTTTTTCTGTACCGCCACCGACGATGCCAGCGCGCGAAACCGTCGATGCGATCTCGGCGCGGCGACCCGGAACGATTGCCGCGGTGAACGCCGGGTGCTTCTCGCTCGAGATCGGCAGGCCCACGGCCTTCCTGAAGATTGGCGGTCAGGTTGTCAGCGGCTCCAGCCGTCCGCGCGGCGCGGTCGCCATCATCGAGAAGCGTGGCGTCACGAGACTTCTCTTCGATCGAGTCACCGTCGCGACCCGCCCGAAATCGCCCGAAGTACAAGACGCCGCTGGGATCATCAGCCCAGGAATGGTCGCGGACGCCGCACCCGGTTGGCCGCGCGGGGCAGCTGATGCTCGACGGCCGCGAGCTGCCGGAGTGGAACGACGAACCGCTCTCCGCATCCGTCGACACGACGCGACACCCCCGAACGCTGATCGGCGTCGACGCGCAGGAGGCGATCTGGCTGGTCACGATCGACGGCCGCAACCCTGCGCTCAGCCCCGGCATGTCGTTCGCCGAGCTGCAGCGCCTCTCGCGACGACTCGGACTGCGTTCGGCCCTGAACCTCGATGGCGGTGGGTCACCGACGATGGCGGCAGGGCTGCGGCGTCTGGTTGAACAACGACACCGTCGCGTGTCGCCGCCGGCGGCCTGACCCGCGTCGAGGGCGGCCATCGGGCGCAGGGATAGATGTCCTTGAGTCCCCGAGTTCCCAGCCCCGAGACCCGGGCGCGCGCGAAGCGCTGCTTACCGCCACGGCATCAGTCTGCCGATCCACTCCACCCGCGCGAGGTCGTTGTAGATCACGGTGACCATCAGCATCACGAGCAGGACGAAGCCGGCGAGGAACATCTTCTCCTTCACCTTCATGGAGAAGTCGCGGCGCGACAGCCCTTCGAGCGCGAGGATCGCAATGTGTCCGCCGTCGAGCACCGGGACGGGCATCAGGTTCAGCAGGCCGAGATTCAGGCTGATCATCGCCATCAGTGAAAAGAGCTGGATCCAGCCTTCAGCGGCCGCATTGCCAGACATCTCCGCGATGCCGACAGGCCCCATCAGCTGTTTGACCGGAGTCTCTCCGATGAAGAGCCCTCCGAGGGTCTTGATGATCATCGCGGTCCATTCCCAGTTCTGCTTCGCGCTCAACTGAAGCGCTTGAAGTGGACCGGGGTTGACCAAGCGGCGCTCGAACGCGCTGAACTGGGCGCCAATGCGGGCGTGCTCGCCATTCTTGCGCGGCGTCACGGTAACAGTCAGCGGCTGGCCGTTGCGGCGGACCTCCAGCGGCAGCGGACGCGAGTCGTGCGCGCGGATGATGTCGACCAGCCGATCGTACGGGACGTTCCGCTCTGCTCCGGCAGCGAGGATGACGTCGCCTACCTGAAGGCCGGACTCGATCGCAGGCTCACCCTCGGTAAGGGCGGCGACCTGTGGTTCCATGACCGGGAGCAGCCCGACGTCGCCGATCTCGAACTTGCCGCGGCTCTTGGGGGTAATCCTGGTTTCGATCCTCTTTCCATCGCGCACGAGGATGACCGGCACATTCCGATTGGCTCGCGTGCCGACGACCATCGGGAAGTCTTTCCAGCTGTCGAGATCGTCACCGGCAATCGAGATGAGGCGATCTCCCGGGCGGATGCCGGCGTCCTCCCCGGCCGAACCCGGAACGACGACGCCGACGACTACAGGCTGATCCTCGAACAACGGAACATGGGCCCCCTGGTAGAGCACCACGGCCATCACCACGAGGGCGAGCGCGAGGTTCATTACCGGGCCCATGACGAGCACCTGGAAGCGCTGCCATTTGGTCTTGGAGAGAAACTCGTCGGGGGCGCCTGTGTGCGCGTCGTCCGGGTTCTCGCCGGCCATCTTCACGTAGCCACCGAGCGGGATGGCACTGATGCAGTACTCCGTGTCGCCACGGGTGAACTTCAACAGCTTCGGGCCGAACCCCAGCGAAAACGTCAGGACCCTGACACCGATCCGGCGGGCCATCAGGAAGTGACCCAGCTCGTGTACGAAAATCAGTACGCCGAGTACAAAAGTGAAAGAGAGGATTGTGGTCAACAGCAGGATCCTATCGAATTGTCAGGGTTTTTTGTAATTACAAACCTGTCGAAGGTTAGACGTTCGATTGTACCTTGCGGGTCTCGTGCCCGGTGTAGGTGCGCGCCCACTCGTCGATTGTGCGCACATCGGCAAGCGACTCGACCGGTCGAACACCGTCCGTTTCGTAGTGGTCCATGGCGCGTCGAATCAACTCCCCTATCGCCGAGAACGGGATCAGCTGGTCGAGGAAGGCCGCCACTGCCACTTCGTTGGCAGCGTTCAGGACGATCGGCAGCCCTGAGTCTCCCTCGAGGGCGCGAAACGCCAGGTCGAGACATGGGAAGCGCGCGGTGTCAGGCGGCTCGAAATCCAGCCGGCTGTGCCGGGTCAGGTCCAGCGGAGGCAACGGGGATACCCAGCGTTCGGGGTAAGAGAAGGCGTACTGGATCGGCAGGCGCATGTCTGTGATGCCGAGCTGCGCGATGATCGAGCCGTCCACGAACTCGACCATGGAATGCACCACCGATTGCGGGTGAACTACCACCGCAATCTGCTCGCGCCGCACAGCGAAGAGCCACCGCGCTTCGATCACTTCGAGTCCTTTGTTCATCAGCGTGGCGGAGTCGATCGTGACCTTCGGCCCCATCCGCCACGTCGGATGACGCAACGCATCCGCTGGCGTGACCCCCGCGAGATCCGGGCGTCCGCGGAAGGGACCGCCGGATGCCGTGAGGATCAGTCGGCGCACGTCGGACGTGTCCCTGCCGTGCAGGCACTGATGGATCGCGTTGTGCTCGCTGTCGACCGGCAGGACGGCGACGCCACGCTCACGCGCGGCTTTCATGACCAACGCACCGGCCATCACGAGGACTTCCTTGTTGGCAAGCGCGATCGTCTTGCCCGCCTCGATCGCCGCCAGTACCGCGTCGAGCGCCGCAGTGCCGGCGGATGCGAACAGCACCAGGTCCGCCTCCGGGTGTGTTGCGACCGCTGTCAGCCCGTCGCGACCGCTGGCCGCGCGCACGACGGGTGACGCGCCGCGGCGTCTCAGCTCGCCCAGGGCCTCCGCCAGCGCTGGCTCCGATGCCATGGCGATGACTTCGGCCCCGGTTGCGGCAACCTGGTCGACGAACCGGCCGCTATTCTCACCGGCCGCAAGCGCCACGACGCGCAGCCGGTCGGGATGCGCGTCCACCACCGACAGCGCACTCTGCCCAATGGATCCGGTCGAACCGACGATGGCGATGTTTTTCATCAGAGACGGAGGTACCGCACGAACGCGTAATAGATCGGCGCCGCAAACAGCCAGCTGTCGATCCGGTCGAGCACGCCTCCGTGCCCCGGGATGATGTGGGACGAATCCTTGACGCCAGCGCTCCGCTTGAGAAGCGACTCGAACAGATCGCCGACGATGCCGAGTGCCGCAACCGCAGCACTGACGAGTGCCAGCAGCAGCAGGTCGGCGTCGGCAAACACCCATCGACCGCCCACGCTCATCGCCGCCGTCCCAAAGACCAGCCCGCCGATGGCTCCCTCCACCGTCTTCTTCGGGCTGATCGTCGGCGACAGCGGACGCCGCCCGAAAGCGCGTCCGCAGTAGTACTGCGCCGAATCACTGACAACGATCGTGATCATCAGCAGCAGGATCGCTTCGCGCCCGGCCAGGGCGCGGACCGCGGCGAGCGCGCCGAGCGGCAGGCCGATGTAGACGACTGCCAGCACCGACGCGGCGGCATCGTGCAGCACCCGAGGCCGCGGCGTGCCTGACGCCACCGCCAGCGCCCCGAGCGCGATGACGACGCTCATCAGCAGGAGCTCGAGGGCGATCATCGAGGTTCCGACTGCGATGCATGCGGCCAGCACGGTGATCCCCGTGATCAGCCGAGGCACGTGCACATCGTTAGCCCTGACGATGGCGGCGTACTCGAGGAAGGCAAGCAGCGCAGCGCCCGCAGCAAGCACCAGCGTTGCAACCGGCGGAAGGAACCAGACGATGCCGATGACGACGGGGAGCAGGACGAGCGCGCTGAGAACGCGCGCCATCAGCGGCCGGCAACCACCGGTTGTGTGATGCCCCCGTAGCGACGGTCACGCTTCTGGTAGGCAAGGATCGCCTCGAGGAGGTTGCGCTTGCGGAAGTCCGGCCAGAGTGTGTCAGTCACCCAGATCTCGGCGTATGCGATCTGCCACAGGAGAAAGTTGCTGACGCGCATTTCGCCGCTGGTGCGGATCAGCAGGTCCGGATCCGGCTGGCCGGCGGTGTAGAGAAAGCCGCTGAATCGCGCTTCGTCGAGCGTGTCGGGATCGACGCGGGCGATCAGCATCCGTTTAGCGGCCTCGATGATCTCGGCGCGCCCGCCGTAGTTGAGCGCGATGTTGAACTGCATGCCTCTGTTGACAGCGGTCTTGTCTTCAGCCGCGCGTAGTTCATCCTGGACGTCGCGTGCGAGTTCGTCGGAGCGTCCGATCACCTTGAACCTGATGTTGTTGCGCAGAAGTGTGTTCAGCTCCAGCCGCAGGTACCGCTTGAGCAGCATCATCAGCGTGGAGACTTCTGACGCAGGGCGCTTCCAGTTCTCGACGGAAAAGGCATACAGCGTCAGGACACGGATGCCGAGTCTGGCCGACCCTTCGACCACGTCGCGGACCGACTCGATCCCGGCGCGATGCCCCTCGACGCGAGGCAGATGGCGCTGCGCGGCCCACCGGCCGTTGCCGTCCATGATCACGGCGATGTGCTGTGGAAGCCGGTCGAAGTCCACGTGCCGAGCGAGCCCTTCTTCCGCCGATCCAGCGGGAACCACCGCGAGCAGATCTTCCAGCGCCATGCGTAAGTTCCTGATTCTAATACAGTACGCGCTTCAGAAAGAGACCTTGTGGGGGGGCGGTGGCGCCTGCCTTGGCGCGCTCTCGGGACGCGAGGATGCGGTCGATTTCGCCGGGAGGCCACTTCCCGTGACCGATGCCGACAAGGGTGCCGGCGATGTTGCGCACCATGTGGCGGAGAAAACCGTTGCCCTCGACCTCCATGACCAGAGGGTCGCGGGGCCCCGGACCCCTTGACCACTCGAGCCGATGAATCGTCCGCTCGGTCGAATGGACATTCGTCCGGCTGCCTTGGAAAGCGGCGAAATCATGGGTGCCGCGCAACGCGCCGGCCGCGACTTCCATCGCGTCGACATCGAGCGCTGGAGTGACGTGCCAGGTGTAACGGCGGAGGAAGGGAGAGGCGATCGACGCATCGTCAATGCGGTACTCGTAGACCTTCCCTTTCGCACTGAACCGCGCATGAAAGTCGCCGGGCATCTCCTCGGCGTCGAGAACGCGGACCTCGAACGGGAGGATGGTGTTCAACGCCCGCCTGAGGCGGGCCGGCTCGATCGAGGCGGTGAAATTGAAACTCGCAACCTGTCCGAGCGCGTGGACCCCGGCATCAGTGCGGCCAGCGCCGTGCACGGCGACGGGGCCGCCTTCGATCGGCCGCAGCGCATCTTCGATGAGCCCCTGGATGGACGCACCCCGTGTCTGCCGCTGCCAGCCCACGAACGGGGTGCCGTCGTAGGCGATGGTGAGTTTCAACGTGCGACGTGCGACGTGCAACGTGCGATGTGCAACCTGCGACGGGCTCACCTCCGACGTGCTCACGGGCTACGTGCGAGAACCCGGCTTGACTACCGGCTCTCCCCTGGCGCACATCGGGCACGAGTCGGGTTCGTAGACCGGCACGTCGAGCCTCACCAGCGAGAAGAGGGGAACGTCCACACGTGCCGGCTGTGTGCCGCGGTCGATGATGGACGCGGCGGCGACCACGGCCGCGCCCGCCGCGACGGCGACGTCCATCGTCTCGCGCGTCGAACCGCCGGTGGTGATGACGTCCTCGACGACGACGGCGCGATCCTCCGGGGACATCAGGAACCCCCGCCGCAGCGTCAGCCTGCCGTCGAGGCGTTCAGCGAAAATCGCGCGGACGCCGAGTGCGCGACCGGCTTCCTGCCCGATGACGATGCCGCCGAGAGCCGGTGAGAGGACGACGCTCGGGTTCAGCGCCCGTACGCTGTCGGCGATCGCCCGTCCGAGCAGGGCGGCGTGATCGGGATGCTGCAGGACGAGCGCGCTCTGCAGGTAGCGATTGCTGTGGAGCCCTGATGAGAGTTTGAAATGCCCCTCGAGAAGAGCACCTGATTGTCGAAAGAGATCCAGTACGGCGTCGGCGGTCAACTAATTTGTTCCCCTCCGGCCGTTCACGCGGAGGTTCTCCTCGAAGAGCTTCAGGATCCGTTTGTACTCGTCCGCCCAGCTCGTCTCCTCAGTGAACCCGTGATCCTCGACGGGATACGCCGCCAGCTCCCAGTTCTCCTTGCGCAGCTCGATGAGGCGCTGGGCGAGCCGTACCGAATCCTGAAAGTGGACGTTGACGTCCACCATGCCGTGGAGGATCAGCAGCGCCCCCTTCAGCCCCTGGGCGAAATAGATCGGCGAGCTCTTGCGGTAGGCCTCGGCATCCTTCTGCGGGATGTTGAGAATGTTCGAGGTGTAACCGTGGTTGTAATGGGCCCAGTCCGTCACGGGGCGAAGCGCCGCCCCCGCGGCGAACACGTCGGGCGTCGTGAACATCGCCATCAGCGTGATGAACCCGCCGTAGCTGCCGCCGTAGACGCCGATCCGCCGCGCGTTGACGTTTTCTCGTGCGACCAGGTATTTGGCGCCGTCGACGATATCTTCGAGGTCCTTGCCCCCCATGTGCCGGTAGATGGCGGTGCGCCAGTCGCGGCCGTAGCCCGAACTCGCCCGGTAATCCACGTCCAGGACGACGTAGCCGCGCGAAGCGAGAAGGTTGTGGAACATGTACTCACGGAAGTATGTGGACCAGTACTTGTGCGCGTTCTGGAGGTACCCCGCACCGTGGACGAAGACGACAGCCGCGCGTGACGGATCGCGGCGCGCTCCGATCATCTCCGGCGTGAACAGCCGCGCAGACACATCGACGCCGTCACGCGCCTTGAACGTGATGACCTTCGGATCGATCCAGCTGAAGGCGCGCCATTCCGCTGTGGGGGTGGTCGTGATCTGCCTGGCCGTCGCACCGGGCGTGTTCGGCATGATGAACACTTCCGGCGGCTTCGTGCTGTAGGAGTAGATCAACCCCAGCGTCGATTCATCCGGTGACGGGGTCGCCTCATTCGACCCCGTCAACGTCGTGATCCTGGTGCGGGCGCCGCCGTCAGGCGAGACGGTATAGAGATGCCGCTCGCCGGGATGATTCTCTGTGGACGTGATGTAGAACTTCTTCCCGTCGCGCGACAGCGCCGCCGACGTCGTCTCCCACTTCCCTTGCGTCAGCTGCTTCGGTTTCGCCCCATCACCACTCACGTCGAGCGTGTAGAGATGCATCCATCCGTCGCGTTCCGACAGAAACCACACGCGCC
>Ga0136617_10002602_pt1 | contig 16032 bp, 16 predicted proteins | sample AntDrymUQ3222106_2_FD_129672 | JGI IMG/M metagenome (GOLD analysis project Ga0136617, IMG submission 129672) | Polar desert sand microbial communities from Dry Valleys, Antarctica - metaG UQ322 (21.06) | ecosystem: Environmental > Terrestrial > Soil > Desert | place: Antarctica: Dry Valley...
CGCATCCGTCAAGACAAGGCGTTCGCCGACGGCTGCGAGCTACGCGCTCCCGGCGCTGAAGGGGAACGCTGATGCTCGGCGATTGGCGCAAGATCGAGCGTGGCCTGTTCGAGTCCGCCGACGCACAGTGGCGCATCGCCAATCCTTGGAAGCTCACGACGGAGTTGCGCCACCGCTGGCTCGTCGCCCACCGGCGAGCGCCTTCCCGGCGATCTCCTCCGACTCGCCGCGCGTGTACACATCCGCGGTGTCGACGAAGTTGATCCCGCCGTCGAGCGCGCGATGGATGATGCGCACGCACGCGTCGTGGTCGGGCTTTCCCCAGGCGCCGCACATCATGGCGCCCGGGCACAGCGGGCTGACGTGCACCCCGGTGCGCGCGAGCGTTCGTTGAACCATACGTTGACGTTGGCGGTGAGCTCGGCGACCGGTTCATCGCGCCGGGCGATGAGCGCTACGAGGCGTCTCTACATCGGCGCGGGAACGACACGACCACGTATCAGGCGCGGCAGTGCGGACTCTTTCTCGGCATGGCATCTCAACACCCAGCCGCGGGGAACGCGGCCACCGTCGCCCCGAATCAGCGCAGCACCGGGCACTACGGCGACTACGGCGGGCAGTTCGTCCCGGAAATCATGGTGCAGCCGCTACAGGATCTCGAAGACGCTCACGCCGCGGCGATGCGCTCGTCGGACTTCGTCGCCGAGCTCGACCGCCTGCTGCGCGACTTCGCCGGGCGGCCGACGCCGGTGACGCAGCTGCGCCGCCTCGGCGCCGAGCACGACGTCACGCTGTGGCTCAAGCGCGAGGATCTCGCCCACACGGGCGCGCACAAGATCAACAACTGCATCGGCCAGGGTCTCCTCGCCCGCCGGTTGGGCCGCAGACGCGTCGTGGCCGAGACCGGCGCCGGCCAGCACGGCGTGGCAACTGCGGCCGTGGCCGCTCACCTGGGGCTCGAGTGCACGGTGTACATGGGCAGTGTCGACGCACGGCGCCAGGCCCCGAACCTGGCACGGATGCGCCTGCTGGGCGCGGACGTTCGCCTCGTCGATGCCGGGACGGGCACGCTGAAGGACGCGACGAACGAGTGCATGGGCGACTGGCTCGCCGACCCGCAGAACACGCACCCCCTGGTCGGCTCCGTCGTCGGGCCGCATCCGTTCCCGTCCATCGTGCGCGGGTTTCAGTCCGTGATCGGCACGGAGGCGCGCGAGCAGTTCCTCGAGCACACCGGCCGGCTCCCGAGCGCGGTGGTCGCGTGCGTGGGCGGCGGGAGCAATGCGATCGGCATCTTCTCCGCGTTCCTCGACGATCCCGTGCATCTGGTCGGCGCGGAGCCGGGCGGCGACGGCCAAGGCCCGAAGGGTCAGCACGCCGCTGCGATCGTGTGGGGCGAGCCGGGCATCGTGCACGGCGCACGGACGTACATGCTGCAGGACGACGACGGGCAGCTCCGCGACAGCCACAGCATCGCTCCGGGCCTCAACTATCCCGGCGTCGGCCCGGAGCACAGTCAGCTCGTGGACAGCGGGCGCGTGGAGTACGTCAGCGTGACGGACGCCGAGGCCCTGGAGACCTTCCGGCTGCTGAGCGAATCCGAGGGGATCCTGCCCGCGCTGGAGTCCTCCCACGCCGTCGCGGCGGGACTACGGCTGGCCCGCGACAGCAGGCCCGGCAGCCAGATCCTGATCAACCTCTCCGGTCGCGGCGACAAGGACCTGGAGACCGTCATCGCAGCCACCGATCTCGCGCAGGAGGCCGGCCATGTCGCGGCTTGAGGACGTGTTCGCCCGCACCGCCGCCACCGGCGAGCTGGCGCTCGTCGCGTACCTGACCGCCGGCTATCCAACGCCCGCGGAGACGGTCGGCCTCGTGGCCGCCGCCGTCGACGCCGGTGCCGACGTCATCGAGCTCGGTGTCCCGTTCTCGGACCCGATGGGTGACGGGCCGGCGCTGCAGGCCTCGAACACGGCCGCGATCGCCGCGGGCATGACCGTCGGCCGGGCACTCGAGGCGGTGGCCGAGGTCCGCAGGGCGGGCATCGCCGTGCCGATCGCGCTGAGGGGCTTCTGCAACCCGTTTCTGCACTACGGGGTGGAGCGTCTGCTCGACGACGCAGTGGCTGCCGGCGTCGATGCCTTCGTCGTCCCCGACCTGCCGGCGAACGAGGCGGACGAATGGGTGGAGGCCGCCGCGGCACGCGGACTCGATCTCGTGTTCTTCACGGGGCCCGACAGCCGCCCCGAGCGTCGGGCCTACTCCGCCGCGCGCGCCAGCGGATTTCTCCACTGCCTCGCGCCCGCAGCCGTGACCGGCACGCGCGAGGACCTCGATCCCCGCCTGCTCGGCTATCTGTCCGATGCACGCAAGGCGACCGACCTGCCGCTGGCGGTCGACGTCGAAGGGTCATCCCCCGAGCGTCTGCGCGCCCTGCGCGGGCATGCCGACGGCGTCGTCGTCGGCAGCGCGATCGTCAGCCGCATCGGCGAGGAGCAGGACTCCGACGCGCGCCGGAGCGCCGTCCACACGCTGGTGTCCGAGCTCAAGACCGCCTGCCGATGAGCTCAGGGCCCGGCGCTCGTGGGCTGCGGCCGCGGCCGGGCGCACCTCGCCCCAGGAGCGTCATCGCAAGAGGAGCGTCATGTCAAGAGTGGTGATCATCGAGCCGCGATCCTCCGGATGCTGGCTCATCGACAAGGCCGCCGAGCGTGGCGACGAGGCGCTCGTGCTGACCGCCGGCCACGGCGGCCGGCGGGTGCCGGACGTTCACCTCGACCACGCCGCATATGTCGAGCTCGTCGACACCAACGACGACGATGCGGTGCTGTCGGCCGTTCGCCGGCTGCACGACGCCGAGCCGGTTCACGCGGTCGTGCCGGGGTTCGAGCATTACGTGCCGCTGGCGGCTCGCGTCGCCGCGGCGCTCGGGCTTGCGGGTCTGGACCCCGAAGCCGCGCTGCGGCTGCGCCACAAGCACCTGATGCGAGCCGCGCTCACGGCGGCGGGCGTGGACCAGCCCGCATGGGCAGTGGTGGCCGACGAGCGCGACCTGGTCGACGCGGTGCAACGGACCGGGTTGCCGTGTGTCGTCAAGCCGGTCGATCTCTCGGGCAGCCTTCACGTGCGCAAGTCAGCCACGCTCGAGGAGGCGTCCGCGGCGCTCCACGACGCCCGCGGCCGGCGGGATCCGGACCTCGACTGGCGCTCGCTGCAGCTCGTGCTCGTCGAGGAGTTCGTTGCCGGGCCGGAGTACAGCATCGAGGGCTTCGTCCAGGACGGCCGCGTGCATGTCCTCAGCATCACGAAGAAGCTGCTGTCCGATGAGCCGTTCTTCGTCGAGATCGGGCACATCGTGCCCGGCGACCTCAGCATGGCGGAGTCGCGGCCGGTCGAGCTGTACGTGCGCCGGGTAGCCGGCGCGCTCGGCCTTTCGCTGGGCGTCTTCCACGCCGAAGTGCGCCTGTCGTCGCGCGGGCCGCTGCTGATCGAGATCGCTGCGCGCATGGGTGGGGACAACATCCCGCAACTGCTGGAGCTCTCCCGCGGCGTCGACCTCTACGACATCACGCTGCGCTGCCACCTCGGGCTCCCGGTGACAGCGCAGCCGCGCTCGTCCAACGGCACGCGCGCGGGGGTCCGATACTTCCTGCGGCCGCGCCTGGACCGCTACACCGACGTCTTGTTCGCCGACGGTGTGCGCGCCGACCCGCGCGTGCGGGATCTCCGGGTGCTGATCCCGCCTGGAGCGCAGCTGCCGAGTCCCGGCAGCTCCCGCGCGCGACTCGGCTACGCCGTGGTGACCGGAGCGTCGTACGAGGCCGTGCGGTCGCTCCTCGACGACGTCGATCGCGGCACCACCTTTCACTCCGAACCCGACCCGTGACGCTTGGAGGAGCAGCAGTGCGACGCCACATCCTGGTCATCAACCGCTTCAGCAACGAAGCGGGCCGCTATCACCGGTACATCGACCACCGCGCGGACGCGGTGTCCTACATCACCAACGGCACGGGCGCGACGGCGATCGACGACCGCCTCGCACAGGAGGTCGTCGTCGTGGAGGATCTCGCCGACCGCGAGCATGTCCACGCCTGCGCCCGCGAGATCGCCGCGCGGCTCGGAAGCGTGGACGCGGTCCTCGCGCTGTCGGAGTTCGATATCGATACCGGCGCCTCCGTGCGGGAGCTGCTCGGCGTTCCCGGTCCGGGGATCGCCGACGTCCGGCGCGTGCGCGACAAGGTCACGATGAAGCGCCTCGTCGGCGAGGCGGGGCTGCGCGTTCCCCGCTTCGCGCTCGTGGACGACGCTGACAGCGTGCGGCGCTTCGTCGACAGCGTCGGGTTTCCGGTCGTCCTCAAGCCCCGCGCGGGCTGGGACAGCCAGGGCGTCAACGTCGTCAGGTCCGCGGCGGGGCTGGAGAGCCTGCTCAGCGTCCAGTCCCTCGACGACTACGAGTGCGAGGAGTTCATCCAGGGACGCATGTACCACCTCGACGGAATCGCGCAGAACGGCACGCTCCGGCTGCTGCGCTCGTCACGCCTGCTCGTCACCTGCCTGGACTTCGCGATGGGCAAGCCATTCGGGTCGGTGGCCAACGACGACGCGGACCTCGAGCGGCGCTTCGCCGGCTACGCCGAGCGGATCATCGGCGCCCTGAAGATCGACACCAGTGCGTTTCATCTCGAGGTGTTCGTGACCGGCGCCGGCGGGCCGGGAGTGCACGACGACATCGTCTTCCTCGAGGTCGGCGCGCGCGTGGGAGGCGCGCAGATCCCGTTCATCTGGCGCGAGGTCTATGGCGTCGATCTGACCGAGACCTGGGTCCGGATGCTGCTGGGCGAGTCGCCCGCGGTGCCTCGCGTGAGCGTGGAGTCCCAGGCCGCCGGCTACCTGATGATGCCCGAGCCGCCGGTCCGGCCGTGCCGCGTCGTCGGCGCCACGTCGCTGGTGGATCGCGTGCCGGAGATCTACGCGGAGGTGCTCCCGCCCGCCGGCACGGTCCTGGACGGCACCGGCGGCGCCAAGGAGACCGGCGGCGACTACCGCTTCCGCGCCGCGACCTCGGCGCAGATCGAGAACGCCATCGATCGTGTCATCGCCATGCACGAGCTGGAGTGGGAGCCGCTGGAGGTCCTTCACGCCGGAACCGACGGCGGGCGGGGGGCCGGACGCGCGCAGTCGATGGAGTGGGGATGAGACGGCTGCCCGCCCGCGGGCGGCTGTGGCACAACCACGAGTTCCTGAAGCTGTGGGCGGGCCAGACAGCGTCGCAGGCGGGTTCGCGAGTAACCGATCTGGCGCTGCCGCTGACGGGCATCCTCGTGCTCGACGCGAGTGCCGGCCAGATCGGGATACTCGTCGCCGCCGAGTTTGCGCCCAGCCTGTTCGTGACGCTGGCAGCCGGCGTGTGGGCCGATCGCCACCGGCGCCGGCCGATCCTGGTGGGGGCCAACCTCGGGCGGGCGGCGGTTCTCGCGCTGGTGCCGATCCTCGCGCTGACTGGCGGGCTCTCGATGGCCGTGCTGTACGCCGTGGCGCTGGCGGCAGGCATCCTCACGACGCTGTTCGACGTCACCTACATCTCCTACATCCCGACGCTCGTCGAGCGCGAAGACCTCGTCGAGGCCAACAGCAAGATGCAGTCCAGCCAATCGGTGGCGGAGGTGGGCGGCTTTGGAGCCGGAGGCGTGCTGACCCAGCTGTTGACAGCGCCGGGGGCGGTGCTGGTCGACGCGGTGTCCTACCTCGTCGCCGCCGCGAGCCTGCTCTCGATCCGCCACCGCGAGCCTGAGCCGCAGGCGCCGGCGCAGCGGCGCAGCGTGGCACGAGAGGCCTCGGACGGACTGCGGTTCACGCTGCGCAGCAGCGTCCTGCGCCCGGTGATGCTGCAATCCGCGGCGTACAACCTGTTCAACGCCGTGATCCTCGTGGTGCTGCCCGTCTACGCGCTGCGCCACCTGCACCTGAGCCCGGCGACGCTCGGCCTGGTGATCGCATCCGGCAGCACGGGCGCCGTCGCGGGAGCGATGGCCGCCGCGCGCGTCGGCCGGCGCCTGCGTCCCGGTCCGACGATGGCTGTGGGCATGGGGATCGCATGGGCCGGCTTTGTGATGCTGTCGCTGGTCGGCGGCCGGTACGAGCTCGTCATCGCCCAGCTGATCGCCGCGCACTGCCTGTTCGGGGCGGGCTTGGCGCTCTTCAACGTGCAGGCGCTGAGCATCCGCCAACGGATCGTGCCCCACGACATGATGGGGCGGGTCACCGCCAGCTACCGGCTCGTGAGCCGGGCCATGATCCCGGCCGGCAGCCTGCTGGGCGGCTTCTCGGCCGAACTGCTGGGTCCGCGCGCGACGCTCGTGGGCACCGCGCTCGGGCTCGGTATCGGCACGGCCCTGTTCGCGGCATCGCGCGGCGCGCGGACGGAGGCGATCGGCGGCCTCACGCTCGCCGACGCCCACAGCGCCGCGGCCTGAGCCGGGACTGCGTATCAGCGGCCGACCTGGAGCCTCCTTTGCATCATGACCGTGAACGGAACGCAGACAAGACGCGAGCCGGCGCGCGACCTGCTGATGGTCGGCGTGGGCCGGATGGGGCGGCCGTACGTGGCCGCGGCCCGGCGGCTCGGCGTGAACGTGCGCGGCGTCGAGTTCGGCGCCCGCGCGGAGGCGGCGGCTGAGCTCCTCGGCGGTGTCCATCGCGCTCGCGGCGGCTTCGACGAACCGCTCGTCGAAGCCGCGCTGGGCGCCGCGGCCGAGCAGCCGCCGGACGCTGTCGTCGCCTTCAGCGAGGAGCACGTGATGGGCGCCGCGCTGCTCCAGGATGCCCTCGGCCTTCCCGGCCCGTCGCTGCACGCGTCGGTGCTGTCGCGCAACAAGTCGCTGCAGCGTGCGTGCTTCGCCGCCCATCGTCTTCGCCAGCCGGACTTCATGGTGACCGAGCGCCTGGGCGACGCCGAGGCGTGGGCCGCGTCGCGATTTCCGGTCGTCGTCAAGCCGCTGTCCTTGAGCGGCAGCCGCGGCGTGGAGCTCGTGGCGGACCGTGTCGCGTACCGCGAGGTCGCCGAGCGCCGAGCGCACGAGCGCCCGCTGATCGTCGAGACGGCCGTGCGCGGGCCGGAGTACAGCTGGGAGGGACTCGTCGAGGACGGACGGATCTGGTTTGGCAACATCACGGCGAAGGAGACGACCGGGCCGCCGCATTTCGTCGAGGTCGCCCATCGCGCCGCGGCAGACCTCGAGGACGACGTCGCCGCGCAGGTCCACCGCCTCGCGGCCGGCGTCATCGGCGCCCTGCGATTCCGTACGGGCCTGATGCACCTGGAGTTCCGGATCGCGGAGGACGGGCCGACGATCATGGAGGTCGCGGTCCGCACGCCCGGGGACTTCATCATGGAGATCCTCGGGCTGAGCTACGACATCGACTGGTTCGAGATCGTGCTGCGGCTCGCCTTCGGCCTCCCGCTTGCCGAGCCGCCGGCGGGCCCCGTCCGCTACGCCGCGAGCTACCTCCTGGCGGCCCCCGCGGGCCGGGTGACGGCCGTCGACGGCCTCGCGGAGGCGCGAGCGCATCGCAACGTGGTGCAGGCCGAGGTGAAGGTCACCGCGGGCGACATCGTCGCGTCGACCACGTCCTCGGTCGATCGCGTGGGTAGCGCGATCGTCGCAGCGAACACGCGGGCCGAGCTCGAGGATGCGATGGCCTTCGTCCGGCGAACGCTTCGCGTGCGCACCGCACCCCTGTCTCCAAACGGTCATCCACCGGCACGGACGATGGTGACGCGATGACCACGAAGATCGATCTCGACGCGGCGCGGCAGGCGACCGAGTTCCTGGACCACGACGCCCCGCAGGTGCGGGAGTTCGTGCGCTCCGCGCTGCCCTCCGAAGCCCTCAGTCCGCGTGAGCAGGCGGTACGGCTGTACTACGCGGTCCGCGACGGCGTCCGCTACGACGTCTATGACGCCGACCTCTCGCGCGCGGGGCTGCGGGCCAGCGCGGTCATCGAGGCCGGACACGGCTTTTGCCTGCACAAGTCGATCCTCTACGCGGCGGCCACGCGGTCGCTCGGGATCCCCAGCTGCCTCGTCCTGACCGATGTCCGCAACCATCTCGCGTCCGAGCGCCTCAAGCGCCTGGTCGGAGGCGATGTCTTTCACTTCCACTGCCTGACGGCCGTCCACCTCGACGGCCGCTGGGTCAGGGCGACGCCGGTCTTCAATCGGATGCTGTGCCGGCTCTACGGCATCGCGCCGCTGGAGTTCGACGGCGTCAGCGACAGCATGCATCACCCGTACGACGCGCACGGGCGCCGGTCGATGGAGTTCCTGCGCACCCACGGCGAGTTCAGCGAGTTCCCCTACGACCTGGTCATCGCCGGGCTGTCGAAGGCCAGCCCCAAGCTCTTCCGGGGCGCGACGACCCTCGCCGGCGGGTCGCTGGCGAGCGAGGCCCTGGCCGCGTAACCGAGCCATGCAGATCAAGATCTGTGGCATCACGCAGGATCGCGAGCTCGGGCTGCTCGCTGCGCTGGCGATCGACTTCGCCGGGCTCTGGCACGGCGTGCCTGGCGGGCATGCCGAGCTGTCGCTGCCGGCCTGCGCGCAGCTGGCCGCCGCCGCCCGTGCCACGGATCGCCTCCAGCCTGTCCTCGTCACGCTGCTCTCCGACGTCGACGAGCTCGAGCGCGCGGTGCTGCGCACGGGCGTGCCGTATGTCCAGCTGCACGGCTACCAGCCGCCCGCGCTCGTCGCCGCGCTCAGGCGCGTCATCCCGAGCACGACGCGCATCATCAAGGCGCTGCACGTCCACGGGCTGCGCTGTTTCGAGGCGCCGCTCATCGGCGCGTACGAGCGGGCCGGCGTCGACGTGTTCCTCCTTGACGCGGTGCACGGCGATGGCCGGCTCGGGAGCACCGGGCAGACCGTGGACCGCGACGTGGCGTTCGGTCTCGCCGAGCGTCTGACCCGCCCGTTCCTGCTCGCCGGCGGCATCGGTCCCGAGAGCCGGCGCGGAGATACGGCCTGCGCCCAGCACCCCAGATGCCTCGGCATCGACGTCGACAGCAACGCGCGCGGACGCGACGGCGCGCTCGACGGCCGGCGTATCGACGCCATCAGCAGGGCCTGGAGGGTTCATGCCGAGCACGTTTAGCACTGAGCTCTTGGGCGCGCGCGTGCCCATGATCGCGGAGATCAAGCGTCGCGACGCTGACGGCCGGGAGCTCCTGGGCCGGCGGTCGCTCGCGGCCATCGTGTCGGACTACGAATCGGCTGGGGCGCCCTGCCTGTCGGTGGTCACGGGTCGCTGGTTCGGCGGCAGCGACGAGCTGCTGCGCGACGTCGCCCGCCTCACGGACCTACCAATCCTCAAGAAGGACTTCATCGCCAACGAGCGCCAGATCGTGCAAGCCAAACGCCTGGGCGCCTCGGCCGTCCTGCTCACCGCCGGCATCCTGTCCGCGTCCGCGCTCGCCCGCCTGATCGGGATCGCGCTTCGTCATGACCTGACGCCGTTCGTCGAAGCAGCCAACGAGCACGAGCTGACCGCGGTCGTCGACGCGCACGAGTGCATCGTCGCCATCAACAACAAGGACATCCGGCGCCGGGAGCGCGATGACGCCCAGCTCGAACGCAGCCTGGCCCTGATCGGCCCCGCGCTGCAGACCGGAACGCGCTGCCCCGTGAGCGCGAGCGGCATCGCGGCGCCCGAGGACGTCGCCGGCCTGATCGCTGCCGGCTACGCGGGGGTGCTGGTCGGCACGGCGCTGCTGCTGTCCGACAGCGTGCATGCGTGGATGGACGACGTCGCCCGCCGATGCGCCACGATCGAGGCGACGGCATGACCGTCGCGTGTGCTGTCCCGAGCCTCGCCGAGCGCGTGCTCGAGCATGCGCGGCTCCGACCCTCGGCGCCGGCGCTCATCTCGCGCGGACGGCCCGTCGATTACGCCGAGCTCGCCGACCTGGTGCTCGACGCGCGCCAGCGTCTGCAGTCCCTCGGCGGACAGGGGCCGATCGGCCTCCTCGCCCGCAAGTCCCCGCAAGCGATCGCGCTCATCCTGGCCTGCCTGCTGGCCCGGCGCCCGGTCTTCGTGCCGTCGCCGGACCTGGCTGCGGACGTGCTCGAGCGACTGTTCGCCCGCGCCGGATGCAGCCACATCCTGATCCCGGGTGAGCCCGCCGCGGAGGCCTCCGAGACCGCTGCCGTCCCGCGCCCCGGGCAGGACGGCGGCGCGGATGTCGCCCTCATGCTGACGACCTCGGGGTCCACCGGGGACCCCAAGATCGTGCCCCTGGCGCTGGAGGCGCTGGATCGCTTCACCGCCTGGGCGGGCCAGCACTTCTCCATCACCCACGAGACCACGGTGCTGAGCTACGCACCGCTGAACTTCGACTTGTGCGTGCTCGACATCTGGACCACGCTCAGCCACGGCGGGACGGTCGCGTTGGTCGAGCACGATCGCGCCACCGACGCCCGTCACATGCTCGAGCTGCTCGCGGCCGCGCAGGTCGAGGTCGTGCAGGGCGTGCCGATGCTCTATCGCCTGCTGAGCGATGCGGCAGGCAAGGACGACCGTCGGGTGGACAGCGTCCGCCACGTGCTCGTGACGGGGGACAGCATCGCGCCGAGCGCGCTCGCCGCCCTCGCCGCGCTGTTCCCAAGGGCACGATTTCACAACGTCTACGGGTGCACCGAGACCAACGACAGCTTCGTCTCCGAGATCGACCTGCGCGCGGTCGCGGCACGCGGCGAGATCCCGATCGGCGAGCCGCTGCCGGGCGTCAGCGCGTTGATCGTCGCCGCCGCCGGGGATGTCGTCGATGGGCCCGGGGAGGGCGAGCTGTGGGTCGCCACGCCGTTTCAGACCGCCGGGTATGCCGATGCGAGCCTCAACGCCGGCAAGTTCGCGCCGCACCCGCAGGCGCTGGACGGACGGACCTATTTCCGCACCGGCGACACCGTGCGCCGCCACGAGGACGGCTCGATCACCCTGTGCGGGCGCAGCGACAGCCTCGTGAAGGTCCGCGGCGTGCGCGTGAGCACCCAGGCGGTCGAGCAGGCCCTGCTGGAGCACGAGGCGGTGGTCGAGGTCGCGGTCCTCGCGATCCCCGACGCGCTGGCCGGCAGGCGCCTGCACGCGGTCGTCCGGCGCCACGAGGCCAGCCACCTCGACAGCCTGGTCCTGCGCCGGCACTGCGCCGGCCGCCTGGACCGGGCCGCCGTTCCCTCGCAGATCGAGATCGTCACCCACCCGCTGCCCAAGACGCCGACCGGAAAGGTCGATCGTCGCCGCAGCATCCACAACACGCAAAGGAGAAGCGCACCGTGATCGACCACACCCCCGCGATCAAGCAGTTCATCGTCGAGGAGTTCATGCCCGATGTCCCCGTCGAGCAGCTTGACAGCGACTACGACCTGCTGGACGGCGCCGTCATCGACAGCCTGGGACTGCTGCAGGTGATCGCCTGGATCGAGGACACCTTCGATCTCGCCCTCGATGACGCCGAGATCGGTCCCGACAACTTCCGCTCGGTCGAGGCCATGCAAGCGTTCATCGCGCAGAGCAAGAACTGACCGATGTCCGCCGACCGCGACGTCCTCGTGGCGCTCGTAAACCGCGAGCAGGCGATACCGGCGACAGCGTGGCGCTCGTTCTGGGCACGGGTGCGCGGCCGCGAGCTGCGCGCCGGCGAGGCCGCGGCGCTCGTCGCGTCGCTGTCGACGTGCCCGCCCGACGCGGGGTCGTTGCGCACGATGCTCGCCACGCTGGGCGAACACCACGAGCGCCCCTCGGAGCCGCTGCCGGGCACCGTCAACATCGTCGGGACCGGCGGCGGGCCCCGCACCTTCAACCTGTCCACGGCGGCCGCCTTCGTCGCGGCGACGATCGGCGCGCGGGTGGTCAAGAGCGGCTCGCGCGCCTACACGAGCAGCTGCGGATCGATCGATCTGCTCGAAGCGCTCGGCGTGCCGCTGACGTCGTCCTACGCAGAGACCGAGGCGGTCGTGCGCAGGCACGGGATCGCCTGTGCGGGGAGCTTCGTCTACCCGCGAGAGCTGCGGCTGCTGGCGCGCAGTGTGCTGCCCCTCGACATCCGCTTGCTCGGGCGGTTCTTCAACGCGTTCGGGCCGTGGCTGGCCGTGATGCCGGTCACCGCGCAGGTCACCGGGGTCTCGGACCCGGCGCTGCTGGCACCGTTCCGGCAGCTGGCTCGCGACGCGTCGGACCGCCGCGTGACGCTCTGCTGGAACGGCACGGGCGTGGACGAGCTCGTCAGCTTCGAGGAGAACGTCGTGTACGACGGCGCTGAGGACCGCGAGATACACGTGGCGCCAGACGCGTTCGGGCTGGCCGCGGGGACGATCGAGGACCTGCGCCCAGCCGCGGGCGACGCCGTCGTCAGCCACTTCCTCGACCTGCTCTGCGGGCGCGGTGCTGCGGCGGCAATCGACAGCATCGCGCTCAACGCCGCAGAGCTCGCCGTTGCCTGCGGGGCCGCCACAGACTTCGCCAGCGCGCTGGCCGCGGCCCGCGACTCGATGCATCGCGAACGTCCGCGGCAGCTGCTCGAGCGCATCCGCACGCCGGAGCGCCGGTCACAGATGGTGACCCAGTAGATGCCGGGCTTCTTCGCCGGTCGCCGCGGCGCAGAGATCGGGCTGGCGGTCTTCCTGAACGCCGGCGACCCGCCGCTGGAGACACTCGAGGAGATCGTCCTCCTGCTCGACGCCGCACGGGTGGACTGCCTGGAGCTGGCGATCCCGTTTCCCAACTCGCCGACCGACGGCCCCGTGATCCGCCGCTCCGCGCAGCGCGCCCTGCAGACCGGCATCGACGCCGGCGCCGTGCTCGCCTTCGTGGAGCGCATCCGCCCACGACTGGCCCATCTCAAGGTCGCCCTGCTGGCCGACTGGAGCCACACGGTCAAGGCCATGGCACTCGAGGACTTCCTGGCACGCGTGCGCGCGGCGGGCGCCGATGCCCTGCTGGTCCACGGGCTCCCCCCCAGGGTGCGGCCGGCGTACTACGCGGCTGCCGAGCGGGCCGGCCAGGCCGTGGTCAGCACATGCTTCGCGACGTCGGCTCCGGCCGTGCTGGACGAGGCCGCACGCCACGGATCGGCGTACGTGTACCTCGCCGCGCAGTACGCGAAGACCGGCAGCGCCGCTCCCGACTATCGCACGCTGGCACCGGTGCTCGGCGCCCTGCGTCAGCGGACACAGATCCCGGTCGCCGTCGGCTTCGGGATCAAGGACCGACGTCATCTCGAGGCGCTGCGAGAGGTCGGCGCCGACGCGGCGATCGTCGGCAGCGCCTGCGTGGCGTGCGTCGAAGACGCCGTCGCCGAGCGTCGCGATCCGGTCAACGCGCTTTCCGGCCTCCTGCACGCGCTCGGTCGGCCGGCGCGCTAGTGGGTCGCGCACGGCGCCTGGTCACATGATGTCGCGACGGACGTATCAGTAGGGAGCGATCGGACTCCTCTCATGGAGAGACGTGTCAGGAGAACCGAAGCGGCGAGGAGTCTTGCAGGGATGGCCTGCCAGGCGCCGCCGAACCCCTACATACAGGAGAAGGAATATGAAACTACCAACGCAAGCCGGCCGCGCGCTGCTCTGCGCGCTCGGGGCCGTCTTCGTAATCGCTCCGGTGGCACCGGCAGCACAGGATCCGAACCATGTTCGCGCAAGTTGCGTGCGCACGTCACAGTGGAGGATATAACGCAACACCTGCATGCGTTGGAGGACATCGCCGCGGCCAATGGTGACAGCCGCAGGTCTGGCACGCCGGGGTACGCGGCGGCGCGCGACTACGTGGCCGAGCGCCTCGAGGACGCAGGACTGGACGTCAGCGTCCAGAAGTTCGATTTTGACTTTTACCGCAAGACAGGCCCGGCGTCGTTCGCGCGGACTTCCGATCCGGACACGGATTTCGTCGAGGACAAGGACTTCACGGTTCTGGACTATTCGGGCAGCGGCACGGCCTCGGGCGCCGTGCAGCCGTTGACGTCAACTACGCCGATCCCAGCGTGATCACGTCTGGTTGTGAGGTCTCCGACTTCGCCGGCTTCACGCCCGGCAATGTGGCCCTCCTGCAGCGCGGCGGGTGCACGTTCGGCGCGAAGGTCATAAACGCCCAGAACGCAGGGGCAGCGGCGGCGATCGTCTCCAACCAGGGCAACGTCCCTTCGCCCACGTCCCCGCCGCCCCGGAGCGACATCTTCCCCGGCGCCACGGTCGGTACCCCGGCGCTGATCCCAGCGATCTTCGTCCGATTTCCGATTGGCCGGGAGCTGTCGACGGCGAGCACGACGGTCTCGATCACCAGGCAGACCGAGAACGAGGTCCGTCCGACGTGGAACGTCCTGGCAGAGCTGGCGCCGAAGCATCTCAAGAAGGCCGGGAAGACAGTCGTCGTCAGCGCTCCCCTCGACCCGGCCGTTGCGGGCCCGGGTGCCAACCACAGCACAGGGGCAAGCACGATCCTCACCATCGCCGAGGAGATGGCTGAGGCCAAGCCACCGGCCAACCCCGTCCGGTTCGCGTTCTGGGGCGCCGAGGAGCCTCTGCACCGTGGCTCCAAGCATTACGTCGCGTCGCTCAGCCAAGCAGAGCTGGCGAAGATCGGGCTGGATCTGGACTTCGGCTGGCTCGGCGCGACGAACTTCGCACGTTTCGTCATCGACGGAGACGGCTCGGTCACCGGTACCCCCAAGCCTGCGGGCTCGGGTGCCATCGAGCAGACGTTGAACAGCTACTTCGCCTCGCAGGGTGTGGTGACGACCCAGGCCACGGAGTCCGCGTTTGAAGGTCGCGCGGAGCCCTTCGTCGCGGCCGGCATCCCGGTTGGCGGCTTGTCCAGCGGTGGCGATGCGGAGAAGAGCGAAGCGGAGGCGCAGATATTCGGGGGCGTGGCCGGTCAGCACTACGACCCCTGCTACGGGCTGCCCTGCGACACCGTCGCCAGCAACGTTAACACGACCGTGCTGGATCAGATGGCCGACGGCGCCGCGCACGTGATCGCCGTGTACGCCAAGTCCGACAAGGGCAAGGGCAAGGGCTAGAGCAGAGGGGCACCCGGCAACGGCCACGTCCGGTCATGACCGGACGTGGCCGTTGCCGCATCCGGTCATGACCGGACGACAGCCAAGCGGGACGCGAGGCGGCCTTCGGGTCGCCCCGCCCGCCGTGCGTCAGCTCAGGGTGCTCGAGCGAGCAGCGGCCCATCGTGGGCCGCTGCCGGCGCGCGCTTGGGACTCGGGGACGCTGGCGTTTCGCTCGGCCGAAGCCCGACGGCGATACCGCCGGGCCAAATGTCAGTCTGATCTACCGTCGCTGCCCTGGGACGCCCGCCCACCCGACGCCCGAACGAGATCACCACGAAAGGGACACCCTCGACGATTGGCTCCATGCACTGGGGCGGTCGCCTCCCAAAATGTAACGGAGGCGCACAAAGGTTCCCTCAGCACGGTTGGAAATCGTGCGTCAGTTGGCTTATTCCAAGGGGGTTGGCCGTGGTTGTGGAGGCATGGATGAGGAGCAGTCGAAGTCGGCGGCGCGTAGTGTCACGGTCGACCCAGGGGGGCCATGATGCTCGCCGACCTCGACTTGCTCCTCACGGCGGTGTTCTGCACTGCCGACGATCTCCTGCCCAAGAAGGCCAAGAACGCACGTCGCAGCGTGACCGATGCGAAAGTCGTCACGCCCGCTGTTGCCCGGCGATCATGGGCGTCGGCAGCGATGACCGCTTCTTGCGGCTCGCTGATCGCTCAGGGCGGGCGATCCTCGCCCCGGCCGACCAGAAGGAACGCGACATCACGCCATCAAACAGATGGGCGCACACCTGCTGCGCCCCGCACGCAAAGCCGAACCCGACAACGGCCGCACCTCTCAAGCATCCGCCAACACCGCCTAGCTAGTGTAGTGTCTCGTAAATAGATGGGGTTTGTGGTAGGGTGAGGAATGCGCCCTGCCACGCCCGCTTTGAAGCTCACCGATAGTCAGCGCGAGGTGCTTGAGCGTCTCGCCCGTTCGAC
>Ga0136617_10002603_pt1 | contig 16021 bp, 14 predicted proteins | sample AntDrymUQ3222106_2_FD_129672 | JGI IMG/M metagenome (GOLD analysis project Ga0136617, IMG submission 129672) | Polar desert sand microbial communities from Dry Valleys, Antarctica - metaG UQ322 (21.06) | ecosystem: Environmental > Terrestrial > Soil > Desert | place: Antarctica: Dry Valley...
AGCCGGCCCAGCCTCCGCCGGATGTAGGACAGGTCCAGAGAAGTCGGCCGCCTGCCGTTCCGAAGGGATCGACAAGCGCAGCGTCGATGACCATGCTGCGTCCGTGGACCGCGCACGATATCTGGAGCTCCTGGCCATCGATGGCCGACTTCTTCAGCAGGCCGCGGTGGCCGATCTGGGAGCCCCCGTACCGACATGTCCGGGGTGGACCGTGGGTGACACGGTGAGCCACATCGCCGAGGTCTACGAGCACAAGATCGCCTGTATCCGGATGGGCGGCGAGGTACCCGATCCCTGGCCGCCACCCTGGCCGCTGGACCAGGACCTGATGGCATGGTTCGTCGACGCACACCAGCGCCTGCTGGACGTGCTGGCGACGGTTGACCCGGCGTCGCCGTCCTGGACGTGGTGGCCGCCGGACCAGACAGCCGGCTTCTGGATACGGCGGATGGCCCAGGAGACGGCCATGCACCGGGTGGACGTGCAGGGCGCGTCCGGTGGGGTGACGTCCATCGACGCTGAGCTGGCGGTCGACGGGATCGACGAGCTGCTGACGATGATGCTCGCCGGGGACTGGAGTGATGACGTGCAGCCCGGATCGATCGGTACCACCGTAGTGAGGGTCGGCGACCGGGCTTGGCGGATTGTCCTGCTCCCTGATCGGGTCACCGTGAACGACGCCGGCGATGATTCCGACGCATGCGTCACAGGTGCGGCCTCCGACCTGCTCTTGTGGCTGTGGGGTCGATCATCGGACGCGTCGGTGCGGGTGGCCGGAGATCGAGCCGTCAACCGCCGGTTGCGGGAGCGCATCGCGCTGGCGACTCAGTGAGTCGCTCCGACGAAACCTGTAGTGATCGCCACCCGGCAGTTCCACGGGCGAGGCCGGGCATCGCGGCAGACCGAACACATTCGCGCTGATCGCCTCACCGCCCAGGATCTGGGGTCAGCGCCATGTCGATCAGGATCTGGCCGCGGTCATAAATCGGGTCGAACCCCCGCCGTGCCATCGCCGCCGACATCCCGGCGCGCAGCCCGTCCGCTCGGCCACCAGCCGCAGCACCTCGCCCGGTCTTTACCGAGATCATGCTCGGCGTGTCGTCAACCCCGGTGAAGAACAGAGGCCCGAGCGTGCGGTCTGATGCGGGTGTAGGCCGCGCGGCTCGAAGTCCACGGCAGGATGCGCACTACTTGCGCGGCAGAACGCGCACGACCTGAGCGGCAGGATGCGCGCTGAAGTAGCGGCAGGATAGGCGTTGACCATGGTGCGTGGGATGCTTGCCACGTGACGTCCATCCCCAAGTCCCCGCTCGGGCGGCTGCTGTCGCGCCGCGCCGAGCGCGCGGTGACGGAGGCGCTGGGGGACACCCGGGTGGTCCTGGTCAACGGCGCGCGCCAGTGCGGGAAGAGCACCCTGGTCCGGCTGATCGCAACCGCGCACACAGCTGAGTGGCGCACACTCGACCGAGCCGTCACTCGTCGGGCCGCGCAGGAGGACCCCACCGGTTTCGTCGACCTACCGAAGCCGATGGTCATCGACGAGATCCAGCGTGTCCCGGAGTTGTTGCTCGCCATCAAGGAGCAGGTGGACACCGACCCTCGACCGGGTCGCTTCCTGCTGACCGGTTCGGCCCGTGTGCTCGGGCTGCGGACGCTGCCCGACGCGTTGCCCGGCCGGATGGAGACCATCGAGCTCTGGCCGTTCTCCCAGGGGGAGATCGACGGGACACCGGACGGCTTCGTGGATGCCGTGTTCACCCACGGCCCCGACCTGCACTACGGCTCCACGGTGCGCCGCGCCGAGTACGCCGAGCGCCTCGTGCGCGGTGGCTTCCCGGAGTCGGTGGCACGTACCCAAGCGCGTCGACGCGAGCGATTCCTCGACTCCTACGTCGCGGACCTGATCAGCCGCGACGTCAGCCAGCTATCGGAGATCGAACGCACTGGCGAGATGCGAGCCCTGATCCGGCTCCTCGCCGCGCGGTCCGGTCAACTGCTCGTCGCCAGCGCGCTCGGCAGCGACGTCCGGCTCCCGCACCGAACTGTGGGTCGCTACCTCGACCTGCTGGAGGAGGTGTTCCTGATCAAGCGGATACCGGCCTGGTCCCGGAACCTGAGCACCCGCACGATCGGTACGCCCAAGGTCGCCCTGGTCGACTCCGGTGTGGCGGCCAACCTCCTGGACGCCGACGCGGGTCGGCTGCTTCGTCCAGGCAGCGCGTTCGGGCCGCTGCTGGAAGGTTTCGTGCTCATGGAACTGGCCCGCCAGCTCACCTGGTCCGACGAGCGGGCAGAGCTGTTCCACTACCGCACCCGCGACCAGGTCGAGGTCGACGCGGTCCTCGAGAACCGCCGAGGGCAGGTCGTCGGAGTCGAGGTCAAGGCGTCATCGACGGTCCGCGCGGAGGACTTCCGGGGGCTTCGTCATCTCTCCGAACGCCTGGGTGACGACTTCCTGGTCGGGATCGTCCTCTACACCGGTGAGCAGACGCTTCCGTTCGGTACTCGGCTACGGGCCATGCCGGTCAGCGCCCTCTGGCAGAACTCCCCGTGAGGGTGGTGAGATCCCCGGCCCGGCTCCCGGAGTTGGTGCGAACGGCACTTTCGCACGCACCTAGCGTGCGAAAGTGCCGTTCGCTTCATCCGGCGGGAACGAGCGACCAAGGGAGCTCAGCGGGGCCTCGGATCTGGAGTGTGCGTTCGGCGAGGGCGAGCTCGTCGGCGACGAGCACCTTGCCGGCCAGGCGTCCGGCGTGATCGATAACCGGGAAGAGTTCGGGGGGCGGCCACGTGTGGGTGGCGCGGGCGAGTTCGCCGTCGGTGGTGGTCCGGTGCGGGGCCGGTGGAGGGCTGGAGCGCAGGGGTCGCGTCGACGGCGCGGGAGAAGGCGGTGCCGAGCTCCCGGAGCCGGATGGGCCGGACAGCGGGGCGCTCGGCGAGCCATTGTGTTGCCGTCATGTCGGCCAGGGTGCGGAAGTCCCGGGACAGGTGGGACTGATCGACGTAGCCGGCTTCCGCGGCGACCTGGGCTAGTGGGGGGATCTGGGCGGCGTAGGCGGTCTCCGAGACCTGCCCGCCCGGCGAGGGCGAAGCGGTGCTGTGCACTACCTGTGCACTACCTGTGGATAACCTGTGCAGTGCAGCCTGCGGCGTGTGGACAGCATGTACGCTCACCGTGTAGAGTCAGGATTGCGACCCCGTGCAGCGAAAGAGCCCCTGGGCTCGGTGGGAAACCATCTAGCAGCACGGGGCTTCGCTTTAGTAGTAGTGCGTTGTTCCGGCCGAAAAGATATCGTAGTGTGAGTACACCTTGTCCCTTATCGCGTCGAGTTAGCGAGCATCTCCCCTCTCCCAACTGCGCATTGCTGCCCAGGTGCAATAATCTACCGCCTGCAGGGCGAAGCCGCTTTCATCTCGCCAAAACGCTAACGTTCGCTTCACGCGAAAGTTAATGCACTGCTTCAACACGTCTTCGATTGACGATCGGAACGCGGCCCACTCGCGCTTCGTGCCGAGTTGTGCTGCAACGACGAGCAACTCGTCGTCCGACCTCAAGACTCTTGGTGCAAGGTACTTCATGTGATAGAACCAGGCGTACTGGAAGAATCGTGGCGAGTCGGTGCGGATGTGAGGCATCGCCTTGGCTTTTTCCAAGATCGTGACATCGACTCTGAAGTCGACGTCCCGAGCGCCGAGCGCGTCGAATACGGCGCGCCGAACTTCGTAGCTGTCAGTTGTTGCGTGGAACGTGGAGTCGAGACCGTGGGAACGCCAGGCTAGATCGTCGCGAACCTCGGCGAGCACTCGGCGAAGGGTCGAAAGAGCATCGTGCTCGATGAACAACGTTCCTACCGCGAAGTAGCTCGTTACCTGGGGCGACCGGCGAAACTGGAGATCGCCGCTCTCGTCTGAGAAGAGGTACCGCCGAGGCATCCTGCTCCTATAGGTCAATGGTCTGAGCATGTAATGGTATCGACCGTCGACCCGTCTGGGTGAATCGGCCCGTCGCCGCTGGCTCTCGCCGGTGGCCGCGCACCACGCGGAGACCGGCCGGAGGCCGCACTCCCCGCGCGAGCGCTTGCGGCTGCATCGGGCACAGTGCCGCGCGGCGCCTTGACGGTGGTGAGTCGGATTAAGGCGCTCTCGGTGGCGCCACCTTCGATCGCGCCGACAACCTGGTCGGTGGCCCCGGTGACGATGTGCTGCTCGGCTTCGAAGGCGACGACGACCTGTTCGGCAACGGCGGTGACGGCCTCGGGTGTGGGCCGGGCGGTGGCGACGTCGGCAACGGTGGCGTGGGCAACGACCGCTCCAGTGGCTGCGAGAGCAACCCCGGGTGGAGAACGTGACGTCCTGACTCGGCGGCCTACGAGACCACGCCGGCACCCGATGCGAATCGCGCACTGGGCGCCGGTGGTGTGGTCGCCGCCGTCGACGGATGGAGATTCGGGGTGAGGAATGATCGTGATCGCGCGCACCCCGATCTCGGCGAGGAGTTGGCCGACGTGGCCCTCTACCTGTTCGCGCTGGCTCAGACAAACGGGATCGATCTCGACGGTCAGGCTTCATCGCGGCCGGATCGAGCGAGATGTGTGCGCCGGATTAGGGTTTGCCCCCGGTGATTCGGTCGGCATAGCGTCGCTGGGTATGACACGGAGATCACGGCTGCTCGCCGCGTGCACCGCGGTCGCCGTGCTGCTGCTCGCCGGCTGTGGGTTGGACCGACCGGGTGGAGCCGGCGATGAGCTGAGCCAGCTGAAGATCATGGCGCCGGCCGCGCCCGGTGGTGGCTGGGACCAGACCAGCCGGGCGTTGCAGCAGGCGATGGAGGCCGAGCGGGTCGTCGGGTCGGTCCAGGTGACCAATGTGGAGGGCGCCGGCGGCACGGTCGGACTCGCCCAGCTCGCGTCCTCGAACGACGACCGGCAACTGATGACGATGGGCCTGGTGATGGTCGGTGCCGTGGAGACCAACGACTCGGAGGTGACGTTGGAGCAGGTCACCCCGATCGCCCGGCTCACCGGTGAGGGCCTGGTGCTGGTGGTGCCGGCATCCTCGCCACACCGCACCCTGGCCGACTTCGTCACCGCGTGGCGGGCCGACCCCGGCGGCACCCCGATCGCTGGCGGTTCGGCTGGCGGCGCTGACCAGATCCTGGCCGTACAGATCGCCAAGGAGTCCGGGATCGGACCGAAGTCGGTGAACTACGTCGCCTTCTCCGGCGGCGGCGAATCTCTGGCCGCGCTGCTCGGTGGCCAGGTCGCGGCCGGCGTCTCCGGCGTGGCGGAGTACGCCGAGCAGGTCAAGGCCGGTGAGCTCCGGGCGCTGGCGGTGAGCGGGCGTCAGCCGTCGTCTCAGCTACCTGAGGTAGCGACGCTGCGGACGCAGGGCGTCGACGTCGAACTGACCAACTGGCGCGGTGTGGTGGCGCGGCCGGGGCTGCCCGAGGAAGCCAGGACGCGGCTGGTCGACGCCGTGACGAGGGCACACGAGTCGGCGACCTGGCAGCAGACCGTCCGACAACGAGGCTGGGAGGACCAGTTCCAGCCGGCGGCGGCATTCGACGCGTTCCTGGACGCCGAGCGGCAGCGGGTGCGGCAGATCCTGATCGACATCGACCTGATCGAGGGTGGCTGACCCGCACGACGGCCCGGGGGAGGAGCGCCGGATCGCCGTCGGAGAGCTGCTGCTGGTCGCGGCGCTGGGCGCGCTCGGCGTTTTCGTGCTGGTCGGAGCGGGCTCGATCCGGGTGCCCGGCTCCACGAACACCGTCGGCCCGCGGTTCTTCCCCTACCTGGTCGGCGCGTTGGTGGTGACGGTCGCACTCGCGCTGGCCGTGCAGGTGCTCCGCGGCCGGTCCGCGCCGCCGGAGCAGGGCGAGGACGTCGCGACCGGCACGAGCACCGACTGGCGCACCGTCGCCCTGGTGATCGCCGGCTTCGCGGCCCACGCTCTGCTCATCGACGTGATCGGCTGGCCGCTGGCGGCGGCGGCGCTGTTCGTCGTCGTCGCGCTCGCGCTGGGCGCTCGGCGGCCCGTCCGGACCGTGGCGTCCGGGCTGGTGCTCGCCGTGGTGGTGTGGCTGGTGTTCGTGCTGGCGCTGCGGGTGGCGCTGCCCGGCGGCCCACTGGACTGGGTGGTGTTCGGTGGCTGAGCTGCTGGCCGGTTTCACCGACGCGCTCACCCCGGTGAACCTGGTCTTTGCGCTGCTCGGCGTCACGCTGGGCACCGCGGTGGGGGTGCTGCCCGGGATCGGCCCGGCGATGACGGTGGCTTTGCTGCTGCCGCTGACCTTCTCGCTTCCACCCACGTCGGCGTTCATCATGTTCGCCGGCATCTACTACGGCGGCATGTACGGCGGCTCCACCACGTCGATCCTGCTGAACACGCCCGGGGAGTCCGCGTCGGTGATCACCGCCGTGGAGGGCAACAAGATGGCCAGGGCCGGCCGGGGTGCCACGGCGTTGGCCACCGCGGCGCTCGGCTCGTTCGTCGCCGGCACCATCGCCACCGCCGCGTTGTCCCTGCTGGCCCCGCAGATCGTCCGGTGGGCGGTGTCGCTCGGGCCGGCGGACTACTTTGCGCTGGCGGTGCTCGCCTTCTGCGCGGTCTCCACCATGCTCGGCTCGTCACCGCTGCGCGGGCTCGGCTCCCTCGGACTGGGCCTGATCCTCGGCCTGGTCGGCACCGACACGCTGACCGGTCAGCAACGGTTCACCCTGGGCATCCCGCAACTGGGCGACGGGATCGACGTGGTGATCGCGGCGGTGGCACTGTTCGCGGTGGGCGAGACGCTCTACGTGGCGTCCCGGCTGCGCCGCGGGGGCATCGACATGGTGCCGCTCGCCCGGGCCGGCTGGCTGTCCCGCTCCGAGTTGGCCCGGTCGTGGAAGCCGTGGCTGCGCGGCACCGCGATCGGCTTCCCGATCGGCACCATCCCGGCCGGCGGCGCTGACGTCGCCACATTCCTGTCCTACGCGGTGGAGCGCCGGCTGGCCGGCCAACACCGTGGCGAGTTCGGTCACGGCGCGATCGAGGGCGTGGCCGGGCCGGAGGCGGCCAACAACGCCGCAGCCGCGGGGGTACTGGTGCCGTTGCTCACGCTGGGGCTGCCCACCTCGGCCACCGCGGCGATCATCCTGGCCGCCTTTCAGAGTTACGGAATCCAACCCGGCCCGCTGCTGTTCAGCTCCCAGTCTGCGCTGGTATGGACGTTGATCGCCTCGTTGTACGTGGGCAACGTGATGCTGCTGGTGCTGAACCTGCCGCTGGTGCGGATCTGGGTGAAGCTGCTGCGGATCCCGCGGCCTTACCTCTACGCCGGGATCCTCACCTTCGCCTCGCTCGGCAGCTACGCGGTCAACGCCTCCGCCGTCGACCAGCTGGTTCTGCTGGTGGTCGGGCTGGTCGGGTTCGCGCTGCGCCGCTACGGCTGGCCGGTCGCGCCGGCCGTCGTCGGGCTGATCCTGGGTCCGATCGCCGAGGAGAACCTGCGCCGCGCGCTGGCCATCTCGCAGGGCGATCTCGACATCCTGGTGCGCTCGGGGTTCTCGCTGCTGGTGCTCGGCGCCGCCACGCTCGCGGTGGTGGTGCCTGCCGCGCTGCGCCTGGTGGCCGCCCGGCGGAACCTGGTCAGCTCACCTCAATGAGCCGCCCGGTGTCCACGTCGAAGACGAACCCACGGATCGACGTTGTGCGGCACGAAAGGACTGGCCTTTGCTGCGGCGGCATGTCCGGCTCAGCCCTGGCCGGCCTCCTGCGCCACGCGCTCCAGCCGGGTCCGATAGTTCTCCCACCACGCCCGGTCGCCCGGCGCCATGTTGTCGTCGCTCTCCCGGAGCCCGGCGGCCCCGTCGATGAGCTCTCGGACGATATCTGCGTGCCCGGCGTGCCGATTGGTCTCGGCGATCATGTGTACCAGGATCCGGTGCAGCGTCACCTCGCTCCGGTCGCTCGGCCAGTGCGGCACCTGGCCGAGCGCATCCAGCGGTAGCGCGTCGATGGTCGCGTCCGCGTGCGCCCACGCTCGGTGGTACAGGCCGACGATCTGCTCGCGCGACTCACCGGCGGTCGCCCACATGTCCGCGTTGGGTTCGGCGTCGTCTGTGTACCAGGGCAGCGGTTCCTCGGACGGCCGTCCGAAGGTGGCGCCGAAGTAGCCCAGCTCAACGCTGGCCACGTGTTTGATCAGCCCCAGCAGGTTGGTACCGGTCGGCGTCATTGGGCGGCGGATGTCGTACTCGGAGAGCCCGTCGAGCTTCCACAACAGGGCATCGTGAGCAGCCTGCAGGCAACGGCGAAGGTCCGCTTTCGGATCCGATCCGGTCATGGCGGACAGCCTGCCACTCGGCACCGACGCCCCCGGGGTGGAGCTCGACCTCCTGTCGATGACCGGCACGGTCACGTCCCGTTGGCCGATCCCTGACCGATGGCTCGGGATAGGAGAAGCCGGTCGGTGAAGCGACCCGTCGGTTCCGGCGAAGAACTCTCCCAGCACGGGCCCGATGACCTCTGGGGCCACCATGTGGGTCTGTCCGTCGAGGACGCGGTGCTCGGCGTTCGGTAGCGCTGCGGCGACGATCTCTGCTGGTCGTTGAGGCAGCTCCTGGCTGGCACCGCCAGCCAGGACAAGCGCGGGGACGGTCACCTTCGCGGCGCGGTCGCGCGGGACGAACGCGTCGTTGAGGCAGTCGTAGTCATACGCAAGTCGTCGGTGCGATGCCTTCCATCAAAGGCCACGCTGGTGAGCTGCGGGCTCCGGCGACCATCTCGTCGTCCGCACCGGCGTACCGCATGAATGCCTCCATGGCATCGCCATAACGTCCCGCCGCGAGGTGCTCGTGCAGCTGCTACTGGTGCTACTGGGCAGGCCGCTTCGCCCGCGGCGGTCGGGCCGTCGTCCCCGGCACCCCACACCAACCCATCCAAGTACATCGACGTCCGCGACCTCGCCGCCTGGATCGTTACCGCTGGTGAGCAGCGCCTGGGCGACACCTACGACGCCATCGGACCCGTCCTCGAACTCGGACCCGTGCTGTGCGAGACCGCAGAACTCGTCGGCGCCGACGACCTCGAGCTGGTGCCGATAGACCCGGACCCCCCTCACCGAAGCCGGTATCAACCCCTGGGGCGGCCCGACGTCCCTGCCGCTATGGCTACCTCGCTCGAAACACGGGCTCGTCGCCCACGACCCCACTCCCGCTCTCGCTGCCGGGCTGAGTCCTCGCCCCCTCACCGACACCATCCACACCGCGCTTGATGACGAACACAGCCGCGGTCTCGACCGTCCCCGCACCGCGGGTCTCATCCCGGCCGAGGAGCAGACGCTCCTCAAACGCGCAGGCGCCACCATTGGCCGCAGGGCGTGACCGGTGATCGACGGCACCAGCTCCACCCCCGGCGTGGGGTCTGGGTTCGCACCACTAGCAGTGACTGACGAGGATGATGTCGCCGTGCCACGGGACGGTCCCGCGAAACTAAGTGCGCCGCGGTGGTCAGACGCGGCCGGAGCGGTCGAGTCGACGACTGTTATTGCAGTTAGAGACCGTGATGTACACAGAGCGGTTGTCTTGTAAGCGGTAGGTCGTCGGTTCGATCCCGAGTTCTGTTCCCAAGCTCGCTTGTCTGGCACGATGTCGGGGCCGTGTCGACACCTGCCGCTCGACCCGACCACTGAGGCAACGCCAGCGGCGCGGTGTTTCGGGTGGCGGTGTCGTCACAGCGGGCGTGGGGCAGCATTGGCTTCACCCGCTCCCACAGCGAGTCCGGAACAAGATCTTCACCATGACACGCAGCGTGGTCGACCGCAGCGTCGATCTACATGCAGACACGCGGTGTCATGGTGAACGACCTCGCTTCGTCCGACCCCAGCCATGTCTCCACATCCGCTACCAAGCGTAACGTTCCGTTGTCGAGCCACGACGCATGGGTGTAAGCCTTCTGGGGCGATGCAGTCTGGTGAAAGAGACACCTATCAAGCTGGCTGATGAGGAGATGCGGTATGATCCTTCAACCTCGACTTTCGCACTTTTCCGGGTGAGTCGGGTCGGGTGTCATCGACTCCGGCGTGGTCGTCGGCGGAGAGCGATGGGGCTGGCCAGCGGAGCGTGTGCCCCGCCGCCGACGGGGTGGCGGGTGGCGGGTGGCGGTGAAAATGTCACGTCCCGGCGGCGTGTCGCGCTGATCTTGGGGTGGGTGTGCGCGCTGATGGGAGATCCGAACTCGTGCCCAAGGACGTCGACACCGACCGACTGCGCGAGTCGTGGCAGCGCTATGCCCCGCGATACGACCGCGACATCCGCTTGATCGAGCGGATCCAGTTCGGCGGCGGTCGGGAATGGGTGTGTTCTCAAGCCGACGGTGATGTTCTCGAGGTCGCCGTCGGCACCGGCCGCAACCTGCCCTACTACCCACCGCAGGTTCGGTTGACCGGGATCGACTTCAGCCCGGCCATGCTCGACATCGCCCGCCAGCGGGCCACCGAGCTAGGCCGCGCGGTGGAGCTGCGCGAGGCGGATGCCGAGGCGTTGCCTTTCCCCGACGCGTCGTTCGACACCGTGGTCTGCACGCTGGGCCTCTGCGGCATCCCTGACGACCAGGCGGCGATCGCCGAGATGTACCGGGTACTGCGCCCCGCTGGGCGGCTACTGCTGCTGGATCACATCGACAGCCACCACCGGCTGATCCACTACGGCCAGCACCTGCTGGAGAAACTCACCCTGCGCATGATCGGCGACTACCAGACCCGCCGACCCCTACCGCTCGTCGAGCAGGCCGGATTCGTCATCCACCGTCGAGAACGACTCAAAGCCGGCACTGTCGAGCGGCTCGCCGCGACTAAGCCTGGCTCGCCCGGGCTGTGTATCTAACCGCGAACCCGCGGGTAACCGAGGTGGACGCGGTGACCCAGCAGCTGGTCGAGACGCGCATCCGCGTCGAAAACGAGATTCGCGAGGTCCGCGAGGCTAGGCTGTCCGACCCGCTGTTTAGCGATTCCATCGAGATCGAGCATTGGTCGGCGGTAATCCCGATCGACATCCTGAACGCCCTCAATGACCAGAAGTCGCACGTCATGCACTTCTCAGGTCGTGGAGGCAAGGGTTGCTGGAGTTCGACGACGGGAAGGCAACCGGCCCCGTGGGCGCACTCGTCAGCCTCGGGCAACTCGCCAAGGCTCTCGGCGCACGGAGGAGCCGGCGCAGCTCGTCGTGCTCAACGCCTGCGACACACGTTGTAGTCGTGCTGCCCGGCGAGCTGCGGGAGGGCATCGGTGCGGCACGGTCACGGTCGCGATCGCGGCTCGTGACCCTGAGCTGGCGCCGGTTGCCGGGACATCGCCATGGCACGGGACAGTGGGCGACGGAGCCCGTCACCGAACTGTAAGTATCGGTGGGCGCGTGACAGGTCGAGTGGGTTACCGTCACGTTTGTGCCCCCTGCGATCGTGGAGCTCAGTAAGTTGCTGATCGGGTACGGTCAGGTCCCGCTGTTGGCCCGCCCATATTTCGCTGATGGTGATCCGGCGCCGGTCGTTGCGGCGCTAGCGCAGGTGCCGGAGCTTCTCGAGGCCCTGGCCGGGTCGACGGTCGCGCTGACAGGTCCCGCTGGACCGCCCCGACCCCGACCCCAACGACACGATGCGGGCCGAACAACTTCGCCAAGTTCGTCGCCATTCCCGCGCTCGTCGAGGGCGGGATCACAGTGCGTATCGCGACCACCGCGGAGTCCATCGCCGACTCCGAGCAGCATCAGATGAGCATGGCCCCTCGTGCCCGGTCCGGGCACCCGTTGACCAACCGCCGGGAGGCATGCCCGCGATGACCGACACCACCATTACCCCGCCTACGACCTCGGCCGTTGCGCACCGAACTCTTGCCCGCGGGTTCGCCGCCCTGCGGATCTTCTTCGGACTCATCTGGCTGAGCAACGCGCTGGCCAAGGTGTTCGACGTCGGCGCCTACGACTGGGGTTTCATCTCGTTCAATCTGATCAACCGTGGGGCAGCGGAGTTCATCGCCACCGACGCCGCGGGCAAGACCGCCATAGCACCCCTGCGGGCCCTGTATCAGGACTTCGTCCTACCCAACTGGGGTTTCTTCGGAGGGTTCCTCACCGTCGCCGAGCTCGCGATCGGCCTCGCACTGCTGCTCGGGATCGCCACCCGCGCCGCAGCCCTGGGCAGCCTGCTGCTCATCACCCCGATCTGGCTGATGCTCATCGACGCAAACTCCTACCTCTGGCTCTACCCTGTCGACCTCGTCCCGCTGCTACTGCTCGCGATTGTGCCCGCCGGGCGGACCGCCGGGCTTGATGGACGGTTCCCCGCCCGGTGGCCGTTCTAGCCGGAACGAGCCGTCCAGTGAGCCCGCGACGACGCGCCGGATCCCGCAACGACCGGCGGGTCGGCCGTGCCACGATCGTGGTGGCAGTGTTGATCCTCGGTGGGTGTGCACCGGCGCCGGGCCCGCCACCGCCGGACGCTCTGGCGGCGGAGCCAGCGGACGCTCCGGCCCCGAGCCGGGCGCCGGCCGGTCGAGTGATCATGGTTAGGTCGGGGGCCGAGGGCATGGTGGCCGACGCTGCCACGAACAGCCTGGTCGTCGCGGTGCGCAACCCCGAACGGCTAGTCCTGCTCGACGGGGCGGCCGGCACACTTCGCGCCGAGGTGCCGCTACCGGGCGACGTGCGTCACCTTCAGCTGGCCGTCGTGGGCGGCCCGGTGCTGGTACCCGCCGAGGGGGCCGACGAGCTGGTCCGGGTGGCACTGCCGGGCGGCGAGATCCTCAGCCGAGTCCCACCGGAGACGCCCCGCATGACGCGACCGCGGCAGCGAACGGGCTGGTGTTCGTCGCCGACGAGTTCGGTGGCACGGTCAGCGTCCTCGACGGCGACCGGGTGGTGGAGGTGTTCGACGAGCCGACCCAGCCGGGTGGCATCGCGGCGGCCGGCAACCGGGTCGGGTTGATCGACGTCGGCGAGTCGACGCTGACCGTGTACGACGCGGCGACGCGCAGCCAGCTGGCGCGGCTGCCAGCCGGGGACGGCCCGACGCACATCGTCGCGGACAAGCTCGGGCAACTCGTCGTCATCGACACCAGGGGCGACGCGGTGCTGATCTACGAGCTGTCTTCCGGGCCCCGGCTGCGCCTTAGCGCCCCGCTACCCGGGCGTCCCTATGGCGTCGCGTACGACCCTGCCCGCGATCGGCTCTGGATCACCCTGACCGACCGCAACGAGCTGGTCGGAATCGATCTCGGCTCCGGTGCAATGCCAAGTAATCTCAAGAGTATTACGCGACACTAGTGTCGCGTAATAATGACTACTTTACTCCGTCGCCCCCCAGTCGCCGCTGGTCAGGGTCTTGATCATCCTAGTGGAGGACGTAAAGTTCATGCCATTTCACGACACTAGTCCACAACTAGGTTATACACAGTGATATGGTGTGCGGCGGACCGGATCCGGTGGTGTGTTGGACAGGGTGTTCGAGCTGGCCGGGCAGGTCGGTGACCTCAAGGCCGCCACGCTGACCGATCGTGGGCTGACCGCGGCCCGCGCCGAGGCTGTGCTGGTGTTGCACCAGCACGGGCGGCCGATGGTGCAACACCAGTTCAGCCAGGCCCCGCGCTGCACGCGGTGGCACGTCGCCCTCCGAGCGACGGTGCGTGGGCGGAGCAGTGGGATGGCGTCTACGCGCGGCTTGACGAAAGCAAGGTCAGCTGGTTCGAGCCGCACCCGATGTGCTCGCTGGAGATGCTCGACGCGGCCGGCGTGACCCCGGACCTGCCGGTCATTGACGTCGGCGCCGGTGCCTCCCGGCTGGTCGACGCGCTGCTGGGCCACGGGTTCAGCGACGTCACCGCGCTGGATGTGTCCAACGACGGACTCGCCCGGGCTCGCGAGCGCCTGGGCACTGCTGCGGGGCGGGTCCGGTGGGTGGTCGCCGACCTGCTGACCTGGACACCGCAGCGCCGCTACGCGGTCTGGCACGTTCGCGCGGTGTTCCACTTCCTCACCGACCCCGCCGATCAGGCCCTCTACCGCAGCCTCCTCGACACCGCGCTGGCACCCGGAGCCCGCGTCGTGATCGGCGCCTTCGCCCAGGACGGTCCGCAGCAGTGCTCGGGGTTTCCGACCGCGCGATGCGCCCCGGCTGAGCTCGCCCACGCGCTCGGCGAGGCTTTCGAGGTTGTCACCACTCGCCGCGAGGAACACCGAACCCCGTCAGGGGCGGTGCAGCCGTTCACCTGGCTGGCCCTGCGCCGACCCTGACCGCGCCACCTTGACGGCGCTGCTCGTCACCGGGCGACAGGTCAGAACGGCCACCGGTGGTCGCAGCGACGGGCGAGTCTGCGGTCGAAGGCCACCATCCGGCCCGCGTGCACGCTCGCGAGCAGGACCAGCGGGCGCAGATCCTCACCGGGTACTCCCAGAAGTAGCCGCCGCAGTTCGGCGACGGCGAGGAAGGCGCCGTTCAGCCAGACCAGCCGGTGAAGATCCACAATGCTATGAACACTCAAGCGAGCAGGCGGTGTTGATGTCGACCGCGGGATCTGCTGTGTGGATCTCGGTCACCGGGGCCGCCTCTCTTGTCGTGTTGATAGCAGCGCTGGTCGGATGTGAGGCCTGCTCGACGTACGGCACCGGGTCGTCCAGCGGTTCGTTTCTGGACCATGAGCCTGACCCGGTGGACTTTCACCTGGGCCGTGTGGTGGGCCAGGGCAGGGCGGTCGACGTCGTCCCCGGCTGGTCGGTGAACGTTGAGACTCAGGCGCAAGGGAACCACTGAGCGGCGGCGTCGGCACGGGCGCGGTGTTCGACGAAGCGGCGCGTCACCTCGGTGATGGCGTCACGGAGGGGGAACAGCTCGCGGGTGACGAGTTGGTCGTCGTGGTCGGCGCTGACGGGGTGCCAGTACACGCCGTCGGCGGTGATGGTGACTTCTGGGATCAGTGATTCGACCGTGAGTTCGAGGCCAGTCTCGGCCACACCGCGGTGTGCCAACGCCCGGATGACCTGGTTCTTACGGTCGACGCCGAGTGTGTCGAGGAAGTCCCGGAACGGGCCGAGCTCGTTGATCCGGTCGGGCTCCAGCGTCGCTGCGACCCTGATGGTGAAGCCCTCGGCCTGCGCGATGCGGATTCCGGCGACGGCTCGTTCCCAGGACCGGGCACCCCGATGCCGGTCGTGAAGCTCCGGTGTGGCGGAGTCCAGGCTGATCTGCAGGACGAGCCGCGCTGGGTCCATGCGTTTGAGCATGTCCAAGCGCCGGCCGCGGAACAGCATGGCGTTGGTCAGCAGGGTGGTCGGGAGTGCGGCCGTGCAGGTGGCGACCAGGGTGTCGAGGTCAGGGAGCAGGAAGGGTTCACCCCCGGTGAGGATGAGCTCACGCACATCCGCGTCGACCGCTTCAGTGGCCAACTGTGCGACCCGGTCAGCGCCCAGCGCGCGGCGCGGGCTCTGCGGCGAGGATCGAACGCAGCAGTAGTCGCACGCGAGGTTGCAGTCGAAGTTGGTGTAGATCCACAGCCGGGTGCCTGGCACCTGGTCGGGTGCCAGCTCGGCGAGCGGATCCGGCCGCCGTCCGCGGCGGACTGTTGCGGCGTGCCCGCGGACCTCGACGAGTTCGTTCCCGCTCCGCGCGCACCAAGCTGCCACCAGCTCCGCACTGTGTTCCGGGTCGCCCTCGTCGAGTGGAACGGTGACCGTCGCCCCCATGGGGAGTGCACCGGTCCGCTCAACGAGGTCCAGGACCAGTCCGTGGTTCACCATCTCGGCGGGATTCCTTGTTCCTTGACCGCCTTGAACAGGGAGCCGTACCCGTCCAGGTGTGGGGGCACCCATTGGCGAAGGCCCTCCATCTCCAAGATGGGCCGGTGCGCCGGGTTGTCGAAGTCCATGGCCAGCAGCTGCTCGACCCAGGGCTTGGCCCGTTCCTCCGACAGGGTGGGCAACGTGGTGAAGTTGCAGTGGCTGTAGGTCGGGGACTCCCAGAAGACCTCGAACGCGCCGGGCATCAGCTCGTC
>Ga0136617_10002604_pt1 | contig 16020 bp, 17 predicted proteins | sample AntDrymUQ3222106_2_FD_129672 | JGI IMG/M metagenome (GOLD analysis project Ga0136617, IMG submission 129672) | Polar desert sand microbial communities from Dry Valleys, Antarctica - metaG UQ322 (21.06) | ecosystem: Environmental > Terrestrial > Soil > Desert | place: Antarctica: Dry Valley...
GCACGGAGGTCGCGAGATGGCGTCACTGCAGCTGAGTCACGAGACGCGCCAGCGGATCAAGCGCTTCAGCCGGACCGTCGGCTTCGACGAGCCGCTGCGCAAGGCCTACGTGGCCGTCGACCGCGAGCGCCGGCGCAACGCCAAGGACGACGAGCACCTCCGGGTGGCGCTCGCGGTCGCGCTGGCGGCGGACTCCAACTGCATCGACGTCGGCGCGCACGCGGGCGACGTCCTGCGCGACATGGTGCGGCTGTCGCCACGCGGGCGCCATCTCGCCTTCGAGCCGCTGCCCGGCTTCCAGGCGGAGCTGCGCCGCAGATTCCCGCAGGTCGAGGTGCACGGGCTCGCGCTGTCTGACCGCGCCGAGTCCACGACGTTCGCGCACGTGGTCTCCGATCCCGGCTACAGCGGCCTGCGCCGCAGGCCCTATCCGGGCGAGCCCGAGGTCGAGGAGATCCCGGTGCAGACCGCGCGCCTCGACGACGTCCTGCCCGGAGGGTACGTGCCGCGCTTCATCAAGATCGACGTCGAGGGCGCGGAGCTGCAGGTCATGCGCGGGGCGCTCGACACGCTGCGCCGGCACCGCCCGACGGTCTACTTCGAGCACTCCAGCGCGGCCTGCGCCGCCTACGACGCCACCTCGCGGGAGGTCTACGACCTGCTCACCGGCGAGGGGGGCCTGCGCGTGTTCGACGTGGACGGCAACGGCCCGCTCTCCGCCGCCGAGTTCACGGGCCCGCAGCGCGTGTGGAACTTCATCGCGGGTCGCTGACCGAGAATGCGCCAACCAGGCGGTCGAGCTCCTCGGCCAGCCCGGTCAGGTCCCGCGTGGCGGTGGCGATCTCCGCCGTCGACGCGCTGGACTGCTCGGCCGAGGCGGAGACCTCCTGGGTGGCCGCGCTCGCCTCGGCGGCCACGGAGGCCACCTCGGCGGTCGCGGTGGAGACGCGGTCGATGCAGCTCGAGACCGCCGAGATGGAGGTCGAGAGCCCGTTGAACGCCTCGCGCGTCTGGTCGACGGTGAGGGCGGCCGACTCGGCCAGCTTGCGGACCTCCTCGGCCACGACGGCGAAGCCGCGGCCCTGCTCGCCGGCGCGTGCCGCCTCGATCGCCGCGTTGAGCGCCAGCAGGTTGGTCTGCTCGGCGATGCGCGAGATCTCGCCGGTCAGGGTGACGCCCTGCTCGGCCACGCGGCGGGCGCCGTCGGACAGCGCGACCGCCTCCTGGGTCACGCCACGCGCGACCTCGACCATCTCGACCTGCTTCTGGGCGCCGTAGGCGACGGTGCCGGCCGCGTGGGCGATCTGGTCGATCGCCTGGCCGGTCTGGTGGGAGGTGGCCGACATCTGCTCGGTCGAGGAGGCGAAGCGCTGCGCGGCGACCGAGATCTGCCCGATCATGTCGGTGAGGTTCGCGCGCGTCGCGGTGTAGCCGCCGACGGCGTCGTGAACCCTGGCCACCACGCCGTTGAAGAGCTCGCCGAGCCGGCCCAGCTCCTGGTCGGGCTCCGGGACGATCGGCGTCGTCGGGGCCGCGATATCGACCGTCAGGTCGGCGTGCGAGAGCGCGCCCAGCCCGGTGTCGAGCTCGGTCAGGCAGTGCTCGGACAGCGTGCCCAGGCCATCCTCCAGCTCGGCGAGGCACGAGCGGTCGCCGAGCGCGCCGTGCAGCTGCAGGCGCAGCCGCTCGTAGTCGGCGGCCGCGGCCCGGGTCGTGGCCAGGACCGCGTTGAACAGCGCGACCAGCTCGGCGGCCTCGGGGTCCTCCGGCGTCGCCGCCAGAGGCGACGCGTCCGCGTGCACGGCGACGGTCAGATCGCCCTCGTACATGGCCTGCAGGCCGCTCGCCAGGGCGCTGAGGCCGCCCTCGTGCAGCTCGCGCAGCCGCGTCTTGAGCTCCTGCGCGGTGGGGTCCACCTCGCGCGCGGCGGGCGCCGTGCGGCTGGAGCGGCTGAGAAAGGACATGCGAAGGTCTCCCGGGGAACGCTGGACGGTCCCCCCGGTCATCGACTCGCCGCCCCGGTCTTTGACCCGGCGTCAGGCGGGGTCGTCGCGGTCGTCGCGCTCGGCCACGGCACGGGGGCGCTCGTCGCGCGCGGCACGCGGATCCAGGCTGGACTTGAGCTCGCGCATGCCCGCGCCCACGCTGCGCGCGGCGGCCGGCAGCCGCTTGGGCCCGAGAATGACCAGGGCCACGACCAGGACGATGACGAGCTCGAGCGGTCCGATGGAGGGCATGGTGGTTCTGCGCAGGCTACCGGGCGGCGGATCAGCCTCAAGCGGTGAAGGCGACCGCGAGCGTCCCGAGCGGGTCGACGGCGTGCGTGAGGGCGTCACCGGGAGCCACCGCGATGAGCGGGACCAGCGAGCCGAGGATGATCACCTCGCCCGCCCGCAGCGTCTCGCCGAACGCGGCGAGGAAGGTGGCCACGTGCTGCACGCCGGCGGCGGGATCGCCCACGACCCCGAACGGGTCGTCCACCGCCTGCGCCGGCTGCCCCTCCAGCATCACGTCGGCCCGGACCGCGCCGGGCTCGACGGGCTGCGCGGGCCCGAGGATCACGCCGCGGTGGAAGATGTCGCCGCCGACGATCGGCTCCACGGCGTCCATCGGGACCTCGATGTCGACCACCTCGATCGCCGGCCCCAAGCCGCCGATCGCCGCCCTGGCCTCATCCGGGCCGGCGTCCGGCGCCACGTCGGCGGCGACGTGGACGGCGATCTCGGGCTCAGCGCCGGGCTTGGTCCACTCCCCCACGGCGACCTCGGCGCCGGACTCGAGCAGGGTGGCGTCGGTGAGGAAGCCGACCAGCGGCGCGCTGGTGCCGGCCTGCTCCATCGCGGCCGGCGTGCCGACGCCGAGCTTCCAGCCGAGTGGGCGGGCGCCGGCGTCGAGCAGCCGCCGGCGCTGGGCGAACTGGGCCTCCATCCCCCGGACGACGCGGGGGTCCTCGTGCAGGGCGGTCATGGGGCGAACAGAGCCCCTGTCCCCCGGACGCGGGGGTCCTCGTGCAGGGCGGTCATGAGGTGCTCATGCCCGGTGTGCTGGACTCGTAGCCCGTGGCCGGCTCGCATCCCGTCCTCGACGTCATCCGGGCGCGCGCCGTCGCCGGCTCGCAGCCGTCGGCGCGCGCCGACGGCCATCGCGTCGCGCTCGTGCTCGAGGGCGGCGGGATGCGCGGCGTGGTGTCGGCGGCGATGGCCGCCGCGCTGGAGGGCCTGGGGCTGACCCGCTGCTTCGACGTGGTGGCCGGCGCCTCGGCGGGCGCCATCAACGGCGCGGCGCTGCTGGCGGGCGTGGCCCGCGGCTGCGCCGCCTCCTATCCCGGCGCGCTGGTGGGCCGCGAGTTCATCGATCCGCGCCGGCTTGTGCTCGGGCGCCGCCCGGCGGTCGACGTCGCGTGGGCGCTGGCGCTGGGATCCGAGGACCTCGACGCCGGGCGCCACACGCGCGCGCTCGGGAGCCCGATCGCGCTGCACTGCGTGGCCACCGACGTGGACACCGCGGCCCCGGCGTCCCTGACGGGCATGACGTCGCCCGAGGCGCTGTCGGCCGCGCTGGAGGCCTCCTGCCGGATCCCGTGGCTCGGCGGCGCGCCGGTGGAGTTCGCCGGGCGCCGCTACCTCGACGGCGGGATGAGCGAGCCGATCCCGGTCGCCACCGCCGTGGCGGCGGGCGCGACGCACGTGCTCGCGCTGCAGACGCGCCCCCTCGGCGTGCCGCGCTCGAGCGGCTCGCCCGTGTTCGACCGGCTCGTCGTGCGCCACCTGCGCCGGCTCAACCCGGCGCTCGTGACCCAGTATCGCGAGCGGGCCGCGGCCTACGAGGCGCTGGTGGCGGGCATCGCGGCGCAGTCGGCGCAGCCGGACGGAGGCCCGCCGTGGCTCTACGGCCTGCGTGCACCTGCCGGGACACCGGTGGTGGGGCAGCTCGAGCGCCGGGTCGACGTGCTGCGGGCGGCGGCGGCCGGGGCCGAGGCGCTGGTCGAGGACGCGCTGGGCGGCTGAGCCCGCCCGCCCCGGCGGGGCGTCGGGGCGGCGCGGCGACCGGGCAGCCGACCGGGCAGGCTTGCGGGCACGGGTGCCGGCTGCGGTTGCTCGGGCGCGACCCCGTCGGGTACAACGGGTTCACTCCCCGCTCGTTCTCCCCCCAGGAGGTCCGCCGTGCAGTTCAACCGAGACGTTCCCCCCAGCGGCCTGACCGGTCGCTCGCTCGTGCTGTTCGCCGAGGACGCCGCCGGCGCCGGCGTCCAAGCCGTGCGCGACTCCACCGACGCCCCGCTCGACGCCATCGCGGTCTACGAGCGGCTCGGCGTCGCGGTGGTCGACGCGCCGCCGGAGCAGATCGCCTCCGCCCAGGGCGCGCTCTCGGTGATGGCGATCGAGGCCGAGCGGATCGTGCGCGCGCTCGAGGGCGCCACCGCGCGCTTCGAGCGCCGCGGCCCGGCGGCCGGCGGCGGGCTGGAGGCTGCGCCCCTCGCGACCGCCGCCGGCGGCCTGTCGGGGGACTACCTGCGCGGCTACCACGACGCCGTCGAGCACCTCGCCGAGATCGGCGCGCCCGCGCCGGTGGCGCCGGTGGCGCCCGACGAGACCGAGGCCACCTGGGGCCTGCAGGCCGTCGGCGTGCTCGTCTCCACCTTCACGGGTCAGGGCGTGCGAGTCGCCGTGCTCGACACCGGCTTCGACGTCGGGCACCCGGACTTCGCCGACCGCAGCGTCACCACGCGCTCGTTCATCGAGGGCGAGGAGGTGCAGGACGGCAACGGCCACGGAACGCACTGCATCGGCACCGCGCTCGGGCCGGCCGCGCCGGGCACCGGACCGCGCTACGGCGTCGCCTCCGGAGCGGAGATCCTGGCCGGCAAGGTGCTCTCCGACGCCGGCTCGGGCAACGACACCGGGATCCTGGCGGGCATCGAGTGGGCCGTGCAGCAGGGCTGCGCCGTGGTCTCCATGTCGCTCGGCGCCGCGGTGCGGGCCGGCGACCCGTTCTCGCAGGTGTTCGAGCGCGCCGCGCGGCGCGCGCAGGCCGCCGGGACGCTGATCGTGGCGGCGGCCGGCAACGAGAGCGAGCGGCCGGAGGTCATCAACCCGGTCGGCCACCCGGCCAACTGCCCGTCGATCCTGGCGGTGGCGGCGCTGGACTCAGCGCTGGCGATCGCTCCGTTCTCCAACCGGGGGCTCGATCCCGACGGCGGGCAGGTCGATGTGGCCGGCCCGGGCGTGGACGTGTACTCCTCCTGGCCGATGCCCGACCGCTACCACACGATCAGCGGGACGAGCATGGCGACGCCTCACGCGGCGGGCGTGGCCGCGCTGCTGGCCGAGGCCAACCCGGGCGAGCGCGGCGCGGCGCTGGGCCGCCTGCTGGTCGCCGGCGCGCGGCGGCTGGGGCTGCCTTCGGCCGACGTCGGCTCCGGCGTCGTGCAGGCGCCATGACCCTGTTCTCCGTGACGGTGCTCGTCGCCGAGGACCATCTCGACGCGCTCGACACGGTCGCGGAGGGCCTGCAGGCCGCCGGCTTGCGCCGGACCGTGACGCTGCGCGCCACGGGCGTGATCACCGGTGCGATCGAGGACGCGGGAGCGATGAAGGCGATGGCGGCGGTGCCGGGGGTGGCCGCGGTCGAGCCCGCGCGGGAGGTCAGGGCACTGGAGTGACCAGCGGCGCGCGCACGAGGCCCGCGACGAAGTCGGCGTACATCGCGGCCACGCGATCGACGGTCAGGTCGCCCTCCGGGTCGTACCAGGTGTGGGCCGAGCCGCAGAGCGTGACGACGGCGAAGGCGGTCACCTTGACGTCCTCGAAGTCGAACGTCCCGCTGCGCCGGCCCGCGCTGAGCACGCCGCGCAGCTCGTCGAGGTACATCCGCTTGATCGCGCGGATGCGGCGGCGGTGCTCGTCGGGCAGCGCGTTGACGAGCGTGCGCATGCCGATGGCCATGTCGAACACCTCCGAGAGCTGCGGGTGCTCCAGGCGCCAGCGCACGTGGGCGGCGACCAGCTGGCGCAGTCGCGCGAGCGGCTCCGACGCGGTCATCTGCGCCCGCACGTCGTCGATGAAGGCCATCAGGAACGCCTCCATCTCCTGGTAGTCCTCGTCCGTCCGCTCGGTGATGAACGCGGGATTCACCGTGAGCCGGACTATGCCAGGCAGCACGGCCGGCGCAAGCGAACCTCGTCACACAGCGGACGTTCGTGCTATGGCGAGCACCGCGGCGAGGCGGGTCAGCACGACGAGCGGCTCGTCGGCGAGCTGGCGCCAGGTGAAGCGCAGGACGGTCCAGCCGCGGGCGGCCAGCTCGGCGTCGCGGTTGCGGTCGCGCTCGAAGGCCAGACGGTGGCCGTGAAACGTCCATCCGTCGGTCTCCACGCAGACGCGCTGCTCGGGCCAAGCGAAGTCGAGCCGGAAGCGGCCTTCGGCCAGATCCGTCACGGGTTTCGGCAGGCCGGCCGCCGCGAGCTGCGCGAGGAATCTCTGCTCCAGCGCTGAGCGGGTGGGCAGCGCAACATCGGCTTTGAAGAGGCTGGTGCGAACGAGGTCGCTGCTCCTCACCAGCTGCAGCACCAGCGCCTCGCTGCACGCGCGGTCGCGCTCAGGGCCAGGCCGCAGATCCTGCAGCGTCCGCAGCGGCGTCGTCACGAGCAGGCCATCCCGGCGGCTCGCCTCCAGCCGTCGCGTTGCGTGGAACCGCAGCGCCTCGCGCGACCTCGGCGCGCGTCTTGGCATCGTAACGTCGACGTACGGCGGCATTGAAGGAATGAGCCCGTGAAGGTGGGCGGCGGTCCGGTGGCTCAGCGCCGCGTCTGTCCCGGCGACGAGGAGGGCGGCCACGCAGCGCCCCCGGTCGCTGATGGCGGCGTGGCCGACGGCGTACACGCCGCGGTGGATGACGTGCAGGTGGCCGCTGCGCACGCGGCGGTCGATCATCTGCTCGCTCAGTCCGCGCGTGATCAGCTGGCGCCGGGAGACGATGCCCGCCCGAGCGGTCGCGAGCCTCGCGATCACGTCGTCAACGTGCAACGCGGACACCGACCGAGCGCCCGTTGCACGTTGACATCGATTATCGATGTCAACGTGCAACGCCTCCTGCGCGGGAGGCCGGATTGCACGTTGACGTCGCACAGCCCGAGGATCCCACCGCGACCCGCCGAACCGGCTCGGTGGCACACACTTGACTCTCTCTCGATGCGCAGTTGTGACGCTACGCAGCGAGCGAGCGGTAGAGGGACGACGTCTCGCGCGCGATCGCGCCCCAGCCGAACGCCTCGACCGCCCGCTTTCGCCCCGCGACGCCCATCGCGCGGGCGCGGTCCGGGTCCGCGACCAGCTCGTTCACGCGCGCGGCGATCCCCGCCACGAACCCGGCGCGGTCGCGCGGCTCGATCGCGCCCTCCGCCGCCTCGAAGGGCACCAGCAGGCCCGTCTCCCCCTCGACCACGACCTCGACGATGCCGCCCGTGGCCGTCGCGACCACCGCCGCCTCGCAGGCCATCGCCTCCAGGTTGACGATCCCCAGCGGCTCGTAGATCGACGGGCACGCGAACACGGTGGCGTGGCTGAGCAGCTGGATGACGTCGGGCTTGGGCAGCATCTCGGCGATCCAGATGACGTTGCCGCGCTCGGCCCGCAGCCGCTCGACGAGCCGCTCGACCTCCGCACCGATCTCCGGCGTGTCGGGGGCGCCCGCGCACAGCACCAGCTGGGCGGCGGGGTCGAAGTCGAGCGCCGCCTCGAGCAGGTACGGCACCCCCTTCTGGCGCGTGATCCGGCCCACGAAGACCACCGACGGCCGCGAAGGGTCGACCCCGAAGCGCTCCAACACGTCGACGGCCGGATCGGGCGCGTACTCGGCCGCGTCGATCCCGTTGTAGATCACCCGCACGCGGGCGGGGTCGAGCGCCGGGTAGCAGGCGAGCACGTCGCGCTTCATGCCCTCCGAGACGGCGATGACCGCGTCGGCCGCCTGCAGCGACACCTGCTCGCACCAGCTCGAGAGCGCGTAGCCGCCGCCCAGCTGCTCGGCCTTCCACGGCCGCAGCGGCTCGAGCGAGTGCACGGTGGCCACGTGCGGGATTCCGTAGGTCAGCTTGGCCAGATGCCCGGCCAGGTTCGCGTACCAGGTGTGGGAGTGGACCACCTCGGCGCCCTGCACGCCGGCTGCCATGGTCAGGTCGATCGACATGGCCTGCAGCGCCGCCAGGTGGGGCGCGCCGCCGGAGAGCAGCTCCCACGGGCGGTGCGCGAACACACCGGTGGCCGCGCGGTCCTCGCCCCAGCAGTGGACGGAGATCTCCTCCAGGCCGGCCAGCTCGCGGGCCAGGTACCCGATGTGCACGCCCGCGCCGCCGTAGACCTCAGGCGGGAACTCGCGCGTGAGGAGGGCGACCCGCATGGCGCTCAGGCCTCCACCACGGCACCCTTGCCGATCACCACGACGCCGCCGTCGGACACGGCGAAGCGCTCGCGGTCGGCCGCCGCGTCGACGCCGATCTGCGCGCCCGCCTCGATGCGGACGTTCTTGTCCACGATCGCGCGCTTGACCACCGCGTGGCGCCCGACCTCGACGCCCGGGAACAGCACCGAGTCCTCGATCTGCGACCACGAGTGCACGAACACCTCGGGCGAGACGACCGAGTGGCGCACCTCGCCGCCGGAGACGACCACTCCGGCGCAGACCATCGAGTCCAGCGCGTGCCCAGTCCGCTCCCGGTCGGCGAACACGAACTTGGCCGGCGGCAGCGGCGGCTGCCAGGTGTAGATCGGCCACTCCTGGTTGTAGAGGTTGAACTCCGGCTCGACCGAGATGAGGTCCATGTGGGCCTCCCAGAACGCGTCGATCGTCCCCACGTCGCGCCAGTAGCCGCGCTCCACCTCCGTCGAGCCCGGCACGTCGTTGGCGGAGAAGTCGTAGACCTCGGCCTTACCGCGCTCGACCAGCATCGGGATCAGATTGCCGCCCACGTCGTGCTTGGAGTCCTCGTCGGCGGCGTCCAGCGTGACCGCCTCGCGCAGCGCGTCGGCGGTGAACACGTAGTTGCCCATCGACGCGAAGACCTGATCGGGCGCGTCGGGCAGCCCGCGCGCGTCGCTCGGCTTCTCGCGGAAGGCGGCGATCGCGCGCCCGTCGGGCGCCGTCTCGATCACTCCGACCTGGTCGGCCTGGTCGATCGGCGCGCGCAACGCCGCCACGGTCACGGCCGCGCCGCTCGCGACGTGCTGCTCGACCATCTGGCGCGGGTCCATGCGGTAGATGTGGTCGGCTCCGAACACGATCACGTGGCGCGGGCGCTCGTCGGTCAGCAGGTTGAGGTTCTGGTAGATCGCGTCGGCCGAGCCGGCGAACCAGCGCGGGCCGCGGCGCATCTGGGCGGGCACCGGCGTCACGTAGTTGCCCAGCAGCGGCGAGAGCCGCCACGTGACCGCCAGGTGGCGATCGAGCGAGTGGCTCTTGTACTGGGTCAGGACCACGATGCGGCGATAGCCGCCGTTGACCAGGTTGGAGTGCGAAGTCGATCAGCCGGTAATTGCCGCCGAACGGCACGGCGGGCTTGGCGCGGTCGAGCGTGAGCGGCGCCGGTCGCTTGCCCTCCCCGCCGGCCAGGACCATCGCGAGCACGCCGCCGGAGTCCATCGCTCAGCCCTCCAGCGCACCGGCGACGATCTGCTGGGCCTCGTCGAGGATCCGCCCGAGGCGCTCCTCGCCGTCGAGGCTCTCCGCGTAGACCTTGTAGACGTCCTCGGTGCCCGACGGCCGCGCCGCGAACCAGCCGTGCTCCGCCACCACCTTGAGGCCGCCGATCGCCGCGCCGTTGCCGGGTGCGGTGGTGAGCACATCGGCGATCGGCTCGCCCGCCAGCTGGTCGCCGGAGACCTGCTCGGGCGAGAGCTGCTTGAGCACCGCCTTCTCCTCGGGGCTGGCGGCGACGTCGGTGCGCTTGTAGGCGGCGCGTCCGAAGCGGCCCTCCAGCTCGGCGTAGAGCTCGCCCGGGTCCTTGCCCGTCGTCGCCTTCATCTCCGCCGCCAGCAGGCACGGGATGAGCCCGTCCTTGTCGGTCGTCCACACGCTGCCGTCGCGGCGCAGGAAGGACGCGCCGGCGCTCTCCTCCCCGCCGAAGCCGAGCGAGCCGTCCAGCAGCCCGTCCACGAACCATTTGAAGCCGACCGGCACCTCGACCAGCGTGCGCCCGAGGTCGGCGGCCACGCGGTCGATGATAGAGGAGGAAACCAGCGTCTTGCCGATCCCGACGTCCGGCCCCCAGTCGCGGTGCCCGCCGAACAGGTAGGAGACGCAGACGGCGAGGAAGTGGTTGGGGTTCAGCAGCCCGGCCGAGGGCGTGACGATGCCGTGGCGGTCGGCGTCGGGGTCGTTGGCGAAGGCGACGTCGAAGCGGTCGGCCAGCTCGCGCAGGCGGCTCATGGCGTCGGGCGAGGAGCAGTCCATGCGGATCTTGCCGTCCCAGTCGAGCGGCACGAAGCGGAAGGTGGGATCGACCTCGTCGTTGACGATCTCCAGGTCCAGCCCGTGGCGCTCGCCGATCGCGCGCCAGTAGGGGAGGCTCGCGCCGCCCAGCGGGTCGACGCCGAGCCGGATGCCCGCGTTGCGGATGGCATCGAGGTCGATCACCGCGGCGAGGTCGTCGACATACGCATCGACGTAGGCGCGCGGTACGGGCGCCGCCTCGTCCCACGGCACGCGCGGGACCTCGCCGACGGCGCCGGATTCCAGGATCGCGTTGGCCTCGCGCTCGATCCACCCGGTGACGTCGGTGTCGGCCGGCCCGCCGTGGGGCGGGTTGTACTTGTAGCCGCCGTCGCCCGGTGGGTTGTGCGACGGCGTGACGACGATCCCGTCCGCCGTGCCCGCCCGGTCGCTGCGGTTGTGGGCGAGGATGGCGTGGGAGATCACCGGCGTCGGCGTCGGGCCCTCGTGCGCGTCGACCACCACGTCGACGCCGTGCCCGCTCAACACCTCGACGATGGTCCGGTGCGCCGGCGCCGAGAGCGCGTGCGTGTCGTAGCCGAGGAACAGCGGCCCGTCGCTGCCCTGCTCGGCGCGGTACCGGCACACGGCGGCGCTGATGGCGACCACGTGCGCCTCGGTGAACGAGCCGTCGAGCGAGGTGCCGCGGTGGCCGGAGGTGCCGAAGGCGACCGGCGCGGCGGGCGGATGATCGGCGTAGGCGGCCAGCAGCTCCGCGACGTCGACGAGGTCACCGGGCTCGGGCAGCGAGCCGGCGCGTGAGGCAGCGGACATTGGGAGCCGACCTACCCCGGCGCGGCGCGGCGAAACTGGCGCCGCGCGCCGCGGGCAGAGCGGCTACTGGCGGCGCGCGAGGTCGGCCTGCGCCGCGCGGCGCTGCGACTTGCCCGCCTCGCACTGGTCGCCGGACTTGTACTCCTGCAGCGTCGGCGCCGCCAGGGTGCCCGCCGTCCCGTTGCTCTCACCGTGCGCGAGCGCTCCGCCCGAGAGCGCTCCGGCCATCAGCACGACCGCCCCGAGGGCCAGCCCGCGGCGGCGCGGGCGCCGCGCAGGCGCCTCCGGTGCCTCGAGCACTTCGGTGGCGACATCGTCGAAGCGGTCCATGTCCACAGCCTACCCGCTCAGGCGAGATCCAGCACGCTCAGCGCGGCGCGCGCGATCCGCTCCTCGTTGGGCATCGCGGCCCGCTCGAGGTTCTTGGCGTAGGGCAGCGGGACCTCGGCCATCCCCACGCGCTCGACCGGGGCGTCGAGGTCGTCGAAGCACGCCTTGCCGACCCGCGCGGCGATCTCCGCCGTGACCCCGTAGGACGGCCAGCCCTCCTCCACGCACAGCACCCGGTTGGTCTTGGCCACCGAGGCCGCCACCGTCTCCATGTCGAGCGGGCGCAGCGAGCGCAGGTCGACCACCTCGGCCTCGACCTCGTGCTCGGAGGCCAGCTGCTCGGCGACGTGCAGCGCGCGCACGGTGGCGAAGGAGTGCGACACGATGGTCAGGTCGGAGCCTTCGCGGGCCACGTTCGCCAGCCCGATCGGCGTCGTGAACTCGGGGTCGAGCGGGACGTCGCCCTTCTCCTTGTAGATCGGGAGGTTCTCGATCACCAGCACCGGGTCCTCGTCGCGGATCGCCGATTTCAGCAGGCCCTTGGCGTCAGCCGGGTTGGCCGGGGAGACCACCTTTAGGCCGGGCGTGCCGGCGAACCAGCCGTCGAAGGACTGCGAGTGCTGGGCGGTGAGCTGGTTGCCCGCGCCGTTGGGCGTGCGGATGACCAGCGGGCAGCGCACCTCGCCGCCGAACATGGCGCCGATCTTGGCCGCGTGGTTGATCACCTGGTCCATCGCCACCAGCAGGAAGTTCAGCGTCATGATCTCCACGACCGGACGCTCCCCGAGCATCGCGGCGCCCACCCCGGCCCCGACGAAGCCCTCCTCGGAGATCGGCGTGTCGCGGATGCGGTCGGGGCCGAACTCGCTCAAGAGGCCCGCGGTGACCTTGTAGGAGCCCTCGAAGAGGCCGACCTCCTCGCCCATGATGAAGACGCGCTCGTCGCGCTCGAGCTCCTCGCGCAGCGCCAGCCGGAGCGCCTCGCGGTAGGTCATGCGCTCGCTGCCCTCCGTGCGCTGCTCCTCGCGCTCCTCCGTGGGAGCGCTCACTGACCCAGCCCCGCGTCGAAGGTCAGCTCTTCCTCGCCGAACGGGCTGCCGGGGCGCATGCGCGCGAACTGCGCGTCAGAGCCCTGGCTGTGCATCGCCCACGCCAGCCGGCCCACCTCGGGCTCGCGGCTCTCGGTGGCGAACTCGACCGCATCCTGGATGGTCTGCTCGACGCGCTCGTCGATGGCGCGCAGCTCCTCGGTCTCGGCGCCGACCTCGCGCAGCTGGGCGGCGACGCGCAGCAGCGGGTCGTGCTCCTGGTGCTCGATGATCTCGTCCTTGGTCCGGTAGGCCATGCCCGCGTCGGCCACCGAGTGGCCGCGGTAGCGGTAGGTGATCGCCTCCAGCACGGCCGGCTCGCGCTCCTCGCGGGCGCGCTCCAGCAACCGCGTGGTGACGTCGATCACGGCGTCGAGGTCGTCACCGTCGACCGCCTCGCCATGCATCCGGAAGGCGCTCGCGCGCTTGTAGAGGTCGGGCTCGGCCGAGGCGCGCTCGACCGACGTGCCCATCCCGTACTTGTTGTTGACCACGAGGTAGACGACCGGCAGGCGCCACAGCGCGGCCAGGTTGAGCGACTCGTGCCAGGCGCCCAGGTTCACCGCGCCGTCGCCCAGCTCGCACAGCACGGCCTGGCGCTTGCCCTGCCGCACGAGCGCGAGCCCGAGCCCGGTGGCCAGCGGCAGCTGCCCGCCGACGATCCCCCAGCCGCCGTAGTAGCCGCGCTCGGTGTCGAGCAGGTGCATCGAGCCGCCGCGGCCGTGCGCGCAGCCGTCGGCCTTGCCGAACAGCTCGGCCATCACGGCGCGTGGCGACGTGCCGAGGGCCAGCGCGAAGCCGTGCGCGCGGTAGCCGGTGACCAGCAGGTCGTCCTCGTGCATGGCGTCGAGGACGCCGACGCAGGTGGCCTCCTGGCCGGAGGAGAGGTGGCAGTAGCCACCGATGCGGGCGGCCTTGTACTGCCGCTCGGCCTCGGTCTCGAAGACGCGGATGAGTAGCATCTGCTCGTAGAGCTCGAGCAGCTCGGACTGTGCGGGGGCGACGGCCAAGGTTCAGGCCTCCTCGAAGAAACCGGGGTGCTGGGCGCGGATGTGCGGCACCTGGAGCAGGACGTTGCGAAGGTGATCGCGCAACAGCGCCTCGGCGCCGTCGGGATCGCGGTCGGCGACGGCGGCGACCACGCGATGGTGCTGCGTGATCATCTCCTCCAGGTAGCTGGGGACGGGCATGCTCAAGCGGCGTACCCGGTTGAGGTGGCCACGAGCCCGCTGGCTGACGGGCCACACCGCGCGGTGCTCGGAGAGGTCGCAGAGCGCGTGGTGGAAGGCGTCGTCGAGCACGTAGAAGGCGTCGAAGTCATCGGAGTCGCGGGCGCGCTCCTGGGCGCGGAGGTTGTCCTCCAGCGCGGCGATCTCGTCCTCGGTGGCCAGCTCGGCGGCGCGGCGCACGCAGGCGCACTCCAGCGCCTCGCGGATGAACTGCGCGTCGGCCACCGCCGGGCTGGAGATGCGGGTGACGAACGTGCCCAGCTGCGGCACGATCTCGACCAGCCGCTCGTCGCGCAGGCGCACCAGCGCCTCGCGGATCGGCGTGCGGCTGACGCCGAGGCGAGCGGCCAGCTCGTTCTCGGAGAGCTGGCGGCCGGGCTCGAGCTCGGCGCGCACGATCGCCTCGCGCAGGGCGGCGTACGCCTGTACCCGGGCCGAGGTGGTCGAGTGCTCGCGCAGCAGCGTCCGGTCGAGCCGATCCATCCCCTGGATACTTGCATACCAGCTTTCACGGCGCCGGACGTCGCGATGGCGTCCGGCCCTCCGTGAAGGCAGGAGGCGGCCATTGGCCGAACGCCTGCTCGAGCCGCAGGGCGGCGGCGAGCGCCACGTCGTCGCGCCACGGCCGCGCGACGAGCTGGACGTCGATCGGTAGCCCCCCGGACGAGGTCCCGCAGCGGACGGTCGCCACCGGCCACCCGGTGAGGCTGTGCGGCGTCGGAAGCTCGTCGGCTCGGTCTCTCCTGGGACATGCATCGTGCCGTGCCGGCGCGCCGCGCTCGGGAACGCCGGGCACAGGACGAGGTCGCAGCGGTCGGCAAAGCGAGCATCTCGCTCCGGAACGCGTTCCACCCGCGCAGCAGCCGCCAGAGCTCGCCGGCGTCGACGCCGCCGCCGCCGGATCGCCAGACCTCGATCGTGAGCTCGTGTCCACCTCCGGGGTGCCGCGCAGGCTCCACGATGGCACCCGCAAGCCCATGACGCGACCCTACACCGCCGATCAGAGCACGAGCTGGGCGATCGCGACCAGGCCGACGACGACGATCACCGCGCGCAGCAGCCCGGGCGACAGGCGCCGCCCGACCTTCGCGCCCAGCTGGCCGCCGACGACGGCGCCCGCCGCCAGCAGCAGCGCCTCCGGCCAGGCCACCGGGGCGACGACGATGAAGATCGCCGCGGCCACGCTGTTGACCATCGCGGCGAGCACGTTCTTGAGCGCGTTGGCGCGCTGCAGGTCCTCCGGCAGGGCGATCCCGAACAGCGCAAGCAGGATCACGCCCTGGGCCGCGCCGAAGTAGCCGCCGTAGACGCCCGTGCCGAACACGCCGAGCCACACCGGCGCGCCGCCGTGTGCGGTCGCCGCGCGGCGCTCGGCGAGCACCCGCGACAGCCGCGGCTGGGCGACCACGAGCACGAGCGCCACACCGATCAGCACCGGGACGATGGTCTCGAACGCCTCGCCCGGCAGCTGCAGCAGCAGCACGGCGCCGGCGATGCCGCCGAGCACCGAGGCGGTGCCCAGGCGCAGGACCCGGCCGCGCTGGCCGGCCAGCTCGGCCCGGTAGCCGACCGCGCCCGACACCGAGCCCGGTACCAGCCCGATCGTGTTGGTCACGTTCGCGGTCACCGGGCCCAGCCCGACCGCGAGCAGGACGGGAAAGGAGACCAGCGTGCCGGAGCCGACGATCGTGTTGATCGTGCCCGCGAACACGCCGGCGCCCAGCACGGCGAGCATCTCGAGCGCGCTCACGGCGAACGCGTCAGACCCGCACCACGCGGCCGTCCACCACGCCGGGCACGGCGAGCACCGCGTCGAGCACCGCGGGCGGGACGTGCTCGTCGCAGACCACGATGACCACGTTGGAGTCCTCTCCCCCTGGCGCCTCCGCCGGTTGCACGCCCTGGGTGGCGGTGGAGATGTTGATCCCGTGCTCGCCCAGCAGCGTGCCCACGCGCCCGAGCATGCCCGGGCGGTTGGCGTAGCGGAACACCGCCAGGTGGGCGCCCTCGTCGAGTTGGAGGTTAAAGCGCTGGCCCCACGCCTCCAGCAGGTGCGGGCGGTGCCGGCGCCCGAGCGTGGTGCCCACCACCCGCTCGCGCGTCTCACCCGCGAC
>Ga0136617_10002605_pt1 | contig 16017 bp, 17 predicted proteins | sample AntDrymUQ3222106_2_FD_129672 | JGI IMG/M metagenome (GOLD analysis project Ga0136617, IMG submission 129672) | Polar desert sand microbial communities from Dry Valleys, Antarctica - metaG UQ322 (21.06) | ecosystem: Environmental > Terrestrial > Soil > Desert | place: Antarctica: Dry Valley...
CTGACCGATGTGATGGCTGCTCATCGGCCACCAGTCTGCGAACTCGTCGACGAAGAGCGCGAAGGCGCCCTCCTGCGACAGCGGAACGGTCACGGACTGGCGTAGTGCTTCGGTCGTAGCCTGGTGGGTCATGCTGCTCCCTTCCGCTCTGCCGCGAGCTTGAACGCGGCGAGCGCATCAGTCCAAAACGAATCGAGGTAGCCCCGCATGGCCTCCACGCCGTCGAGGTCGACCGCGTAGAGGCGCTTGGCGCCGTCGCGCCGATCGCTCACCAAGCCGGCCTCCTTGAGCACGCGCAGGTGCTGGGAGACGGCTGGGCGGCTGACCGGGAGCTCGTGCGCGAGCTCCCCCACGGCTATGGGCCCGCGAGCCAAGCGCTCGAAGATCGCCCTGCGAGTCGGGTCTCCGAGCGCGCTGAATCCGTTCTGGTAAGTGGACACTAACCGTAAGCATACGCTTACCGCTGACACCGGTCAAGCCGCTGCGACACAATGCGCGTTCATGAGTCCCTCCCGCCGCCGCCTCGTGGGCGGCCTCGACCTCGGCGGCACCAAGATCCAAGCGGTCCTGCTCGACGGACGACGCAAGGTGGTGGGCGAAGCCAAGCGGCCCACCCCCGCGCGCGGCGGCGGCAAGGCGGTGATCGAGGCGCTACAGGCGACACTGGCCGAGGTCTGCGCCGGAGCAGGGGTCGAGACCCGCCACCTGGCCGGCGTAGGCGTCGGCTCGCCGGGCGCGATCGACGCCCGCCGCGGCATCGTCAGCGGCGCCCGCAACCTCCCCGGAGGTGGAGCACCGATCCGCATGGCCGCGGGTCTCAAGAGACTGGCGGGCACACCCGCCTACATCGACAACGACGTGACCGTCGGGGTGCACGGCGAGTACGTGCTCGGCGCCGCCCAGAGCGCGAAGTCGCTGCTCGGTGTCTGGTGGGGCACCGGAGTGGGCGGCGGCCTGGTCCTCGACGGCAAGAAGTGGGAGGGTCGCGGCGCTGCCGGAGAACTCGGCCACGTCGTGGTCAAGGTCGACGGCGCCAAGTGCACCTGCGGGCGCTTCGGCTGTCTGGAGGCGTACGCCGGCCGTGGCGCGATGGAGCTGCGGGCGCGCCACCTGCACAAGCGCGGCCACAAGACCGACCTGTTCAAGATCATGGAGAAGCGCGAGCGCACCCGGCTGCAATCTGGAATCTGGGCACGCGCCCTCGACCACGAGGATCCGATGGCGATCGAGCTGATCGACCGCGCGATCGAGGCATTGGGCGCGGGGATCGCTTCGGCGGTCAATCTGCTCGACGTGTCCTCGGTGGTCATCGGGGGCGGACTCGGGACACGCCTGGGCGAGCCCTACGTGGCGCGCATCCGGGAGGCCATGCAGCCCCACCTGTTCGTCGACGACAACCCGCCCACGGTGGCGCTTGCGGCGCTCGGCGACCTGGGCGGAGCCATGGGCGCGGCGTTGCTCGTGCCTTCGGGCTCGCCCCCCCGCCGCGAGCGGCGCTAGTGGAGGACGAACGGCCCGATTACCGGCCCATCGCCGATTACGGCCTGCTGGCCGACTGCAACTCGGCCGCGCTGGTCGACCGTTTCGGATCGATCGAATGGCTGTGCCTACCGCGCTACGACAGCGCAGCGGTGCTCTCGCGCATCCTCGATCCTGCGGCCGGTCACTGGTCGATCCGCCCCGCGGACCGTTTCAGCGTCGAGCGCCGCTACCTGCCCGGCACGCTCGTGATCGAGACCACCTTCACCACGGAGACCGGGACGGTGCGGCTGACCGACGCAATGGCCTTCGCCGAGGGTCAGCGCGCCCACGATCTCGGCTACGAGGCGCCGCACGAGCTGTTGCGCCAGGTGGACCCGATCGAGGGTCGTGTGGAACTCGTCATGGAGCTCGCCCCGCGCCCGGAGTTCGGCCTCTACCGGCCGCTGGTCCGCCTGCTCGACGACGGCGCCCGCAGTTTCGGCGGCAACACTCCGCTGCGGCTGCGCGCCGGCGTGACGCTCGAACTCGACGAGAAGTCCACCGTCCGGGCCACCTTCACGGTCGAGGCCGACGGCGTGGGATTCGCGCTGCGCCGGCTCCCCGCCGAGGCGCAGAAGGCTCCCGAGCCGACCGTGCCCGGCGATGTTGCGGCGCGCATCGAGGACACCGTCGAGGCCTGGCGCTCCTGGGAGGCCGAGCACGACGTCTACACGGGCGCGCACCGTGACCGGGTTCGCCACTCCGCTCGCGTCTTGAAGGGCCTCACCTACCGGCCCACGGGAGCGATCGTGGCCGCACCCACTACCTCGCTGCCCGAGACGGTCGGCGGGGGGCGCAACTGGGACTATCGCTTCTCGTGGATCCGCGACTCGTCGCTGACCATGGAGGCGCTCTACATAGGGGCATGCAGCGACGAGGCGGAGGAGTTCGTGTCCTTCATGACCAGCTCCGCCGGCGGGCGCGCAGGCCAGGGCTCGCTACAGATCATGTACGGGATCGGCGGCGAGCACGACCTGGCCGAGCGAGAGCTCCCGCACCTGCGCGGATGGCGCGATTCGGCGCCCGTGCGCGTGGGCAACGGGGCCTGGAACCAGGTCCAGCTCGACGTCTACGGCGAGCTGCTCAACGCACTGTGGCTCTACCGCGAGCAGCTCGGCACGCTCCACCCCGAGATCCAGTCCTTCGTGGCCGACCTGGCCGACACGGCGGCAGAGCGCTGGGGCGAGCGCGATCAAGGCATGTGGGAGATGCGTGGCGAGCCGCGCCACCACCTCTCCTCCAAGGTGCTGTGCTGGACGGCGCTCGACCGCGCCGTGCGGCTGGCCCCCGAACTCGGCGAGCACGCGAAGGCCGAGGAGTGGGCCGCGGCGCGCGACGAGATCAAGGCCGCGGTGCTGGAGCGCGGCTGGTCGCAGGCGCGCGGGGCCTACGCGCAGTCCTTTGACTCGGACGACCTCGACGCCGCGCAGCTGCTCATGCCCATTCTCGGCTTCCTGCCCGCCGACGACGAGCGAATGCGCTCCACGATCGAGGCAATCGCCGCCGACCTGACCCAGGATGGGCTGGTGCTGCGCTACCGCAGCGACGAGGGCCTCAACGCCGACGGCCTGACCGGCGAGGAGGGCACGTTCGTGATCTGCTCGTTCTGGCTGGTGAGTGCCCTGGCGAAGGCCGGCGAGGTGGAGCGGGCCGAGCAGCTCTTCGATCAGCTTGCCGCCTCCGCCAGCGACCTCGGGCTGCTCGCGGAGGAGATCGACACGCGAAACGATGAGCAGCTGGGCAACTTCCCCCAGGCCTTCAGCCACATCGGGCTGATCACGGCCGCCTACGAGATCGATAAGGCGAGAGGAGAGGCCGGGTGAGTTTCGACGTCATCGTCATCGGGCCCGGGCCCGGCGGCCAGCACTGCGCGGGCCATCTTGCCGCCGGCGGCCTCAGGGTGGCCATCGTGGAGCGCGAGCTGGTGGGCGGCGAGTGCGACTACTGGGCCTGCATCCCGTCGAAGACGCTGCTGCGCCCGGGCGAGGCGCTCCAGGCGGCGCGCGAGGTGCCGGGGGCCCGGGAGGCCGTAAACGGCAGCGTGCGTGTCGAGTCGTCCTTCGAGTGGCGTGACTTCATGGTCTCGGGCTACGACGACTCCGCCAAGGCCGCCTACCTCGTGGACCAGGGGATCGACGTGCTCCGGGGCGCGGCGCGGCTGGTCGGGCCCGGGCGCGTGATGGTGGACGACGGGGAGCACTCCACCGACCACGTGGTGATCGCCACCGGCTCGGAGCCCGCGATCCCTCCCGTGCCCGGCCTGCGTGAGCTCGAGGGCGTGTGGACCAACCGAGAGGTGACCGCGCTCAACGAGGTTCCGCGCCGCCTGCTGGTGCTCGGCGGCGGCCCCGTGGGCGTGGAGATGGCACAGGCGCTGGCGCGCATGGGTGCCTCGGTCACGCTCGTGGAAGGCGCTGATCACGTACTGGCCCGTGAGCCGAAGCCCCTCGGCGAAGCGCTGGGCGAGGCGCTCCGCGCCGACGGAATCGAGCTCTGCTTCGGCCAGCACGCCTCGGCCGCCCGCCGCGACGGCCAGGACTACGTGCTCGAGTTCCCCAACCGTTCCGAACTGCGCGGCGACCGCCTGCTCGTGGCCACCGGGCGGCGACCGCGCACCGAGGGGCTCGGCCTCGATGCCGCTGGCGTGGAAGAGAGCCGCCAGGGTATTACCGTGGACCGCCGCATGAACGCCGCTGACGGCGTCTGGGCCATCGGCGACGTTACCGGGATCTGGCCACTCACCTACGTGAGCAAGTACCAGGGCCGCGTGGTGGCATCGAACATTCTCGGGCGCCCACGCGAAGCCAACTATTCGGCCGTCCCCCGTGTGGTCTTCACCGATCCCCAGGCCGCCTCGGTCGGTGAGGCGGAGGGTCAACTCACGGCCACCGTGCCGCTGGCCGAGGTGCCCCGCAGCTCCACCTACTCACGCGCCTACGACACCCGGCCGGGCTTTATGACGCTGGTCTCCGACGGGGAGAAGCTCACCGGCGCCTATGCGCTGGGGCCGGAGGCCGGCGAGTGGCTTCAGCAGGCCACGGTGGCCATCCGCGCGCAGGTCCCGCTGGACGTGATGGAAGACGTGATCCAGCCCTTCCCCACCTTCTCCGAGGTATTTCTGCACGCGCTCACCGCGCTGCGATGACCAACGCCGGACCCGCGATCGGGTGGGGGCTGGCGGTGGCTCTCAGCCTCGTGCTGGGAGCGGTCGCCGCCGCGAAGCTGCGACTCTCGGGCCGTGTGGCGGCCGGCCTGACGGCGTTCGGCGGCGGGTTGCTGCTGGCGGCCGTGGCCCTCGAGCTGGTTCCCGATGCCGACGCCGAGGCAGGGCCCGCGCTCACCGCCGCCGGTCTCGCGGCGGGGACCCTGATCTACGTGGGCGCCGACGCCTGGCTGGGGCGCAACGAGTCGCGGCGAAAGATGCGGCGAGCCATGCAGGCCGGCGCCTCCGGGCGGCCAGCGCCCGATGACATGGCCGCCGCCGAGTCCGCGCGCGGGCTGTCTATCGCCGCCGGCCTCTTCATCGACGGGGTCCCGGAATCGCTGGCTTTGGGCCTCACCATCGCCGAGCAGGAGCTCGGCATTGCCCTGCTGGTGGGAATTCTGGTGGGAAACCTCGTCGAGTCCTACGGCGCCGCCGGACCGATCATCGCCGGAGGGCACTCTGCGGGCTTCGCCCTGCGGCTGATGACCGCCATCGGGCTGTCCTTGGCGCTGGCCACCGCACTCGGCGCGACGGTTTTGGCCGACGCCTCGCCGGAGCTGATCGGCACCGCCCAAGCTGTGGCGGCGGGGGCCGTGCTAGCCGTAATCACCATCGCCATCATCCCGCACGCCTTCCAGGAGGTGAGCCGCCTGGTGGCGGCGGTCACGGTCGCCGGCTTCGCCTGCGGCTACCTGCTCAGCTGACCAGGCCGCGGGCGCGCAGGTCGGCCAAGGCCTCGTCGCCGCGGTCGGCCACTCGGTTGGCAGCGACCCACTTGGCGAGCTCCGGCAGGCCCTCCTTGAGCGAAGTGCGGGCTTCGAAGCCGAGCAGCTCGCGCGCTCGGGAAACGTCGGCAAAGCAGTGGCGGATGTCGCCGGCGCGGTACCGGCCCGTCACCTCCGGCGCGATGCCCGAACCAAGCGCCCGCGCGATCTCGTGAGCCAGTTCGAGAATCTCCACCCGCGCTCCTCCGGCCACGTTGATGGCTTGTCCCGGCGCCCGCGGCGCAGCCATCGCCGCGATGGTGGCCCCCACCACGTCGGACACGTGTACGAGATCGCGAAGCTGACGCCCGTCCTCGAACACGAGCGGCGGCTTTGCGTTGAGCACGCGCGCGGCGAAGATCGCCGCCACTCCGGTGTACGGGTTGGCCAGCGCCTGGCGCGGGCCGTACACGTTGAGGTAGCGCAACGCCACGGTCTCGATGCCGTAGGCGCGGCCCAGCACCAGCACCAGCTCCTCCTGGTCGCGCTTGGTGATGCCGTAGACGCTGGTGGGGCGCAGGGGCGCGTCCTCGGCTGTGGGTACGGGCGACGCCGGCTCGCCGCAGTGCAGGCAGCGCGGCTCCCACTCCCGGCTTTGCATCTGCTCAGGCGGACGCGGCGGCGGGTGGATCAACCCGTGCTCGGGGCAGGAGTAGGAGCCCTCGCCGTACACGACCATCGAGGAGGCCGCCACGAGGCGTCGTACGCTTTGGCGGCGCTCGATCACGGCTTCGAGCAGCGTGGCCGTGCCGCCCGCGTTGTGGTCGACCGCGCGGCGCACGTTGACCATCGACTCGCCGTTGCCCACCACGCCTCCGAGATGAAAGACGCGGTCGACCCCGCCGAGCGCGCGTTCGACCGTGGAGCGGTCGCGCAGGTCGCCTTGCAGCAGCTCGGCTTCCGCGTGGAGATGGGACGGAACGCCGCCTGGGTGGGCGAGCGGATCGAGGTTGTCGAGCACGCGCACCCGCTCGCCCCGATCGAGCAGAGCATCGACCAGATGGGAGCCGACGAAGCCGGCGCCGCCGGTTACGAGAACGGTGTTCACCAGACCGTGTAGAAGAGCAGCTCGGTCGCGAGCGCCTGGGCGGCCAGCGCGCCCAGCACGATCGAGAGACGGCCTTCGGGGAGGCTGGCGGCGGCGGCCAGGCAGGCCAGCGGGACGAGGTACAGGTAGATGCGCTCCGTCTCGGCCTTGGTGAAGCCGAGCACGGCGGCGGTGATCAGCACGGCGAGCAGGGCCCGGGCTGGAGCGTCGCCCGCGCCCGCGGAGCGCAGCGCGTACCAGGCGATCGGCAGCCCCAGCGCGACCAGGAACGCGGTCGGCGAGCCGAAGACCCAGAAGGCGTAGGGGCGGCGGCTCGCGATGCCCGCCCGGTAGACGCTCTCCGTGGCCTCGATCACGCCGATCGGGTCATAGCCGGTGGCCAGGTGTAGGAGGAAGTAGAAGCCCACGAGGGCGGCGGCACAGGCGCCGGCGATGAGCGCGGCGCGCCTGAGGCCGCTGCGCTGCCAGGCCAGCAGGGTGGCCCAGGCGCCGATGGCGAGGTTGGCGTAGGAGAAGAAGCTCGCGAAGGCAAGGGCGCCCGCGCCCGTGGCCACCTGGCCCTTGCGGGTCCGCGCCGCCCGCGCGAGCGGCAGCGCCGCCACCAGCGCGACCGTGGCGTAGAGCGCGTCGGCGGAGGTGGCCCCGTAGAGGACCGCGCTGGGCGCGAAAACGTAGAGCAGCGTCGCCACCCGGGCGCGTCGCTCGTCCATCAGGGTGCGAGCCAGCCGATAGGCGAGCGGTATCGACAGCGCCCCCACCCCGATGGTCAACGCCGCCATTGCGGGCGCGCTGTCTATGCCCAATGCGTGCATCGTCACCAGCAGCCCGGGCGGATGGCCGATGGCGTGCACCGGCAAGGACGTTCCGACCTCGGCGAACGTGTCGAGAAAGAAACGCGTGCCGAAGTCGAGCGCCGGCAGCGCCGGGAGGTACTCGCTGGCGGCCTCGTGGTTGCCGAGCTCATAGACGCCGTAGAGCCCGTCCACGCCGCTTCCAGCGAAGCCCAGAGCGAGCCTCAGCGACAGCCCCAGGGCGAGCGCGGCGAGCGCGAATTGCCAGGGAGAGAGCCGGGCGGCGCGCAGGCGGGGCGCGGCCATCACGCCCGCGATCAGCAGGACTACGGCGGGGATGGCGGTGGGCCGGAAGGCGGGTCGCCAGTCGGCAAGAAAGGGGGCGAGACCCGCGCCGAGCTGTACGTCGTTGGCCCGGGCGCCGAGCCCGTACGCGATGGTGGCGGCAGCGAGCGCCGTGGCGCCCAGCGGCAACCACAGCTCAGCTCCTCTGCGGGCAAGGCGAAGCGCACCGGTGCCGGCCTCCATCGCTCTTAACGTACGCGCTCGGGCGCTTCGGCGAGGCACACGTTCGCGATCTGTAATGCCACATGCGTAACGTCGAGCCCATGGTGGACGTGGTGCTCCCGGTGCTCAACGAGGCCGCCGCCCTTCCGTGGGTGCTGAGCCGGATGCCGGACGGCTTTCGCGCGCTCGTGGTCGACAACGGCTCGAGCGACGGCTCCCCCGAGCTGGCCGAGCGGCTGGGCGCCCGGGTGGTGCTCGAGCCCCGGCGCGGCTTCGGCGCCGCATGCTTCACCGGCCTCGAGACCGCCGAGAGCGACACGGTCTGCTTCATGGACTGCGACGGCTCGCTCGATCCGGCCGAGCTCGCGCTGGTGAGCGGACCGGTGGAGCGCGGCGAGGCCGATCTCGTCATGGGCGCCCGCCAGGCCGACCCCGGCGCCCTCGCGCCGCACGTCCGCGTAGCCAACCGCGCGCTGGTTTGGGAGCTGCGCCGGCGAACCGGAGCGGAGCTTCGCGACCTCGGCCCGATGCGCGCCGCCCGGCGCGAACCCCTGCTGGCGCTCGGAATCGAGGACCGGCGCTTCGGCTGGCCGCTCGAGATGGTGCTGCGCGCCGCCGCGGCGGGCTGGACCATCGACGAGGCGCCCGTGCGCTACCGCAAGCGAGCCGGCCGCTCCAAGGTCACCGGCACCGTCCGCGGGACGGCGCGGGCGGTTCGCGACATGGCGCTGGCGCTGCGATGAGAATCGCGAGCCTCGCATTGCTTGGCGCGCTGGCCGCGGCGACAGCCGGCTGCGGCAGCGACTCCGACGTGCCGGCCGACGCGGACGACCGCGGCGCGGGGGTGGCCGCCCTCGGCGGCGGAGCAAGGGTGGAGACGCTCGCTCGTACCCGCCCGACCGAGCCGCTGAAGGGCGAACTGGCCTGGGTGGCCGACGAGATCCGCCTCGAGCCCGGCCAGGAGATCGAGCACGCCCACCAGCTCGCCTTTGCGTACACCCGCCGGGGCGAGACTCGTCTGGACGGGAAAACGCTGGCGCCGGGCGCGGGAGCCGCCATCGAACCCGATGTCCGCCACAGCCACGCCGCCGCGCAGGACGGCTCGGTCCTATGGGAGATCCGCCTGGCTGCACCTGACTCGGCTCCGCCACGCGGCGCCCGGCGGGTCTTCGCGAGCGAGACCCTCGAAGGCATACCCAGCGGCGCCACGGCCAGCTTCCTCGAAGTGACCGTTCCCCCCCGGGGCGGGCGGACGACGGTGCACACCCACCCCGGGCCGGAGTTCATCTATCAGCTGTCGGGGCGCATCGATTACCAGAACGCCATCATAGGAACGGTGCGCCTGGGTCCCGGCGGCGCAGAGGCCATTCCCCCCGGCACCGCTGTGCAGAAGCGCAATCCGCTCAAGGAGCCCGCAACCTTTCTCTCCTGGTTCCTGGTCGATCCCGACCAGCCCTTCGCACCGAAGGCGAGCTTCTGAGCTACGTCGCCCTCGTCGTGATCGCCAAGGCGCCGGTTGCGGGGCGCTCGAAGACGCGGCTGTGCCCGCCCTGCACGCCGGCGCAGGCGGCGGCGCTGGCCGAGGCGGCGCTCAAAGACACGCTGGCCGCCGTCGCCGCCTGCCCGGCGCGGCGCCGGCTGCTCGCCCTGGACGGCGACCCGGGTCCCTGGCTGCCCTCGGGGTTCGAGCTGCTGGAACAGCGCGGCGAGGGGCTGGGCGAGCGCCTCGCCCACGCGCTGGCCGCCGCGGGCGGACCGGCGCTGGTGGTCGGGATGGACACCCCTCAGCTCACCCCCGGCCTACTCGAAGACGCGGCCGCGGCGCTGGACTCCGACAACGTGGACGCCGTTCTGGGGCCGGCCCTCGACGGCGGCTACTGGACGATCGGCCTCAAGCATCCGGATGCCGGGGTCTTCAGCGGCGTACCGATGTCGGACCCGGACACCTGCAGCGCGCAGTGTCGGCGGCTTGACGAGCTGGGTCTGCGCTGGACGCAGCTGCCGTCTCTGCATGACGTCGATACCTTCGCCGACGCGCGTCTCGTGGCCGAGATCGATCCGCGCACACGCTTCGCCGCCACTCTGCGGGCGCTGCTAGAGCACCCGGCCCACCACGAGCAGCCCGTGACCGAAGCCGCCCCCGGTGGGGGGCTCGAGACCCCATATCGCTGACGCCGTGACCGGGCCCGCTGCGAGCAGCGCGCGCCGCAGGCCGGCCAGGGTGTGGTGCACCAACGCCGCCCTGCCCGCAGGGAGCGGAGGCAGGGCCGCCGCCAACTCGCCGGGCGCCGGCGAGCCTTCGAGCATGGCGTTGAGAGTGCCGCGCAGCGCCGGCAGGCCGGGCGAGTAGCACGCGGTCTTGGGGCCGGCCTGCAGCGTACGGTCAAAGGCGCGCAGGGGCTCTATGGCGGCTTGCGCGAAGAGCCCGAACAGCTCGGCGGGCGACCACGGGTGCACCAGCACCTCGGCCGCGAGGCTGTAGGGAATCGTGCGCGCGCGCCCCGGCGCCGTGTCCCAGAGCTGGGGCCACTCCAGCGAGTCTCGCCCAAGCGCCTCGATGGCCACGACGGCCCCCGGGCGGGCATGGGCGGACAGGTCGCACAACAGCCTGCGCAGTTCACGCGGTGAGAGGTGCGAAGCCACCCCGAAGGTCCCGAGATAGAGATCGAAGGGCCGGGCGCCGACGGGGCCAATACCCTCGCGCAGGTCGTGGTCCACGTAGTTCACGCCGGTCTGGTTGGCGGGCAACGGCGGCGGGCTGAAGTCCACGCCGACGTAGCGGCTCAACCGGCCCGCCGCCAGGCGCGTGACGGCGCCGTCGCCGCACCCGAGGTCCAACACCTCGCCGCCGCGCGCCACCCTCAGAAGGCATGCGATCTTACGCTCGAACCAGGTGAGCTCGAACGTCGCCCTCACCGCGTCGTGGCCTTGTTCGGCGTAGGGCGCGGCAGCCGCTGCCGTGGAATGCATTGAAGCGCACCGTAAGCGGCGCCGCCGCGCGGCGATAGCGTTTCGACGCCACTGTAAGAAAGCCGAAATGCCACGCTCGGGCGGGCGACCGATGAGTCTCGGGCTCCGACTCGGTCTACACGTCGACTCGATCTAGGAGGAAGCAAGACGATGTCCATCGATCATGTCCTCGCCGTCGTACCGGTGGGTGACTTCGAAGCTGCGCACGCGTGGTATGAGCGTCTGTTCGGCCGTCCCGCCGACAACCTGCCGATGGAGGGTCAGCTCGTGGAATGGCGGGTGACCGACAGTGGATGGGTCCAGGTCACTCGCGACGCCGATCGCGCCGGCTCCGCCCTGCTGAACTTCGCGGTGGACGACCTGGACCAGCACGTCGCCGACATCGCGGAGAGGGAACTGGCTCCAGGAGCGATCGAGACGGTGAACAAGGGCGTGCAGCTATCCGCCATCCGCGATCCCGATGGGAACACGATCACTTTCATCGGAAGCTTCCGCGTCCAGTACTGAACGCGCAACCCCGGGAATACCAGCAGGAGGACCTCAGCGGCCCGCCGCTTTGCGGCGGATAGCGAACAGCGGAGACCCACATTCAGGGCAGTGGCCCTCCCAGCCGGGCCTACCGTTCGGCAGGGTCAGCTCTCGCGGGTCGGCGATCGTGACCTTCTGGCCGCAGACGCACCAGCCCTGTGGGCCGGGGCCCTGTACCTCGTCGGTGTGCGGCTCAACCATGTTGCGACAAGCATATTTCGTCGGCAGTGTGGCTGCGACCGATGAGGCTTCGATCAGCTGAAGCTTGGCCGCGCGGGGCAGCCGCTTGATCCGGGCCTCTTCGCGCAGCGCGGCGGATCGGTCCGCGACCGAGATCACCAGCGCGAGCTCAACAGGCCGGCGGCTGCGCGTGTAGTGGCTGGCGGTGCCGGAACGGTGCGCGGCCAGGCGCCGTCCGATGTCGGTCGTCCACCCGCAATAGAGGCTGTCGTCGGCGCAGCGGAGCAGGTAGACGGACGCCACGGGCATAAATTTCGCCGGAGTGCTCCTCTCCCCTGTAAGGAACAGGAAAGCTCCATACGCTCCAATAGGGGCGTGGGCCCAACCTCCGCCGCCCTCGCCGCATTGCTGTTCGTGCTCGTCGCGACGGCCGCCGCCTGCGGCGGTTCGAGCGATCGCCTGCCTCCCGCGGCCGAGCCCGCTCGCTCCCCCGCGCTGGATCGCGAGCCGGCCGGCACCGTCGTGGCGGTGGGCCACAAGCCCGAGGGGCTGGCCTACGACCCGGTCACCCGCCTGCTGGCCGTTGGCCTGACCAACCCCGACCGCCTGGCGCTGGTAGACAGCCGCAGCGGCCGCACCGTCCGTCGCCTGCGCCTGCCCGAGTCGCCGCGCCACCTGAGCCTGGCCGGCCCGGGCGGCCCCGTGCTGGTGCCCGCCGAGCGAGCCAACGCCATCGTCGAGGTGTCGCTGCCCGGAGGGCGTCTTCGCACCACCCGCGTCGGCAATTTCCCTCACGACGCTGCGCAGGCGAACGGGCGGCTGTTCGTGGGCGACGAGCTGGGCAGCACGCTGTCGGTGGTGGAGCGCGGGCGCGTGATCAAGACATTGCCCACAGCGCGCCAGCCCGGAGGCGTGGCCGCCAGTGCCGACGGCCGCTACGTCGGCGTGGTCACCGTTCGCGCGCGAAAGCTTGAGGTCTTCGATGCCCACACGCTCCAGTCGGCGGGCACGGTCAACGTCGGTATTGGCCCCACCCACATCGCGGGGGGCGGCGGGCGCTTCTTCGTGGTCGACACGCGCGGCGGCTCCCTGCTCGAGATGCGGCTGAACCCGCTGCGAAAGCAGCGGCGCACCTATCTGGGGGGCGCGCCCTATGGGATTGCCCGGGACAGCCAACGCCGCCGCTACTGGGTCACACTCACGGAGCGCAACGAGGTGGTGGAGCTCACCGACCGGCGCGCCCTGCGCCGCTACCCCACCGTGCGCCAGCCCAACTCTGTGGCCGTCGACCCGGACAGCGGACGCGTGTTCGTGGCCAGCCGCAAGGACGGAACTCTTCAGTTCTTCGACCCGCCGGAATGTCGCGGCGAGGAGTGCAAGCCCAAGTGAATCTCTTCCCCCGCCTGCCTTCGTTCGGCCCCTTTCGCGAGGGCTTCTGGCGCAGCCCCCTGCGCGGCCCCTGGCTCGCGTCGATGCTGTCCTCGGCGCTGCTGCCGCTGATCGCGATCTGCGCAATCACCGGCTTCGTCTCCCACTGGGCCTACGACACCGACCTGGGCGGCAACTCGATCTTTGGCGGCGCCGCCCCCGGCAACGGCTTCGACCTGTACGGGTTCGACTGGCCCGTGAGCCCGAGCTGGCTCTACGCATTCACCCAAGGGCTGCACATGATCAGCGGAGTCGCCGCGATCCCGATTCTGTTGGCCAAGCTGTGGGCGGTCATTCCCAAGCTGTTCGAGAACCCACCCGTGCTCTCGGTCTCTCACGCGCTCGAGCGGCTCAGCCTGATCTTCCTCGTCGGCGGCTCGCTGTTTGTGTTCGCCACCGGGATCATCAACATCCAGCTCTGGTACCCGTTCGGCTTCAGCTTCGTGCCCGCCCACTACTACGGCGCGGTCCTGATGCTGGGAGCGCTCGTGTTCCACATCGGGCTCAAGCTGCCGGTGATGCGCGACGCCTTCCGCCGGCGCGGGGTGGCCGCGCCGCTGCGCGAGGACCTCGAACACACCCGGCCCGAGCCTGACCTGCCGAACGTCGTCACGAGCGCACCGCATACACCCTCGGCCCCCACGCTCACGCGGCGGGCCATGCTCGGGGGAGTGGGCGTGGCGTCGGCGGGCCTCGCCGTGATGACGGCGGGCCAGGTGGTGGGGGGCCCGCTGGCCGATCTGGCCGTGCTCGCCCCGCGCGGGCGCGGGCGCGGCAACGGGCCCAACGACTTCCCGGTGAACAAGACCTTCAACGCAGTGGGCATCGCGCCGGAGAAGGTCGGCGCCGACTGGCGCCTGTTGATCACAGCGAGCGACGAGAGCCGCACCGAGCTCACTCGTGAGGAGCTGCTGGACATGGACCTGGTGAGCGCGAAGCTGCCGATCGCCTGCGTCGAGGGTTGGTCGACCACTCAGACCTGGACCGGCGTGAGGCTGGCCGACCTCGCTCGGCTCGTGGGCGCCGAGAATCCCGATCAGGTGGAGGTTCGCTCGCTGCAGGAAAGCGGCAGCCTGAGCAGCGTCACCCTCAACCGCGGCCAGGTGAGCCACCCCGAGGCAATGCTGGCGCTGAGGGTCAACGGCGCCGATCTCTCGCTCGACCACGGCTTCCCGGCGCGCATCATGGTGCCCGCCCTCCCCGGGGTGCACTGCACGAAGTGGGTTGGCGAGCTGGTGTTCGCGTGATGGCTCGCTTCCGCACTGCCTACGGCGCCGGCCCGCTCCACCTGCTCGCGGTGCTGGCCAGCTTCGCCGTCGTGGCCTACGCCCTGTCGCGGGCGCTCCAGCTGACCGCCAACCCTGACCGCATCCTGCTCTGGCTCGGCGGGTCGATCGTCGCCCACGACCTGATCCTGTTTCCCCTCTACGCCTTGATGGGGGCGATCGCCGCGGGCCTGTTGCTCCGCCGCGGCAAGGGCAGCCGGCTGCGGATCGCCGTGCTCAACCACCTGCGCTTTCCCGTGCTCATGTCCGGCCTGTTGCTGGTGGTCTGGTATCCGCTAGTGGCCGGCCCCGCAGAGCGCGGCTTCATGCGCACCACCGGATTGTCCAAGGACGTCTACTTCGGGCGCTGGCTCTTGTTGACGGCAGCCCTCTTTCTAGGCTCGGCCCTGATCTTCGCGTTGAGATATAGGAGGCTGGCCCGGGAAGGGCCACCAGATGAAGCCGCGCTGGATCCTGCTTGACCTCAACGGCACGCTGCTCGACCCCGGAGGCGTGGGCGAGCCGCTCGGCCTTTCGCGCGAGGCGTCGCTGGCAGCACTCGACGACGCGATCCTGGGCTCGATGGCCGAGACCCTTTCGGGCGCCTACCGCCCGCTGCCCGAGTTCCTGCGGGCCGCCCTGGTAGGGCGTGCCGTCACCGACTCCGGCATCGACGAGGCCATGGAGCGGGCCAAGATGATGCCACCCTATCCCGACTGCGCCGCGGCACTCGAGCGCCTTCGCTCTGCGGGCATCTCGACCGGCGTCCTCACCAACAGCGGGCGCGACACCGCCGAGGAGGGACTGAAAGCGGCCGGCCTGCTCGACTTCTTCGAATTCGTGGCAGGCTCCGACGAGGTAGAGGCCTTCAAGCCCGACCCGCGCGTCTATCGGCTCGGCCTGGAACGCGCCGGCGCGGTGCCTGAAGACGTGTGCATGGTGGCATCGCACTGGTGGGACCTGATGGGCGCGGCGCGCATGGGCATGAGAACTGGATGGGTCAAGCGCGACGGACGCGAGTTGATGCGAGCCGGGCCTTCACCCGATCTTCAGGCGTACGCGCTCGACGAGCTGGCCGTGAAACTCAGTTCGTAGAGGGCAGGCTCTCGCCGCCCTCGACCGGCGCGAACACCCGCGCCAGCTGAATGCTGATCTCGTAGAGCACCAGCAGCGGCACCATCTCGAGCACCAGCGTCACCGGATCAAGAGTGGGAAGCAGCGCGGCGAGCACGGCGATGGCCACGATCGCGTAGCGACGGCTGCCGCGCAGGCCCTCGGCGGTGACCACGCCCAGCCGGGTGAGAGCGAGCACACCGACCGGCACCTGGAAGCCGATGCCCATGGCGAGCATGGTCAGCGTCATGAAGTCGTAGTAGTCCTTGGCCCGCAGCTGAGTGTTGAACTCCGACTCGTTGAAGCTGAGCAGGAAGTCCAGCGCCGGGGGCAGCACGATGAAGTAGCAGAACAGGACTCCGGCGATGAACAGCACCGGCACCATCGCCAGCAGCGGCGCGACGACCTTGCGCTCCTTCGAGCTGAAGGCCGGCACGAAGAAGGCGTAGACCTGGTAGAGCACCACCGGCAAGGTCAGGAGCAGGGCGGCGTAGGCCGCGTTCTTGAGGGTGGTGATGAAGGGCTCGGCCGGGCCGAGGGTGATCGGCTGCTGGCCGCCGGGTAGCGGCGCGTTGAGGATCTCGAGAACGAGATCGCTCTGCCACGTCGTAAGCCCGAACGCCACGATGAACGCGGCGGTGGCGACCAACAGGCGCGAGCGGAGCTCGTCCAGGTGGTCCACCACCGACAGCTGATC
>Ga0136617_10002606_pt1 | contig 16017 bp, 11 predicted proteins | sample AntDrymUQ3222106_2_FD_129672 | JGI IMG/M metagenome (GOLD analysis project Ga0136617, IMG submission 129672) | Polar desert sand microbial communities from Dry Valleys, Antarctica - metaG UQ322 (21.06) | ecosystem: Environmental > Terrestrial > Soil > Desert | place: Antarctica: Dry Valley...
CCCACGCGTAGCGATCGTCGAGGTCTTGGTCGGCGATCACCCGGTGAAGCTCCTGTAGAAATAAAGCAGCGACACGACGCCAAGGACCCCGGCCATCAGAAGCTTCAGTCCACGCGCGCGCGCGCGACCGGAGAGCCGGATTCCGACTCGCGATCCGAACAGGACGCCCAGCACTGCGGCCGCGGCGAGCGTCGCGGAGACATGCCCGCGGGCGTAGTAGATCGGCGCGGAACCGAGCGCGGTAATCCCGATCATCGCTGCCGTCGTCGCCGCGGCGGCACGGATGGGCACGCCGCACCAGGCGATCAGCGCCGGCACCTGCAGGATCCCGCCGCCGATCCCGAGCAGGCCCGACACCACGCCACCGATCAGTGAAACGCCGAGCGCAGCCGGAAGCCGCCGCACCTTGTAGACGACTTCGCGACCGCTCTCATCCTCGTAGAACCGCCCCCCCAACGATCCGGGATCGATCGACGAGTCCAGGATCACGTTGCGCTTGTCGATGCGCGTGAGCATCACGACCGCGATGACCGCGGTCACGCTGGCGAAAATGATGTAGAGCGTAGCCGTCGCTATCCGCGGAAGCACCAGTGCGCCGAGAAGGCCGCCGCCGACCGCGACGATCTGCAGCAGCATGCCGAGTCTGAGGTTGATGACGCGGCGCGCGGCGCTGCTCGTGGCGACCGCGTTGGACGTCGCGATTACCGTCATCAGGCTGATCCCGGAGGCGGTCTTCAACGGCAGGCCGAGGCCGAGGTTCAACAGTGGGATGAGAAAGACGCCGCCGCCGATCCCGAGCAGCGCGCCGAGCGAGCCCGCGACTGCGCCCGCCACCATACTCACGACGATCGTGAGCGGTTCGTGGGCGGCGTCGATCGGTGGCATTGAATGTTAGAATGCGGCGAGTTTTCCGACGCGAGGATTCTAGCCGATGTTCCAGCGGTTCTTCGATGACGGTCTCGCGCACGCGTCATACCTGATCGCGTGTCCGCGGGTGCGCGAAGCGGTGATTATCGACCCGCGGCGCGACGTCGACGTGTACGTCGAAGCCGCACGCGCGATGAATCTCAAGATCGTGTACTCGTTCGAAACGCACATCCACGCGGATTTCGTGTGCGGCTCGCGCGAGCTCCTCGCAGTGGGCGCGCGTGCCCTCGCGGGGCCTGGATCCAACCTCCGCTACCCCCATCACGAAGTGCAGGATGGCGAACGGGTACGCGTCGGCGACCTCTCGATCCAGTTCATACACACGCCGGGGCATACGCCGGAGCATATTTCCGTCCTGACGAGTCAGCCCGACCAGCCGGTCCGCATCTTCAGCGGCGATACGCTCTTTGTCGGGGCGGTGGGACGACCAGACCTCCTTGGAGAGGAGCAGGCCCGCAAGCTCGCGGGGCAGCTTTACGATTCGCTCTTTACGAAGCTGCTGACGCTCGACAACCGCATCGAGGTGCACCCCGGGCATGGCGCGGGATCCCTCTGCGGCGCGGGGATCGGTAATGAGCCGCACACGACGATCGGCCAGGAGCGGCGCTTCAACAGAATGCTGCAGTACGCGCACAAGGATGCATTCGTCGCCGCCGTCCTGGCGGATCTTCCGGACACGCCGCCGTACTTCCCCCGGATGAAGAAGATCAATCAGGAAGGGCCACCGCTGCTCGGTCTCGTGAATGGCTATCGCGGTCCCGCGGCGATCGGTCCGGCCGCGGCGGCATCGGCCGTGCGATCGGGGGCGCTCATCGTCGACCTGCGCGGCGCGTCCGCCTTTGCGGAACGCCATCCCCTCGGCGCTCTGAACCTCGGGTACGGGACGAAGGTCGGATACTGGGCCGGGTGGGTGTTGCCAGCTGATGCACGCGTCGTGCTGCTGGGCGCCGACGAACGGCAAGCCGCTGACGCGGCGAGGCAGTTGCTCCGCGTCGGTGTCTCACGCATCGATGGCTACATCAGCGGCGGCATGGACGCGTGGGCAGCGGCCGGGCTGGCAATCGGGAATTACTCGACGATGACGGCCGCGGAACTGCACGCCGCGATGTCTCGCAGCGAGTCGCCACTCGTCGTCGACGTGCGTACCGCACGCGAGTGGAACGCGGGACGCATCGAAGGGGCTCTGCACATCCCGCTCGGCGAACTTGCACAGCGTGCGTCCGAGATTCCGCGCGATCGTCCAGTAGCGACGTTGTGCGAGGCCGGCTACCGTTCTGCCCTGGCCGCCAGCCTGCTCGCCCGCGCCGGCGTCGACCGTCTGTCAACTGTCAATGGCGGACTGGCCGCGTGGCGTCAACTCACGGAGAACCAAGGGGAGATACCAACCATCGGCCAACCACGGTAGCATTAGAACTCCGCATTCAGCGTTGCAGCGTTCAGAGTTCAGCATTTCTCAAGTGCCTCTGCCTCCCGGGACCCGTCTCGCACAATATGAAGTGACCTCACCGCTCGGATCCGGCGGCATGGGAGACGTCTACCGGGCGCGCGACGTTCGGCTCCAGCGCGACGTGGCCCTGAAAGTCATGTCGGATCACATCGCCGCCGATCCAGCTATGCGCCAGCGCTTCGAGACCGAGGCTCGAGCCGTGGCCGCGTTGTCCCACCCGAGCATTCTGTCGATTCACGAGCTCGGATTTGCGGACGGCATTCCATTTGCCGTCATGGAGCTGCTGGAAGGAGAAACGCTGCGGCACCGGATCGTACGGACCGCATTGCCGTGGCGTGACGCCGTTGAGATCTCCGCGTCGATCGCGGAAGGGCTCGCGGCGGCGCATGCGAAAGGCATCATCCACCGCGATCTGAAACCGGAGAACGTGTTTTTGACCGCTGACGGCGGAGTAAAGATTCTCGATTTCGGTCTCGCTGTGCACCGCCTCGAGGAAACTGGCGCCATCGACCTCACGGCCGCCCACACGGCAGCCGGAGTCGTCCTCGGAACCCTCGGCTACATGTCCCCCGAGCAGATAACGGGTGAGCGCGTGGACGGACGCAGCGATGTATTCGCGGCCGGCTGCCTGATCTACGAGATGCTGACCGCGCGCCGGCTTTTCAACGGCGCGACGCCCCAGGAAGTGGTCGGCGCGCTGCTCAGCGATACCGCCCCCGATCTGCGCGGCATCGATCCTGCCGCCCCACCGGAGCTCCAGCGGATCGTCGCGCGATGCGTGCACCGGCGGCCGGACCATCGTTTTACGGCAGCTGCCGACCTCGCGCTGGCGCTGCGCTCACTCCTCACCGGTTCGGCGGTGAGGCAGACGGGAGCGCGATCGAAGCCGCGCGGGAAGTCGCTGGCGGTTCTGCCTTTCGTCAACAGCAGCGGCGACCCGCAGATCGATTATCTGACCGACGGCATCACCGAGAGCATCATCAACAGTCTCTCCCAGTTGCCCTCGCTGCGGGTCGTGCCGCGGAGCCTCGTCTTTCGTTATAAAGGCCTGCAGGTGGATCCCTCGACGGCGGGACTCGCGCTGAACGCCCGCACGATTCTCACCGGTCGCGTTGTCCAGCAGGGAGACGTCCTCGACATCCAGGCGGAGTTGGTGGACACGGCGAACGAGGCGCAGCTCTGGGGCGAGCATTTCCGCCGCAAGACGGCCGATGTCTTGACGGTACAGGAAGAGATCTCGTGGCAGATCTCGGAGGCGCTCCGTCTCAAGCTCTCGGGAGAACAACGCAAGAAGCTGCGAAAGCGCCCGACCGTTGACCCGGAGGCGTATCAGGAGTATCTGCGCGGGCGCCACCACTGGCACAGCTGGAGCCCGGAGAGCTTCCAGCGCGCCGTCGAGCACTTCGGCCGCGCGCTCGAATACGACCCGGGCTACGCCCTTGCGTATGCTGGCCTCGGGACCGTGTTCGGCGCGATGGGTTACTACGGACACATGGCGCCGCATGACGGCTTTCCGCGAGCCCGGGCCGCCGCGTTGCGGGCGCTGGAACTCGACCCCAAGCTCGCCGACGCGCACGTCACCATCGGTCTGGAACGGTTGTTTTATGGGTGGGACTGGCAGGCCGCCGAGGCCGCGCTCAAACACGCGCTGGAGCTCGATCCCGACCTCGCGCTTGCCCACATGATTTACTGCATCTTCTTCATCACCAGCGGACGCTTCGATGAAGCGATGGCATCGGCGCGGCGCGCGCGCGCACTCGACCCGCTGTCGCCATTCGTGAACATGGGCCTTGCCTGGGTGCATCATTTTGCCGGTCGGCCAGCCGACGCGGCACGCGAGTCGAAAGACGTTCTGGCTCTGAGCCCGGGATTGGAGGAGGCGGGCAACACCCTCATTACCGCGTATGAGTCGCTCGGGCGGTACGAAGATGCAGCGGCGCAGCTCGACCGTCAGCGGTTCTGGGGGATGACGCTCGACGGCGCCACCCTGCTGACAGCTTTCAACCGCGGCGGTCCCGAAGCGTACTGGCGTGAACGACTTGCGCAAATGGGACGGCACCAGGATGCACCCGCCTTTGTGAACGCCGCGTTCGCGACCGCGTGGTGCCATCTCGAGGACTACGACCAGGCGCTCAATTATGTCGAGCGGATGGTAGACGCCCACGTTGGAGGTGCCGTTTTCATCGGGGTGGACAGGACGCTCGCGAAAATGCGTGGAATCCCTCGCTACGACGCGGTGCTCAGGCGGGTCGGGTCTCCCCTGGCGCAAAAGGCTTGAGGACGGCGTACAAAGTCGAGATGATCGCCACCGGCACGCCCGCCGCGACCGCGCGGCGGACGACGGCGCCGTGAAGCGCCTCCACTTCGATCCTTTTCCCCTGTGCCAGATCGATCAGCAGCGACGACCGCATCGTTCCCGGTATCCCGTCGATGTACTTTTCGATCTTTTCGATGACGTCTACGGCGACAGGCACGCCTTCGCCACGCGCGAGCCGCTCGATCTCGCGACACGCGTCGAGGAATTGCGCCCTGATGAACGGATCCGCCCATACGGGGCCGATCGGCAGGCGCGTCGCGCCGGTGAAACCGGCGAGCGGCACGAGGAAGATGAACTTCTCCCAGATCGGCACGCGGCCATCGCCGGCAGTCTCGGATTGAATGTCTGCGCCTGAAAGCGCCTCGTGGAGCGTGGAAACACGTGACGAGTGACGCGGCAGCGACCCGAACACCTCGCCGAACACGATCCGGCGGTGGGTGCCGGTCTGCTCGATCAGTCCCGGCGCGCTCAACGCGGTCGCGATGTAGGTCGTTCCGCCGATCACGCGGGCCTCGCCGGCAATCGCCGCCACCTCGCCGATGCTGTCGATCCCGTTCTGCAACGTGAGAACGATCGTCTTCTCGCCGAGCATGGGGCGGACAAGGGGCAACGCCGTCGCGTTGTCGTAGGCCTTTACCGCGACGATCACCAGGTCGACCTCGCCCACGGCGACGGTGTCTTCCTCGGCGCGGCATTGCACCGTGAAGTCGCCGAGCGCGGGACTCCGGATCTCGAGACCGCGCGCCCTGATAGCCGAGAGATGTTCGCCGCGCGCGACCAGGATCACCTCGTGACCCGCGCGTGCCAGCTTCGCCCCGTAGTACCCACCGACGGCGCCCGATCCCAGAACTGCTATTCGCATGGACAGAAGAGGGGCCCACTTTAGAGGACCCGGCGAGGACCTCTCTTAGACAGAAGATAAACAGGCACGCCGATGACGAGCAGGCCCAGGCCTGCGAGCGATTCGACGGGCTTCTCGAAAAGGGTGTTGATCACGAACGCGACCGACCCGAGGACGAACACCAGGGGGACCACCGGGTAACCCCAGACGCGATACGGGCGCGGGACCTCGGGACGGATCCGGCGCAGCCGGAACAGGGCCATCCCCGCCACGACGCTGAACAGAATCGACGAGAACATCACGTAGGTGAACAACTGCTCGTAGGTGCCCGTCAGCGTCAGGATCATCGACCAGGCAGTGAGCGCGACGATGGCGACGTGAGGGGTGCGATAGCGTGGGTGGACGCGGCTGGCCGCCGGAAAGAAGACGCCGTCGCTACCCATCGCGAACAGAATGCGTGACCCCCCAAGAATCCCGGCGGCGTTGCAACCGAACGTCGAGACGACCACGGTGAGCGCGATGAACGTCGCGCCGGCTGGCCCCATCAAAGCCGTCGCGGCCTTCTCGGCGATCCGAGTGACGCCCCGCATCTCCTCGATGCTGAGCGCGTAAAGATACGCGAGGTTGACGGCCAGGTAGATCGCCATCAGCGCGAGGACGCCGATGAACAGCGCACGTGGGACGTTACGCTGGGGATCCTTGATCTCCCCCGCGGCGTAGGTCATGAAGTACCACGCCTCGTAGGTCCAGAGGACGGCAATCATCGCTATGCCGAAAGAGGCGAGCGGTCTCGTAATCTCCGCCGGAACGACGGGAGTGAATGCCGGCTGGACGTTGGCGGCGAGCACCGCCATGATCGGCAGCGCGGCCAGCCCGGCCACCTTCGCAATCGTGAGCACGAAGTTGACCATGCTGCCGCTTCGAACGCCCACGTAGTTGACTGCGCCCAGTACGGCGAGCGAGACGGCAGCGACGACCTGCCCGGGCGAAATTGTGAGGCCCCCCCACGGGCTCGGCACCGACATGAGCACCGTGGTGGTGGAGAACGCGGGCACGAAAAAACTCAAATACTCAGCGAACCCGACGGCCACGCCCGCGATCCCGCCGCTTATTACGACGAGCATCGCGACCCAACCGTAGAGAAACGCCGGCAACTCTCCGTACGCCTCGCGCAAGAAGACGTAGACGCCCCCCGAACGCGGAAACATGGCTCCCATCTCAGCGTAGGTGAGGCCCCCCGCGATCGTGAGAACGCCACCGAGCGTCCAGGCGAGGAGGAGCAGGGACGCCGAGGGGATGTGCGCGGCCATCCCCCCCGTCGTCAAAAAAATGCCCGAGCCGATGACACTGCCGACCACGAGCATGATGGCGGCAGCCAGGCCTATGGACCGGATCAGTCTGTCGTCGGAAGTGGCGGTTACGGCGGAGTGGGTCTGCATATATGGACTGTTATGGGGACGCCGCACTGTACTGCAGATTCGCCGACCTCATGCGCCCGGTGTAGAATTCGAGGTCGGAGGATCGAATGGCCGCACGCGTCACCAGCTACCTCGTGGTCGGCATCGTCGCGGTCACACTGATCGCGGGCCTGATCGTCCGCGCCCAGCGCGACGACAGTGACGGACCCGTCGATCTGATCGTCCACAACGGCGTCGTGTTCACCGGCGAGACGTCAGACGACACCGCGGAAGCGGTCGCGGTGCGCGCCAACCAGGTCCTCAAAGTCGGCAGCAATCGCGAAATCATCCGGCTGCAGCGCCCGCAGACGGTGATGATCGACGCAAAGGGAGCCGCCGTTCTTCCGGGCTTCAACGATGCCCACCTGCACTTCATCGAGGGAGGGCTGTCGCTCGACGGCGTCGATCTGCCCGGCGCCGCGAGCATCGAAGATGTCGTCACGCGGGTCGTCGCCTGGACCGAGCGGAACCCGGGCAAGGGTTGGGTCTCCGGCCGCGGGTGGAAGCTCGATCCGGAACTGGCGCCAACACGTCAGGCGCTCGACGAGGCCGTACCAACGCGGCCGGTGTATCTGCTTTCCGAGGACGGCGCTGCCGCGTGGGTGAATTCGGCTGCGTTGAAGCTGGCGAAGATAGGCCGGCGCACCGACGACCCCGAGAGCGGCCGCATCCTCAAGGACAGGAAGGGTGACCCGACCGGAATTCTCGAGGGTGCGGCGTCACAGCTCGTCGCTGCGCTCCTGCCGAAACCGTCGGCGGACGACCGACTGCGCGCGCTCCGGAACGCGCTCGCCGAGGCGCGGCGTCTTGGCATCACGAGCCTTCAGTCAACCGCCGCCGACACGTCCGAGCTCGAGATGTTCGGGGCGACACGCGGCGAGGACGCGCTCGACGTGCGGCTGTACCCGATACTCGAAGTGCGCGGCGCACGCACCGACGACGAGATCGCCAAGCTGGATCCGGTCCTGGTGAAGTACTCAGACGATCCGCTCATGAAGTCCGGCGCCGCGGCCGTGCCCATGGAAACTTTGGACGAGGACGGCCTCAATCGGCTCGTACGGCTGCTCGACGGCCGCGGCTGGCAGGTGTCCGTCGAACCGGAGACGCTGGAGGAAGCAGACCAGGCGCGGACGGCCTTCGCTCACGCGGTCCGGTCGAACGGCGCCGTGGTTCGCGAGAGGCGGCACCGTCTCGAGCACCAGGATGGCGTGTTCACCATCGTCGGAAAGACGAAAGCCATCGGCAGCGACTGGCCACGCGGGCCGCTCGCGCCGATGCGGGTGCTCCACGCCGCGCTCGCCTACCATGCGCTGAAAGATGCGCTGCGCGCCTACACCTTCGGCGGCGCCTTCGGGTCGTATGACGAGAAGCGCAAGGGCACGCTCGAGCCCGGCATGCTGGCCGACATCGTCGTCCTCAGCGCCAACATCTTCAAGATGGAGCCTTCACAACTGGACACCGTGAAGGTGGCGTATACGATCTTCGACGGACGGATTGTGTACCCTGCCGATCGACGCTCGACCACCTTTCCGTAGTCGCGTCAGCGCAGTAAAAGCTCCACTCGATATCTGCCGTCTCCGGTCGGGCGCAGCACTGCAATCCGCGGCGGCTGGCCGATGACGATCGGCGCCCGTGCCTTCGTCTTCCAGTCCGGGAGATCGATCGACGCCCCCATCTCGTAATCCTCGTCCGGCACGATGGTCAGGCCGCTGGCGTCGATGACGCGAAGGGCGCCCGACGTCCGCAGATCGCCGATGTCGCTGACGTTCGTGGATACCTGCACTTCACGCCTGCCGTCGTTGACTCGCACCCGGCGGTTGCCCGAGATGCCGATGTCGGCGACAAACGGCTGGATGCCGGCGCCGTTGATGACGGTGCCGTTCTTCAGCAGGATGTAGAGCAGGCCGGACTCGTTCATCGGCAGCTCTTCGTACCGGCGTGGGTCTGCCTGCTCGACGCGGCCGGTCGCGAGCGCATCGAGGGCGGAGAGGATCGCGACGAAATTGAGGCGGATCAGGGGAGGATCCACTTCCTCCGAGGGCCACGGGCCCGTCTCGATCAGTACTACGGGAGTGCCCCACAACGTCAGATTGTCCCCGAACGCCCTCACCTCGAACTCGTCGTCGTAGCGGCCGATCTGCCCCGAAGCGAACGGCTCGAGCGCGTCGCGAATGACCGCGCACAGCTTCTTTGTGAGCACTCGCCCGGGGTTCTCGGACCGCTTCTCGTCGTAGGCCACTGAGAGCAGGGAAATGGATGCCGGGCGGGGCGGATTGCCGATCGCCGTCCCCCAGCTCTGGTTGTGAAGGTTGAACCCGACCGTCGGATTGATCCGGTCGCGCAGCCCCTTGAGGGCACGCCCCTCCGGCGTCTGGAGGCGGAGCGCATCACGATTGATGTCGATCCCCTGCGCATTGCGGCGCTGGAAACGTTCGGCGCCGTCCGGATTGAGCATCGGCACGAAATGCAGCGAGAGTTGCGAGAGGATGCGGCGCACATTTGCGTCGTCGCGATGAGTCTCGAGATAGTGGAGGACGTCGAACAGCGCCGCCGTCGCGGTCGGCTCGTCCCCGTGCATCTGCGACCAGAGCAGTACGGCAGTCTGCCCGCTGCCGGCGCGAAGGTGATGAATGGAACGCCCTTCGACCGATTCGCCGATCTGCTCGAGTGAGAACATGTCGGGGCGTCGCGCCGCGACTTCGCGGAGACGCGCCACGACCTCGTCATGCGTGATCAGCGGAGGGGTTGCGGGTGACACGCGTTCGGCGTCCCAGGCGCGCGCGAGCGCCTGAGGCGTCAGGCCCTGCGCGGGGACCTGAAACGCGCCCGCTCCGGCCGTGAAAACGCCGGCGACGCACAGAGAGACCAGCCGGTTCCTGCAGCGCATGTCGTCAGCGGTAATGCAGACGGAACAGCGTCGTCGTATCGCCACGGCTGACCAGGAACAGATCGCCGTAGTCGGAGTCGGCCAGCTTGGGCGGATTCTCGACACCAAGTTTTCCGAGGACCTCGGGCACCGTGTTGGAGTGTCCAACGACCAGCGCCCGGCCGGTGACAGCCTTGACCTTCTCGATCAGGCCCTGCGTATCCTTCGCGCTAACGACCGTTGCCTGAATGCCGAGCAACTTCGCGAGCGGCTCGGCTGTCTGCTGCGTCCGCTTGTACTCCGTGACGAAGATCACCGTGACGCCGGCGTCCTTGAGCATTGCGGCGAGCGACTGCGCGCGAGTGCGGCCGATATCGGACAGCTCCGGATCGGTCGCCATCGTGGTAGCGCCGCTGCCCGCATCCGCCCTCTCGGCGTGGCGGGCTACGAAAACGGCGTTCTGCGCAGCCGCATCAATCACCGTCGCGAGGAGCGCCGCCGCTACCAGGGGAAATAAGCGTTTCATCCAGCCTCCTGAGTGCGTGGGGGGCATTGTTTATCGGCGGGGCCCCCTGCACCCCGCCTAGCGGCCTTCACTCGCTACCGCTCCGTGCCGGCCGCGGAGCGCAATCAGATAGAGCACGGCGCCGGCCGCGAGCGCGTATGCGCCGGAAATCAGCTGCTGTCTGGTCGCCCCGAAAAGGATCGCGAGTGCAATGAGGATAGCGAGAGAGGGCACGATCGGACCGCCAGGGACGGTGAACCGGGGCGGGTTTACCTGTCCGCCGAAGCGCGCCGCGCGAAGGCGGATCATCGACGCGCACGTCGCGACATAGACCAGGAGCCGGCTGATGGCGCTCGCCGCCGCCAGCGTCGCAAAGCTCCCGCTCAGCGCGAGCATGAGCGACACGCCAGCCGTCGTCAGGATGGCATTGGAGGGCGTCCGGAACTTCGGGTGGACGTAGCCGAAGACGCGCGGAAGATCTCCCTGCTCGGCCAGCGCATAGAGATTCCTGGAACCCGACAGCGCCTGCCCCATGTTGTTGCCGGAGGTCGACATCACCGCTCCGAGCGTGATCATCACCGCGCCCAGGGGCCCGATGAAGAGCGCCGCGGCGTCGGCGAGCGGCGTCGTTATCTCCGGCGAAGCGAGCCCCGGAAGCGTGCCGAGGGCGACGAGCTGCGCGAGCGTCATGATCGCGGTCACGATGACGATGGTCATGATGAGCGCAAAGGGAATCGCGCGGCGCGGGTCCTTCGCTTCCCCACCGAGGACGGGAACCACTTCGTATCCGCCGAACGCGAATATCAGCAGGAGTGCGCTGGTCGACAGCTGCGTCGTGGTCAAGGCCGCGGGAGCTGCAACCCTCCCCCAGTCGATGTAAAACATGCCGATCGCGATGAAGATCGCCAGCGGAATGAGCTTGCCGGCCGTCAGCAGGTTCACGACGAAGCTGCTCTGCTTGATGCCGCGGATGTTGATGGCCGCGAGCAGCACGATGATGCTGGAGATCAGCACCGAGCGCCAGACCCCGGTTGTCACCGCCGGCCAGTAGAAGCCGACTGACGACACGAGGACGGTGATCACCGACGCCCAGCTGGCAGCGCGGGTGAACCACATCATCCAGCCGACTTCGAAGGCCAGAAAGCGGCCGAACGCGGCGCGCGTGTACAGGTACGGGCCGCCGGTGCCTTCGAAACGGCTGCTCACCTCGGCAAAGGAGAGCGCGATGAGCATCGACGAGACGCCCACGGCGGCGACCATCCAGGGGCTCCAGGATCCGGCGTGCAGCGCCAGCGCCGCCGGCAACGCGAATACGGCGCCGCCGATGACCTGATTGACGCCGATGGCCGTCAGGTCCCAGCGACCGAGCTCCCGCCGCAACGCGGGCGCCGGTGTCACGGTCGACTCGCTGACCATTTCAGGTCCGCGCGCCTGCCAGGCGACGCTTCGGCTCCTATCTGTGGCACTTCGGAGTTGTATCATGCTCCAGATGGAAACCGACCTCGTCGTCAAGCCGCGTGACGTGATGCCGCAGGGTGCGTCGACGCTGCCGGCCGCCTTCTACACCGACGAGACCTACTTCCAGCGCGAGATGGAGCGCCTGTACGCGCGCATGTGGGTGTGTGTCGGGCGGACCGAGCAGGTGGAGAAGCCGGGACGGTTCATCGTCCGCGAGCTGCTCGGCGAGAGCATCATCGTGACGAGCAACGCGGCGGGAAAGGTGAACGCGTTCTACAACGTCTGCCGGCACCGCGGCACGAAACTCTGCACCGAGCGTGAAGGGTCATTCTCGGGCAGCATCCAGTGCCCGTACCACGCGTGGACGTATGACCTCGATGGACGGCTGATCGGCGCGCCGCACATGGAGGAGGTGCCACATTTCGCCAAGGGGGATTTCCCGCTGAACCGCGTTCACGCGGACCTCTGGGACGGGCACATCTTCATCAACCTGTCGCCCGATCCCTCCCCCCTTCGCCAGCAACTCGCGGGGCTGCCCGAGAAATTTGCTCCTTGGAACATGCAGGACCTCCGCCTCGGGCATCGCATCGTCTACGACGTCAAGGCCAACTGGAAGCTGATCATCCAGAACTACAACGAGTGCCTGCACTGCCCGAACCTTCATCCGGCGCTCAACCAGCTGTCGCATTATCTCAGTGGGGAAAATGAGCCGCTGCAGGCGACCTACATGGGCGGCCGGATGGACCTGCGGCCGGGGGTTGAAACGCTATCGATGGATGGACGCTGCTCGCGCGGTTTCCTGCCGGGGCTCTCGGAACAGGACGTCCGTCGCGTCTACTACTACGCGATCTTCCCGAACATGCTCCTCAGCCTGCATCCCGACTACATGCTCGTGCACACGCTCTGGCCTCAGTCAGCCGGCCGGACGATCAACGTGTGCGAATGGCACTTTCACCCGAAGGAGCTCGCGGAGTTGGAGTTCGACCCGATGGACGCGGTCTCCTTCTGGGATATGACGAACCGGCAGGACTGGCACGTGTGCGAGCTGTCGCAGGAGGGGATCAAATCGCGGGCGTATAGACCCGGCCCCTACTCCAACCGCGAGGACTTGCTGTACGCCTTCGATCGAATGATCGTGGGTGTGCACGGCGCCGACGTTCGGTGAACCGCTGGGATCACCACAGAGACACGGAGACACAGAACAATGTGTTCTCTTAACTTAACTAGAGAGTGCTCTGTGCTCTCTGTACCTCTGTAGTGATGCAGGCGCTCGCTGAAATCACGCCGGCGGCGTTAGCGTCTTTCTCTTCGGGTCGAAGAACGGCGTTTTGACGACCGTGGCGCCGACGCGATAGCGGACGGCTTCCACCGTCATCTCGATCTGGAGGCGCGTGCCGTCGGCGTAATGGGGGCGATCGACGGTCGCAAGGGCGATCATCCTTTTCATCACCGGCGACCACGTCGTCGACGTCGCCCGGCCTACCTGCCGACCGGCACGATAAACCGGCACCGCGACTCGGGACGTCGTGGCACCGATCGACGGAGCGAGACCGAGCTTGTCGTACACCGCTTCGACTTCGGTCCAATCCACCTCGAGGCCGACCACCTGTCGAGGATGCCCCTTCTGATGCTCCTTGCGGAGCGCGTGCTGGCCGATGAAGCGCGCCTTCGAAAGGCTCACCAGCCTCCCCAGGCCCATCTCGTACGGAGAGTATTTCTGCGCATCGATGAGGGCCTTCTTGCTGCTGAAAAAATCGACGTCGATCAACAGCAGTCCGGCTTCCACGCGCGCGACATCGAGAGCGAGCATCCCGGCGGGCTTTATATCGAACGGCTTGCCCCCCTCCATCAGCGCGTCCCACACTCGGACGGCGTCCTTCGCAGACATCCAGATCTCGTACCCCAGGTCACCGGTATAGCCGGTACGTGAAATGTCCACGGCCACGCCGGCTATCGCCCCACTGGTGACGCGGAAATATTTCAGACTGTCGATGTCCGCTTCCGAGACTGCGCGAAGCACCCGGGCCGCCGTCGGCCCCTGCAGCGCGAGCGCGGCGATCTCTTCGGAAATGTCTTCGATGTGAAGGTCCATCCCGGTGGCGTTCTGCGTGAACCAGCGGAGGCTCGGGTCGGCGGCCGTCCAGCGGAAGCGCTGGTCGGCGAGGCGTGACACCGTTCCGTCGTCGATCACCTTGCCGTGCTCGTCGCACCACGGCGTGTAGAACACCTGGCCGACGGTCATCTTTGCGACGTCGCGTGTGATCAGGCGATCGATGAATCTGGCAGCGTCCCGTCCCGTGATCAGGTATTTGTAGAGCGGAGAAACGTCGATCAGCGCCGCGGCGTTGCGGATGGCGTTGTACTCGTGTTCGTGGTGCCCTTCATAGGCGCTGACCGCGTAATAGCCCGACCATTCGCGGTAATTGAGGCTCTCGCAGAGCGCAAATGTCCGCTGGTGGACCGCTGTACCAATTGGCATCGTCACTCGAAATTATAGCGGCCGGAACGGAGCGAAAGCGAGTGAAGGCCGCCAGCCGGGGTGCCGAGGTGTGTTCGCATGAGCGGCCGGAACGGAGCGAGAGCGAGTGAAGGCCGCCAGCCGGGGTGCAGGGGGCCCCGGCGATAAAGATTAGAGTAGAATCGCCGTGCCCTTCCGATGCTGGACCTGCTCTGCTCGCGCACCGCTGGACTCTGACAAGGCTGACCGCTGAAGTGTGAATGCTGAAGTAAGGCTTCAGCATTCGCCGCGGGAACTCGCTTTCCCACTTATTTCAGCCTTCACAATTCAACATTCAGCATTGCGATGAACAAGTACGACGTTATCGTCATTGGCGGCGGGCACAACGGGCTGGTCAACGCCGCCTATCTCGCGAAGGCGGGGCGGAAGGTCCTCGTGCTCGAACGCCGCCATGTGCTTGGAGGCGCCGCCGTCACCGAGGAGATCTACCCGGGGTTCCAATACTCGGTCGCCTCGTACGTAGTCTCGCTGCTGCGGCCCGAGATCATCCGCGAGCTGGACCTTCCCCGCCACGGCCTCGAAATCCTGCCCCTGGACGGAACGTTCACCCCGATGCCAAGCGGGGATCACCTCTGGCGCGTGAACGATCACGCCAAGACACGCCGGGAGATCGCGAGGCACTCGAAGCTCGACGCCGAGGCCTACGACGAGTACGGCAAGGCGATGGTGGAGATGGGGCGCTTCGTGAAGCCCATTCTCACGATGACGCCACCGGACCCGACATCGCTCGAGCCGCGCGGGCTGATGAACCTGCTCTTCCTCGGCCGGCGGTTCCAGGCGCTCAGCGACCAGGACAAATACAACCAGGTCCAGCTGATGACCATGAGCGCTGTGGACTTTCTCGACCAGTGGTTCGAGACCGACGTCCTCAAGGCCACTATGTCGGCGTCGGGCATCATCGGCACGTTTCTCGGCGTGCGTTCCCCAGGCACCGCGTACGTGCTGCTCCATCACTACATGGGGGAGATCGACGGCGCGTTTCGTTCGTGGGGGCTCTCGCGCGGGGGCACGGGAGCAATCTCCCTCGCCATCGCCGATGCGGCGCGCGAAGCGGGGGCTGAGATCCGCACCGAGACCGCCGTCTCGAAGATCATCGTGAAGGACGGCGCGGCCAGCGGCGTCGTGCTCGCCAATGGCGACTACATCACCGCGGACGTCGTGTCGTCCAGCGTCGACCCGAACCTCACGTTCCTGAAAATGGTCGGCACGGAGCACCTGCCGTCAGGCTTCGTGGACGACGTGAAGCGATACAAGTACCGCGGATCGTCGGGGAAGGTGAACCTCGCGCTCGACGCGCTGCCGAATTTCACAGCCATGCCTGGTGCCGGCCCACACCTGCGCGGCGCCATCTCGATCTCGCCGGGCGTGGAGTACATGGAGCGCGCATACGATGAGGCGAAGTACGGGCGCTACTCGCGCCGTCCCTACATCGACATGGTCATTCCGAGCCTGACGGATCCGTCGGTCGCGCCGCCCGGAAAGCACGTGTTGTCGTGCTTCGTTCAGTACGCCCCGTACAACCTGAAGGAAGGGGGCACGTGGGACGACCATCGCGAGGCCTTCGGCGACACCGTGATCAACACCATTGCGGAGTACGCACCCAACATCAAGGACATCATCCTGCACCGCCAGGTGCTGACACCGCTCGACATCGAACGAACGTTCGGTCTTACCGAGGGAA
>Ga0136617_10002607_pt1 | contig 16017 bp, 16 predicted proteins | sample AntDrymUQ3222106_2_FD_129672 | JGI IMG/M metagenome (GOLD analysis project Ga0136617, IMG submission 129672) | Polar desert sand microbial communities from Dry Valleys, Antarctica - metaG UQ322 (21.06) | ecosystem: Environmental > Terrestrial > Soil > Desert | place: Antarctica: Dry Valley...
CCCGGCTCCTTCGACCCGGTCACGCTGGGACACCTCGACGTCATGCAGCGGGCGGCCGGTGCCTTCGATCGACTGCTGGTGGCCGTCCTGGTCAATCCGCGGAAATCGGTCACGGCCGACGCGCAGGATCGCGCCGCGGAGATCCGCACCGTGGTGGCGGAGAGCGCGCCCGACGTGGCCGGGCGCATCGAGGTCATGACCTTCGAGGGACTGACCGTCGATCTGGCGACGCGGTTGGATGCCGCATTCATCGTGCGCGGCCTGCGCGCCGTGAGCGACTTCGAGTCGGAGATGCAGATGGCCCACACCAATCGCAAGCTCCGTCCCACGGTCGATACAGTCTTCTTCATGACCGCCCTGGAACATGCCTACCTGAGCTCGAGTCTGATCCGTGAGATCGCCAGCTTCGGTGGCGACGTGAGTGGCATGGTGCCGCCCGCCGTGGCTCGACGGCTCGGCCTCCCGAGCGCCTGATCAGGTCCCCAGTCGCCGCCGCAGCGCGCCGATGACGTCGCCCATCTGTGCTGCCTGAAGGACCACCGCCGAGCCGGTGCGGATGGACATCGTGAAGAGGTGCAGCCACAGCCGCGGAAGATCCGGCGCGACGTCACTCGGTCGATATCCGTGGCGGCGCATGGTCGCTCCCGCGATGGACTCGCACAAGAAGATCTCGGCCCTGTCGAGGCCACCCTCGCGCCAGCGCCCGGTACGCGTGGCATCGATGCCCTGAGCGCTGGCCCGGTTGGGGACGTTCGATGAGCCGACCTGCGGTACGTCAAGGACGTGCGGCTCGTAGTCGAGGCCACAGAATGCATAGATACGTGCCACGACGGCGGCCGGATCGTGCAGCAGATCCTCATAGCGGACGGAGACGAGGCGCTCGTGGCGGACCTGCCGGTCGCCCTCCCGGACCGCTGCGACCCACAGGGCGGCAGTGCTGATGGGGTGATAGTTCAGGTACTGGCGGAGACGCAGAGCGCGGCTCTTCACGTCCGCCCGCGCCTGCGACTTGCGCTTCTGCGACAACAGGACATCGCGCGGGTCGCGCACGACATTGACGATGCGAGCCTCAGGCAGCTCGCGGATGATGTCGTCGATGTAAAAGACGCTGCGGCCCGTCTGCTCGCAGGGGATCGAGCGGCCCTTCGTCGCGGCACCGTGGCGCATGAACGCCGTGAAGACGGCCATGGCGGTGCGCGCATCGTGCGGCAGCGAAGCGACCAGTGCCTCCGCCTCCGGGCGGCAATCGGAGGCGTCGCGTTCCTGTCTCTGGCAGAGGCCCGCCGCGATGGCTGTCGCCTCTGGGATGGACAAGCGACGCGTAGGCGAATCGCGCGACCAGAAACGGTCGAAGAAGTGCAACTCGCGGAACCGGAAGACGTCTGGATGACGGCCCAGCAGTCGACCCATGAGCGTCGTGCCCGAACGGCTGTTGCCGACGACGAAGAGTATCGGGCGGGTCACGGCGGACAGTCTACGTCAGCTCCGCCGGTCATCCGGAGGCCGGCTCGGGAGGTGAGGATGTTACGATCGACACCACCCAGACCGGAGGCCCTTTCCATCGACATCATCTTCCTCGTCGAGCGCCTCGAGGCTTTGCTCGCGAACGGCCGGCGAATGCCCATGACCAACAGCGTGATCGTAGATCAGGTGGCAGCACTCGATCTGATCGACCAGCTGCGCGTCGCCGTGCCCGAGGAGGTGCGCCAGGCCAAGCGCGTCAACGAGGAGACGAGTCGCCTGGTGGAGCGCGCCCAGGAGGAAGCCGAGCGGATCCTGGCACGGGCGCAGGAGCAGGCCGCCTTCCTCATCGAGGAGCGCGAGCTCACGCGGGCCGCCGAGGTGCGGTCACGTGACATCATCGCGGCCGGCGACTCCGAGGCCGACGAGATCCGGCGCGGCGCCGATCAGTACGCGGCGGAGGTCCTCATCCGCCTCGAGGGCGAATGCATCAAGGCGCTCCAGAGCATCAAGCAGGGTCTGGCGCTGCTCGACGAGCGCTATCCCTCCAGCCCTTCTCCCGCCGATGGCGCGGATCGCGACGGCGTGGGCGGGTCGGGACAGGCTGACCAGAAGAGCCATGCTCAGCTATAACGTGGCGGCCCTGCTGCGCTCGGTGCCGGGCACCTCGCGCACGTATCCCGTGACCGTGGAGTCCCTCCCCATCGCCGAGGATCTGCAGCTGGCGGGGCCCTTGGAGGGCGAGGTGAAGCTCTCCCGCACGGGCCGTTCCATCCTTGCTCACGGCCGGCTTCAGACTGCCGTAGCCGAGCACTGCAGCCGATGCCTCACGCCGGTGGCGGCACCCATCACGGTGGAGATCGACGAAGAGGCGCTGCCTCTGCTAGACATCGACTCGGGGCAGCCTCTGGACACCTCCGGCGAGCCGGATGCACTGCGCCTTGATGAGCATCACGAGTTGGACCTGGCCACTGCCGTGCGCGAGGCGATCTCGCTGGCTGAACCCATCGCACCCCTCTGCCGGCCCGACTGCCGTGGCCTCTGTCTGATCTGCGGCGCGGACCAGAACGAGGATCCCGCGCACAGGCACCCTGACGATGACATCGACCCGCGCCTGGCCGGTCTCGCGGCCCTGCGTGATCAGCTCGAGCGGTAGCCGCACGACACCACTTCAAAAGGAGCACCGAAGGAACCATGGGAGTCCCCAAGCGACGCGTATCTCATGCCCGGAAGGGCGATCGACGCGCCCATCTCGCCATCTCGGCGCCGCAGCTGGAAGAATGCCCGCACTGTCACCAGATGAAGCGCAGCCACCACGCCTGCCTGGCCTGCGGCTGGTATGCCGGCCGCGAGGCGGTCCGCGTCCGCCAGGCACGTCCCGCCGACACCGGTCGTTCCTGATCGCTCATCCCGGCTGACCGGGACGAGGCCGATGCGATGGACCTGACGCACCACTCACCGCGCCCGGAGGCGGGCGCGGCGCGCGTGCGCGTGGCCGTCGACGCGATGGGCGGCGATCACGGGCCGGAGGAGATCGTCCGGGGGGCCATGTCCTGGGCGATAGGACATCCGGAGGTGGACCTCCTCCTCGTCGGCGACGAAGCGCGCGTGAGGGCGCACCTGGATGGTCCACTTCCTTCCCACGTGCGCTTGGTCCAGGCATCCGAGTCGGTGGCCATGGAAGAGCACCCGGCGGCGGCTGTTCGACGCAAGCGCGACGCGAGCATCAATGTCGCCATGCGCCTGGTCCGTTCGGGCGAAGCAGACGCCGTCGTGACGGCTGGCCACACGGGCGCTGGCGTCGCCTCGGCCATCCTGAATCTGGGCCGCCTGCGCGGCGTCGATCGACCTGCCCTGGCCGTCCAGATGGTGACCGAGCGGGGCCCCTTCGTCTTCCTTGATATCGGCGCGACGACGGACTCGAGCGGCCTGAACCTGGCCCAGTACGCGCGCATGGGCGCCATCTACAGCGCGGAGGTGCTGGGCGTTCGCGACCCCAGCGTGGCGCTGCTCTCCATCGGCGAGGAAGGCGGCAAGGGCGAGGCGCGGGTGCAGGAGGCGACCGTCCTGCTTGCCGGCACGGATCTGCGCTTCATCGGCAACGTGGAGGGCAAGGACCTGCCCCATCACCCCGCCGACGTCGTGGTGTGCGATGCCTCGGTGGGCAACGTGACCATCAAGTTCTTCGAGGGCGTGAGTGGCTTCATCTTCGACATGTTGCGGGCCGAGTTCCGGCGCTGGCCGCTGGGACCCATCGGTTACCTCTTCATGCGCCCTGGCCTGCGGCGGATGCGCGTCCGCTTCGACTACGAACGACTGGGTGGCGCGCCGCTCCTCGGTGTCAACGGCACGGTGCTCATCACGCACGGTCGTGCCAAGCGGCGCATGATCGGCTTCGCCATGGCGGCCGGTGTCGCGGCTGCGCAGGCACGCATCCCGGAACGCATCGCAGCGGCTCTGGCACCGGCCGGCGCGTCCATCGCGGAGACGACGGGACCCGCCCTGGAGGAGCCGTTGGTGGAGGCCACCACGAGCTCAGGGTCAGCTGCGTCATGACCATGGCCGGAGGTGCACAGGGCACGCTCGACGTGGGTACCGGCGTGATCACCGCCCTGGCCCGTTCGGCGGCAGCCAGCGTGCCCGGCGTGGCCTACCTGGGTCGCGGAGGTCCGCGCTGGCGGAGTCGGTGGGCTGGGGCTTCCGTCAAGGTGTGGCTCGATGATGACCGGGTGCATGTGCGCATCTGGCTCGTGGCGCAGGCGCCGGTCTCGCTGCCTGACTTGACTCGACGGGTCCGAGCGACCGTGGCCGGCACCATGGAGCGGCAGCTGGACCTCCTTCTTGCCGACGTGACCGTGGTGGTCGACGGTGTCCGCGCCTGACGCTGGGCAGGCCAGCAGCGGTGGCTCTCTGGCCGCCGACGGCCACCGCGCCGAGCGGGAGGGTCGCCGTCTCGCTCTGGACGCGGTATTCGAGGCCGACTTCGGTCAGCGCACCGCGACGCGCGTCCTGGAGCGGCGCATCGTTGACGATGAGATCTCGGCCGACGCTGCAGCTCACGCGCGTCGGTTGGTCGAAGCCGTGATGCGCTACCGCGACGCGATAGACGATCGGATCGGGCTCGCGGCGCCCGCCTTCCCCGTCGTGGCACTGGCTCGGATCGACCGCGCGCTGTTGCGTTCCGCGCTCGGTGAACTGCTACACTGCCCGACGACGCCGGCCCGGGTGGCGATCTCGGAATGGGTCGAACTCGCTCGGACCTACAGCGGCGAACCGGCTCGGCGCCTTATCAACGGCGTACTCGGGCGAGTCGCGGCAGGCGGGACCGGGCAGCAAAGCCCGATGGCGGGACGATAAGCTCGCCAGCCGTGAAGCAAAGGGCGTTCGACCGCCCCGACAGGAGGAAGCATCGGTGACGGCTTCGACCTACGACCGCCTCAAGAAGATCGTGGTTGAGCAGCTCGGGGTGGACGAGGAGGAGGTCAAGGCCGAATCCTCGTTCGTCGACGATCTCAATGCCGACTCGCTCGACCTGGTAGAGCTCATCATGAGCCTGGAAGAGGAGTTCGGAACGGAGATCTCGGACGAGGATGCCGAGAAGATCCGCACGGTGCAGGACGCGGTCGACTACATCGAAGAGCACGCCAGCCCGGCATAGCCTGGGCCATCACGTAAGCGCCACGATGCCGTCGCCTGCCGTCGCGCTGGCGACGCGGCTGGGGCTTGCCTTTCGCGACACAGCGCTGCTCGAACAGGCGCTGGTCCACTCCAGCTTCCTGAACGAGAATCCCGGGTCGGCGCTTCCTTCCAACGAGCGCCTGGAGTTCCTGGGCGATGCTGTGGTGTCGCTCGTCTTCTCTGAGGCGCTCTGGATCGGGCATCCTGACGAGCCCGAAGGCAGCTTGACCACGCGGCGTGCGGCCATCGTCTCGACGCGCGGTCTGGCCCGCATCGCGGCACGCCTCGAGCTTGGCTCGGCGCTGCAGATGGGTCAGGGTGCCGAGCGGTCCGGCGAGCGTCGGCGAGCGTCCGTCCTGGCTGCCTCCCTCGAGGCCCTGGTCGCTGCCCTGTACCTCGATCAGGGCCTGGCAGTGACACGCGAACGTCTGTACCAGTGGGCAGCGCCCGAACTCGACGCCCCGAGGGGGTCATCGGCTCCCAAACCGCCCAAGAGCCGTCTCCAGGAGCATTCCTTCGCGACCACGAACCGGGCACCTGTCTACACGCAGGTGAGCGCCGCGGGACCGGACCACTCCAAACACTATGTGGTCGACGTGAGTATCGCGGGCCAGCACCTCGGCCGCGGCGCCGGTCGCAGCCGCCGGGAGGCCGAGACCGAGGCGGCCCGTGCCGCGCTCAAGCTGCTGCCGCCGGCGGACGGTCCGTGAGTTCGGCGCGTCTTCGCGGCCTGCGAATGGTCGGCTTCAAGTCCTTTGCCGAGCGCACGGACGTGGAGTTCGGAGGTGGCATCAGCGCCATCGTGGGACCCAACGGATCGGGCAAGAGCAACCTGGCTGATGCTCTGCGCTGGGCGCTGGGCGAGCAGGGCCGTTCGCTGCGCACGCGACGCGCCGAGGACGTCATCTTCGCCGGCTCCTCATCGCGGCGGGCCATCGGCATGGCCGACGTCGCGCTCATCATCGACAACGAGGATCGCCTGCTGCCGGTCGACTTCGCCGAGGTCGAGCTGGGTCGCCGGCTCTACCGCTCGGGCGAGAACGAGTACCTGCTCAACCGCCAGCGAGTGCGCCTGCGCGATCTGGTGGAACTGCTCGACAGCGCCAACCTGGCCGACAACGCGTTCCTGTTCATCGGCCAGGGCATGGTCGACCAGGCACTCGCCCTGAGACCGGAGGAGCGACGGCCACTCTTCGAGGAGGCCGCCGGGATACGCCGCCACGAACGTCGCCGACGACACGCCGAAGGGGAACTCGCCGAGGCGGAGTCGAACCTTGAGAGGGTGCGCGATGTGCTGGCCGAACTCCGTCCGCAGGCCCGTCGGTTGGCGGCTCAGGCTGAGCAACAGGCGGCGCGCCGCACCGCCGGCACCGAGCTGGCCCTTGCCCTGGTAGAGGCGGCAGGCGCGAGGTTGATGGACGCCCTGGGAGCCGCCCAGGCTCAACAGGCGGCGCTCCGCTTCGCCCATCGCGATGCTGATGCGGCGCTGGCCGGGCTGCGCGAGGCGGAAGAGGCGGTGGCGCGCCTGTCTCGGGCGCTGGCCGAGCGTTCCGATGCTGAGGCATCCGCTCGGACCGCCCTGGAGGCTGCCCGCTCGCGGACCGTGGAGTGGCGGCTGCTCGAGTCTCGGCTCGCGTCCGAGGTGGCCGGCCTGGAGCGCGACCGTGCCCGCCTGGTCGCAGAACGCGAGGCCATCGGGCACCGCGCGGACGCTGCTCGTCGCGAAGTGTCAGGTCCCGTGCCCGACGCGGACCGGAGTGGCGACGAGGCGCTCCGTGAGGTCGACCTGGCCATGGCCGAGGCCGAGCGACGGATGGCGGAGCTCCGCGACGCCAGCAGCGCCATGAGTGAGCGTGCCTCGGCGGCCCGCCGTGACCGCGCAGCGCAGGCAGCCGAACGAGAGCGGCTGGTGCGCCGCGCGCATGACGCCGCTGTGCGCCTGCACGAGCTGGAGGGCCGCGCTGGACGGCTCGCGGCCCGGGCCGAAGCGACGGCAGCCGAGCGCGAGGCATCGATGAAGGTCAGCGGCTCAGCCGCCGAGCGAGAGGCCGCCGCCGAGGCGGCACATGAGGCGGCGCGTGCGCAGCAGGACCAGGACGAGGATGCCTATCGCGAGGCCGAACGGCGCCTGGCTGATGTGCAGGGGCGCCTGGAGTCGACTCGCGCCTCCATAGCAGCCGTGGATGCCTCGTTGGCGGTCGCCAACGACAGCCGCTTGATGCGCTCCGCGCGCGCTCGCGGCGGACAGCGCCTGGCTGAGGGACTGGAGGTCGAGTCCGAACTACGTGTCGCCGTCGAGGCGGTCCTCGGCGATGCCCTCACCGGCGCCCTGGTCGATGCCGCCCTCGTGCCTGCCCTGAGCGACTCGGCGAGCGGCACGCTGGTGCTGCGCGAGGGAGGCGTGCGTAGTCGTTCGGGGGAGGGCACGCGCATCGAGGCGGCGGCGCTGGCGGCAGCCGGCGGCAAGCTGTCCGACGCGGTTCGACGTGACCCGGGCGGAGCGGTGTCGGCGCTGCTGGCACGGGCGGTGTGGGTGCCCAGCCTCTCGGACGCGCTGGCACTTCGCTCACTGCTGCCGGCGGGTTGGCGCCTGGCCACCAGGGACGGGAGAGTCGTCACCGATGAGGGCGTGGTCAGGCTCGGACGAGGGGAGTCCCTCTTGGTACGCCAGGAGGAGCGCGCCGCGCTCCTGCGAAGCCGGGCACCGCTCGAGGGGGCGGTCGCCGCCGGCACGGAAGCTCGAGCGGAGGCGGCCAGGCGGCGATCGGCCGCGGCGGAGGACGTGGAGCAGGCGAGGCGGTCGCTGCACGCGATGCGGCGTGACCGACGGGTGGCCGATGAGCAAGAACGCGCCGCCGTGCGCACGGCTGAGACCGCCGCTCGAGAGGCGACCTGGCAGACGGCCCAACGGGATCGGGCGGCCGCCGAGTCGTCACTGGCCGCGGCCGCACTAGCGGCCATGAGCGCACAAGGCGACGTCCACGAGTCACAGACGCCGCCAGACGGGCGGTCGAGTCGAGGCGCTCCGGAGGCGGGACTGACAGCTGCAGCGGACCGGCTGAGAGCGCTCACCGAGCGGCGCCGACACCTCGCTGCGTCGGCTGTGGTGCGCGCCCAGGAGCGCGAGGCCGCCCTGGATCGGCGGCGCCGTGCCGAGGTAGCTCTGAGCATGGACGAGAGTCGGATGCGGCAGGTCGATGGCGAGGTCAGCCGCCTCGTGGCGACGACCTCGGACGCCTCGCAACGCGCGACCGAGGCTCGCACCCGGCTGGCTGCCGCGAGTGCCGAGGAGGACGGCCTCGCCGAAGCGCTTGGCGCGCTACTCCGCGGCAGCGGCGATGAGCGTGGACGGATGTTGGCGGCGGAGCGTTCCGCGGCGGAGCATCGGGAAAAGCTGCGCGCAGCGGAGGGCAGGAGCCGCTCCGCGGAAGTCGCCGAGATGGAGGCTCGGCTGAGCGCTGATGCCGTACGTGAGCAGCTGCTCGTGGAGCTGGCCGGCATCGGTGCCGAGGGACTGGCCGCGCTGCTCGGACAGACCGCCAGCGAAGCGACAGGCGCGACCGAGGCGGGCCAGGCCGACGCGGAGTCGCTGCCCGCCGTGCTGGAGTCCGCCCTGGATGCTGCGCTGGCTGCCTGGCAGGCGACTTCTCGTGGACCAGAGGCGGCGCCCGCTGGCATCTCGGCCGGGCGGCTGGCCACGCTGCGACGTCGCTATCACGACCTCGGCGCGAGCAACCCCTTCGCGGCCGAGGAATATGCCGAGGTCCGCCAGCGACTCGAGACCTTGGATGCGCAACGGGTCGACCTGGAGGCAGCCATCCGCGCCACGCGCGAGCTCATGGGTCAGCTGAGCAACCTGATCAGCACCCAGTTTCGCGCCACTTTCGCCGCCTTGGAAGGGGCCTTCGGGCGCCGCTTTCAGCAGCTCTTCGATGGCGGTGAGGCACAGCTTTCGCTGACCGACCCGGAGGATCTCTCACGCACCGGCGTGGAGATAACGGCGCGACCACCCGGCAAGAAGCGACAGCCTTTGGCGATGCTCTCCGGGGGTGAACGCGCGCTCACTGCGGTGGCCCTCCTGATGGCCATGCTGGAGGTACGTCCGGTCCCGTTCTGCGTGCTGGACGAGGTCGACGCAGCCCTCGATGAGGCCAACATCGGGCGTTTCTCGGCCGCGCTCCGAACCCTCGCCGAGCGCATCCAGTTCATCGTCATCACTCACAACCGGGGCACCATCGAGGCGGCCGACGCGCTATACGGGGTGACCGTCGATGACGACGCGGTCAGCCGTGTGATCTCACTGCGTTTGGGCGAGCTCGACGAGGCGTCACTCGCCCTGGCGGCGCCACGGGGTTGACGCGCTAGGCTGCCATCGATGACACAGTCCGATGAGACCAGCGCCAAGCCGAGCATCGACGCCGGCGTGGCCCGGAGCCGAGCCGGCTTCGCGACCCGCCTGCGGGGCCTGCTACGGGGCGACCCGGACGCGGAGACGTGGGAGGAGGTCGAGGAGACGCTCATCTCGGCGGACATGGGCGCCGACCTGGCGGTGGGCGTGGTGACGCGAGCCCGCGCCCGGCGCGACGTGCCACCCGAGACAGCCGTGCGCTACGAGTTGCTGAAGCTCTTCGCGCCGCGCGACGCCGTCCCGTGGCCACGGAAGCCCGGTCCAGGTACCCCGGCCGTAGTCCTCGTTGTGGGCGTCAACGGGACGGGCAAGACGACCACCATCGGCAAGCTCGCCTATCGCTTCCGGAGCCGCGGCGCGCGCGTCCTCCTGGCGGCCGGCGACACATTCCGGGCCGCAGCCATCGATCAACTGCGCATCTGGGCCGGTCGCGTGAACGTGCCGCTGGTGGCTCATGCGGCGAACGCCGATCCTTCCGCGGTCGTCTATGACGCCATGGATGCGGCCGTGGCACGCGGCACGGACGTGGTCATCGTGGACACTGCCGGTCGGCTCCACACCAAGAGCAACCTGATGGACGAGCTCTCCAAGATCCGGCGGACCATCGCCAAACGCATCCCGGAGGCACAGCCCGAGGTGCTCTTCGTGCTGGATGCGGCGACCGGGCAGAACGGCCTGACACAAGCTCGGGCCTTCCACCAGTCGGCGGGCCTGACGGGCATCGCCTTGACCAAGCTCGACTCGACCGCTCGAGGCGGTGTGGCCTTCTCCATCGAGCAGGCGCTGGGCATACCGGTGCTCTTCGTGGGCGTCGGCGAGGGCATGGAAGATCTGCTCGACTTCCAGCCGAACGACTTCGTGGCCGCCCTCTTCGCCGACGCCTGACGTGACCGGCGCCGGACCGTCCGTGGTCCCTCGCTCGACTGTCTCTCCCTGCCGAGACTGATCGCCGCGCAGGGCCTCCAGATGACGCCCCTATCGTCGATGGCCACGTATTCGCGGAGTGGGCGGCGCGCGCCGGTCCTGGAATGGCCGGCGAACGCTTGACGAGCGCCGAACTGCCGGTAGTGCCGTCGCGGTCGCGGCCAAGTGCTCCGCGGACTCGGCTGATGATCGATCAGCAGTGTTCCTCGCCGATGGTGCCGTCACCCGGGCCGTCAGGGGGCGGGACGGGTCCGGCTGCGGACGCCGCACGCGCGCGCGGCCGGCCACTGGCCGAGGACGACACATCCGGGCCGCATCCGCGTCCGACCGCTTCCGCTTCCTGCCGCAACCGCTTCCGGCGCATCCGCTTCCCGAGCGGCCTCCGCTAGACTCGGCGCCCATGTTCGATGCCCTCTCCGACCGCCTGCGAGACGCCCTCGGCAAGTTGACCGGCCGCGGCCGCATCACGGAAGCCGACGTCGAGGTGGCCATGCGGGAGGTCCGCCTGGCTCTGCTCGAGGCGGACGTCAACTACCGCGTCGTCAAAGACTTCGTAGCGCGCGTGCGCGAGCGCGCCATCGGTGCGGAGATCCTGGCCAACGTCAACGCTGGTCAGACGGTGGTCAAGATCGTCAACGACGAGTTGACCGCAGTGCTCGGCGCCGGCGACAGGACCTTCCGGCTCATCGGCTCGCCTGCCGTGGTCATGCTGGTCGGGCTGCAGGGCTCGGGCAAGACGACCTCAGCGGCCAAGCTGGCGCGCCATATCGTGCGGCTGGGCCGTCAGCCCATGCTCGTCGCGGCCGACCCGTACCGTCCAGCCGCCGTCGAACAGTTGCGCACGTTGGGCAAGAGCCTGGAGCTTCCCGTCTGGAGTTCGCCGCCGGGCACCGCGGTGCTGGACATCGCACGAGCCGGCATCGCCGAAGCGAAGCGGACGGGACGGGACGTGGTCATCCTGGACACGGCCGGCCGACTGACCGTGGACGAGGCGCTCATGGAAGAGATCCGCGAGCTGGGCCGCGCCCTGCAGCCCGCCGAGACGCTGCTCGTGGTGGATGCCATGGTCGGCCAGGAGTCGGTGACCGTGGCAGAGGCCTTCCGTGACGCGGTTTCGATCACCGGCTTGGTCCTGACCAAGGTCGATGGCGACGCTCGCGGCGGCGCCGCGCTATCCATCAGTGCCGTATCCGGGGTACCCGTCAAGTTCCTGGGTACGGGCGAGCGGACCGACGCGCTGGAACCCTTCCATCCCGACCGACTGGCGGGCCGCATCCTGGGCATGGGCGATGTCCTGACCCTGGTCGAGCGGGCCCAGGAGACCTTCGACGAGAAGCAGGCCGAGCAACTGGCCCAGAAGATGCGCAAGAACGCGTTCACGCTGGACGATTTCCTGGAGCAGATGCAGCAGCTCAAGAAGATGGGACCACTGGGCTCGATCATGGAGATGATCCCGGGCATGGGTGGCGCGGCCAAGCAGGCTCAGCAGGCCGTGGATAACGGCGATCTGAAGCGCGTGGAGGCGATCATCCGTTCGATGACGGGCCAGGAGCGGCGGGAGCCAGGCGTCCTCAACGCGTCGCGCCGCCGGCGCATCGCGCGCGGCTCCGGCACGTCCCTGCCCGAGGTCAATCGGCTCATCAAGCAGTTCGGCGAGATGCAGCGGATGATGCGGCAGCTCTCCGGAGGCGGACGGATGCCGTCGATCCCGGGGCTCGGCCGGCGCTGAAGCGGCGCTTCGCTCCGAGGTCCCGCTAACGCGCGCGCGGGCATCCGTGAGAACATCTGTGGGACATGAGCAGCCAAACCTCCGACCCGTCCCCGTCTCCCTGGCAGCGTCCGGATGACTCGCCCACCGCACCGTGGGCGGTCACGCCGAGCACGGCAGACACCACCCCCCCATCCGACGCCGGAGCGCGCCTGCCGCCGGTGACCCCCGTCTCCCGTCCCAAGCCGGTCCGCTGGATCGTGGCACTGCTCGCTACCGCGCTCGTCGTCGCGACCGGTGCGGGCCTGGCCATGCTGGCCACCGGCAGCAGGACGACCGCGGCGCAGGGTCCCACGTTCCTGCCGCCCGAGACCATGGTCTACATGGAGACCCGCCTCGATCTGCCCGGCGACCAGCGAGAGAACCTGATCGCCTTCATGGGCAAGTTCCCGGGATTCGCGGACCCGGCCGCCTTCGACCTGAAGGTCAACGACACACTCGACCGACTGACGCGCGAGTCGACGCAGGGCGAGTATTCCTATGCCGCTGATATCGAGCCCTGGTTCGACGGCGAGGTGGCCATCGGCATCACGGATGTGCCCGAGCTGCCTGGGGTGAGCGGTGGCGATGTGATCGACGGGGCGGAGGTCCCGGACTTCGTGGGCTCGCTCAGCGTCGCTGATCGGGCCGCGCTCGAGGCGTTCCTGGTGCGCCTGCGCGCTGATCTCACCGAGGCGACCTACGTGGAGACCGCCCACGGCGATGTCACGATCGTGACCTACCAGGATCATGCGGCGCCCGATCCGTTGTTCTCCTATGCCGTCACGGATGAGTCTCTGCTGTTCGCCGCACAGGCAGCGGACCTCATGGCAGCCTTGGATGTGCGCAGCGGTGCGCAGCCCTCGCTGGCCGGCTCCGCAGGATTCCAGGAGCGCTTCGCGGGGCTGCCCAGCGAGCGTCTGGGCGCGCTGTACGTGGATCTCCGCGGGTACCGCCAGGGGCTCGAGTCCCAGCTATCAGAGGTCGATGAGGCCACCCGAGCGATGATCAGCGATGGCCTCGACCGGCTGCCCGACTCGGTGGCGGCCACGCTTCGCGTGGAAGGCGACCGAATGGTCGCCGACATGGTCTGGAGCGACCCGGACGGAGCGACCACTCCCACGGCGCGCAGCACCTCTCTCGCCGCGCGTATGCCCAGCACGTCCGCTTTCTATCTGGAGAGTCGGGACGTCGGACAGACCATCAAGACGACCGTCGAGCAGGCCATGGCTCAGTTCGACGAGATGCTGCCCGAGAGCCAGCTCGAGCAGGTCGAGGACTTCCTGGGTGCGCCCACCGAGGACTTCCTGCTGTGGCTGGAGGACACCGCTGTGAGCGTGTCACTCGACGGCGATCAGGTCTCCTTCGGAATGGCCGCCACCATCACCGACACCACCATCGCGGCCCAGCGCGTCGAGCGACTGACCACGGCCGTGCGCGCTGCGGCGGCCTTCGGCGAGGTCCCCTTCGAGATCGAGGAGGTGGATGTCGCCGGGTCACTGGTCACCACCATCCAGCCCGTCAGCGATCCGTCCTTCCCGTTGCCCGACGATCTGCCCTTCGAGCCGTCGCTGAGCTACGGCATCCACGAGGACGTCTTCTATCTGGGCATGGGCGACTTCGTGACCGACGCCATGCAGCAGAGCGAGTCCGACTCGCTGGCCGGAAATGCGGCCTACAGCACGGCGCTCGAGGCGTCCGGTGGGGACACCAATACGGGCGTCATGTACCTAGACATCGCGTCCATTCGATCGTTCGGCGAGCGGATGGTTCCTGATGCCGAGCGCGCCGAGTACGATCTGGAAGCGAAGCCCTATCTGGAAGCCTTGGATCGCTTCATCGTGACCGGCATCACGACCGACGGCGGGAACGCCGCGCGGGCGTTGCTGTACGTGGAGTGATACCACTCATCCTCGAGTAGGCTTTGCCGTCGTCGAGTACCCTTGCGCATCGGGGGCGCTCGCTCGCGCCCGCCATATCCCGACAGGAGGTCCCTTCGCCCGTGGCAGTCCGTATCCGTCTCACCCGTGTCGGTGCGACCAAGAAGCCCACCTATCGCTTCGTCGTCTCCGACAGCCGAAGCGCCCGAGACGGTCGCTCGCTGGACACACTCGGCCACTACGATCCACGCAAGGATCCGGTCGAGATCGAGGTGGATGCCGAGAAGGCCACCAAGTGGCTGGGTCACGGCGCTCAGCCGTCCGATACGGTGGCTCGATTGTTCCGGCGCGTCGGCATCCTCCCCGACGTCCGCTGAGCACGCTGATGTCAGCCCCCGAACTGGTCGATTACATCGCACGCTCCCTGGTCGACGACCCGGAGGCTGTCTCGGTGGAGGTCCACGATGAGGACGGCGCCAAGGTCATCGAGCTGCATGTGGCGGAAGAGGACATGGGCAAGGTCATCGGCCGCAACGGCAGCGTGGCCAAGGCCATGCGCACCCTTCTGAAGGTCGTGGCCACCCGTCAGGGAGAGGACATCTCGCTGGAGATCGTCTAGCGACGTGACCGGCTCTGCGGACATGGCTCGCGAGAGGCTCGCTCAGGATCGTCTGGCCATCGGCCAGGTACGCGGCGTCCAGGGCCTGCGCGGAGTCCTGCGCGTCGAGGTCCTCAGTGATGATGCTACGCGTTTCGCGCTCGGCAGCCGGATGTTCCTGGAGGATTCCGACCGACTGCTGACCGTGGTCTGGGTCCAGGACGACGGTCCGGGCCTCCTGGTCCGCTTCGAGGAGGTGACCTCTCGCGAGGCGGCCGATGCGCTGCGCGAGCGCTACCTGGAGATAGCGGCACCGATCGAGCCACTGCCCAAGGGCGAGTATTACTGGCACGAGCTGATGAACGTGCCGGTCCTGGCCGAAGACGGTGAGGATCTGGGTGCCGTGGTGGACATCTTCCGGACCGGGGGAGGGGAGATCCTCGTGGTGCGTGGTGGCCGGCGAGGCGAGATCCTTGTTCCCACGGTACGGACCGTGGTGCGTGAGTTGGCGCCACGTGAAGGTCGCATCGTGGTGGATCGCGAGGCACTCGGACTCGAGGCTGACCCGGCCGTCCGCCGGCCGCGCGGCCGGCGGACGACGCGCGCCCTGAAGCGGGGTGACGCGCTGCCGAAGGAGCCTGCGTCGGGGGACGATCCCGCAGCGCCGTGACCCTCCGTATCGACGTCATCACCCTCTTCCCGGGCATCTTTCCTGGCCCCCTCGCGGAGAGCATCCCCGGACGAGCCATGGAACGCGGTCTGGTGGAGCTGCGGGCTCATGATCTGCGAAAGTGGGGTCTGGGGCGTCATCGGAGCGTGGACGACTATCCCTACGGTGGTGGGGCCGGCATGATCCTGCGCCCGGAGCCCATCGCCGGCGCCTTGGCCGCCCTGGCAAGGGAGGGATCGACTTCGGTCCTGCTCGACCCCGGTGGGCGCCTGTTCGACCAGGTCAGTGCGCGCGATCTGGCCCTGGCAGGACATCTCGTCCTGGTCTGTCCCCGCTACGAAGGAGTCGATCACCGGGTGCGCTCCATGGTCGACCGAGAGGTCTCCATCGGTGACTACGTGCTGTCGGGCGGCGAGCTCCCAGCGCTTGTGCTCATCGATGCTGTCGTGCGGCTGGTGCCGGGAGTCATCGACGCGGCATCTCCGATAGAAGAGTCCTTCAGCGAGGGAGTCCTGGAATATCCGCAGTACACGCGTCCCGCTGAGTTCGAGGGTCAGGCTGTGCCACCCATACTGCTCAGCGGACATCACGCTGAGGTGGCCCGTTGGCGCCACGAAGAAGGCCTGGCGCGTACGCGCCGGCAGCGTCCGG
>Ga0136617_10002608_pt1 | contig 16009 bp, 15 predicted proteins | sample AntDrymUQ3222106_2_FD_129672 | JGI IMG/M metagenome (GOLD analysis project Ga0136617, IMG submission 129672) | Polar desert sand microbial communities from Dry Valleys, Antarctica - metaG UQ322 (21.06) | ecosystem: Environmental > Terrestrial > Soil > Desert | place: Antarctica: Dry Valley...
GCGGTGGAAACTGCGAGTGTCCGGCACTCCTCCAGAGTGCGAATCATTTTATCTATTGTTCCTGTGGCTCACGCCACAGGCTAATTTCCGGAGTGCCTTCGGCACAAAAACAAAATGTCAACAGAACCTAGGACAATGTTGGAAAGTTCATTCACACTTCCGTCATTTGCAAAAATAAATTGGTTTCTTCGGATTTTAGGCAAACGCGACGACGGCTTTCACGAGCTTTGCACGGTTTTTCAAACCGTTTCGCTGCACGACAATTTAACTTTTTGCAAATCCGACGAAATATTTTTGACCTGCGATGACAAAAACATTCCGACCGGTGAAAACAATTTAGTTGTCAAAGCCGCAAAACTTCTGGGTGAAAAATACGGCATAAAGGAAGGCGCGAGAATTCATCTGGAAAAGAGAATTCCCGCGCCCGGCGGTCTCGGCGGCGGTTCGTCCAACGCGGCGGTTGCCTTGCTCGGCTTGGCAAGACTCTGGCGGATTGAAATCGGCTTTGAAGAATTATTGAAAATCGGAAAACATCTCGGCTCGGACGTGCCGTTTTTTTTCTACGGCGGAACTGCTTTCGGAGGGGGACGCGGAACGGAAATTTTTCCTCTGAGTGATTTGGAAGAAAATTATGTATTAATTGTAACGCCGGATGTTGCCGTTTCAACTGCCGAAGCCTTTACCCGTTTAAATGCCGCGCACTTGACAAATAAAGCCTCAAAAAGTATTCTTCAAATTTGCCGCAATGAGGCTCAAGCGTTGGATTTACGGCAGGCAGAGTTGGTAAATGACTTTGAAAAGACGGTTTTTGAAATAGAGTTTGAAATAGAGCGTGTCAAGAAAAAACTTTTTGATTACGGATGCGCTCGCGCTTTGATGTCGGGAAGCGGAGCAAGTGTTTTTGCTGTTTTTGACGGAAAAAGAAAACTGGAAATTGCTTTTGACAAATTAAAATCAGAGCAAGGTTGGCGAGTATTTTCCGTAAAAACAATTTCGCGGCTTGAATATCAAACCTTTTTGAAATTTACTTAAAATTTTTAATTTTCAGATTTGAATTTTTGATTTTATTGGGGCGTCGCCAAGTGGTAAGGCACCGGGTTTTGGATCCGGCATTCGCAGGTTCGAATCCTTCCGCCCCAGCCATTTTACAAAAAACGGACGGGCAACTTAAAAGACGGAAGTTGCTCGTTATTTATTTATATTCGCACGGAAAATGAGCGTAACGGGCAGCATCAAGGTTTTTTCGGGAAATGCACACCCGGGCTTGGCGGAAGAGATTTGCCGACACTTGAGCTATGATTTGGGAAAGGCGAGCACCGACCGTTTTTCAGACGGCGAGTTTAATTTTCAAATTGAAGAAAACGCACGCGGCGCAGATGTTTTTATTATTCAGCCGACTTGTCCGCCGACCGACCAGAATTTGATGGAGCTGCTGATTATGCTTGACGCATTTCGGCGGGCTTCGGCGGAGAGAGTGACGGCGGTGATTCCATATTTCGGTTACGCGCGTTCCGATAAAAAAGACCGCCCGCGAGTTCCGATTGCTTCCAAGTTGATGGCAAATCTGATTGATACGGCAGGCGCGCAGCGGGTTTTGACGGTTGATTTGCACGCTTCGCAGATTCAGGGTTTCTTTGATATTCCGGTTGACCATCTTTTTGCCGCGCCGATAATTGTTGACTATTTTCAACAAAATCCGATTGAAAATATGATTGTCGTCGCGCCCGACACCGGCGGTGCGGAACGCGCCCGTGCCTACGCCAAACGCTTAAACACGGGTTTGGCATTGTGCGATAAACGGCGCGAGCGGGCAAATGTCGCGGAAGTGATGAATATCGTCGGCGATGTAAGAGACAAAAATTGTTTGATAATTGACGATATGTGCGACACGGGCGGCACGATTTGCAAAGTTGCCGACGCGCTGTTTGCAAACGGTGCGAATGAAATTTACGCCTGTTTTACGCACGGCGTTTTGTCGGGCAAAGCGATTGAAAATTTGAGTGCTTCGCATCTCAAAAAAATTATTGTAACCAATACCATTCCGCTTTGCGAAAAAGGACGAGTTTTAAAGGATGCAGGTCGAATTGAGGTTTTGAGCGTGGCGAAGTTGCTCGCTTCGGGCATCAAATCCATTCACGATGAAACGAGTGTTTCGTCATTGTTTATATAATTCAAGATTCAAGATTCAAGATTCAGGATTATTAGAAATCTTGAATCTTGAATCTTGAATCTTGAATCTTGAATAATAAAATTATGGCAGACAAAGTAATAGTAAAGGCAAAAAAAAGAGAAGAACGCGGAAAAAACGATTCGCGGCGGCTCAGACAATCTGGAAAAGTTCCGGTTATCGTCTACGGCGGCGGCGGGGAACCAGTCGCGGCGGCGGTTAATCTAAAGGATTTAGCAGCTATTTTGCGTTCCGATTCAGGACAGAATACGATTTTTTCTTTGGATATGACGGGCGAAGGAACGGGCGACGTGATTTTTCACGACCGTCAAATCGATCCGCTCAGAGGTCGCCTGGTTCACGCCGATTTGCGAAGGCTCGCAAAAGGCGAAAAAATCGAAGTTACCGTCCCGATTCACATTATTGGCGAGGCAGCCGGATTGGATGAGGAAGGCGCGGTTTTAAACCAACAAATGCGCGAAATTAAAGTTTTGTGTGAGCCGAGCAAAATTCCCGAATTTATTGAAGCTGATGTAACAAATCTTCAGGTCGGCGAATCAATTCACATATCGGATTTGAAATTCGGCGAAGGCATCGAAGTTCACGAATTACCCGAAACGGTTGTCGCATCGGTAGTTGTAGTTAAGGAAGAAGAACTTGAACCGCAGCTTGAAGAAGCCGTCGAGCCTGAAATTGTCGGTAAGGAAGGAGAAGAAGACTCCGCCGGTAAAGACGACGCGGGTTAGACCGCGAATTTCAGATTGCGATTATTTTAATAAATATGAATTCGTCGTCTGAAAACACCTGGCTGATTGTCGGTTTGGGAAATCCGGGAACGGTTTATGAAAAGACACGCCATAATCTCGGCTTTATGCTGGTAGATTATTTGGCGCGAGAAGCGAATTCGCAAATCAAGCGCGAAGAATGTCGGGCGTTAATCGGACGCATCGAAATTGAAAACAGATTGGTTGAACTCGTCAAACCGCAGACTTTTATGAATTTGAGCGGTGAAGCAATCAATTGTCTGTTGAAAAAGGAAACGCGCAGCCGGGAAAATCTGATTGTGATTTCAGATGATTTGGCTTTGCCGCTTGGCAAAATCAGGCTCCGCGCAAAAGGTTCAGCCGGCGGACACAACGGTTTGAAGTCAATCGGCGAATGCCTGAAAACGCAGGAGTTCATTCGGTTGCGAATCGGAATTCAACCCGAACATCCGATTTCCGACGCAAAGCGTTTTGTGTTGGAAAATTTTTCCAAAAAAGATTTGGAGGAAGTTGAAATAGTTTTAGAACAAAGTGCCAAAGCTGTCAAAACCACTATTGTTGATGGAATTGAAAAGGCAATGGCAGTATTTAACGGATAGTGGAAAGTGGTTAGTGGATAGTTAAAATCATAATGAACTATCCACTAACCACTATCAATTAACCACTAATAAACCTTCTTGCTTCATCGAACGAGATGAGGCTAGACGAGCCAAAAGGAGGACACTAAATTGGCAGTAAAAAGAACATATGAGGTGATGTATATCGGAACGCCGGAAACGTCGGACGAAGATATTACAAAACTAAACGAATCAATCGAAAAGATGATTACCGACGATGGCGGAAGCATTGTCAAAACCGAGGTTATGGGACGGCGCAAACTTGCCTATCCGATACAAAAGAAAACCGAAGGTCATTACACATTGTTTGAAATCGAAGGTTCGGGACAGGAAATCGCCGAACTCGAACGGCGGATGCGCGTCAACGATACGGTGATGCGTTATATGACGGTCAGAGTTGACGAAGAACGCCAAACAGCGGAAAAGCATCGCGCTAAACGCGAAGACCGCCAGAACAAACGTAAGGATTTCGGAAATGGAAAAGAATCCAGAGAGACCAGGGGAACCAATGATGCCCAGGAAAATCAATAGAGAGGAGTTTTTTTTATATGGAAAAGAAAGATGAAATTACTGAAATAAAAGATATTGATTTGGGCGATGAGCAGAAAGCCGAACGGATGCCGCCCAGACGTTACCAGCGTCGCCGCCAGGGTCAATTCGTTCCCGATTATGTTGATTGGAAGGACATTGACTATCTCAAACGATTTGTGCCGGAACGCGCTAAAATTATGCCGCGCCGCATTTCCGGCATTAGTGCCAAAGACCAACGCCGCATTTCGCGGGCAATCAAACGAGCCAGAACGATGGCGTTGCTGCCGTTTGTAACGGATTAAAAGAGGAGAATTTTATTATATGGCAACTATCAATGTTCTTTTACGCGATGATATAGATAATCTCGGCGGTCGCGGCGAAATCGTTAAAGTCAAAGCGGGCTACGCGAGAAATTTTCTGCTTCCACAGAAACTTGCGACTCTCGCTTCAAAAGGAAACATCAAACAGATTGAAGGCGAACGCTCCGCGCTCTTGAGAAAATCTGCCAATGAAAAATCAACCGCTGATGCGCAAGCCGAACAAATGAAGGATATTTCTTTGGCTTTCGAGCGTCGCGCGGGCGAAGGCGGAACGCTTTTCGGTTCGGTTACTTCGATGGACATTGCCGATGCTCTAAAGGCAAAAGGTTATGAAATTGACCGTCGAAAAATCGTTTTGAAAGACGCGATTAAGGAAACGGGCGATTTCACCGTCAATGTCAAACTTCACAGGGAAGTTACGCTTGAAATTCCCGTAACGGTTACGGCGGAAGGCGGAGCGGCAGAGGCAAGGACGGAAAAGCCGTCTAAAGCAAAAACCGAAAATACTTCTGAAACAGATGTTGAAAATTCGGAAAAAAATTCCGATTCGACCGAAGAAACTGCTGCCGAAGAAGTCAAAGGCTAGTAAAACAGGGAAAATCCGAACAGTGCAAAATCTTTGTTTGTTCGCACGGTTTGTAGTAGGATTTAAGACTGCAAGTTATTCATTTAACTTGCAGTCTTTTTTTGTCCAAAAGATACTTATAACAATTCGGCTTTCGGTATTTCAGAATCATCGTGCTGATTTCTGACTACTGATTTCTGACTTCCGGGAACAATGGCAACACCGACCGCAGAATTTGAACGCGAACAATTTTTGAACAAACCGCTTCCGTCGAACGTGGAAAGCGAGCGCGTGATTCTGGGCGCGATTCTTCTGGATAACGCGCTGATTTCGCAAGCCGTCGAACAACTCAAAGTCGAAGATTTCTACTCGCCGAATCATCGCCGGATTTTCAATGCAATGCTGTCGCTCTTTGAACGCGGCGAGCGGATTGACCCGATTTTAATCGGCGAAGAATTGAAAAAAGACGGCTCGATTGACTCAATCGGCGGTGTTTCGACCATTACCAATTTAACTTACGGTCTGCCTCATTTTTCCGACATTTTCGATTATGCAAAAGTCGTCAAAGACAAATCGCTCACCCGCAGTTTAATTAAAGTCTGCAACCAGGTAACGAGCGAAGCACTAGCCGAAGAAGACGACGCCGCCGTAATTCTCGACCACGCCGAACAATTGATTTTTGCCCTTGCCGACGAAAGAACCAGAGAAGGTTTCTCGCACGTTCAGCCGATTGCCGAAACGGTTTTGGCAAAAATCCAGGAATACGCCAAACGTGAAACGCACGCGCTCACCGGACTTGCCACTGGTTTCCGCGAGATTGACCAGATGACTTCGGGTTTGCAGAAAACCGATTTGATAATAATCGCGGCTCGTCCTTCAATGGGAAAAACTGCCCTATGTTTGACTTTGGCGCAAAATGCAGCAATTCTGGAAAAAGCCGTCGTTGCCGTTTTTTCGCTTGAGATGTCGAAAGAGCAGCTTGTGATGCGAATGCTTAGCTCGGAAGCCAGAGTTGACGCGCATCGTTTTCGCACCGGATATTTAACCAGAGAAGAATGGCAAAGATTGGCGCAGTCAATCGGGACGCTTTCGGAAGCAAAAATTTTTATTGACGACACGCCCGGAATTTCCGTGATGGAAATGCGGGCAAAAGCCAGAAGGTTGGCGGCTGAACAGAAACGAATTGATTTGGTCGTGGTGGATTATTTGCAGTTAATGTCCGGTTCGCGCCGCACCGAATCGCGTCAGCAGGAAGTTTCGCAAATTTCGCGCGAACTGAAAGGTTTGGCAAAGGAATTAAATGTGCCGGTCGTCGCCCTTTCGCAATTGTCGCGTGCGCCCGAAGCCAGAAATCCGCCGCGCCCGATGATGTCGGATTTGCGCGAGTCGGGATGTTTGGCTGGCGAAAGTTTGGTTACGCTGGCTGATACGGGCGAGCGCGTACCGATTCGTGATTTGGTTGGAAAAACAGGTTTTCGGGTTTGGGCTTTGAACGAGAAAACCTGGAATTTAGAAAAAGCGGTTGTAACCAACGCATTTTCGACGGGGATAAAACCTGTATTTCGCCTAAAGACAAAACTCGGGCGGGAAATTCGCGCCACTGCAAATCATAAATTCTATACTTTCACGGGTTGGAAACGCCTTGACGAACTGGCAATCGGTGAAAGATTAGCCTTGCCGCGTGAAATAAAAATTCAAAACACGCAAACGATGTCGAGCGAAGAACTGGCTTTGCTGGCACATCTTATCGGAGACGGCTGCATATTGCCGCGCCACGCCGTTCAATACACGACACGCGAAATAGATTTGGCGGAAGAGGTTGCGGAATTGGCAAGCAAAGTTTTCGGCAGCCAAATAAAACCGCGCCTCAAGCAGGAAAGAACCTGGTATCAGGTCTATCTTGCTTCCACGCGCAAACACACGCACAACGTCAGAAGCGCAATCGCCGAATGGCTCGACAGTTTAGGAATTTGGGGCTTGCGCTCGCATGAGAAATTCATTCCCGAAAAAGTTTTTATGCAGCCGGGCGAATCTGTCGCCTTATTTTTGCGACATCTCTGGGCGACCGACGGTTGTATTTGGGTTAATGAAAAATCGAATCATCATCCGGGAATTTATTATGCTTCAAGCAGCAAAAGACTTGCTGATGATGTGCAGGACTTGCTTTTAAGAATCGGTATTAAAGCCAGATTACGCCGAATCTCTCAAGGCAAAAAAGGTAGAGACCAATTTCACGTTATCGTTAGCGGAAAGGAAGATATTGAAACATTTATCCATAAGGTCGGTGCAGTTGGAGAATATAAAATAAATTCTTTGGCAAAAGTCGCAAAATTTATCTCTCGGACGAAAGCTAATTCAAATCGGGATTCGATACCGAATAATGTCTGGAAACAATATGTAATTCCGGCAATGCAAAACAACAAAATTACAACCCGACAGATGTTTGCCGGAATCTCGACACAGTATTGCGGAACAACGATCTATAAACAAAACGTCAGCCGTGAAAGAGCTTTTCGTTTAGCAAAGGCGGTCAAGTCTGATGAGTTATTAAAACTTTCACAAAGCGAGCTTTATTGGGATGAAATTAAAGAAATCGTTTCAGATGGCGAAACCGAAGTTTATGATTTAACAATTGATGTCCTACACAATTTTGTATGTAATAATATTATCCTCCATAACAGCATTGAGCAAGACGCGGACGTGGTAGCGTTTATTTACCGCGACGATTATTACAAACCGACCGATGAAAATGCGGGCATCGCCGAGATTTTAATTTCCAAGCAACGAAACGGTCCGACCGGCACGGTAAAGCTCGCGTTTCTAAAAGAATTTACCAGATTTGAAAATTACTTCGGAGAATGAAGAGATTTGGGATTTTAGATTTGCCATTGGCGATTGTCTTTAGTGCGAAGATACAAATAATTTTAGATAAAGGGCGAATTCACCTAAAAATATGAGCGAAGATTTGAGTTTTCCGATTGGGAAATACGACAGAAATCAAAAAATTACTTTTGAGCATAGAAAACGATTTATGGGCGAGATTGCCGAATTGCCCAACGATTTGCGTGAAGCGGTTGAAAATTTGAGCGATGAGCAGATTGATTCGCCGTATCGTCCCGGTGGCTGGACGATGCGACAGGTTATTCATCACGTCGGCGACAGTCATATGAATTCGTTTATTCGCTTTAAGCTGGCTTTGAGCGAAGACAACCCGACGATTCGTCCATACGCGGAAGATTTATGGGCGGAAACGGCGGAGTACAAAATGCCGGTTGAAGTTTCGCTGAATCTGATTGATTCAATCCATCAGCGTTGGACGGCATTGCTCCAATCAATGTCGGACGCAGATTTTGCCCGAACCGTAAATCACCCCGAAACCGGATTGTGGACGCTGGAAGATTTGCTTGGAATGTATGTCTGGCACGGCAAGCATCACGCGGCGCACATCAATAATCTGAAAAAGAGAAACGATTGGAACTGAAAGTTTTAGATTTAATAACACAATCATATTTCGATATATCAATCGAGATGATAATAACAGCGCAATGTTGTTAGAGGAGCAGATATGAGAATAAGACAGTTGCCTGCAATTCTGAGTTTGTTTTTATTTGTTATTGCTAGCGAAGGTTTTGCCAAAGGCGACATTGTAAAAAATGAACTAATTTCCGAAGGTAAAAAACGTTCTTATATCTTTTCGTGCCGAAATCGGTTAGTAAAGATAAACCTGGTCCCTTATTAATGTTACTTCACGGTAGCGGGCGTGATGGAAGAATCCTTGTCGAGCATTGGCAAAAGTTTGCTGAGAGAGAAGGCATAATTTTAGCCGGACCCGATGCGCTTAAATCCTCCAACTGGTCTATCCCAAATGATGCGCCTCATTTTGTTTACGAACTTGTAGAAGAACTGAAATCAAAGCAGCCGGTTGACTCACGCCGCGTTTATTTATTCGGTCACTCAGCCGGTGCGATAACCGGATTGATGTTGTCATTGTTAGAGTCTGAATATTTTGCGGCAACGGCAGTGTCGGCTGGCTCTTTACGGTCAGAAGATTATGATTTGTTCGATAATGCCGAGAGAAAAATTCCGGTCGCAATGTTTGTCGGAACCAAAGACCCGTTATTTCCATTAACAGAAGTTCGTAAAACGCGCGATGCTTTTAACGAGCGAAAGTTTATTGTCGAATTAACGGAAATTCCGAATTTAGACCATAATTATTATTCAAAATCCTCTGAAATTAACAAGATGGCTTGGAGCTTTCTCGCAAAATATCGTCTCGATAATGACCAAAAATATAAACAATACAATTTTAAAACTAATTGATATGTTTTGAAATAAACTTTAGTCCTAACTGAAATAAAAGCCGCCTTAATAAATTGGAAGCTCAATTTTTCTTCTTGCGTCTTTTGCGCTTTTTTGCAGCAATTTTGTTTGTCTTGAATTTTAAACCTTTTCTAAATTGGCGAATTTTTCAATTAATTTTTTCTGACCGAAACCGGGAAAACTAATTGTAAGTTTTACGTTGTCACCTGTGCCTTCGCGCCGCAGAACCAAACCTTTGCCGTATTTTGCGTGGCGAACGTGCGAGCCGGGAACGATTCCATTTTGGATTTTGGATTTTGGGTTTTGGATTTCTGATTGACCTGAACCAGCCGCTTTGAGTTTTTCAAAACCCGAGAGCGGTTTCGGTTTTTCCGCTTGATTGCCGGTTGCCGACTGCTGATTGCTTTTCTTCATTTTGAAAAACTCGGTAATCGCGTCGGTGCTGTTATAAGTTTTTCCGGCGTAAGTGGCGCGTGGTTTTTCAGTTTCGATTTCGCCCTTTAAGATTTGCGCGGTGCGTTTGTTGTCCTTGACGGCGGAGCTTTTTGCATATGAAAGCCAGGACGTGCCGCGCGATAAATCCTGTATCAAATCGAGCGGCATTTCGTTCAAAAACTGTGATGGCTCAGCCGCCGTTTCTTCGCCGTAAACGCGGCGGCGCATCGAATGTGTGATAAACAGAATCTTTTCCGCCCGCGTGATGGCGACATATGCCAGGCGACGCTCTTCTTCGAGTTCGTTCGGGTCGTTGATGCTTCTGGCGTGCGGGAAAATCCCGTCTTCGAGTCCGACCAGAAACACGACCGGAAACTCCAAACCTTTTGCTGCGTGAACGGTCATCATCGTGACCAGCGCGTTGCGGTCATATTTGTCGGTGTCCGACGACAAAGCCGAATGGTCGATAAAATCGCGCAAACCGTCTGTTTCCTGTTTGTCGTAATCAACTGCCGCATTGACGAGTTCTTCCAAATTTTCAAGCCGCGCCGCCGATTCGTCGGTGTTTTCGGTTCGCAGCATACCGGCATAGCCCGTATCTTCAATCGCGGAAATGACGACATCCGTAACCGACTTGTCGGTTTGCGCCGCTTCGCCGACTTTGAGTGTTACTTTTTCAATCAGCTTTCTAAAACTTCTCAGCGCATCCAACGCTCGCGGCGTGAGATTTAGAGGTTGTTCATATTTTTCGGCGGTGATTATCGCAATCGTTTCCCACATCGAAACGCTGAAGTCCCTGGATCGAAAAGCGAGTTCGTCGAGCGAAGTTTTGCCCAAGCCGCGCGTCGGCGTGTTGATAATTCGCAAAAGCGCAATGTCATCGAACGGATTGAGCGCGAGTTTTAGATAAGCGATAACGTCTTTGACTTCCGAGCGTTCATAAAAGGAGAATCCGCCGACGATATTGTATTCGATTCTAATCCGCCGCAATGCTTCTTCAAACACCCGCGATTGCGCGTTTGTCCGGTAAAGAATAGCGACTTTTTCACTCGGATTACGCCTCTGATGCTCGTCAATTTTTTGCGCGACAAAACGTGCTTCGCCATCGGAATCAAGTGCTTGATGATAAAAAATCTTTTCGCCGCCCGCATTGTTCGTCCAGAGTTTTTTATCTTTACGATTTTGATTATTTTTGATAATCGCGTCGGCAACATCGAGAATCGTCTGCGTCGAGCGATAATTCTGCTCGAGCATAATCACTTTCGCGTCTGAAAAATGCTGTTCAAACTCCAATATGTTGCGAATGTCGGCTTGACGAAAGCCGTAGATTGATTGCGCGTCATCGCCGACGACACAGATATTTTGCTGTTTTTCAGTCAAATAATTTAACAGCGCGAACTGCAAAGGATTTGTGTCCTGATATTCGTCAACCAAAATATATTTAAATTTGTTGTTGTATTTCTCGCGGATTTCCGGCGCAACGCGCAGAAGTTTGACGGTTTTTATCATCAAATCGTCAAAGTCGAGCGCGTTCGCATTGTTCAATCTTTCTTCATACATCTTAAAAACGCGGGCAATGGCGGCACGTTTCTCGTCTGTATATTCGACTTTTGATGCATACATTTCAACATCTTCACCGCGATTTTTCGACGAGCTGATTGCCGATTGAACATGCCGCGCCGAAAGCTGTTTCTCGTCCATCCCAATATCTTTGACGCAGGCTTTGATAACTTTCTGCGAATCGCTCGTGTCGTAAATTGTAAATGATTTTGTGTAGCCTTCGCCTAAATGTTCAATATCTTGCCGCAAAATTCGTACGCAAAGACTGTGAAAAGTTGAAATCAACGGCGCGGATTGTAAGTTTTGACCTTGCAGAAAAGTTTTGACGCGCTCGCGCATTTCGCCCGCCGCTTTGTTAGTGAACGTAACCGCGAGAATGTTATACGGCTGAACGCCTTTTTCGGCAATCAAATAAGCGATGCGGAGCGTGATAACGCGGGTTTTGCCCGAACCTGCGCCCGCGAGGACAAGCAGCGCGCCTTCGGTTTGCTCGACGGCTTTTCGTTGCTGCGGATTGAGAGAAGCTAAAATTTCCATAGTTTTTATGTGAAGATTTTATGGTAAATTTTTATTTGTGAAGCGTCAACGATTGAATTTTGAAAGCTCCGAATGAGGCAAAATACTCAAAAGATTCAAATGATTTTATGAATTTTATCCATTTCTGAGATTAGGTTCTGTTGACATTTGCTTTTCTGCGCTGGAAGCGCATCGGAAATTAGCCTGCGGTAAAACCGCAGGTAAAATGCCAAACCAGATTTCCGCGCCGATAAGCGCGGTGGAAACTGCGAGTGTCCGGCACTCCTCCAGAGTGCGAATCATTTTATCTATTGTTCCTGTGGCTCATGCCACAGGCTAATTTCCGCAGTGCCTTCGGCACAAAAACAAAATGTCAACAGAACCTAGTCATCTAATCAAATTCTGGACTTCCTTAAACTGTTCGTGTCTTGAATCGCGCATCAACTCAAAAAGTGCCATCTCCACCGACGACGACACAACGCCGCTTCCTTGCATTTTCTTCAACGCCGCTTCACGGTCGTGCGAAAAGCGCGAGCTGACGCAATCGGTCAAAAGGTGAACTTCAAAATTTTCGTTTAGTAAGTCGTGCGCGGTTTGATTGACGCAGACGTGCGCTTCGAGTCCGCACAAAACGATTTGGCTTGCGCCGGTCGCGGTTAATTTATCTGTAAATGCGCTTGCGCCGCACGAGCTAAATGCTGATTTTTCAATAAACTCAAACTCCGGCGGCATTAGAAAGAGAATTTCTTCCGCCGTTCTGCCCAAACCCTTCGGATATTGTTCGGTGATAATAATCGGTAAATTTAAAATTTGAAAACCGCGCACGGCAATCGAAATGCGCGCGGCGATTTGCGCGAAATCATTTATCGGAGAGCGAAACGCTTCCTGCAAATCAACGATAACTAACGCGGTTTTTTCTTTGTCTAAGACTTTCGGATGAAGCATCTGGATTTTAAATTTTAGATTTTGAATTTTTCTATTATTGAACTCGAATTCAGTATGTAACAAGTTTAACCGATTCGGCAAAGCAACGTAAAGAACTGTTGCAAACGTCAAAGCGTCAATAATCCACCGGAAAAAAAATAATTTCTTCAGAAGTGATTTTCCAGTGAAGTTTATATGAAACAGTCTGGAATACTTTTTACGACAGCACTGCTTTTCCTTCTGATTTGCCTTTCATCAAAGAGCGTTTCGGCTAAGGAAGATTGGGTGCGCGTGCGCTCAAAAAATTTTGAGTTGGTTGGAAATGCCGCCGAGAAAGACATTCGGCGAGTTGCCGTAAAGCTCGAACAATTCCGCGAAGTTTTCAGGCAGATTTTCAGTCGAGTTAATTTTAACTCCACGATTCCGACGAAGGTAATTGTCTTTAGAGATGCAAACACATTCCGTAATTTTAAGCCGGTCAACGATGACGGAACACCGCGGGATTGGGTAGCGGGTTATTTTCAGAGCAGCGAAGATGTCAATTATATTGTGCTTTCGACCGAAGGCGAAAAAGCGCATCCTTACAGCACGATTTTTCACGAATACGTTCATTTTCTCGTGGGCAACGACATCGGACGGACCAACGCGCCGCCCTGGTTTAACGAAGGTTTGGCGGAATATTACGAAACCTTTCAAATTGAAAACGACCAAAAGGTTTCGCTCGGTATTAAACGCGACAGTCATCTGCAATTGCTTCAAAAAAACAAGCTAATTCCGTTTGAGACATTTTTCAATATGGATAACTACACGCTTCACCGCCAGGGCAAGGACGGCGTGGGACTTTTTTATGCCCAGGCATGGGCTTTGATGCACTATCTGATGCAAAGCAACTCCGGTGCAGGCAACCGGCAGACAAGCAAGTTCATTGACCTTGTGTCAAACGGTAAAACGGCGAAGCAAGCCTTCAGCGAAGCGTTTCAGATTGATTATGCGACGATTGAAACCGAGTTGAAAAAATATGTCGAGCAAAAAAATTATCGAACATCAATCATAAACCTAAAAAACAAATTGGTTTTTGAAAGTGAAATGCAGGCTTCTCCCGTTTCTGAAGCGGAAGCAAAAGCCGTCCTGGGAGATTTGCTTTATCATTCAAACCGTTTGACTGAGGCTGCCGCGCTTCTCGAAGAATCTTTACAGTTGGATGCCGGTTCGAGTTTAGCTAATACAACGCTCGGACTCGTCAAGGTGCGCCAGGAAAAATTTGAGGAAGCCGAGGAATATCTTGAAAAAGCCGTCGCGCTCGACGACAAAAATTATTTGGCGCATTTTCAATACGCTTTCGTTTTGAGCCGCGAAGGAATGACTGATTTCGGTTTTGTTTCCGGTTATAACCGCGGGCAAACGGAAATAATGCGTGAATCCTTAAAAAAAGCGATTGCGCTGAACCCGGGTTTTGCCGAAAGTTATAATTTGTACGCCTTTATAAACGTCGTCCGCAATGAAGGAATTGATGAAGCGTTTGGTTTTATGAACACAGCCTTAAAACTCGCGCCCGGTAATCAATGGTTTTTGATGCGCGTCGCCGAGCTTCATTCACGCAAGGAAGATTTTTCAAACGCCCGCCGAATTGCACAAAAAGTTTTTGAAACCGCACCTGATGACCGCTTGCGCGTTTATGCGAAAACTACGATTAACAATATCAATTCTTACGAAGCGCAATTGGAGAGCATCAAAAATTACAACAATGGTCGGCGAACGCAGTCGGATATAACCGATAAGCCTTTGACCGAAGAAGAATTAGCGCAGCTCAACGAAAAAGTTTTGCTGGAATCCATAAATCTAAATTTACGAAGACTGAAAGCGTTTGAAAAAAGGGTTTTGGGTTTTCTGACAAAAATCGAATGTATTGATGAAGAAGTAATCTATACGATAAAAGTCGGTAATCAGAACTTGCGGCTTCGTTCTGAAAATTTTGATTCGCTGTTTCTAATGTCTTACGACCGCGATATGTCCAGCGAACAGATTGGCTGCGGAATGATCAAGAAGGAAACTTTCGCGGTGGTAAATTATCGTCCCTTCAACAATATTAAGGCAAACGCGGCGGGTGAAATTGTGTCAATCGAATTTGTGCCGAAAAACTTTAAGTTCCTAAAATAATCCGGCGTGATAAATCTTAAAAAAAACTGGCTGCCCATAATTGCTAAGCCTTATTCTTCTTTTTTTAAGTTATCCGGGTGGGGTTTTTTCGTTATTTTTGCGTTGTTTCTTTTTTCCAAATTGTATTGGCGGAAGAAAAAATAAACCGCCGTCACACTGATTACAAGAATCAGAATCATCATCGCGGCTATAAAATAAATTTCAGCAGCTCGGGCGTTTGGCATAATTCAAGTTTAACTCACTTGCGGAAGGTCGGACAAAGAGGGAAGTATTAAAAGTGAAAAGTGAATAACTATAAGTGAAAAGTTAAAATGAAAACGATTTTTTGTTTCTCACTATTCGTTTTTCACTTTTAACTCGGTGCTTGGTTATCAGGAAAAACTTCTTCGTCTGCAATCTCGTCGCCGAGCAGCATTTTTTTGTATCCTTCGGGTAAAGAGCGCACTTTTTTATTTGCGTCGGTTACAAGATGCAGAGACTCGCCTTCGGCAAGCAGAGATTGGTCAGACGGACGAAAAACTTCATAAACGAACCGAATCGAGCGGCTTCGGACTTCACTGATATTTGTGCGAACAATCAAAATGTCTTCGTAAAAAGCGGGTGATTTATAGCGGCAGTAACATTCGGCGACAACCAGCAGAGCATTGTCTTTTTCTTCCATATCACGATAGGAAAAACCGCGTGCGCGACAAAACTCGCTTCTCCCGATTTCAAACCAAATCAAATAGTTTGCGTGATAGACAACGCCCATTTGGTCAGTTTCAGCGTAGCGGACGCGGACTTCGGTTTCGTGCCATTCCATAAAAAGTGGTGAGTGGTAAATGGTAAGTGGTAAATTCTTGGTTTTTACTAACCACTAACCACTTACCATTTACCACTAATTTGTGGCTGGGAGACAGGGATTCGAACCCCGATAGGCAGATCCAGAAACTGCAGTCCTACCATTAGACGATCTCCCAACAAGTTAGAATCTAATTTATTGACAGAAAACTCTATTGTCAAATGGGTCATGTATCAAAAAAGATGCTTGAAAACAGAAGCCCGCGCGTGAGCAAGGGCGTAGACGGTTGAAGGGCAATAATCCGCCCTTGCTCACGCGCGGGCTTCTGCCGGACAGCATTCTTTTTGTTACA
>Ga0136617_10002610_pt1 | contig 16005 bp, 12 predicted proteins | sample AntDrymUQ3222106_2_FD_129672 | JGI IMG/M metagenome (GOLD analysis project Ga0136617, IMG submission 129672) | Polar desert sand microbial communities from Dry Valleys, Antarctica - metaG UQ322 (21.06) | ecosystem: Environmental > Terrestrial > Soil > Desert | place: Antarctica: Dry Valley...
TCGCGGTTAACGCGACAGGCGACGGGCAGATCGATAATCACCGTCGGCGGGAAAAAATAGCCGCCCTTGCAACGCTCGTTAGGCGCCTCCGGCGCGGCGCCGCCGAGCGCGATCTTGCCTCCCTCCTGCTCTGCGAGATCGACGTAGAATTTTACCTTCTCGAGCTGCGGCTTCGACACGATTGCGCCCTGGTCGGTGGTTATCTCCAGCGGATCACCCACTTTCAGCTTCGACGCCGCCGCCACGAAACGATCGACAAAATCAGGGTAGGCTGAGCGTTCGACGAAAATCCGCGAGCCGCACAGACAGACCTGTCCCTGATTGGCGAACGAAGATCGCAGGCTACCGGCAATGGCAGCATCCAGGTCGGCGTCGGCGAAGATAACATTCGGGTTCTTCCCGCCCAACTCGAGTGAAACCTTCTTAAACATGGGCGCACAGGTCGCCGCCACCCTTTTGCCGGTAACAGTGCCGCCGGTGAACGAGATCGTGCCGATCTTCGGATGCGCGGTGATCGCCTGCCCGACGTTCGGTCCGGTCCCCTGCACCACATTAAGCACGCCGTCGGGCAGGCCGGCTTCGCCACAGATTTCGCAGAGCAGGAACGCCGTCATCGGCGTCAGCTCGCTTGGTTTGCATACGGCAGTGTTTCCGCAGGCAAGCGCGGGCGCGATTTTCCAGGTCAACAGATAGAGCGGCAGATTCCACGGCGAAATCAATCCGGTGATGCCGCGCGGCTGACGCAGCGTGTAATTGAAGGCGATGCCGTCGGTGACGTGCGCTTCGTTTTCCGTGTGGAGGATCGCAGTTGCGAAGAAGCGGAAATTGCTGGCCGCGCGCGGAATGTCGAGGTTGCGCGCGAGCGAGAGCGGCTTGCCGGTGTCGACCGATTCCGCGCGTGCGAGCTTCTCGAGATCGCGCTCGATCAGGTCCGCGATGCGTAGCAGAATGCGGGAGCGATCGGCCACCGGCGTGCGCGCCCACTGCGGGAACGCCTTGTCCGCCGCGGCCACGGCGAGCTCGACATCGGCGGCGTCACTATCCGCGACACGGGAGTACGACCTCCCCGTGGCCGGTTCGATGTTATCGAGATAGCGGCCGCCGGCGGGCTCGACAAATTCGCCACCGATGAAGTTGCGGATCTGGATTTGTTCGGTAGGCACAGCGTGAAATAAGCCGTGTCCCGACGGTTCTGACAAGCCGCGGTGGCGAATCGTTGTAGCCACGTGCCCTGCGGGCCGTGCGGGGAAAAGCTGCGTTGGAGCCTTGGCCCGCACGCCCCACAGGGAACGTGGCTACAGGGCTGTGCCGCCGTCCGGCTAGAGAAACTTATCGACCTTACACGCCGAGGTTGGTTACCCTCATTTTCCGACAAACGCATGGGATCGATGAACATTTCTGCGCCCGTCGTTCCTAACGTTGGGGGAGGCTGGAAGGAAAACGACTGGGATAAGCTTCTCATCAACATTGAAGCTGGCACGGTCATTCCAATCATTGGCCGTGACCTCCTGTATGTGAGCCCGGACGCGGGAACGCCGCCGGTCCTCCTCTACAATCTGATCGCCGCGCGACTGCTCGACGAACTAGGCAAAGAGTTCCCGCATATCGTCAAGGATAGAGCCCCCGACACGACGCTGAATGACGCGGTCGGGCTCTGCATGCGGCACGGGCGTAATCATTTTGATATCTGTTACAGCATCCTGGAAGTGCTCAAGGAAGTGTCGGCCTGGGCGCCGCCTACTTCATTGCAACAACTGGCCGAGATCACCGATTTCAGATTGTTCGTTTCGACGACCTTTGATTCGTTAATACAGGGAGCGATCGAGGACGGGGGCGCAGGGGCTGGAAGGCGCGCTGCCCTTTTCGCCTACGACCCGAAACCGCCTTCCGGAAAATCCGTGGAGGACCTGCCGCTCACGAAACCGGGCGCCAACCAGACGCTCGTTTATCATTTGATGGGCCGGCTGACCGTTAACTCCAGCAACGTCGTCATCTCGGATGAAGACCTCCTCGAGTTTGTCTGCGCGCTCTATTCGGAAAACAAAAAGCGCGTGCCGGTAAATCTGCTGAATGCCTTCTCGAAGAACCACCTTCTCCTGCTCGGATGCAGCTTCTCCGACTGGCTGGCGCGGTTCTTCCTGCGTGCGGCAAAACGCCGGCGTCTTTCCACCAAGCCGGATGACGAACGCTTGCGCAACATCGTCGAGTACATGGTGGACGATTACGCGCCGCAGGACAAAAACCTCGTCCTCTTCCTAGAGCAGTTTTGGACGAGCACGCGTGTCTTCCGCAGTGGCAACGTGGTTGGATTCGTCAACGAACTGCGTCGCCGCTGGGGCGAGCGAAACCCCGGACGAATTGCCGCGCCCGCGGAAAGAGAGACGAGCCCAATCGAAGTCGCGGAGCGTCTCTCCCCCACGATGCCGGATGGCGTTCTTTTTATCAGCTATGCCCGGGACGACCAGGCGGTGGTCGAGCGCCTCCGGGCCAGCTTGCAAGACTTCCCGGTCTGGCTCGATCAGGCCAAACTGGAGGCCGGCGACGACTGGGAGAAAAAGATTGAGGAGAACATCGCGCGTTGCCGTTTCTTCATGCCGATCATTTCGCAGAACACCAATCGCCGCATGGAAGGTTTTTTCCGGCGAGAATGGAATCAAGCCGCAGATCGGACGCGGGCGATGGATGAGAACTGCCGATTCATTCTGCCGGTGGCGATCGACGAGACGAAGGCCATGACGGCGCGGGTGCCCAAGGCTTTTCTGAGAGCGCATTGGTGGCAGTTGCTCGAGGGAGAGCCGACGCCGCAATTTCGCGAAGAAATTCGCACCTTATTCGAATCACCAAACGGCGGGAATTGCTAACGGAGGCGGCCTCTCGATTCATGAAAGCGAAGGAAGAGTCCGGTGCCCGCGTGGTGGTGGATGCCGAGAATCCCTGGCCCGGTCTCGATTACTTCGCGGAGGGGAGCCAGGCCTTTTTCCACGGACGCGAAGCGGAGGCGGATCTTCTGCTCACGATGGTGCGGCATCGGCTTCTGACCGTGTTGTATGGCCAATCAGGTCTCGGCAAGAGCTCGCTCCTCCAGGCCGGGCTCTTTCCCCGACTGCGTGCCGATGGCTGGTTGCCCGTCTACATCCGGCTCAGTCACACCGATGCGGACGGCCTCGGCGGTAAGGGACCCACGGCCCTGATCGGGCAAAGCCACCAGTTTATTCGCGAGGCCATTAATCGCGCCATCGCAGAGGATCAACTGCTCGGCAGCACGGGCGGGAACGGAGAGCGGCCGTCACCTCTGCCCCGCGACGACGAATCACTTTGGGAATATTTGCATCGCAGAGATTCCGGACTTCGCAGTGAGACGCGCGAACGTGTCGCTCCCGTTCTCGTCTTCGATCAATTCGAGGAAATTTTCACGCTCGGCCGGAGCGAAGCACGCCGCGCGATCCGACAGACTTTTCTGCGTGACCTGGCTGATTGCGTAGAGAACCGGCTGCCGGAGCGTGTCGTGAAGGAGATGAATCGCAGGGAACGGGGCGACGCGAGCCCATTCGCCGAGCTGGATTTCGCCCGCCAGGATTACCGCGTCGTGCTCAGCCTGCGAGAGGATTATCTCGCTGAACTTCACGATCTTAGTGAGTTGATGCCCTCCATTCACGAGAATGAGACACGGCTGGTCCCGTTGAATGGATGGCAGGCGCTCGATGCGGTTGCGATCCCGGGGGAAGCCCTGGTCGAACCGGTGGTCGCGCGGGAAATCGTGGAACTGGTGGCGGCCCGCCGGCGCGGCGACGGTGAGAAGGAAGAGGGCGGCGGATCGATCTCCGACAACGGGGATTCGATCGACGAGTCGCGGCTCGAGGTGGATCCGGCCCTTTTGAGCATGGTCTGCCGGGAATTGAACATCGAGCGGCAACGCCGCGGCCTACCGAAGATCACACAGGAGATCACGAACGATCTCCTGCGCAACAGCAGCCAATCGGTCTTGCGCCGCTTTTACACGGAATGTTTTCAGTCCCTGCCGGAGCGTGCGACGGCTCCGGCGGTGCAGAAATTCGTCGAGGACGAACTGCTCACGCCAACAGGTTACCGGAACATGGCGGAACTGGTCCGAGCGCAGCATCGGCTCGCTCAGGCTGGCGTGCACGAGCCGGCGGCGGCGATCCAGCAGCTGATCGACGAGCGCCTCCTGCGGGTGAACGAACGGCCGCAGGACAAAACCAGATGGCTGGAGCTCACGCACGACGTTCTCTGCGACGTGGTGAAGGAAAGCCGACAAGAACGCGAGATTCGCGAAGCGAAAGAGCGCGAAGAGCGTGAGAAAACTGAACGCGCCGCGGGCCGCCTCGCGGAAGCCGAACGCCAGCGCGCAGAAGCCGAGACGCAGGCGCAACAGGCGCGCGAGCGCGAAGCCGAGGCCCTCACGCGCCTGACTCACATGCGACGCGCACGGCGCTTCGGGATCGCCGCTTTGGTCTTAACGATTTGTTTTGCCGGGGCGCTGTGCCTGGCCGGTTTCTTCGCTCTCGGAAAATTCAAGAGCGGCGCGCAAGCGCAAAAAAGAAGCCGCAGCATCGTTGCGCAAGCCCAGCAGCGGATGGGCCGTTCTGACGACGATCGGCACAACGTTGTCGCACTACGTCAGCTCGCGCGCGCGCTCAGGTCCGACCCGACCAACGCGGAAGCGGCGAAACTCGCCAGCCAACTGCTGATCGAAAAAAATTGGTCACCTCCCCTGTCGCAGCCCCTTCATTATCCCAACAGCCCGCTTTACTGCGCGGCCTTTTCGCCGGACAACCGTGAGATTATCGCCGTCGCGCAGGACGGTAATTTGGTCCGCTGGAGCGCGGAAGATTTCAGACAGCTCCCGAGCCTCTTTTTGCTCCCCGATAAAGCGAAGGCGCCGGCGGTTCTGACCTCGGCCGCGTTCAGCCGAGACGGCAAACGGATCCTGGTCACCCTGTTTCCCCCGGGCCGGGAAAACGCGCGTGTCTGCACCTGGTCGGAGGAGGAGGGAGCGTATCGGGCTAATGCCACGACAGTTGATTTCAAAGAGTCGATCCGCTCTCTCGCCTGGAGCCGGGACGGTATTTCACTCTTTATTTTCCCGGTTCGGTTCGATCAGACCAGCTGCCGAGTCTTCCGCTTTTCCGGCAGAAATTTCACTGAGAAACCGCCCATCGTAAACGCAATCGCCGGGGATTTGACACCGGACGACCGATGGCTGGCGACCGCGGCGCCGGGCGGGAGAGTGCAACTTTGGGACGCACTCACGTTGGAACCCGCGCCGGCTGGTTTGGAAATACAAACGGTCCTGGAACCGGCGGAGCCCAACCCCGAAATGAGGATCTTGTCGCTGGTCTTCAGCGATGACGGAAACGAGATCGCCGCGGCTAGCATGAGAGATCCTGCCAGCCTCTGGGACGTTCGCACCGGAGCGGCCCGGGTCGTTCGACCAAAATCGCCACGGGATCGAATCATGCGCATGGTATTTGCGCCCGCCGGCCGGGGAGGACGTTCCATCGCGGCTGCCACCACAGGAACCGCCGGTGGAATGGTCGGAATTTTGGATTCTGCGCAAATCGATCAGCTGCGCGGAGAACCGATGTGCCTGCCGGATGCATTTGTGATCCCATCGTTCAGGTCGGACGGGAAAATGTTGATCACTCTTTCCGGATCGTTTTGGCAATCGATGGACGCGGTACGCGTTTGGGACCTCGCGTTGCGCAAATCTCCCGCCGGCGCTTCGGCTCTCCGTTTCACCGGAAAGGCTCCTCCGGTTTGGCTGCAGGAACTGGCTGACGCAGTCGCGGGCATGAGGCAGGTGGCCGACGACAACGAATCCCCGCCCGCAGTCCTCTCCGAGCTGCGGAAGAAATACGTGACGAGCGCATTTCCCAAGGAGTACGAGCCACTTTGGGATCGCTTCCTCGCCAGCGGCCCTCCATGAGCACCTTCGGCGGCTGGAAGGTCGCGCTGATTCTCTGCCTGTTGGCAGAGGTCGCCTGCGCGGACCGGGTCCGCATCATTGAAGACCCGAGGGAAGCATCGCAGATCCGCGTCGACCTTATTCAACAGGCGAAACAGTCAATCGCCGCGCAATACTACATCGTCGGCGAAGATTATTTCACCCTCGCGGGATTCGCTCTCCTGCGCGACGCCGCCCGTCGTGGCGTGGAGGTCCGGCTCATCATCGACGGCCTTTCCAATAAGCTCCCGCAGTCGGTTCATGCCCATCTGAAACGCGAGAACGTGCTCGTGAAAATCTATCACCCGCTCACCATCTTGCGGCCCAGCTGGCTCGTGCGCCGGATGCACGACAAAGGAATCGACATCGACCGCAACCGCATGATTCGTGGCGGGCGCAATATCGAAGGCAACTATTACGGACGAGCGGAACGCAACTTCATCGATCGCGATGTTTACGTGGAAGGGAACGCCGCGCGGGAGTCGGCCGCGTACTTCGACGAGCTCTGGCAGAGCCAGGAAGTGGTCGCCCCGAAGGTCAATGACCCAACGGGAGCGCGCGCCGAGGAAGGACGCAAGATATTAGACGCGACGCGCCAGCAACTGGAGACCAGCAAGACCGCCAGGCTGAGCACCGGCAATGACTGGAGCGCCCGGACCCGCGAGGTCGGGCGGGTCCATTTTTTGCACGATCCCGTTGGGCGGAAAACCGAATTCGGCATCGCGCGCGACTTGCGGGCGGAGTTGCGCCGGGTACGCCGCTCCGTCGTGATCGAGACCGCTTACCTCGTTCCGACAAAGGCGCTCCTCAACGATATCCAGTTTCTCAAGCAACGCGGGGTAACCAAAATCGAGATAATCACCAACTCGATTTCCTCGAACGATTCGCTCCTCGTCCAGCTCGGCTATGAGTCCGCCAAGAAAAAACTGCTGCGCCTGGGCGTGGAGCTTTGGGAGTACAAAGGGCCCGACACGCTCCATTCCAAATCCGCCGTTCTCGACGGGCAAGTGGCACTGATTGGGTCCTTCAACATGGACCCGCGTTCGCAGCGCCTAAACACGGAGACGGCCGTGGCGATCAGAGATCCGGCCACCGCCCAGGAACTTACCCGCTACATCAACGCGCACAAAACCAACTGCACCCGCATCACCGCGGAGCAGCCCGAGGCCCCGGCAGCAAGACCTCTCAGCGCCACGCAGCGCGCCAAAATAACATTATTCAAAATGATCCTTCCTCTCCTGCGGGGACAGCTGTGAGAACAAAACGGGATAAAACGCGCAACACAGTCGCAGTAGCTCTGCTCCGTGCGCAGGTCGTAATGCTTGAGCCGCACCATTTCCCCCATCTGCCCAAGCAGCTTTTTGCTTCTGACTTGAAGGGCCGCTTCCACTCTCGCGCTCATGCAATCGGCTTTTATCGACCCCCCTTTCGGAGCGAAGATCGGAATAGGCCGAATGTTTCCGTAAAACAATGCCGAATAATTCGGCCCACACCTCGCTAGACCTCATTCGCGCATATGCTGTCCCTTTCGCGTTTGCTCGCAGTGTCTGCTTCCGTTTTGGGGATGGCCTCGTGTCGAGAGACTTCCGCCCCGGTTCCCGAAGGCGTGAGCATCATTGAGCTCGTCGCGGCACCTCGTACTTGGGACGGCAGGCTCGTGCGTGCCGTCGGGTTCTTGCGCTTAGAGTACGAAGGCGACGCACTATACCTGCACGAACAGGACTTTCGACACGGTCTTTCAGACAACGGTCTTGGTGTAGACATTCCTGAAGACTTCCCCCGACGTGCCGACCTCAGCATGAACTATGTTCTCGTCGAGGGAGTATTCAGAGCGAGCGATCCTCGAGATGCGGCGTCCTTCGCCGGCAGGATTACCGCTATTCGCCGGGCGGAACTCTGGTCCAGTCTGCAAGATCCCGGGGCACGTTTCCGCACAACATCACCATGAGGTCTAACCAATCGATGAAAGCTGACGGCGGGAAGCTTTGCGATTAACTTCTGAGATGGCTAACACACTTTCCCTGCGGGCCACGCGCTCTCCCTCCCGCCGCAGCTTATCTCCGTCTCGTTAGGCCTATGAACGCCCCTCTTGTCATCTGCATTCTGCTGTGTGCCGCAATTGCTTCCGGCTCGTCGCAGACGTTCCGAGCAGCAAGCTTAAGCCTTGAGGCGAAAGAAGTGGGAACTGGTATTTCGACGCAACGTAATTGGGAGACAGATTACGGAAGCTACGACCGTGACTACCGGAAGCGAAAGCAGATTTCCATCACGGTTCGGGATCTCTCGCGCAAAGCGCCTCCGCTCGTAGCTCAGGTGTATTTCATTGCCCGACCACTAAATGGCGCGCCAAGGTTCATCTACTCGCAGTCCGCTTTACCTGTAGATCTCGCTGGGCGCATTGAAGCGACTGCCGCCATTGCCGCGCCAGACTTGAAATCGAGCGTTCAGAACTACGCTGCTTTAGGCCGGAAGTACGTCGCAGGCGCCGATATTGACGGATGGATTGTCGTCGGCGAAGTGAACGGGCAGCCGTTTGGAATCCGCGCTTCCAGTCAGACACTTCTGGAGATAGCACAGGGTAATCCACGACAGCGGGAGTCGCTCGCAGGCCTGATTCGCGAGTATGAGGACGCGAAGCATGCGGAATAGGCGTAACCAGGCGATGCAGCCGCAGGCGAGCAAGCTTGTCGCCTGCGCTCTTGGGGTTTGCCATCCGCGCTCGGCTTCCATGGCACGCCGCAGTGGGCTCGCCGGCAGCTGATCTTGTGTCTCGTTAGATGACTCCGCACTCGGCCTTGGCATTGCCGATCGTGCGCGAAGTGGTTCCCGCCGATATGGAAACGCTGGTGAATTTCACGTTAGCATGGCATGGCGCGATTCCCCCGAAGAACATCTGACCGTCATCTGCTTGTCGAACCTCCCGACAGGAAATGCTGAAGGAAAAGCCCGAGCTATTCCAGGCGTGTTGCTTAAGTCCGAAGCGAAGTCTAAAAGGCCGTGACCGTTCGTTCGCGAAGGGAACGACCTGGCTCTCTAGTGCCGGAAATGGCGGACGCCGGTGAAGATCATCGTCATGTCGCGCTCATCGGCGGCAGCGATGACCTCTTCGTCCCGCACTGAACCGCCAGGCTGGATCGCCGCAGTCGCACCTGCATCGGCAGCAGCGATCAGTCCGTCCGGGAAAGGAAAGAAAGCGTCGCTCGCGACCGCACTACCCCAGAGCGAAAGGCCGGCTTCCGCCGCCTTCCAGACGGCGATGCGCGAAGCGTCCACGCGCGACATTTGGCCAGCGCCGATGCCGAGCGTGCGATCGGTCGCCGCATAGACGATCGCATTAGACTTCACGTGCTTGACGACCCGCGCTCCGAACGTCATCGCGGCAAGCTCGGCCGCTGTCGGGATTCGTTTCGTCACGACTTTGGTCGCGAGATCCAAGGGCGGATTCGAGTCTTGGTCCTGCACGAGCACGCCGCCACAGACGGAGCGGATGTCGACCTCTGAGAGGCTCGATGGCTTCGGCGGCAGCGAGCGGATGAGCCGCAAGTTTTTCTTCTTTTGAAAGAGCGCGCGCGCTTTCGCTCCGAATTCGGGCGCGATAATCACTTCGCTGAAGATCTCGCTGATCGCCTTCGCGAGGGCTTCATCGATCGCCCGATTACAGATGATGATTCCGCCGAAGGGCGCCTGCTTGTCTGTGGCGAAGGCTTTCTCCCAGGCTTCACGCAGGTCCGGGTCGGTCCCGACCCCGCAGGGATTGGTATGCTTTAAAATGGCGACCGCAGGTTCGGTGAAATCGGAGATCAGACTCGTTGCCGCGCTGATATCGAGAATGTTGTTAAAGGAGAGCTCTTTCCCGTGGAGCTTTTCGAAGCACTGATCGAAATCGCCGTAGAGCGCTGCGGTTTGGTGCGGATTCTCACCGTAACGCAGCCGCGTCACGAGCGGCAGCGACAACGAAAATGAAGCATCGGTCGTTTGCTCCCGGTTTAGAAAATTCCCAATCGTCCGGTCGTATTCAGACGTTTTGATGAAGGCCTTGATCGCGAGGCGCTCGCGCAAGCGCAGCGTCGTCCCGCCATCGTGATCGCGCATCGTCTCGAGCACCGCGTCGTAATCGGCTGGATCGACGACCACCGTGACCGACTCGTAATTTTTGGCCGCGCTGCGGATCATGGAAGGGCCGCCAATGTCGATTTGCTCGATCGCTTCCGCGAGCGTGACCTCCGGTTTCGCGATCGTAGCTTCGAACGGGTAAAGATTGACCACGACGAGGTCGATCGGCTGAAAGCCGTTCTCGCGGGCCTGTTGTTCGTGCAGAGGATTGCCGCGTTTGAAGAGCAGCCCGCCGTGCACGCGCGGGTGCAGGGTCTTGACGCGGCCCTCCAGCACCTCGGGGAAATCCGTGAAGCTGGAGATGTCGCGCACCGGCACACTTTCATGGCGGAGCAGTTCGGCCGTGCCGCCGGTCGAGATGATGTCGACCCCCTGCTTTTCGAGCGCACGCGCGAAATCAGCGACGCCCTTTTTGTCGGAGACGGAGATGAGCGCGCGCGCGATTTTCATCGGGAAAGGGTGGAATTGTGACCCAACCGTCCGAACGGGTCGAAGAAATTAAACCGCGGATTTCACGGATAAGAAACGGCCAGAGAATCCGCGGTTTCCGCGGTCATCGCTCAGCGATCGAGCACGACGTGCTTCGCCATCGGATAAAGCACCGGGCAACAGCCGATGGTTTCGCAGAACGCTTTGCTAAAGTGGCTCAGGCTCGAATATCCGACCTCGGTCGCGGCTTCGGTCACGTTGTAGCGACCGCCCCGCAGCAATTCCGCCGCGCGTTCCATGCGAAGGTTCCGCAGAAATTGCGGAATAGTGAGTCCGACTTCGCGCGAAAAAATCCGGCTGAGATGAAACGGACTGCAACCCACCTCCTGTCCCATGGACTCCAGCGTGGGTGGGTTCGCCAAGTCGCGCGCGAGCAGCTCCTTCGTCCGCTGCACCCGGTCACGGGCGACGCGCTTTTGCCGCATGCAGAAGAGCTCCGGATCCTTCGGCGCGAAAAGGAAGTGCGACATCAACTCTAGCGATTTGCTTTGATACCAAAGACTCTGGGCCGCTTTCGGGACGGGGGGCTGAAGCAGGGTCGCGATGACACTCCGCTGCTCCGCACCCATCGCCCGCGGAGACGAGACGACGCTCGCTTCTTTCGCAGGAAAGACTGCGCGCCGGACTTGAGGCTCGAGCTCATCTTCGCAATCGGCCAGCTGCTTCTGAAGGTGATCGCGCGAAAATTCGAGCGTGATGAATTGATGACGATCACCAGCGCGCCGCGTGGCCGCGAGCGGCTCATCGGAGAGAGCATAGTAACCGGCACTGCCCGGGACATAGTCGCCCTGCGCGGATGTGCCGATGACGCCGCGGCCCTCCAGGTTCAGGCAAAACTCGACGCTCCGCGGACGAAAACTGAAGCCCCAATCAAACGGTTGCTGCGTCTGGAAATCATGCCACTCCAGGCTCACACCCAGGCGCGCAAAGTCGCCGTAAAGCTGGCGGCAGCCGTGCTGCACGTCACGCCACGGACGCTCGGTTCGGGTCTTTTGCGCGGAAGCCATCGCGGGAATTACAGGGGAAGCGCCGGCAAATGCAAGATGCTTCCGCTGGAGCGTCGGTCTCCGATCGTCGCATCTTTCAAGACGTGCGGCGCTGAATGGGGAAATAAGTGCGACAGTCGGAGACCGCCGCTACAGAGCTCGTGAGCTTCTATCCCCGATTGAAGAAATCCTCGAAGGGGCGGCGGACCCGCTCGAACATGTTTTCCGCATCGCGCTTAGTCCGGCGAAACATCTGCTTGATTCCGCGCTTCAAAGCATTCTCGCCTTCTTCGTCTTCATCGACCTCGTAGATGTCTCCGTCGTCCGATTCATTTCCGGAGCGGGATTCTTCCCTGGAGCCAGGATCGCCGCGATCTTCCTGCACATCGGCCATGTTCGCGCCGCGATACATCCCTTCCACGCGCGTGACGTTCCCCTTGTTCGCATTGATATGAATGGTGCCGTGGGGACGGCGCGCTTCATCTTGCAAGGTGACGATCCAAACCGGCTGGCCGCGGTCGTTCGTGCGCAGGGTGTAGCTGACGAGCGAAAAATTAGTGTGCGATTTATCCGCCGTGTGACTGGCGACGCTGAAGGCGCCGCTCGAGTCCAGATTCAAGCGCGACGTGCTGATCGTGGCGCCCTCGGTCGAACCGACGATCGTGCGGCTCGGCGCGCGGTTGGCGACAATCCGGCCGTTCGCGACCTGCAGTTCCCGCACTCCGCCCGGGGCGTTGCGGTCGGCGATGAGGATTTTCCACTTCGTCGGCTGGGGATCGCCGTCCACGCCGGTGACGGAAATGACACGGTTCATGGCGGCGCGATTGAATTGCGTTCCAACGACGCGAAGCGCTTCGTAGGCTGTCTCCTGCTCCTGGGCCAAGACCGGGGAAGCAATGAAGAAAAGTAGCAGGGGTAATCTCCACATGGGGCAGACAAAACTGCGCTTGGCCCCTACTGTCCACCGGTTTTCGGTTGCGTATCTGAGGAAGCACGCGTGAATGTGCTGCCGGCGTGCGGGCGATGAAGAAGAAGAAAGTCGAATTCTCCAGTCACACCGGGAATCTCGCTTTGATGCGGAAGTTCGTGCGCGCATTTCTTGACGCCTACCCATTCTCCGAGAAGGAACGCACGCTGATGGTCCTGGGCGTAGACGAAGCCTGCACGAATATTATTCGGCACGCCTACCACCTGCGCGACGATCAACCGATCGCGCTCTCCCTGGAAGGCAAGCCGGACTGCGTTTGCATGCGACTGCGCGACTATGGGCGGCAAAGCCATCCGGAGAAAATGCAGGGGCGCGCGCATGATCTGATCAAGCCGGGCGGGCTTGGCTTGCATCTCATTCGCAACGCCTTCGATAAGGTAGACTTCATCCTGAAGCGTCGCGGGACGGAATTGGTGCTGACGAAGAAGCTCCATGAAGCCGCCTGAGGCCGACCCGATATTCGAAGTCTCGCTGCGGCCCCCGATGTTCAGCGAGTTCACCGGGCAGGTGAAAGTCTGCGAACGGTTGGAGCTTCTGGTGGAAGCGGCGAAGAAGCGCGGCGATGTCTTGGAGCACATCCTGTTAAGCGGCCCACCCGGGCTGGGAAAGACGACGCTGGCCCATATCATCGCCAACGCGATGGGTGTGAAGGTGAAGAACACCAGCGGTCCGGTAATCGAGAAAGCCGGCGAGCTGGCCGGTTTGCTCACGAGCCTGGAGAAAGGCGATGTGCTCTTCATCGATGAGATCCATCGGCTGCAACCGACAATCGAGGAGTATCTCTACCCGGCGATGGAGGATTACCGGCTCGACATCATCATCGACCAGGGACCGCAGGCGCGGAGTCTGCGCCTGCAACTGCCGAAGTTCACCCTCATCGGCGCGACCACGCGGGCTGGGATGGTGAGCGCGCCATTGCGTTCGCGTTTTGGAATGACGGCGCGGCTGGATTACTACCACGCTGAGGAGATGCACAAGATCATCACGCGGAGCGCGGGGCTGCTCGGTGTTGAGATCGATCATGCGGGCGCGGCGGAAATCGCGGCGCGCACTCGCGGCACGCCGCGCACGTCGAATAATCTGCTCCGCTGGGTGCGAGATTACGCGCAAGTGAAAGCCGATGGGCGCATCAACGCGGAATTGGCGGACCGCGCGCTCGCAATGCTCGAGATCGACCGCGACGGGTTCGACCAGTGGGACAAGCGCGTGATCGAGGCGCTGATCCACAAATTTAACGGCGGGCCGGTGGGATTGAACTCGTTAGCCGTCGCGATCGGCGAAGAGGCGGGAACGTTGGAAGAGGTGAACGAGCCTTACCTGATTATGGAAGGCTACATCAAACGCACGCCGCAGGGGCGGGTGGCGATGCCGAACGCTTATCGAAAGCTGGGGCTCAAGCCGCCGGCAGGGGCGCAGAGCGAACTGTTTGGCGGAAGTTAACATCCGATGCAGAGCGACTTCTTCCAGCAAGCGAGCAAGGTGCTGACGGTCGCAGAATTGACTCGCGCAATCCGCGGCACGCTCGAGACGAAGTTTGGGGCCGTCTGGGTGCAGGGGGAGATCTCGAACTACAAACTTCATCCGTCCGGCCACCAATATTTCACGCTGAAAGATCAACGCGCGCAGATCGCGTGCGTGATTTTTCGCAATACGCTCCCGCCTACCTCACGCCCGCTGAGCGATGGCGCGCAGGTGCAGGTTTACGGAAGCGTCTCGGTCTTCGAAGCGCGCGGGCAGTATCAACTCAGCGTGCAGATTCTGCAGACGCGGGGCCTTGGTTTATTGCAGGCCAAATTCGAGGCGCTGAAGCGAAAGCTTGAAGCGCAGGGGCTCTTCGATCCGGCGCGGAAGCGCTCGCTACCGAAATTTCCCAAACGCATCGGCATCGTTACTTCACCGAGTGGAGCGGCAATTCGCGACATGCTCAATGTGTTACAGCGACGCGCGCCGGCCTTGGAAATCCTGATTAGCCCGGTGCGCGTGCAAGGACTCGGAGCCGCGGCGGAAATCGCGGTCGCGGTGCGGGAGCTCACGACGCCGAATCCCGCCTGGAAACCGCTCGACCTGGTCGTGCTCGCGCGCGGCGGAGGCAGTATTGAGGATCTGTGGGAATTCAACGAAGAGATTGTGGCGCGCGCGATATTCGACGCTCCCATTCCGATCGTGAGCGCCGTTGGCCACGAAATTGATTTCACGATCGCTGATTTCGTGGCGGACCTCCGGGCGCCGACTCCCAGCGCCGCAGCAGAATTGATCGTCCCGGAAATCGCGAGCGTTCTTCGGCGCGTCGATGAGCTAGGCGCCTGCCTGGATCGCAACCTGCGAAATTTTATCGCGCAAAATCGGACCCGGCTGCGTTCCATTTCGGAGAAGGCACTTGCACGCGAGCTGGTGCAACGGATGCGCGGCGCACAGCAACAAATCGATCTCGCGAAAGCGTCGTTGACTAGAAACGCCAGTCAATTCGCCAAGAGGACGCGCGATACCCTCCGAAGTCTCGCGCAAACCATCCAGGCCCGGAACCCTGCCCGCGAACTGATGGTCCGCCGGACAAGTTTACAACAGCTCCACCGCAACCTGCTCGCGCAGCCGGCGCGCTTGCTCGCGGCAGGGAGGCAGCGCTTCGCAACGCTCGAAGGAATGGTGCGGCTGCTTGGGCCGGAGGCGACTCTCCTGCGTGGCTATAGCATCACGATGGATGCGAAGGGCAAATTGGTGCGCACGAAGATGGCCGTCGGGCCGAAAATGAAGATCAAAACGCGCGTCAGCGACGGCGAGTTTGAATCCGAGGTGATTTAAGGAGCGGGTTGGCGAAACCTTTACTTGGGATTCACCACTGTGTTGGCGGCGCCCAACCAGTTTGCCTCGCCTGTCTTGAACATATCCTGCCCGTCCGGGCTGCCTTTAATGGTCAGCGAGGTCGCATCGACCTTCATCACTCGCCCGCTAAAATCGGCGAAGACCACAACAGCGTTCTTGCCGCGCCACACCCCGCCCTTCGTAGAGTCGTCTTTCGAATACTTGTGCGACGATGAATCCGCGAAACCGTCCGCCAGGAGCGGGAAGCGAGGATCGGAAAGTTCATTGAGACCCAGGACAAGCGCCCAATGATTCTCACCGGTTACGAGCTTGGTGGCAGCGCTATCGTACTTTTCGTCCGGAGGCTTCGGGGTGAAAGCGGATTTCCCCAACGCGAAAATGCTCTCGCCCGGGACGTAGTCGGGAATTAGCTGCGCGAAAGCCGTGTTCGAGTCCGAGACAGGCGTCGTGGTGGGCTTCCCGTCCGCGTCCACGGTTGTATTTGGGTAGCTCCCGTCGTTGTCCATGCTGAAGAGCTTCATCGCCAGTCCGATTTGTTTGGCGTTCGAGAGCGCCTTGGTTTGCGCGCCGCGCGTCTGCACTCCGGTGTAAACCGGCAGCGCGATGCTGGCCAGAACAGCGATGATCGTGATTACCACCAGCAA
>Ga0136617_10002612_pt1 | contig 16000 bp, 10 predicted proteins | sample AntDrymUQ3222106_2_FD_129672 | JGI IMG/M metagenome (GOLD analysis project Ga0136617, IMG submission 129672) | Polar desert sand microbial communities from Dry Valleys, Antarctica - metaG UQ322 (21.06) | ecosystem: Environmental > Terrestrial > Soil > Desert | place: Antarctica: Dry Valley...
GACCTTCTGCCCCGTCTTCGCCGCTCCGCTGCGTTGCTGCGAGCCCGATCCGCCGGCAGCGCCGCCCTTGCGACCGGCCGCCGGCTTAGCTCCTGCGGCAGGCTTGGCTCCTGCGGCAGGCTTGGCTCCCGGGGCAGGCTTGGCTCCTGCGGCAGGCTTTGCTCCCCGGGCAGGCTTGGCTCCGGCCGCCGGCTTGGCACCTGCGGCGGGCTTGGCACCAGCTCCGTTCGACCGGCCGTTCGAGCCGGCGGCATCGTCCGTCTCGGCGCCGTTGGTCCCGTTGCCGCCGGCATCAGTGCTCGAGGCACCAGACGCAGCGCCGGCCTTGGGCTTGGCGCGGGTCGGCTTCTGGCCCGGCTTGGGCGCGCGCGCTTGACGCTCGGCTACGGCCTGGGCAGCCTTCGCCTCGTCCTCCCGGGCGATCTGCCGGTAGACCAGCCACTGCTGGCCGAGGGTCCACAGGTTGTTCGCCACCCAGTAGATCAAGATCGCCAACGGCAGGAACGGCGCACCCACCACGACGCCGATCGGGAACACGTACAGCATCAGCTTGTTCATGATCGCCGACTGCGGCTGGGCCGCCTGCGCCTCGGTCTGGCGGGCCACCGAGTGCCGGGCCGTGACGTGGGTGAAGATGCCCGCGGCGATCATCAGCGGGATCATCACGACGAGCATCTGCGGGATCGTCGTGCCCAGCTCGGCGAGCTTCTCCTCGCCCATCGTCACCCAGGCGCCGAGTTTCGCACCGAAGAGGCTGGCGTCGTTGAACGCGACCACGCCTTCTCGGTCGAAGACGTAGTTCTCGCCCTTGTACGGCTGGAACTCGCGCAGCACGTGGAACAGGCCGATGAACACCGGGATCTGCACCAGCACCGGCAGGCAGCCGCCGAGCGGGTTTACGCCGTGCTCCGACTGCAGCTTCTGCATCTCCTGCGTCATGCGCTGCTTGTCGTTGCCGTATTTCTTCTTCAGCTTCTGGATCTCCGGCGCGAACTCCTGCATCTTGCGCATCGAGCGCACCTGGCTGACGAACGGCTTGTAGAGGATCGCGCGCAGCGTGAAGATCAGGAACACCACGGCCAGCGCCCACGTGATGCCGCTGGCGGTGCCGAAGATGTAGCCGAAGGCCTTCCACCAGAACCACAGAATCGCCGAGACCGGGTAGTAGATGAAGTTCAGCACGGTGCTTGCTCCTCGGTACTGCGTGCTCGGCGGTCTCGCTCATCTCGGCCCGGCCTGCGCCCCGGAACGGGATCCAGACCCCCAGGGTGCCAGGGTCCACAGCGCAGCAGGCGGCGCACGGCAAGCGCCGATCCGCGCAGCGCACCGTGCACGCCTATCGCCTCCACAGCGTATGCGCTACAGCTCGGATAGAAGCGGCATCTCGCGGGCAGATGCGCCGAGACCCGCCGGTAGCCGCTCAGCAGCACCAACAGCAGCCGGGCCAGCGGGCTCACGGTGACTCCACCGGGGTCAGGCCGAGCCGGTGCAACGCGGTGTCGAGCTCGACGGCGAGCTCGGCCGAGGACGCGTCCGCCGACGGCGGCAACGCCCTCACCACGACGTGGGTGCCGGCGGCCAGCTGATCGAGGCGGGGGCGCAGCACGTGGCGAAGCCGGCGCAGCACGCGATGCCTGATCACCGAGCCACCGACTGCCTTGCTCACGACGAATCCGGCCCGCGCAGGACCGTCCGATGTAGACAGTACGTGCACAACGAGAAGGTGGCGCCCGGACCGGCGACCTCGACGCACCACCGCCGCGAAGTCCACGCGGCGCGTCAGCCGAGCGGTAGCGGGCAGCATGCCCGGAAGCAGGTCAGGCGGAGAGACTGGCGCGCCCCTTGCGACGCCGAGCGGCGATGATCGCCCGGCCGGCACGGGTACGCATCCGGAGCCGGAAGCCGTGCGTCCGGGCCCGGCGACGGGTGTTCGGCTGGAAGGTGCGCTTACCCTTGCTCACGGTCGGTTCTCCCCGGGGCGACATGCCGGCACGGAGCCGTTGTCGCTGGTAGTCGGTGGTCTTGGCGACTGCCCAGTGACCCCTGCCGGACGCACCTCAAAGGCGCGCGCCGCCAGGTACCGCGGGCCCTGTGAGGATACACCGAGGTCACGGCGATCCGCCGCCGCCCTGGCCTGATCACGGCTCCGAGCGGGACGTCACGACACGCCGACGCACGAACGGTGCTTGCTTCTGTCACGCCTTGTGGCCACGCGGTGGAGTTGTTAGCGTGCCCCCTCTCGGATTCGGCCCGGGGGATCGGGAAAACTGCAGCCGCCAGCAGGGGTAAGGGCCCTCTCATCGCGCGCTTCCCCCGGCGTGCCGTTCTGCACACAGTTGTGGATAACCCTGTGCAGCCCTCGGCCCGACGGGCCGCGAAGATGGATGGCGATGCGCAGAGGGGGTGGCTCCGCCGGTGGCCGATCGATCGCATGACCTGGACGAAGTCTGGCAACGAGTGGTAGCCGACCTGTCCGGGACGCTCGACGGTGGACAGGCCGAGAGCCCCACGTTGTCAGCCCAGCAGCGGGCTTTTCTACGCCTGACCCGTCCGCTCGGGCTGCTCGACGGCACAGCGCTGCTCGCCGCGCCGACCGAGTTCGCCAAGGACGCGATCGAACGGATCCTGCGCCAGCAGATCAGCGACGCCCTGGGGCGCCACCTCGGCAGCCCGATCAACCTCGCGGTGGTCGTCGACCCCGACGGGGCCGCCACCGGGACAGAGGTGCCGGCCGGCCCGGCCACCGCCGCAGACTGGGCGCCCGAGCTCATGGACAGCACCGGACCGCTGCCTGCGGCCAGCCTCGCGCCCGATCCCGACCTGAGCACCCGCTCGGACATGTGGCCGACCTACACCTCGGCCACCAGCGACGTGAACTCCCGCTCGCGCACCCGGCTCAACGAGCGCTACACCTTCGACACGTTCGTCATCGGCGCGTCCAACCGCTTCTCCCACGCCGCGGCCGTAGCGGTGGCCGAGGCGCCGGCGCGGGCGTACAACCCGCTGTTCGTCTGGGGCGACTCCGGGCTGGGCAAGACGCACCTGTTGCACGCCGTCGGGCATTACACGCAGCGGCTGTTCCCCGGCACCCGGGTGCGCTACGTGTCCACCGAGGAGTTCACCAACGACTTCATCAACAGCCTGCGCGACGACCGCAAGGTGGCGTTCCAGCGCCGCTACCGCGACGTCGAGGTGCTGCTGGTCGACGACATCCAGTTCCTGGAGGGCAAAGAAGGAACCCAGGAGGAGTTCTTCCACACCTTCAACACGCTGCACAACGCAAACAAGCAGATCGTGGTCTCCTCCGACCGACCGCCCAAGCGGCTGGAGACGCTGGAGGACCGGATGCGCACCCGGTTCGAGTGGGGCCTGATCACCGACATCCAGCCGCCGGAGCTCGAAACCCGGATCGCCATCCTTCGCAAGAAGGCACAGCAGGACAGGTTGGCCGCCCCTGCCGAGGTGCTGGAGTTCATCGCGTCGCGCATCGAGCGCAACATCCGCGAGCTCGAGGGAGCGCTGATCCGCGTTACCGCGTTCGCCTCGCTCAACCGCCAACCTGTGGACACCCAGCTCGCTGAGATCGTGCTACGTGACCTCATCCCGGACTCCCAGACCTCCGAGATCACCGCGCCGACGATCATGGCGGTGACTGCGGAGTACTTCGACGTGTCCATCGAGGAGCTGTGCGGGCCGACCAAGACCAAGGCGCTCGCGCAGGCTCGGCAGATCTCGATGTACCTGTGCCGCGAGCTGACCGACCTCTCGCTGCCGCGCATCGGGCAGACGTTCGGCAACCGCGACCACACCACGGTCATGCATGCGGACAAGAAGATCCGCAACGAGATCGCCCAGCGACGCAAGACCTTCGAGCAGGTTCAGGAGCTCACCGCGCGCATCAAGCAGCGCTCGCGGCAGTAAGTCCCGCGTGTCCACAGTCAAGGGCACGCACCGAGAGTCATCGGTTGGTAACGAGCCGTAACGCTAGGTGACACCGGCCACCTGAGTGGCTCCCGAACGAACGGCACCTGCCTAGACCAGCGTGGTGGTTGCACTGCGTTAACCATCCACCACCGATCACCCACATCTGGGGACAAGTCTGTGGAGCACCGCGTCCTCGGAGGGGCGCAGGCGGGACGCATCGAGAGTGGACATCCGGCGCACAACTCCGTCCGCGCGGGGCCGGTCTGGGGGTATCCAGCGGGCCGGCGACGGCCGCTGGGGACCGCCGATCGAACCGTCCCAGGGCCGTCCACACCGCGACACGCACTGGACCTGCAGACCTGCCGGTCATCCACACAACCCACAGCCCCTACTACTACTGCTGTTGTTGTTCTTCAGGGAAAAGAACTACTACTAAGTGTGTGTACGCCCCGGCGGCCGCCCAAGGCGTCGTCGATGCATGCACAACCCCTTGATAAACCTGGTCGCGGCACTGCCTCTACGGTGTGCAAACCGCTGGCCCGCTTGCTGAAAGGTCCCTGAAGATGAAGATCAGGGTTGAACGTGACTCCCTGGCCGACGCCGTTGCGTGGGTCGCGCGCAGCCTGCCCGCCCGGCCCGCCGTGCCGGTTCTCGGCGGCGTGCTGCTCGAAGCCGGAGCGGGCGCCGACGGCGAGAGCCTGACGGTCTCGGGATTCGACTACGAGGTCTCCGCCAGGGTCGAGCTGCCGGCCGCGGTGAACGCCTCCGGCCGGGTCCTGGTGTCCGGCCGGCTGCTGGCCGACATCACCCGTGCGCTGCCTGCACAGCCTGTGGATATAACCGTCGACGGGTCCCGTGCGGCGATCAACTGCGGCAACGCGAAGTTCAGCCTGCCGACCATGCCGGTCGAGGACTACCCCCAGCTTCCGCAGATGCCCCAGCGCGCCGGCTCGGTGCAGGGGGAGAGCTTCGCCGAGGTGGTCAACCAGGTCGCGGTGGCCGCCGGCCGCGACGACACGCTGCCGATGCTGACCGGGATCCGGCTGGAGATCGAGGGCGACCGGCTGACCATGGCGGCCACCGACCGCTTCCGGCTGGCGGTGCGCGAGCTCGGCTGGGAACCGGCCGACGACAAGCTGTCCACCGCCGTGCTGGTGCCCGCGCGCACGCTCGCCGAGCTGGCCAAGACGCTCGGCGGCCCGGGCGCGGTGGAGATCGCGCTGACCGAGGGCGACGGGATGCTGGGCGTGGCCGGCGCCGGGCGCCGGGGGACCACCCGGCTGCTCGACGCGGAGTTCCCCAAGTACCGCCAGCTGCTGCCCAAGGAGCACACGTCCACGGCGATCGCCGACGTCGCGCCGCTTGTGGAGGCCATCAAGCGGGTGTCGCTGGTGGCCGACCGGGTGGCACAGGTACGCATGGAGTTCAGCTCCGACGTGTTGCGGCTTGCCGCGGGTGGGGACGATGTCGGCAGCGCCGAGGAGGAGCTGTCGTGCCAGCTGGACGGTGCGCCGCTGACCATCGCGTTCAATCCGGGTTATCTGCTCGACGGCCTCGGCGCGTTACGCACCGATCGGGTGCACCTGGCCTTCACCACGCCCAGCCGCCCCGCGCTGTTCCGGCCCGCGCCGGCCGAGGGTGCCGAGCTGGACGAGTCTGGGTACGTGCACCTGCTGATGCCCGTGCGCCTGCCGGGCTGAGCCCTGCTCCGGCCTTGTACGTGCGCCAGCTCTCGGTGACCGACTTCCGCTCCTGGGAGCAGGTCGAGCTGAACCTCGATCCTGGGGTGAGCGTGCTGCTGGGTCCGAACGGGGCAGGCAAGACCAACCTGATCGAGGCCGTCGGCTACCTGGCGACGCTCGGCTCGCATCGGGTGGCCACCGACGCGCCGTTGGTGCGCCGCGGCGCCGAGCGGGCGGTGGTCCGTGGCGCAGTGGTGCACACCGGCCGCGAGCTGGTGATCGAGCTGGAGATCACCCCTGGCCGGGCCAACCGGGCGAGGCTCAACCGGGCGCCGGTGTCACGGCCGCGCGACGTGCTCGGCGTGCTGCGCAGCGTGCTGTTCGCCCCGGAGGACCTGGCGCTGGTGCGTGGCGAGCCGTCGGACCGCCGGCGGTTCCTCGACGAGCTGCTGGCGGCGCGGACGCCGCGCTACGCCGGGGTTCGCGGCGACTACGAGCGGGTGCTGCGGCAGCGCTCGGCACTGCTCAAGACCGCGCGGGTGGCCGGTGATCTCCGCACGCTCGACGCCTGGGACGGCCACCTCGCGACGCACGGGTCGGCGTTGCTGGCCGGGCGGCTGCGGCTGCTCGCCGACCTCGCGCCGTACGTGCGGCAGGCCTACGCCGACGTCGCGCCGACCTCGGCGCCTGCGCAGCTGCGCTACCGCAGCGCGCTCGGGGAGGACCTGGAGCCCGACGAGGCCGCGCTGGAGCAGCTGCTGCTGGCGGAGGTGGCCCGGTTGCGGACCCAGGAGGTCGAGCGCGGGGTGTCCCTGGTGGGCCCGCACCGCGACGACCTCGAGCTGCTGCTGGGCGACGGGCCGGCCAAGGGGCACGCCAGCCACGGTGAGTCGATCTCGTTCGCGCTGGCGCTTCGGCTCGGTTCCTTCGAGCTGCTGCGCGCCGACGGCGGCGAACCGGTGCTGGTGCTGGACGATGTGTTCGCCGAGCTGGACACCGACCGGCGGCGGGCGCTGACCGCGGTGGCGCAGCGGGCCGAGCAGGTGCTCGTCACCGCGGCGGTGCCCGACGACGTGCCGCCCGAGCTGGCCGGGTCACGCTTCGAGCTGAGCGGAGGGAAGGTGCGCCGTGTCGGATGACGGGAATGACAACCCCGCCGAGGAGCCCGTCGCGGGCAGCGGCTCGGATCTCGCCCGCGACGCGCTGCGGTCCGCGCGCGAGGCGGCGAGCAAGCGTGGCAAGGCACCTCCCCGCGGCCGGTGGCGCCGAGCGGGTGGCGGGGGAAGCTCGGCTCGCCGGCGATGGTCGGCTGCCGGGCCCGACGAGCGTGACCCGCAGACGCTGGGACGGGTCGCCTTCCGGCTGGCCACCGAGCGTGGCTGGTCGGGAAGACTGGCCGGCGCCACGGTGTTTCACAGATGGAGTGAACTGGTCGGATCCGAAGTCGCGGAGCACGCCCAGCCGGTGGCTCTGCGCGATGGCGAGCTGACCGTGCAGGCGAGCTCGACGGCGTGGGCCACCCAGTTGCGGACCCTGCAGAAGCAACTTCTCAGGCGCATCGCAGCGGGGCTCGGGCCGGACGTCGTCAAGCGGATGAAGGTGATCGGCCCGTCCACCCCGAGCTGGCGGTTGGGCCCGCGCCACGTCCGTGGTAAGGGACCACGCGACACCTACGGCTGACGACCAAAATGGCCGCCACTGGTGCGCCATGACTGCCGCTGGGAGCAAGTTCTGTCACACGAGTGGCGGGGTCGGCGGCGGGTGTGCGGGCGACGGCGGGAGCGCGACGTAGGCCGTTCTACTCGCCTATTTCTCGCCCGCCACTCGTCCAGGGTGGAAATCGTCGCTCTGTGCCCGTTCTAGGGGTGTCCTAGACGCACTTCACGTCAGGGGGACCAGTAGAATCGGAGGGGTGAGCCGAGCGGTCCCCGTAAGCCGCTTGGCAGGCCCGGCCGGCAGCAGCGCCCCCGCGGTCGGACGTAGGAATCGTTGAGGAGTGCAAGAGGCCAGTGGCTGCCCGTAAGAACGCCTACAGCGCGTCGTCCATCACCGTTCTCGAGGGCCTCGAGGCGGTGCGCAAGCGGCCGAGCATGTACATCGGCTCCACCGGAGAGCGGGGCCTGCACCACCTGATCCAAGAGGTTGTGGACAACGCCGTCGACGAGGCGATGGCCGGCCACGCCACTGAGGTCGACGTGACGCTGCTCGCCGACGGCGGCGTGCGCGTGATCGACGACGGGCGCGGCATCCCGGTGGACATGCACCCGGTGGAGAAACGCCCCGCGGTCGAGCTCGTGCTCACCACCCTGCACGCCGGCGGCAAGTTCGACAGCAAGTCCTATGCCGTCTCCGGCGGCCTGCACGGCGTCGGTGTCAGCGTGGTCAACGCACTGTCCACCGTGCTCGAAGTGGAGATCCACCGCGACGGGCACGTCTGGCGTCAGCGCTACGTCCGCTCGGTGCCCGGCAAGCTGGTCAAGGGCGAGCCGACCCGGCGCACCGGCACCACGGTCACCTTCTGGGCGGATCCGGACATCTTCGAGACCACCGACTACAACGCCGAGACGATCGCCCGGCGGCTGCAGGAGATGGCGTTTCTCAACAAGAACCTGACCATGATCCTGCGCGACGAGCGCAACGGGAACGGCAGCGGGAACGGCAGCGGTGTTGCTGCCGAGGAGCCCGACGCCGAGGGCTACGTCGCCAAGATCAAGGAGCGGACGTTCTGCTACCCCGGTGGCCTCGAAGACTTCGTCGCACACCTCAACCACAGCAAGGACCCGATCCACAAGCGCGTGATCTCGTTCCATGCGGCCGGCGACGACGTCCAGGTCGAGGTCGCGATGCAGTGGAACAACAGCTACTCGGAGTCGGTCTACACCTTCGCCAACACGATCAACACCCACGAGGGCGGCACCCACGAGGAGGGCTTCCGGGCGGCGTTGACCACCACGGTCAACCGCTACGCGCGGGAGAAGAAGCTGCTCAAGGACAAAGAGGCCGCACTGTCCGGTGAGGACATCCGCGAGGGGCTGGCCGCAATCGTCTCGGTGAAGGTCGGCGAGCCGCAGTTCGAGGGGCAGACCAAGACCAAGCTGGGCAACACCGAGGTCAAGTCGATCACTCAGCGGGTCAGCAACGAGTGGCTGGCCGACTGGTTCGAGCGCAACCCCGCCGAGGCCAAGACCATCGTCAACAAGGCAGTGTCCTCGGCGCAGGCCCGGATGGCCGCCCGCAAGGCGCGCGAGCTGGTGCGGCGCAAGAGTGCCGGCGACATCGGGGGGCTGCCCGGCAAGCTGGCCGACTGCCGCTCGACGGACCCGCGGGAGTCCGAGGTCTACATCGTCGAGGGCGACTCCGCAGGCGGCTCGGCCAAGTCCGGCCGCGACTCGATGTTCCAGGCGATCCTGCCGATCCGCGGCAAGATCATCAACGTCGAGAAGGCCCGGATCGACCGCGTGCTGCGCAACACCGAGGTCCAGGCGATCATCACCGCGCTGGGCACCGGCATCCACGAAGAGTTCGACCTGGCCAAGCTGCGCTATCACAAGATCGTGCTGATGGCCGACGCCGACGTCGACGGCCAGCACATCCGCACGCTGCTGCTCACCCTGCTGTTCCGGTTCATGCGCCCGCTCGTCGAGCACGGGCATGTATTCCTCGCCCAGCCGCCGCTCTACAAGATCAAGTGGGGTGGCCGTGGCGCGGAGCCCGACTTCGCTTACTCCGACCGGGAGCGCGACGGACTGATCGAGGCCGGCCGCGCCGCGGGCAAGAAGCTGCCCAAGGACGAGGGCGTGCAGCGCTACAAGGGCCTTGGCGAGATGAACCCCAAGGAGCTGTGGGAGACCACGATGGACCCGGCCAACCGGGTGCTGCTCCAGGTCACGCTCGACGATGCCGCCACCGCCGACGAGCTGTTCTCGATCCTGATGGGCGAGGACGTCGAGTCGCGCCGTTCTTTCATCACCCGCAATGCCAAGGACGTTCGGTTCCTGGATGTCTAAGAGAAGGATCACGTGACAGACACCTTGCTGCCACCCGAAGGCGACCGGATCGAGCCGGTCGACATCCAGCAGGAGATGCAGCGCTCCTACATCGACTACGCGATGAGCGTGATCGTCGGGCGCGCCCTGCCCGAGGTGCGCGACGGGCTCAAGCCGGTGCACCGCCGGGTGCTGTACTCGATGTACGACTCCGGGTTCCGGCCCGACCGCAGCCATGTGAAGTGTGCTCGCGTCGTCGGTGATGTGATGGGTAACTACCACCCGCACAGCGACTCGGCGATCTACGACGCGCTGGTGCGGCTCGCGCAGCCGTGGTCGATGCGCTACCCGCTGATCGACGGCCAGGGCAACTTCGGCTCGCCGGGCAACGACCCGGCCGCCGCCATGCGCTACTGCGTCGCCAGCGACACGAGGGTTCGGCTGGCTGATGGGCAGACCGTCCGCATCGCCGACATCGTCCCCGCTGCGCACCCGAACTCGGACAACCCAATCGATCTCAAAGTGTTGGACCGCAGCGGCAACCCGGTGCACGCCGAAGTGCTCTTCCACTCCGGCGCGCATCCGACCCTCCGGCTGACCACCGCTGAGGGATTCGAGCTCACGGGAACGCACAACCACCCCGTGCTCTGTTTAGCTACCGTGTTGGGCATCCCAACTCTGCTGTGGAAGCTGCTGGAGGAGATCCAGCCGGGCGACCGAGTGGTGATGCAACGCACTCCCCGGGAGGACTGGGGCGCCCCGATGCGGGCGGAATCGGCGGCCGCCATCGTGCTCGGCGCGTTCATCAGCGCGGGGTTCGTCTCGCAGCGTCGCGCGGGTTTCAACAATGTTGACAGCGAGTTCTTCGCGCTGGTCCTGGCCGCCTACGACACCGCCGTCGGCGGCCAGAGGTACATCTCGTCGAGGACCATTGCCTCCGGTTCGGTCCTGCACGAGATCGACGTGCAGAACCTGGCAGCGTTGCGCAAGAGCGTGCTTGGTCATGTCAGCGGCCGCAGCGCCGAGAAACGGGTGCCCGACTTCATCTGGGTTGGTTCAGGTGCTCGCAAGCGCGTCTTCCTGCAGGCTTTGTTCACCGGGGATGGGTCATGCTCCGCGCTGCCTCGCAGCACCGTGCAGGTCTCGTACTCGACACGCAGTGTCCAACTAGCGCGCGACGTCCAGCAGTTGCTCTTGGAGTTCGGCATCGTGTCTCGCCGGTACCGCCACGCGACCGGTGAGCACAAAGTCGTGATCACGAACCGACGCGATGCACGATTGTTTGCCACAAGGGTCGGATTTCTGGGTCGCAAGCAAGCCAAGCTTGCCGCGATCCTGGGTGACACAATCACCACGAGTCGATCGATGAGCAGCGATCACGTTCCATTCCTCGGGGATTTCCTCCGGCAACACGGCGCGACGCGCTGGACTGAACGGGACTGGCTGCGCCGGCACAACCTTGACCGGATCGAGCGCTGGGAACGGGATCGTGACGAGATCCTGAAGCGGATCACCAATCCCGAAGCGCTGGAAGCGGTCGAGCACCTTGTGGACGGCCGCTTCTACTACGCGAAGGTCAGCTCGGTGGCGGACGCCGGCGTTCAACCGGTCTACAGCATCAGGGTGGAATCAGACGATCACTCCTTCGTCACCGACGGGTTCGTCAGCCACAACACCGAGGCCCGGCTGACGCCGCTGGCGATGTCGATGCTCGCCGACATCGACGAAGACACCGTCGACTTCACCGACAACTACGACGGCAAGACCCAGGAGCCTGCGGTCCTGCCCAGCCGGGTGCCGAACCTGCTGATCAACGGCAGCTCCGGCATCGCGGTGGGCATGGCCACCAACATCCCGCCGCACAACCTGCGCGAGGTCGCCGCGGGCGTGATGTGGGCGCTGGACAACCACGAGGCCACCGAGGACGAGCTGCTCGAGGCCCTGATGGCGCGGATCAAGGGGCCGGACTTCCCGACCTCCGGCCTTGTCGTCGGGCGCGACGGGATCGAGTCCGCCTACCGCACCGGCCGCGGCTCGATCCGGATGCGCGCGGTGGTGGAGGTCGAGGAGGACGCAAAGGGCCGCGTCATTCTGGTGGTCACCGAGCTGCCCTACCAGGTCAACCCGGACAACCTGATCGAGTCGATCGCCTCGCTGGTGCGCGACGCCAAGCTCGCCGGCATCGCCGAGATCGTCGACGAGTCCTCCGACCGCATCGGCATGCGCATCGTCATCACCCTCAAGCGCGACGCTGTCGCCAAGGTCGTGCTGAACAACCTCTACAAGCACACCCAGCTGCAGTACAGCTTCGGCGTCAACATGCTCTCGATCGTCGGCGGCGTGCCGCGCACGCTTCGGCTGGACCAGGTGGTCCGCAACTACGTGCGGCACCAGATCGAGGTCATCGTCCGGCGCACCCGTTACCGGCTGCGCAAGGCCGAGGAGCGGGCCCACATCCTGCGGGGGCTGGTCAAGGCGCTGGACCGGCTCGACGAGGTGATCGCGCTGATCCGCGCGTCCGACACCGTCGACGTCGCCAGGGCCGGCTTGATCGACCTGCTGGACATCGACGAGATCCAGGCCCAGGCCATCCTGGACATGCAGCTACGCCGGCTGGCCGCGCTCGAGCGTCAGAAGATCGTCGACGAGCTGGCCGAGATCGAGATGGAGATCGCCGACCTCCAGGACATCCTGGACCGGCCGGAGCGCCAGCGGCAGATCGTGCACGACGAGCTCTCGGAGATCGTCGAGCGCTACGGCGACGAGCGCAGGACGCGGCTGATCGTCGACGACGGGGACGTCTCCAACGAGGACCTGATCGCCGTCGAGGACGTCGTCGTCACGATCACCCGCACCGGCTACGCCAAGCGCACCCGCACCGACCTCTACCGCGCGCAGCGGCGCGGCGGCAAGGGCGTGCAGGGGGCCGCGCTCAAGCAGGACGACATCGTGGCGCACTTCTTCGTGTGCTCCACGCACGACTGGATCCTGTTCTTCACCAACAAGGGGCGGGTGTACCGGGCCAAGGCCTACGAGCTGCCGGAGTCCAATCGCAACGCCCGCGGCCAGCACGTGGCCAACCTGCTGGCGTTCCAGCCGGACGAGCAGATCGCCCAGGTCATGCAGATCACCGACTACAACGCCTCGCCGTACCTCGTGCTGGCCACTAGGTCGGGGCTGGTCAAGAAGTCGCGGCTCACCGAGTACGACTCCAACCGCACCGGCGGGCTGATCGGCATCAACCTGCGAGACGACGACGAGCTGGTCGGCGCGGTGCTGTGCGGGCCGGAGGACGACTTGCTGCTGGTGTCCGAGCAGGGCCAGTCGATCCGCTTCCACGCCGACGACGACGCGCTTCGGCCGATGGGCCGGGCGACGTCTGGGGTGTACGGGATGCGGTTCAACGCCGGCGACCAGCTGCTCTCGCTGGGGGTCGTGACGCCGGGTACCTACGTGCTGGTGGCCACCGCCGGCGGGTACGCGAAGCGGACGCCGATGGAGGACTACCCGGTGCAGGGCCGGGGCGGCAAGGGCGTTCTTACACTTCAGTACGACCGCCGGCGTGGCACCCTGGTCGGCGCGTTGATTGTGAATCTGGAGGACGAGCTCTACGGCATCACCTCCAGCGGCGGCGTCATCCGGACGGTCGCGAAGCAGGTCCGCAAGGCGGGTCGCCAGACCAAGGGAGTGCGCCTGATGAACCTCGGGGAGGGGGCCACGTTGATCGCGGTGGCCCGCAACGCCGAGGCGGAGGACTCCGCGGGCGAGCCGATGGACAACCAGCTGGGCACCCAGCCGCCAACCGGCTGAGGATTCGGACGGACCCGAGGGACAACGTGTGACCGAGTCGAAGAAACCAAAGAAGTCGGACGTCAGCGCCGCCGAGCCGGACGGTGCAAAGAAGCAGGCCGCGAAAGCCGCGCCGACACCGTCGCCGGTGCCCGCGCCCGCGCCCGCGCCCGCGCCAACACCTTCGCCGAGTCCGAAGCCGAGCCCCGGCCCGGCGGCGACCCCGGCTGCTGCTGCTCCGGCGGTCGCTCCCGCTGCTGCTCCAGCGTCGGCCAACGGGTCGGTCACGGCGAAGGAGGCAGCGCCGGCTGAGGCCGAGCCAGCCGAGTCGGAGGACGGGTCGGCCGCCGCTGCCCCGCCGCCGTGGATGCGGGTCTCCTGGAGTGCTCAGCAGGCCGCCGCGGCCCCTTCCAAGTCAGGCGCCGTGGCGAGCACGGGGAAGCCGACAGTTGCGGCTCCGGGACAGGCCACGGTCGGCCTGGCCGACGCCGCGGAGGCCACCCAGCCGGTGTCCTCGAACATCCCGACCGAGGCGATCCCGACCCAGCCCGGCCCGACGACGCCACCCGGCGGTGCCCCGCCGCCGGATCAACGGGCCGGGCTGCCGACCGCATCCGTGCCGCCTGTCCAGGACAGCCCGTTGCCCGGTGCGGGATGGTCGGCCGCGCGGCCGGCGCGCACCCGTCAACCCCGCCAGGCGCACCTGCAGCTCAGGCGGATCGACCCGTGGTCGGTGCTCAAGCTCTCGCTCGTGCTGTCCGTGGTGGCGTTCTTCGTATGGATGGTCGCCGTCGGTGTGTTGTATGGCGTGCTGGCCGGGATGGGCGTCTGGGACCAGATCAACGTGCAGTACAACGAGCTCGCGCCGGGCGCCCAGCCGGGCGGCGGATCGGTGATCAGCGTGTGGCGGGTGCTGGGCTTCGCGGCCATCGTGGGAGCCGTCAACTGCCTGCTGTTCGCGGTCGCGGCTACCATCGGTGCATTCGTCTACAACGTCTCGTCGGACCTGGTCGGGGGCATCGAAGTGACCCTGTCTGAGCGCGACTGAACCGGGTTGGGAGGCCTGCTGAGGCTGAGGTAGCCTCGCGCACGCCCCAAGCTGGGGCCCATAGCTCAGACGGTTAGAGCGCGTCGCTGATAACGACGAGGTCGCTGGTTCAAGTCCAGCTGGGCCCACTCCCGTCCACTGGAAATCCACGGAAGTGAGAGAATATGAAGAAGCTGATTGTCCTCGGCGTTCTCGCGGGCGCGGCGGCGCTGGTGTTCGCGAAGTTCAAGTCCGGCCGGTCGGACTCCGACCTCTGGCACGACGCGACCACCACCGACTGACCCGACCCAGACCGCTCGCGGCGGGCCTAGCCTGTCCACGAGGGGGACGTAGCTCAATCTGGCAGAGCACCGCCTTTGCAAGGCGGGGGTTAGGGGTTCAAGTCCCCTCGTCTCCACCACCCTGACCAGTGACGATGCCGTCCAACCGGCGTTTCCTTCGCGGTCGCAGCCGGCTTTACAGCCATTACTACAGCCAAGGATGCTCATGGCTGGGTCATTGCGCGGTCCATCGCGTCCGCGGCTTGGGACAGCTGGCCGTCCAGAACATGTGCGTAGGTGTCCATCGTGAGCCGGAATGTGGAGTGCCCGAGGACCTCCATCACGGTGCGCGGGTCGACTCCTTCCGCGATCAGGTACGAGCCGCACGCATGGCGTAGGTCATGCAGGTGCAGCCAATCCATGCCGGCCGCGCGTCGGATCGTCTCAAAGTGGTGGCTGACGTTGCGCGGCTCCATCGGCGTGCCAATCGTCGAGGCGAACATCCTGATCTCGCCAGTCGGGGCCGGCGGCGCGCCGTTCCTGAGATTGACGGGTGCGCTGTCGATCGAGTGCCTCCAATGCGACCTTGGGCAGACGGATACGTCGGGCCGATCGGCGAGTTTTGGGCTCGGTCACCCGCAGCTGGCCGGCGGAGCGCTGGACAGTTCGACGCACGACCACAGTTCGATCCTGCATTGAGATGTCCGACCACCGCAGACCGAGCAGCTCTCCGCGGCGAAGCCCGAGGGCGAGCGCCAGGACGAATAGGTCGACCAAGCGGTCGTGACTTGCGGCGTTGAGGAACCGCACGATCTCCTCCCGCGTCGGCACCCGGCGCTCGGTGGCCTCGGCTGCGGGGACCTTCACCGACTTCGCGACATTCCGGGCAACCAGGTCGAAGCGCATCGCGTCGGACAGCGCAACCCGCAAGACGGCATGGATCTTCGCAACAGTGCCAGCTGACCGCTTGGCTCGAACACCGACCAGGAACGACTGGACGTCCCGCGCGGAGAGCTTGTCGAGCCGGAGACCTGGGCGCACAACTCCGGGCCAGCGGACAAAGAGCGGCGAGCGAACGCCGCCTTCATACGCGCTTGCCTTCGCCCCGCGCAAGCTCGCCCGGTAGTGGGAGCTAACCCCGCCGTTGTCGCACATGAAGAGGACCACTGTATTCCCGGCGAGACCTTGCTCGTCCAGCGTTTTGAGCATGCGGCCGATGGCGGCGTCCACTTGCGAGACGAGCGCATAGATGCGCGCATTCGTCAAGTCGAGGCCCGCCTTGACATACTTCTCCGCCGCTGCATCGTCGGC
>Ga0136617_10002613_pt1 | contig 15993 bp, 13 predicted proteins | sample AntDrymUQ3222106_2_FD_129672 | JGI IMG/M metagenome (GOLD analysis project Ga0136617, IMG submission 129672) | Polar desert sand microbial communities from Dry Valleys, Antarctica - metaG UQ322 (21.06) | ecosystem: Environmental > Terrestrial > Soil > Desert | place: Antarctica: Dry Valley...
CGGCCGTCCCGGTGACCCCCTCCAGCCCGCCGGCCGTCGCCGAGGACCCGCTGCCGACGTCGGGGTGGAGCCTGCGCGCGGACGCGCCGCTCGCGCTGACCGAGGTCGCCGCCGCTCCGTTCGGCGGCCAGATCTGGGTGGTGGGCGGCTACGCCGCGAACGGCCGTCCGGTCGCCGACGTCCAGGTCTACCACCCCGCCTCGGACTCCTGGTCGCAGGGCCCCGCGCTGCCCGAGCCGCTGCACCACACCGCGCTGGTCGCCACGGGCGACCGGCTCTATGTCCTTGGCGGCTACACGACGCCCGACTTCTCCGCCCCGACCGCCGCGGTGCGCGTGCTCGACGCGGCGAGCGGCAGCTGGGAGGACGCACCCTCCCTGCCACAGGCCCGCGGGGCGGGCGCGGCGGCCTACGACGGGCAGCGGGTGGTGTACGGCGGCGGGGTCGGCCCCGACGGCCAGGTTGCCGCGGACGTCGTCGCGCTGGAAGGCCAGAGCTGGGAGGCGATCGGGGAGCTGCAGAGCCCGCGGGAGCACCTGGCGGCGGCCTCCGACGGCGAGGGCACGGTCTGGCTGCTCGGCGGACGCCGCGGCGATGCCGGGAACCTCGCGGAGGTCGACCTGGTGGCGGGTGACGAGGTCGCCGCCGCCGTCCCGCTGCCCACAGCCCGCGGGGGGATCTCCGGGTTCCACGCGCCCGGAGCGGGCGGGTGCGCAGCAGGCGGGGAGGGAGCGCCGGGCACCTTCGTCGAGGTCGAGTGCGTCACGGCCGATGGGCGGACCACCGCCCTGCCCGCTCTCGCCGAGGCACGCCACGGCATCGGCGCCGTCGCCCTCGACGGCAACGCCTACGTCCTGCTGGGCGGCCCCGAGCCGGGCCTCACCGTCAGCGCCACCACCCAGGCCCTGCGCCTGCCGTGATCCGCCACTGGGGCGGGTGCTGCTCCGGGGGCGAGACTCGAACTCGCAACCTATCGATTAACAGTCGATTGCTCTGCCAATTGAGCTACCCCGGAAGGGCCGCGCCGTCCAGCGGCGCGCTGCAAGCGTAGCGGACCCTCAGGCAGCTCGAGACCTGCTGCGCCCGGCGGGTGGACCAGCCGGCCGCCGGTGCCGCGCGTCTGGCGGGTGTGGTCAGGCCGTGGGCGGGGCAGACCCTAGGCAACGCCGACGACACAGGGGTGCGACATGCGGTTCCGCTTGGGGTTGTTCTTGGGGTTGGCCATCGGCTACGTGCTCGGGGCGCGCGCGGGTCGTGCGCGCTATGAGCAGATCAGCAGGGCGTGGTCGCAGTTCCGGCGCTCGGAGCCGGCGCAGCAGTTGAGCGCGGACCTCCGGGTGGCGGCGTCGCGCGCCGGGCAGACCGTCGAGCAGAAGGCGAGCGAGGGTGTCGCCAAGGTGACGGATCTCGTCCGAGGCGACCCGGCCGAGGGCGGGCGCGCGGTCTGAGACCCACCTACCGCGGTCGGGGCACCGGGAGGGGTCGCGGGAAGGGGTTGGGTGCCGGCTTGCGTGGGGGCGTCGGGCGCCGAGGCTGTGGTTGTGCAGGCACGCTAGAATTCTCCCGGCCTCCCTCCGCTGGCGTCACGAACCACGGGAGAGGGGCTGTCGTATGTGAGAGCCCCGTCGCCGGTCCAACGGCGGCGGGGCTTCGCCTGTCGGCGGGCCGATCGGACCTCTACACGCGGTAAGGTCAGCCCCGGTTCACACCCTTGGGACGAAAAGCACTCATACTTCCGCTATGGGACTAGGGGATGGTGACGCCACTCGATCAGAGCTCACCTTCGTGGAGGAGGTGGCGGTCGCGTTCGAGCAGGGCGGATTGCCGCGCATGGCCGGGCGGATCATCGGCTGGCTGCTCATCTGCGAGCCGCCCGAGCAGACCAGTGACCAGCTCGCGCGGGTCCTGCAGGCGAGCAAGGGCTCGATCAGTTCGAGCACACGGCTGCTGGTGCCGTCCGGGCTCGTGGAGCGGATGTCGCAGCCGGGGGAGCGTCGCGACTACTTCCGCCTGCGCAACGAGGCCTGGGCGGAGCTGGTGCGCGCCCGCCTCGACCAGGTCACGTCCTTCCGGGAGCTGACGCAGCGGGGGCTCACGCTGCTCGCGGACGACGCGCCGTCCCGGCGGGCCCGGCTGGAGGACGTCAGCAGCTTCTACACCTGGCTCGACGCCAGGCTGGCCGACCTGTGGACGGCCTGGGACGAGCAGCGGCCCCGCACGGACCCCAGCAAGAACGGCCAGGGTCCGTGAGGGTTCGCCAGGTCAGCGCCCGTAGGTTCCCGGCCGCAGGCGCGAGACGGTCACGTAGTCGAACTCCGTGGTGAAGCCCGCGCCGCCCATGGACACCAGGCCGATGCGGATGTCGCTGCCGAGCTCGTGCGTCCAGGTGCCGCCCCGCACCCAGGTGCTGCCGTCGAGGCTGGTGTAGGCGGTGTAGTGCTGCTCGCCGCGGCGGTCCTGCTTGGCGATCCGCAGCCAGGTCCACTCCCCGGGGGGGCCGACCACGGTGTTGCCGTAGCGCCGCGCGAAGCCCTCCGGCTCCGCGGGCGACAGCTCCTTGGCGAACTCGGTCTGGCGGGTCTCGAAGATCGATGCGTGCGCCAGCTTCACGTAGTTGTCGTCATCGGCGTAGGTGGTGATGCCGCCCTGCACGAAGTTGTAGCAGCAGCCTTCGGCGGGCACGTCGAGCCGCAGTCGGGTCTCCACCAGGAAGTCGCCCCGCGGCGCCGCGCGGGTGAGCACCGAGGCGGTGTTGCTGTCCTCGAACAGGTCGGCGTCCTGGGTCGCGAAGGCCAAGGTGCCCCCCGCCACGCCGAACGTGTCGGCGGCGGGTTCGCGCACCCAGCTCCACCCGGGGTCCAGGGCGTCGCCGTCGAAGTCGTCGCCGAAGCGGGTCAGGGTCCGCCCCGGTGCGTCGTCGCGGACCAACCGCGGCCGGTAGCGGCCACGGTCACCGGGCTGGGCGGCGGGCGCGGGCTGCGGCGAGTCCGAGGCCCAGGCGCCGCCGCGGACCGTGGGCCAGCCGTCGACCCAGTCGAGCGCGTCCATGAGGACCGGGCGCTTCGTGAACCCGATCGCGCCCTCGAAGAACGGGTCGTGGCGGTCCACCGCGTGGTAGATCATCCAGTCCTGCCCGGCGAAATCGGTGAGGACGTCGTGGTGGCCCGTGCCCACCCAGCGATTGCCGTTCATGGACAGCACCGGCGTGCCCCCCACCCTCGCGGCCAGCAGCGACACGCCCTCACGGTCCACGAAGGGTCCGGTCGGGCTGGTCGAGCGGCCCGCGAACACGCTGTACCCGGTGAGCGGCCCGCGGCAGCAGTCGGTGGCCGAGGCCAGCAGGTAGTAGTAGCCGTCGCGCTGGATGATCTGGGTGCCCTCGTAGCGGTTCGCGATGGCCACCTCGACCTGGGTCGCGGGGTCGGTGGACAGGCCGTCGTCGGCCAGCTCGCGCACGGAGAGGCCGCCGAAGTAGCTGCCGTAGTACAGATAGCGCTGCCCGTCCGCCGCGGTGATGACCTCGGGGTCGAAGACCCAGCGCAGCTCGGTGGGGCAGCAGGGCGGGGCGTGTGGCTCCACCACGGGTCCGCCGCTGTCGGTCCACGGGCCGGTGGGGCTGTCGCTGGTCGCCACGCCGATGGCGCTGCCGCCACCCGGGAAATCCGGGACGGTGTAGTAGAGGTAGTAGCGCTCGTTGAAGTAGGAGATCTCCGGGGCCCAGGGGCCGTTGTCGCCGATCCAGGCGGGACGCTCCGTGAACACGTCGCCGGCGTAGGTCCAGTGCACCAGGTCGGGCGAGGTGAACGTGGGGATGAGGCGGAAGTTGAACTCACCGGCGGCGTTGCGGTCGTCGTCGTTCAGCGGGTCGGTCGTGCAGTACAGGTACCACAGGGTGTCGCCGGGCTGCTGGCCGCGCAGCACGGCCGGGTCCGCGCAGCTCTCCACGGCCTCACCGGCCGGGGTGCGCACGTCGAGGGGGTTGCGGTAGCGGTGCCCACCGCCGTCCTGGGCGGATTCGGCGGGTGGAGCCAGCGCCGTGAGCGCGGCCATCGCCATCGACAGGGCGAGCAGGAACAGCAGCGGTGCGGTGCGGCGTCGTGCCAGGTGCATGAGGATCCCTCCTAGGAGAACTCGGGTGGCGGCTGTGCTCGCTCGCCGGGGACCTGGTCCGCGACCGTCGGCCATCCGCCGGTCCAGATCAGCGGGTCGGTCATCAGGACGCGGCGGTTCGCGCCCCCCTCCACGTACGGTTGGTCGGCGTCGATGGCGTGGTAGACGATCCAGTCGGTGCCGTCGTCGGCGCGCACGACGGCGTTGTGTCCCGGCCCGACGAAGCGCTCGCCGCCGGAGAGCACCAGGGTCCCGTCGCTCTCCCGCAGGTCGGTGCCCTCGCGGTCGAGGTAGGGCCCCTCGAGGCTGTCGGCGCGCCCGACCACCACCTCGTAGGTGCTGAACTCGCCCTCGCAGCAGGAGCCACGCGAGAGGAACAGCCAGTAGGCGCCGTCGCGCTCCACGATGTAGGGCGCCTCGAAGGTGTCGCCGGCCACCGGGAAGGGCTCGCCGTCCAGCGCGCGCCCATCGGCCGTCAACTGCACGCCGGAGATGCCGTTGAAGCTGCCCCAGAACAGGTAGGGGATGCCGTCGCGCACGTGGACGTAGGGGTCGATGGAGTTGTCGACGCCGATCTCGGAGCTGGTGAACAGCTTGCCGTGGTCGGTGAACGGTCCCTGCGGCCGGCCCGAGGTGGCCACCCCGATCCCGGGGTCGGGGTCGTCCCACACCGACAGCGAGTAGTACAGGGCGTAGGTGTCGTCGAAGCGCTGGATGTGGGGCGCCCACACGAAGGCGGGCGACTTCCAGCCGGGTTGCTCGTCGAAGGCCTCGCCGACGTGCTCCCACTCGACGAGGTCCGCCGAGCGCACCACCGGCACCACCCGGCTGCCCTCGCCGTCGCCCCAGTCGTCCTGCGTGCCGTAGGCGTAGAACAGCCCGTCGTCGGCCCGGATCACCGAGGGGTCGGCGAGGATCGGCTCGAACACGGGGTTCGCGTAGGTCGCCCCGCCGCACCCCGCCAGCAGCAGCGTGGCCACAAGGAGTGCGGCGAACCGGGTCATCCCTTGATGCCGCTGCGGGCGACACCCTCGATGATGTAGCGCTGGGCGAACACGAAGATCGCGAGCACGGGGATGCTGGCCACCACCGCGCCCGCCATGATCACGGGGTAGTCGATGTTGAACTGGCCCTGCAGCCGCCCAAGGCCCGGCGGGAGCGTCAGCGCCTCCGGGGTGAACAGCACGTAGAAGGGCCACAGGAAGTCGTTCCAGTTGGCCAGATAGCTCAGCGTCAGCAGGGTCGCCAGCGCGGGCTTCGACAGGGGCAGCACGATCCGCATGAACACCTGGAAGCGGTTGGCGCCGTCCACGTAGGCCGCCTCCTCGATCTCGGGCGGGAGCCCGAGGAAGAACTGCCGCAGGAAGAACACGCCGAAGGCCCCCGCGGCGCCCGGCACGATCACCACCCACAGGGTGTTGATCCAGCCGAAGGAGTCCACGATCACGTAGTTCGGCGCGAGGAAGATGATCGGCGGGATGAACAGCGTGCCGATGATGAGCCCGAACACCAGCCGCTTTCCGGGGAAGTCCATCCTGGCCAGGGCATAGGCGGCCGGTGCCGCCGTGGCCACCACCAGCAGCGCGTGCGCGGTCGCGCTGACCATGCTGTTGGCGAACCAGCGCAGGACCGGGGTGGCGCTGCCGGGACGCAGGATCGTGTCGTAGGAGCGGGTGAGCCACTGGTCGGGAAGCCACTGCAGCGGCCAGCGCGTCGCCTCGTTCACGCTCTTGAAGGAGGTCACCAGCATCCACAGCAGCGGCGCCAGGTAGAGCACGGTCAGCAGGATCAGCAGGCCGAAGCCGGCGATCTTGGGCAGACCCCAGCGCGTCCGGCCGCCGGACGGTGGTGCGGCGTCGGTGGCCTCGGTGAACGGTCGTGCGGCGTCGGTGGTGGCGGCCACGGTCAGTCCTCTCCGAGGCGGCGGAAGAAGCCGAAGATGAGCAGGCTGGTCAGCGACAGGAACAGCGCGAGCACGAAGCTCATGGCGGTGGCGTTGCCCATGCGGAAGCTGCCGAGGCCCTCCTGGGCGATGAGCATGATCGCCGTGCGGGTCTGGGTGCCCGGCGCGCCCTGGGTGATGAGCAGGGACTGGCCGAACATGTTGGCCGAGGACAGCACCGTGACGGTGGTCACGAACAGCAGCACCCGCTGCAGCTGCGGCAGGGTGACGAAGCGGAACTTCTGCCAGGGGTTCGCGCCGTCGACGTCCGCCGCCTCGTACAGGTCGGCGGGGATCTCCTGGAGCCCGGCGAGGTAGATGACGGTGTTGAAGCCGAGCGTCCACCAGACCGTGGCGGCGACCAGCGCCACCCAGGCCCAGGGCAGCGCGGTGGTCCAGGGGATGTCGTCGGGCAGACCCACCAGGCCGAACAGGTAGTTGAGCAGGCCGGTGTTGGGATCCAGCAGGAAGCGCCACAGCAGGCCGATGACCGCGACACCCAGCACGTAGGGGGCGAAGAACACCGCACGGAAGAAGGTGCGTGCGGGGAACTTCTTGTTCAGGACCATGGCCACGAGCAGCGGGATCACCAGCAGCAGGGGCACGCTGAACAGCGAGAACTTCCCCGTCGCCCCCATGCTCTCCCAGAAGGAGTTGCCCACCGCGGTCTCGCGGGTGAGCAGGTTAAGGTAGTTCTGCAGGCCCACGAACGGCTTGACGGGGAGCAGGAAGTCCCAGCGGTGCAGGCTGATCCACAGCCCGTAGACCGCCGGTGCGAGGACGAAGACGCTGAACAGGACCAGGTAGGGAGCGAGGAACAGGTAGGGGACCAGCCCGGAGGACCCGGACCGTGCGGTCCGGGTGCCTCCGGTGGTCGCATCCGCCACCGCCGCGCCCGGCGGGGCCGGGGGAGCCTGCGACACGGCCATGGTGCTCAGGCCTCGTACTGCTCGCGGGCGGCCTCGAGCGCGGCGTTCGCGCGCTCGGCAGCGTCGTCGAGGGCCTGCTGGGGTTCCTTCGTGCCCAGGATCGCCTCGTTCACGCCGGTCTCGATCTCCAGCATCGCGTCGGGGATGCCCGGGACGGTCGGGATGAAGTGCACCGCCTCGAGCTGCTCGGCGAAGGTCGACTGCTCGGCGAGCTCGGCGAACTCCGGGCTCTCGCGGACCTCGTTGCGGGCCGGGATCTGCCCGGCGCTCGCCCAGTCGATGGACTGTTCGCTGATCCAGTTGATGAACACCGACGACGCCGCCTGCTTGTTCGGGTCCGCGTCGCGCTGGTTCATGACCACGAAGTTGTGCGAGCTGGCCCACACGCCCGGCTCGTCGCCGATCTGCGGGATCGGGGCGACGCCCCAGTCGAGGCCCTCGGCCTCGGCCTCGCGGTAGGCGTTGATCTGCCAGATGCCGTTCCAGATGAACGCGTTCTCGCCGTTGAGGAAGGCCACCTGCTCCGCGTCCGCCGCCAGCTCCGTGGGGCTGTGCCCATCCTCGATGAGGCCGCGCATCCATTCGATCGCCGACACCCCGGCCTCGGAGTTCCAGGTCGCCTCGGTGGTGTCCTCGTTGAACAGGTCGCCGCCGAACTGCCACAGCAGGCTGTAGAAGGTGAACCCGCCCGTGAACAGGAACGGCGAGACCCAGTGGCCCTGGATGCCGGCCTCGGAGAGCGCCTCCAGCGCCGTCGCGTACTCGTCGGCGGTCTGGGGCGGCGCCTCCGGGTCGAGGCCCGCCTCCTCCATGAGGCCCTTGTTGTAGTAGAAGCCGAAGGGATGGATGTCCAGCGGCACGCCGTAGCGCTGCTCCTGGTACAGCCCGGCGGACCACACGGTCGGGTCGAAGTCGCCCTCGTCGAGCTGGAGCGACGCGACCAGCTCGTCGAGCGGGCGGATCACGCCGCGTGCGGCGTTGGTCGCGAGCTGGTCGAGGTGCATGATCCCGACGTCGGGCCCCTCGCCGCTGGAGACCGCCGACGGCACCGTGGAGTAGAACTGGGCCCACTCCAGCACGTTCATCTCGACCGCGATGTTCTCGTGCTCGCTGTTGAAGCGGTCCACGATCTCCTGGAGGAACGGCCCGTCGCCGCCGGTGAACCCGTTCCAGAACGCCAGGCTCACCGCGGGTCCGGTGTATTCGCCGTTCTCGCCCAGCGCCTGCGCGGCCTCCCCGCCGCCCCCTCCGCTCCCGCCGCCGCAGCCGGCCAGCCAAAGGCCGGCCCCGGCACCGGCGCTCATCCGCAGGAAGTTGCGCCGTGTCAGGGCCTGTCGGCTCTGGCTGGGCTGCCAGAGGGCGCTGCGTGACCCTGCTCGTCCCTGTGTCGTCGGCTCCATCGATGGTCCCTTCATGGCGTCAGTGGAACGGGTTCATTGCCCTGTTTCGTGTCGCGCCTGGAGCCCCGGTGGAGCGGGGGCCTGCTGGGTCGCCTGGCGGAGCAGCGCGGGATCCGCCTTCGGCTTGCGGTCCACGGTCAGCAGGCCGTTGGCCTCCTGCTCGACATCGGTGAGCTGTGTGTAGCAGAAGCCCTGGACGGTCTCGCTGGCGACCAGGGCGGCGACGAACTCGGCGTAGCGCTCGGCGAACTCCCCGGCGTCGGCCTCGGCGTGGTAGCCCCAGGTGGCCGGGTCGGTGCCGAGGGCGAGGCCCCCGAACTCCGTGACCAGCACCGGCTGGCCCTGGTAGGCGAAGCCGGGTGCGTACAGGGGCTTGCCCGCCGGCTCACTGGCCAGCGCGCGCGCCGCCGTGGCGTAGCGCGCGCGCAGCGTGGCGGCGTCGGCGTAGTCGTGGATCGCGCACAGGTCGCCGCCCGCCTGCTCCCAGCCGTCGTTGCTGACCACCAGCCGGGTGGGGTCCAGCGCACGAGTGAGCGCGGTCAGCGCGAGGACGAGGTTGCGGTGGCGGGGATCGGTCCGCAGGTTCGGCAGGCCCCAGCTCTCGTTCAGGGGCACCCAGGTGACGATGCAGGGGTGATTGCGGTCGCGCAGGACCGCCTCGCCCCACTGGCTCACGACCCGTCCGGCCATGGCCTCGGAGTACCGGTAGGGGCTGGCAGCCTCGGCCCAGACGAGGAAGCCGAGGCGATCGGCCCAGTACAGCCAGCGCGGATCCTCGGACTTCTGGTGCTTGCGCGCGCCGTTGAAGCCGAGTTCCTTGGCCAGCTCGATGTCGCGGCGGTACTCGTCGTCCTCCGAGGCGGTGACGAGCCCGCCGGGGAAGTAGCCCTGGTCGAGCACGAGGCGCTGGTAGTAGGGCCGGTGGTTGAGGTGGACGCGGCCGTCGCGCGCCTCGACCTTGCGCAGGCCCAGGTAGCTGTCGACGGTATCGACCACGCGTCCCTCCGCGTCGGACAGCTCCAGGCGCACGTCGTGCAGGTGCGGCGCCTCCGGGCTCCACAGCGCCAGGCCGGAGGTGTCGGCGACGTGGGGGCCCAGGCCGGCCCGTGGCGACAGCAGCGAGTAGCGCCGTTCCAGGTCCGCGGCCGTCAGCCCGTGGCGGTCGTCCACCAGCACCAGGTCGCCCAGCCGGACCTGCACCGCCAGGCTCGCACCGGCGTGAGGCCCCTCCACGCTGGCCGCGATGGTCAGCTCCGCGGCGTCGATGTCGCCGCTGAGGCGCAGGGTGTCGGCGATGTGCAGGGCGGCGACCGGCTCCAGCCACACCGTCTGCCAGATGCCGCTGCACGGGGTGTAGAAGATGCCCTCGGGCTCCTCGTGCCAGTAGCGCTTTCCACGGGGGATCGTGAGGTCGGTGTGCGGATCCTCCGCGCGCACCACGATCACGTTGCCAGCCGGCTCCACGGCGTGGGTGATATCGGCGCCGAAGGGGGTCTGGCCGCCCTCGTGCTGGGCGACCTGGCGGCCGTTCACCCAGACCGTCGCGCGATAGTGCACCGCGCCGAGATGGAGCAGCAGGCGCTCGGTGGCATCCTCGCGGATGTCGTCGAAGGTGCGCGCGTACCAGATCACCTCGTGCAGCGCGCTGTCGGCGATGCCGGACCGGGCCGACTGGTAGACGAACGGCACCACGATCGTCAGCCCGAGGGGTCCGTTGCCGGCGTGCAGGTCCTCGGCGGTGACGGAGGACCAGGAGCGCGCCAGGCCCTCGTCGGCGTCGTCGAACGCGAACGCCCATGCACCGTTCAGGTTGTGCCAGCGTTGCCGGCGGAACTGCGGCCGCGGGTACTCGGGACGGGGGACCGTCACCGGGCCACCCACACCTTGAGGCCGAGGTCCGTCAGGCGGCCGAGGGTCTCGGCGTCCGCGCCAAGATCGGGCCGCACGCCTGCCTGCTGCGACGGCAGCGCCCCCCGCTCATCGATGAGCGCCCGCATCCGCGCGCCGCGCGCATCCACGGGGATCGGCTCTTCCATTGGCTCGTTCAACGTTGGCAACCTACGACCACTTCCGTAAGGGCGTCAATGAGCGTATAGAGGCTGCGCTGCCGCAGCCTGGCGGTCCCGGCACGATGACCGCCCCCACGGCCTGCAGCTGAAGCGCGTGGAGCACGCGAGCGGCAGGAGCAGGAGGCCGACCGCAAGGGGGGTGGCGCGGCTTCCGCTCACCCGTGGAGGTCCCGAGCGGGAACCACAGCGCTATGCTCCCGCCCCCAGCGCACGCCCGTGGAGGGAGCCGCTGGTCAGCCCAGTCCAACACGGGCCTGTAGCTCAGCCGGTCAGAGCAGGGGACTCATAATCTCTTGGTCGCGGGTTCGAGTCCCGCCGGGCCCACCTCCGACCGCGCGGGTCAGCGGCCTCCCGCAGCGGCGACCACCAGGGCGGCAGGGCTGGGAGTTGATCGCCGGGGCCCCAACCACCCCGCCACGGCGCGCCGGTGAGTTGCAGGCCGGGGCGAGCTGCGGCGTGCGAGGCCGTCGCGGCCGGCGGAGCGGGAGCGGTGCCGGTCGCGGTGGCGCCGCTCAGGTCGCGCGCCCGGCCGCGCGGAGCTGTTGCCCACCGGTGTCGCCGTCTGCTGTACTGCTGAGGACAGCCGGTCTATCGAGGAGCGGGAGATGCGCCACGCGTTCGTGTCCAGCCAGGCGGCAACGGCCACCTATCTCGAGGACATGGCGCGCGATGAGTACGTTGAACTTGGGGATCCTGGCGCATGTAGACGCCGGTAAGACCAGCCTGACCGAGCGGCTGCTCTTCGCCGCCGGCGTCATCGACGAGATCGGCAGCGTCGATGACGGCAGCACCCAGACCGATTCCCTGGCGCTGGAACGGCAACGCGGCATCACGATCAAGTCCGCGGTCGTGTCGTTCGTGATCGACGACATCTCGGTCAACCTGATCGACACGCCCGGCCACCCGGACTTCATCGCCGAGGTGGAACGGGTGCTGAGCGTGCTCGACGGCGCCGTGCTGGTGATCTCCGCCGTCGAGGGCGTGCAGGCGCAGACCCGCGTGCTGATGCGGACGCTGCAGCGGCTGCACCTTCCGACCCTCATCTTCGTGAACAAGATCGACCGCGCCGGCGCGCGGTACGGAGCCACGCTGCGCAGCATCGCCGAGCGATTGACGCCGGCGATCATCCCGATGGGATCCGTCCGCGGCCTCGGCACACGCAGCTCCGGGTTCACGCCGTACGGCCCCGGCGACGCGGCCTTCACCGCCGGCCTGGCCGATCTGCTCGCCGACCACGACGATGCGTTCCTGGCCTCGTACGTGGACGACGACACGAGGGTTCCGTACAGCCGGCTGCGCAGCGTGCTGGCGGGTCAGGTCAGACAGGCGCTGGTCCATCCCGTGTTCTTCGGCTCGGCGATCACCGGCGCGGGCGTGGACTCGCTGAGCGCCGGTGTCGCGGCGTTGCTGCCCACGGCCGACGGCGATCCGGACGGCCCGGTCTCGGGCACCGTCTTCAAGGTCGAACGGGGTCCGGCCGGCGCCAAGATCGCTTACGTCCGTCTGTTCTCAGGAACGGTGGGCACGCGAGACCGGTTGATGTTCGGCCGCGGCACCGAGGGCAAGGTCACCGCGATCAGCGTGTTCGAGCGCGGCTCGGCCGTCCCGCGCGCGTCGGTCGGCCCAGGTCAGATCGGACAGCTCCTCGGCCTCGGCGACATCCAGATAGGCGACGCGATCGGCGCGTCGCGAACGACCTCCGAGCGCCACCATTTCGCCCCACCGACCCTGGAGACGGTCATCGTTCCCTCGCGCCCCGCCGACCGCGGTGCACTCCACACCGCGCTCGTCCAGCTCGCCGAGCAGGACCCGCTGATCAACCTCAGGCAGGACGACATCCGCCGGGAGCTCCACGTCTCGCTCTACGGCGAGGTGCAGAAGGAGGTCATCCAGGCGACGCTGGCGGACGACTACCGCGTCGACGTCACGTTCCGCGAGACGACCACCATCTGCATCGAACGCCCGGTCGGCACGGGCGCAGCCTTCGAGACGCTCGGCACGGAGCCCAATCCGTTCCTCGCCACCGTCGGGCTCCGCATCGAACCGGCTGCGACCGGCAGCGGTGTGGAGTTCCGGCTGGAGGTCAGCCCGGGGTCGATGCCGTGGTCGTTCTTCAGGGCGGTCGAGCACACCGTGAGGGAGTCGCTGGACCAGGGGATCCACGGATGGCAGGTCACCGACTGCACGGTCGCGATGACCCACTCCGGCTACGCACCCCGGCAGAGCCACGCCCATGCCACGTTCGACAAGAGCATGTCGAGCACGGCCGGGGACTTCCGCAACCTGACGCCGCTGGTGCTGATGAGCGCCCTGCAGCAGGCCGGCACCCAGGTGTACGAGCCGATGCACCGCTTCCGCCTGGAGATCCCGACCGACACCTTCGGACCGATCCTGCCCGTGCTGGCACGGCTGCCCGCCGTCCCGCAGACAACGGCGGTGCGGGGTCGGTCGTGCACGCTGGAGGGTGAGATTCCCGCCGCTCGGGTGCACGAGCTGGAGCAACAGCTGCCGGCGCTGACCCGCGGTGAGGGTGTGCTGGAGTGCGCCTTCCACCGCTACCGGCCGGTCCGCGGCGCGATCCCCACCCGGCCGCGGACGGACCACGATCCGCTCAACCGCAAGGACTATCTGCTGCATGTGATGCGGGGGGTCTAGCGTCCACGTCAGCCGGGCCCGTGGGCAGCGACCGGCGTCCGGTCAGGCCGGGCTGCCCTGGCTCGGGGAGCCCGCGAGTCCGTGCTCGTAGGCCCACACCACGATCTGTATCCGGCTGGTCAGGGCGAGCTTGGTGAGGATGTGGCTGACATGGCTCTTGACCGTCGCCCGGGAGATGTAGGCCGCGGCCGCCAGCTCCTCGTTGCTCAGTCCCCGCGCCATCAGGCGCACCAGATCGAGCTCGCGAGCGGTCAACCCTCCGGGGATCGCCCCGCCGGCGCCGGTCGGCGGGACGAATTCCTGCAGGAGGCGTGCGGTGGCCCGCGGCGAGACGATCCCCTCGCCCGCTGCGATCGTCCGCAGCGCGACGGCCAGGTGGTCGGGAGCCTGATCCTTGAGCAGGAAGCCGCTGGCGCCGGCGCGGACGGCTCCGAGCACGTAGTCATCGAGATCGAAGGTGGTGACCACCAGGACGCGGCAGCGGTCGGCATGCTGCCGCCGAAGGCAGCGGGTGGCCTCGATGCCGTTCATGACCGGCATGCGGACGTCCATGACGACGACGTCGGGCTCGAGGCGATCACACACGTCCACTGCTGCCGCGCCCTCGGCGGCGACGGCGACGACCTCGATGTCCTCCTCGAGCTCGAGGATCGCGCGGAAGTCGTGGCGGACTCGGGCGTCGTCGTCGGCGACCACGGCGCGGATGGCGTCGATCATGATCCGACCGCGGGGAGGACGGCGGACACCATCCACCCGCCCCTCGGTGAGGGGCCCACCACGAGGTATCCACCGCACGCCTCCGCGCGCTCGCGCATGCCGATCAAGCCGTAGCTGCCCGGCCGGTGCCATGAGGGTGCGGCCGCCTCCGCGCACCATGTCGAGGGACCGTCATCCTCGATCGTCAACTCGATCGAGCCGCCGGTGCGCCCGAGGCTGAGCCAGCAGCGGCCCGGCCCCCGGTGGCGGAGCACGTTGGCCAGCGCCTCCTGGGCGATGCGGACAATCGCGACTCCGACCTCGCTGCCCGTCGGCGAGATGTCGAAGGCGGTGCGCTCGATCTGCAGTCCGGCCGCTTCCATCCTGGCCACCACCTCGTCGATGTCGGCGACCCCGGGGCTGGGCGCCAGGGGCGACTCGTCCTCGGTGTTCAGCACGTGGAACACCTGCCGCAGTGAGGTGAGGGTGTCCGCCGCCGTCTGCGCGGTGAAGCGTGCGGCGTCCGCCAGCGCGTCGACCGTGTCGAGCCGCCGAGCCAGCTTGTTCCTGACGACCAGCGCCGAGAGGTGGTGCGCGGCCACGTCGTGCAGGTCGCGGGCGATCCGGCGCCGTTCGTCCGACACCGCCCGCTGCCGATCCGCGTCGCGGAGGGCGACCAGTTCGCCATGTTGCCGCTTCACCTGCCGGTTCTGCAGACCCAATCCGACCGACAGCGCGGTCAGCAGCAGCGGGTACAGGACCGACGGCTCCATGAAGCTCTGCTCGACCGCGAGCCGTTGCCAGGCGTCGTTCACCGTCAGCGCGCCGAGACTGGCCGCGGCCAGGACCCAGGGTCGCAGCTCGGTGTCCATGGCCGCTCGGAACACCACGAGCACCACCACGAGGTCCATGACCTCGAAGGTCGATCGGATCACGGGCAGGCCCGGCGTCAGCGCGATCACCGCGACGAGCCCGGCGACCGGACGACGACCGCTGAGCCACACCGCACCAGCCGCCGCCGCGGAGATCGTCAGCGCGCTCGAGAGCGACATCCTCAACGCATCGGGGCCGTAGGAGAACACCAATGACACCACGAACGTGATGATCGTCAGCGCATCGCCCAGCCGGACGCGAGGCAGGGTCATGGGACCCTCAGCGTGGCGACGCGGGGAGGTACCGCCGGCGATCCACCCAGAACGCGCAACCCCACAGCACCAGACCGAACGCGGCCACCCACCCGTAGGACTCGCGCAGCGCGGCGTGCGCCGACAAGGCGAGCAGCAGATCGTACAGGAAGCCGGCGAATGCGAAGCCTGAGAGTGTTCGCAACCGTCCCCACACGATCACCGCCACGCCGAGCAACTTGGCGGCGGCCAACGGGTAGATCACGTAAGCCGGGAACCCGAGACGGACCGTCTCCATGCGTGTACCCACCGGATCGACGATCGTCCACACGGCGGAGTAGATGAACATGAACAGAACAGTCCCGTCGCGACCCAGTAGAGCCGTTGGCCCGCGAGAGGGGAAGACGGTGACTCCTGGACTCGGATAGCGGTCGTTGTCATCACGCAGATGGTAAGCAGCGACCAGATGAGGGGCATCGGCCAAAGGATTGATCTGTGGTCAGCCCGTCATGGCCAGTTTGCCCGAGCGCCGGTGCCCCAATTGCATTGCAACGGCATGACGTCAAAGATGGTTGTTGATAACGTTGTCGTGTCGTGTTGCTGTTGTGCTGCTTCGCGCGGGAGCAGTGCGCGGCGACGCGGGACGCGTCGTCCCCGTCGAATGTCACCAGGTGACCCAGCACCCCACTGCAGTGCAGCCCGCTTCCGGGCTCGGCGCGTGCGGCGCCGGGATCAGGGCGCCCCCATCACCAAGCCCTCGATGGTGTGGGCCTGCACGATCGGCTCCAGCGCGTCGACGATGCGTGCGGGCAGGTGACGGCGCGCCGGGGCCGGGAGGCTGTCGTGGTAGGCCCGCGTGAACTGCAGGTCGTGCCGCTCGGCGTTCCCGGCGCCAGGGGCGTCCACGCCGAGGACGAGGACGGGGCGAGACTTCTGGGAACGGTTCGCGGTGCCACGATGGACGGTGAGCGCGGAGCGCGCGGAGATGTCGCCCATCCTGGGCATCTTCTGCTGAGCGAGGGACTCGTACCGCGGCCATGCCGACTTCGGCGGGAACATGCCGTGCTC